>Ga0316226_1000466_pt1 | contig 54546 bp, 80 predicted proteins | sample TBH18017metaG_FD_206009 | JGI IMG/M metagenome (GOLD analysis project Ga0316226, IMG submission 206009) | Freshwater microbial communities from Trout Bog Lake, Wisconsin, USA - TBH18017 | ecosystem: Environmental > Aquatic > Freshwater > Lake > Hypolimnion/Profundal zone | place: USA: Wisconsin...
CGCATCCAGGCCCCCGCCCCGCCCCCATAGGGTGAAATTCGCGGCAATCGCGCCGTACGTACGCATAAACGAGTGCCGGTCCTGGGCCGGTCCATATGCCGCCCGGGTGCCCCCGGGGCTGACCCCGCCCCCGCCCCGCCCGACGATCCGGGGAAATCCGCCCGGAGCCAGGCAGAATCTGCCGAGTCGATTTTGCCGAGTCGAACGTGCCGACCGGCAGAATCTGCCCAGAGTTCCCGGCAGAATCTGCCCAGCCCCAAAACCAGGCGGCACTATTTACCTATGGGCCAAATCTGCCCGGGTGGGCTGCCGGATGTGCCTATCGGCACTATCGGCACGTTCAAGATAGGTCGAATCGACCCATTGTCAATATGCCTAGGCCAAATCTGCCACATTCTAACTCTCGTCCTATATTCCATTCCAGTTATGCCAATTTGCCCCAGGGCATGCCGAATGGATTCACTAGGGCAATGGGCAGGGCAGACTAGCACTAGGGCATCCTAGGGCATCCCAGAGTTAGGGCAGGGCCTAGAATGAGCTTCTCCGGCAGGGCCTAGAATGCCCTAGGACTAGCCGAATCTCCCAGGGCCTAGACTGGGATCCCCCAGCTACCCTAGGCCATCCTGGAACCGATCCTAGGCCATCCTAGAACCGATCCTAGGCCATCCTAGAACCGATCCTAGGCACGTACATGATTCGGCCCCAGAGAACATCCCCAGGGCCGAATCGCAGTATTAGTCTGTAATCAATACAGGGGTCGGGATTTACGATCATTCCTCAAATTACGGTAACCGATACGCTTCCCTTCTTTAATTCCATCTTCCCTAGCGCGGGTCAGTGAATCCAGGATCATATCAGATTCAAATCCACTGGGATCTAGTCCCAGGATGTCCACTAGTTCAGCTAATTCCGTATCAATTACTGAAATGGTAGTATCAGCAATTTTGCAAATACCCTGATACGAATAGTCATGACTGGGAGCCGATTTAGGATAATACCAGTCTTTCTTCTCCCAGGTATAACCATAGGTTGATAGGCCATTATAATCAGAGGATGTATCAGGACCTTCACAAGGTAGTGACTCCCAATCTAGTTTAATGCATTTATCCCTTAATTCGCTGTAGTATCCATAATCCAATGTTTCCTTGGGTCCATGGTTACTAGCATAGCCAATTGATATATTCACTATTTCTTGAATCTGCCCTTGGAATTCAGAGTTATCTGTATAGGTCCCGCAGTCCCAGGTATGTCCCATGTCTAGTCGGCTAGAAAGCTCACTAACGAAAGCTTTGGATGCCAAAGTACCACAAAATTGCTCTCCGCAAATGTCTTTTGTACCTTTGCGATCAAAAGCAATGCACCTTTTAACACCTTTAATCATATGCTTCATTTTTGTAGCGGCGTATTTTCCCCCCGATCCACCTTTTTCCTCATTCTGGGAGAACAGGTATAACGCTGGGATGTTTGCCTCAATCATGCATCCCAGTAGGCCAATACCTGCCCCATCATCTGCCCCTAATACAGTGGATCCATCTGTATTTACAATCCCGTCCAGTCCCATATATATATCAATAGAACCATCTTCGGTTTCAACCGTATCTAGGTGAGCTTGAAACATCGTGGATTGATCCTCTGGATTGGTCCTAGTGTCAATCCATAAATTACCCTCCAAATCGCGGGATATGGATCTAGCCTTTACGCTTTCCCCTAGGCCCTGGAGTACATCCATAACAGTCTGGATCCCATTCCCCCCATGGGGACGCTTGGTTCTCAGCGTGAGCCACAGGACCGGTTCATCGTTGATCCCCGGGTAGCGGTCTTCAATCGCTTTAGCGATTATCCTGGGGGATGATTCATTGGCGTCATTAATTCTAGCATTCATTGGTTTATCTCCGGTTTAGTGTGGTTTGGTTTGGTTTGGTTTGGTTTGGTTTAGGCTATTTAGTCGACTTCAGTCACTGGGATACTGTCGATATTGGTTACCCTCAAGACAGTGTTATTCAACCGATTAAATCTAGCTGTCACGCCAGTATCCCATCTGACCCTAAAGATATTGTCGTCAATAATACCGTATACGGTTCCCATGACATTTACAGGTTGGCTCTCATTATAACATTCATACATTTGGTCATCATGCATAACGACCCGATCATTAAGTGTAGGCATCAAACTATTATATGATTCTCCATGCCCAAGCTGATATGCAAGCCGGGGATTATCCCTATAGATATCTTCCATCATTTTATAGAGCCCAATATTATCATCGTAATAACAATGGGTATGGTATACATAGATATGACCAATACCAGACACATAGACACATATACAGTCCGACTGTAGTTCCCGGTCATATAACGCCCCAGGGTATCTAGTAACTACAGTGTCACAGGTAGCATAGTATGCATCATACCGATCCAGGTATGATGCTTCCTCTTCTCTGATATACGTTCCATCGTCTAATTGTAATGATTCGTTCTCATTAATCCAATATCCATATCTGTCCTGTATCTGCCCCTCATGATCCTCATAATCCAGTATTCCGTCCGTTCTGCAAAATGAACAATTATCGCTTGCATTTGAGATAAAGATACAATCATCGCCCACTGTCCCACGAATATTATAACCATCCATATATGGGCCTAGCAAAGAGCCATTATAACGAATCTTATCAACTTTTAATCCATCCCAACCGTCAACGCGAGTATAACCATTGTCCTGTAGCCATTGCCTAGTGGCTGGGTCATCTGGCCTACTGTATTGCGTTGAATCGGTAGGCGTGCCATAGATACGGACATATTTTTTATCATTTACTAGGACACGGGAATAAGGGATTCCCTTCTCCGTTCGGATAACCATATTCCATCCAAATTTTGGATTATAAACGCGATACGGATGGGTCATAGTGTCCCACCCATGGGCATTATGTTTAGTCATACAGGACCTGCAAGTATCGGCACAATCAAACATAGCATTAACAATATCGTCTATATTTGTAAGGATCTTATATTCAGATTCTGTTTTATTATATGAGCAGACCAATTTCTCAATCATATGCCCCGGCATAGCGGGGAAAACCCTCGCTAAATATCCCCCAGGTTTACAGGATACATGCCTATCTAATGCTCCATATTCAGCATTCCGGGTATAGGCAATGGCTCCAGGGAATTTTTCGGATGGATGGGGATATTCCATTGCCAGAGCGTTGAGATAAGGATTGATGATCCCAGAAGCCCAATCGAAACCAGTGAATTCCACAAATTCCCAGAATGCATCAATAACGATGGGAGAAAATACGTAATTAACCTTTTCTCTGTGGATATACGGGAATTCGATAGCTTTATCAGAAGCAAACTGTTCCAGTAGTTTGATAAGGCATTCTTTGCACATTTTATTTTCCTCCCATGGCATATGAACTAAGGACGTTGATAGCGAGGATTGACATAGGCATGTCATCCCCATACAGGGAGATATTCCGGGCTGATTTGGCGATTAAACGAAGCTGCTTATTCAGCATTGCGTCAATGGTTCGATATGTAGTATCGGCATCAAATGAGGCTAGAGCTTGACGGTAGGCCAGTTCAAATTGGATATGAATTTGATAGGCGTAAAGGGAAGAATCCATAGCCATCGCTGCGGCTGGGATGGCCCTAGAGGACGTGTTAGCGATTCTAGGCATGATTGTTACCTCCCAAAGGAAATGGTCACTAGGATGGCAATTAGGCCTAGCAATAGGCCAAGTTCTAACTCTTCTAAAGTCATACATTTAAGCCATTGGATAGTATGGATTTTATAGTGGTGGGTCATGGTAGTACCTCCGACAGGCTGGATCGCCTAAGCACATTATAGGCCCAGTGTGCCGAATGTCTATCATCTATTAGTGTTTTCCCTATAGCCCAAAACTAGGCAATATTTGCCTGGAGATCCAGGTAATCCAGCTAGGGTAGAAAACGAAACCAGGATGCCCCGGGAATGGGCCTAGGATGCCCTAGGACACGCGATAGGCACGCTGGGCCATAACTACCCTCGAACAATAAAACGGCAGGTTTCCAGTATTCATGCGGTTCTAGCCCATTTTTGAATGTTGTTACATCCAATCTTCATTCGCGTTGATATATCATTTCACCATGTCTATTTACGCTTTTCTTTTGTAGATACTAGGCAATAGTTGCCTGGCCCTATCAGGGGGGGTGACCAGAAGTTGCAACATTATATGTTTGAACATGCATAGGCCAATGGATGAATGTCATAACATGCATGTTGGAACATTGGGTTGCATGACATCCATTAAAGAGGTAATGGAATACAACCGAAATGGAATATAGATTGGATCTACAGTGTAGAACATGCATGACCCTTCTTATCTGATTAGTAAGAATACTCTTTACACAGTAGATCAATTGAGTAAGAAACCATTCCCTGCGTGGTGGGCATAATGTGTAGGGCATAAGGCAAAGGATGCACAATGGGTGTAGTGGGGGATACCCTTTTTGCCCATTGCGCCCCATCGTATTAAAAAACCTTAGCGCAATACACTCAAGGTATATTCTGCCCAGGCGCAGCTAGACCAGGCAGTATCTGCCGGGAGATCCAGGCAAGACCGACCCACCTAGCAAGCCGAGGTAGGCAGGATCTTCCGGGCTTGGCCGGGGTTATAAACACAAACCCGGGGGGGATGGGACCACGAACACTAGGCGGGGGGTGCTAGGGATACCCTCTCCCCAAAAGCGGGGCGTTTTCAGAACCCATTCACTTGCTGAGTTTACGCTCGGCAGCCAGGTATTGCCCAGGGAGGGGCATGGTGTTGTCGGAGGAGGTGGAGTGGGTGTCGGGAGACACAAAACGCCAGGGGAAAAGAAAGGCCTTATACCGTCCAGGAACTCGCTAAGTGTTTTAGTAGTGGTGGTGCGGGTTTGAAAAGAATTCCATTTAAGTAATATGGGGGTATGTTTTGAAATTCTAAAGGACTTACGGCCGCGAAATCTTGAAAGATAAGGAAACTTGCTTATGTTAAAATTCGTAAGTGAAGATCGGGGGTGGTAGATGTGGGAGTTGAACCCAGAGTTGGCGTTTACGGTCAGGGGAGGGGTATGCCAGGCAGTGTTTGCCTATTTGGTGAAGGCCATGCCCCGTGGGTGCCAGACTGTCAGGTTGAGGGACACGGATTTGCGGGAGCGGTATCACCCCCAGGTTTTGTGGGAGGCGTTGACGGGTTTGGCAGACCAGGGGTTGATCAGGCGGGGTGGGAAAACACGAAGCTGGGGGTTGATCTGGGTCAACCCGTATGTGATCCGGCACCACTGGCTCCATGGGCAGCGGTTGGATGAGGCCCTGGAGGCATACCGGCAGGGACCCAGTGGATTGGCGGAACTCTTGTCGAAGGGCAAGCATGACAATGGGGCCAATGCCTTCGGGATGAGTGACCAGGAACGTCTTGAGACCGCCACTAGGCTAAGAGAGATGCGCCTGGAAGAGAAGAGGCTTCTAAGGGAGAGATCCAGTCTCAAGAGAGAAAAGAAGACATAAAAAAGCCACCCCTGCGGGTGGCGTGGTGGGTAATGGGTTGGGGTTATGGCTTCAAGAGAGGGACCTCTCGGTTGATCCTTTTGATCTCGTAGCGGATCGACTCCATGCGTTCCTGGATGTCGGAGATGGACTTGATGGCATTATCCCGCAAATCTTCCAGGTCGATGATGGCGCGGGTCATCTCCCCCAGCGTCAGTTTAAGCATCAGGGTGGGGTCCATAGTCTAGTCCTTGGATGCCTTCAGTCGTTCATCCAGAACCTCCAGCAGCAGATCCATGAGCTTCGCTTGGCGCGATAGCCGGGACTGCTCTTCCGGGTTGACCTTATCCCAGAGTTCCGAACTGATGAAGTTCATCAGGTGGATGTAGCGGTCATCCAGTTGGTTGCGCTCGTCCAGAAGACGGGCAAGATGGGTTGCGCTCACGACTAAGCCCTCCTTTTGTGGGGTCCACCTTCATAGCCATAGACCACGAACCAGGACCCTTCGGCATCCGTGAAGGCAGCGATGTCATTGGGTCCTACCCCGCCCGGGTGGCCTACAAACTTGGGCAGGATCCGGTGCCGGATGGTCTCCCCGGTCGCCAAGGTCTCATTCTCATACTCGCAGAACTCAGGGAGATCGCTCAGACGGTTCTTGTCCAGACAGTTATTATTCATGGGGTCTGAAGCCTCCAAGGGTTGGGGGTCTCGCCCAGATACCTGTAGCGGTCGGGGTCATAGGTGGCACCCTTCACGTTGGGCTGGTCCTGGTCCTTGGCCGCTTCCGCCGCCTGACCACCCCGGGCAGAATCGACCCAGGAGACCGAAGTGGGCTTCGGACCTTCAGCGGCCTGGACGATCTGGGACTGGATAGGGAGTGCGGTCCCGGGAGTCTTCTGGACCGGATCCGTCCAGGAGGCCGGGATCTTCAAGGAAGCCGGTTCGACCTTCGGGTTCGGCTTTAGGTCCCTGGAACTCGGGGCGGGACTCAGAGTGGGGGCTGACATCGGCTGGATCGGGCCCAGCCGCTCCGCGATGAAGTTCATCAGATACTTGGCCTCGTTGTGCCGCTCGTAATCGGGCAGGTTAGGCAGGATCCTGATGGCAAGATCCAAATAGTCGAGTTCGTTGCTGTTGGGTTCAGGCATGGGTCACCAGAATTTGATGATGAAGTGGATGACGGTGTAGATCCCCAGGATTGGGAGCCCCAGCCCTATGACTAGGACTCCACAACCAGCCAGGAAAGGTGCTACTCACCTGTCTTTGCCCATCAAAACCCCCGGGGCATGGTGAAGCTGGTCACCATCTCATGCACCAGATTCTGGAGTGCGATCAGGGCCAGGGCCTGTTGGGCAGGGCTCTCGAAGCGGGGCGAGACATGGGCGACCATGCTGTCCCCATCCGATTCGTGCAGCCGGATCTCCAGGACCAACTTCCCGGTCTTCGGGGGCTTGCCGGCATCCTTGATCTTCACGGCAAACACCCGCTTCAGTTCCTTATGGACATCGGCGGCGGTCGCGGGACCGATCTCCACGATCTGGTAGCATTCAGGCATACCCTTGGTGCGCTGAGACTCGAAAATCTTCAGGGCCATAGCCTCGTCTTCGGCCAGGCACGTTCCACGGGACTTGCCGGTCCCGTCCACTAAGCGATACTTAAGCATCAGATGAGCCCCCAAAAGAGGTGGAGTGATTCCACACTCTCAAGATAGGCTCATCCTAGTTCAGCGCAAGTGCTAATTGATTTTATTTTTCAGGTCTTCACCGGCCTTCTGGGCGGCATCAAGCACGGCACTCGCTTTGGCGGCATTCTTTCGGGTGACGAAGCCCCCGAACAGGGCCCCCAGCGAGAAGACGCAGACCCCCAGGATGACGTAGATGAAACAAGTCATGTTACCTCCGGTGTGCCAACAGGCTGATCAATTCATCGGTTCCGACCCCAAAGGCGATCCCCTGGAACCGGCCCTTCCAGGTCCCAGCCTTGTTGGCTGCCAACTGGGCCTGATAAGCGATTTCCTTCAAGCGGCACTCATTCTGGAGATCCACGATGGCTCCCTCCAGGCCCTTGATCTTCCCAGCCTGGGCCTGGTTGACCCCTTTCAACTGGGCGATCTCCAGCTTCTGTGCCGTTACCAACTCGTATTCGATGACCCCCGGGGTATCGGGAAGGGCGGGAACTGTTCCCAAATCGGGACCTGTGGGGGGTTTCTGAACAACCTTGGCCTTCGCCGCCGCCAACTTGGTCTCCAGATCGGCTACCCGGACATCGGAAGCATCGGCCTGACCTTGCAGATCCTGGATCCGGGTGTCGTAGTCGGCATGGACCTTCGCCAACTCGTCAGAGACCTTCTTGGCTACTTCCACGGAAGCGGTCTCGGCCTCAGCACCCTTGACGGACTTCCCTGAGTGCAGCATGACTCCGCAAGTGAAGCCGGTGGCGAACACTAGGGCTACGATGCCCAACTGGTATTTAAGATCCATGGCTCAACCCTCCAGGATGGGACGGTCCACTGGAATCAGAGGGCAACCCTTCTTGTATTCGACCGCCCAGGTCTTGCTCTGGGGCAGGTTCAACCCCAGCCAGTCCAGGAACCGCTGGAAATGGGGCGCGATCTCTTCCGGGGTCCACTCCGTCTGACTACCGCCAAGCCTCATCTGGATTCCGCTGAAACCGAACTGGGTCATCAGGTAGCCGCTGTCTAGCACCAGTAGACCATAAGACTCGTCCTTGACCATCCAGTGGATGGGGAGGCCATCCTTCCCTAGGATCTCCACCCCCTCCATCTTCTCCAGATACTCGCGGAACTGGACTAGAGCCTTCTCGGGGTGGATCGGTCCCTGGGCCTTGGGAATCGGGGCCACAGACTTCTTGGGTTTGGGCACACATGCCTCCGTTATGCTACTCGTTGATGACACTGGCACCGAATGGGCCAGACGTTTGAAGGCTCATCATCGGGAGGCGAGGGGTCAACCTCGGTCTCCACCCAGGGAGTGTCGGTGTCGATGACAACGAACCGGCCCCTCCCATCGGTGACGAGAGCCTGGGAGCAATTCAGCTTGGCGATAACCATAATAACCTCCATTGGGATAACCCCAATTAAAGTATCGGTCGCCAACCCTGGACAAACAAGGGGAAAAGACGTAACTTGAGTACGGGAATAAACCCCTTTGGAGATCCTATGACCCATGAACCCACCCCCTTCCCCAAGCTGATCGACACCCATGGGGCTGCCGACCTCTCTGGGCTGTCCGAAGCCCTCCTGATCACCCTCCGAAAAGAGCAGAAGGGTCCGAAGTGCATCAAAATCGGTCGCCAGTATCTGTATGACCCGGAAACGGTCGCTGCCTGGCGCAAGGACCTGAATCTGTAACCTATCAAGCCTCCAAGATCGGCCCCCTTTCGGGGGCCTTTCTTTTAAGTGTGCCCTTCCGCTTTGGCGAAGTGGTTGGTGGCACCATCGAAGTGCAACTGGAACTTGAAGCCAGCCTTCCCATTCCGGTTCTTCAGCACCTTGATCCAGGTCGGATCCTGTTCATCAACCTTCGAGACTTCCTTCTGGGTCTCCCAGGGGGCCCGATCAACCCCATTCTTGGCCTTGGCCCCATACAGAGCCAGGATCGTCTGGGCATCCTGCTCCAACTGACCGGTCTCCCTGAGATCCTCCATCCCGGGTTCCCCTTCGGCCCCGTCCCGGTTCACTTGGCACAACAGGACGATGCAGATGCCCAACGTCTGGGCCAGGGACCGGATCTGACCGGACAACTTGGCCGCTTCGTTGTAGACACTGGACCCCTTGCCCGGGTCAGGCCGACCGATCAGGCCGAAGTAGTCAATGCAGACCATCTTGATGCCATGTCTCAGGACCGCTCCACGGATCTTGGATTCGATCCGGCTCCAGGGGGTTCGACTGGGGGCAGCCCAGACGATGACCCTGTTCAGGTGGTCCCGGTGGTCGTTCAGGGTGCTGACTTCATGGGGACCATAGTTGCCCTTCCAGAAGGCTCCCGACCGGTGCATGGTCACCCAGGAGGCAAGACGGGCATGAACCTCCACCTTGGGCAATTCCAGACTGATGAACAGGCACTTATCCCCCGGGATCATCTCTGTTTCGGGTCCATACTGCCCCACAAAGGTCTCTGGGCGGTCGGCAGTGGTCTCACAGAGCGTCTGGATCACCAGGGCGGTCTTGCCCCGCCCAGGTCGTGCACAGATGATCACCAGATTCCCGCTGGAGGCCGGGATCTCTTCATCCAGGTCTCCCACTCCGAAGTAGGCAAGTTTTGCCGAGTTGGGATCGACCGCGAACCGTTCGTGGGACGCAACCCTCTCCATGATCTCATCCCCGCAGGGGGTAGGGGCATCATCACCCCCAGCCATGATGTCCAGGGCCTCCCGGGCCGCTTCGTAGATGATCTCCTGGTGGTTCTCCATGGGGTTGGCGGCCTTTTCGGCAGCGATGGAGAATACCCTGACCGCTTCCCTCCGGTGGAACAGATCGACCAACCGCTTGCCCATGGGGATCGGGTCCCCGATGTATTTGATATTCTCAAAGGAAGCACTGTATTCACCCAGTTCCTTGGTGTTCTTGATGATCCCCATGGCTCTGAGTTCCCCCAGGATCAACTGGAACTCAGGGCAAGTGCCACCATTCACTAGATTCTTCATGGCCTTGAACCAGTTCCGGGTCATCGGGAAACCAAGGGCCTCCACGGGGACCAGACTGAGGGCCTGATGCCCATCTGCCGCCCCGGCTTGGAGCGAGTCCATGACCGCATAGACGAAATCCTTTTCGGCGCTCTCATCGAACAGCCCTTCGTAGTTCACACTGCCTCCTGATGGGTGATGCGCTCTCGCGCTTGTGACAGATAATCCAGCCAGACCTTCTGGGGTCCCAGGAAGGTAGCCAAGGCTTTCACATACCGCTTGGTCTTCGCCATGTCCTGGGTATACAGGAAGGCGCACATGGCGAGTTCCTCCCCGTTGGCTTCCCTGGTCTTCAAGGTTCTCTCGTAGAGAGAACGGACCTTGGTGCTGGAGGTGTAGGGTGCTGACGAACCATCGTATTGCTTCCTGGGCCACACCTCACAGAGCCTTGAAACCCAGACATCTACAGCACCGTCAGGTGCGGCTTTTGACATATCTTTTTCTATACTCTTCTCTTCTCTTCTATATGGCATGTGCTTAGCACTTGCTAGCACTTGCTTAGCACTTGCTATAGATGTAGATCTGGCGCGGCCTCCAGAGGCACCTGCAAACTTGCGAGATACCCTCTCTTTATCTTTTTCAGTACGTTCCGTGTTGAGCCGTTCATTAACAAGTCGCCCAGGAAGGATCTCAATGAAGCACTTGCTTAGCACTTGCCAAGCACTTGCCATAACCTCTTCGGGGCACCCACAGATGTCGGCAAGTTTTGCCTGGTCGTTGGGGATGCACCCTTCAGCCCAGCATTCATCCAGGAGATCCCGGTAGAGTCCCCGTTGGATGTAGGTCATGCGTTGCACGGTACGGCTGGCCCGGAAATCCTGCCAGAACCATTTGTAGTAGGGTAAGGGCGGTAGGGTCATCGAAAGGTGCCAAGGTGGACCCACCCCCCCCCGTTGTTTGGTCGAGTTCTGCCGCACTGGCAGACAAACAGGGGGGGGGATGGGAAGTCAGGATGGGGGTTTGTTCGGACTCGACTCCGACCACCCTAGAATAATCTACCGGGACCTCTTGTCAAGGACCAAAGCGGAACGTATCTTGATCTCGCCCCAGCGTTGTTCTCCCTCTCGCGGGAGAGAGACTCTATCCCAATGGATTGTGCTGCCGCCCGGGGCAAGAGAAACAGCCACCCACCGTCATGAGTGTCCCCAGAGATGGGATGGCTGAAGGGAACACTCCCCAATGGTCGGAGCAACCCGATCCCAAAAAAGCCCCACAGCCCCTCCATTGGGGCTGTTTTTTGTCTTGACTACGGGTCATAAAGGCTTACCCTAGCAATTGACGGTCACCGTCTACTAGGGAGATGTTTATGAAGGACTGGAACTCCATCACCATCATCGGGTTCTGCGGAAGGGACCCGGAGATCAAGGAGACCAAGGGTGGCAAGGCTTGCTGCCGCATGTCGGTTTCCACCTCTGAATACTGGAACGATAAGGCAAGCGGGGAGCGCAAGTCCACCACGGAGTGGCACATGTGCGTGGCGTGGGAGAAGGTCGCCACCCTGATTGCCGCCCAGGGGATCAAGAAGGGCACCCGGGTCATGGTCAAGGGCAAGATGCACTACAACTCCTTCAAGAAGCAGGATGGGACCGACTCCAAGGAAGCCCAGATCCTGGTGGAGGACATCGGGGTGCTGGAGAAGAACGCTCCTACGGGTGGCGAGTCCTACACGGGGCCCCGGTCCAACGTGAAGGTCGTTGAGGATGATGACGATATCCCATTCTGAGGTCCCCATGATCATCTTCGACACGGAACACCGACTGCCGGAAGCCTTTGTCAAACAAGGGCTGGAATGGGCAAAAACCGCACGGCTATTCGGTGTTCCGGTCGAAGGCATGACCCGGGAGGAACTCAAGGCTTCCGTTTGCCAGGGCTGGAAGCGGTATGCGGAGATGGTCGGGGATCTGACCAAGGACCAGTTCATGGGCAAGATCGACCAGGGGCGCAGATAATGCCTTCCAAGGATGTCATCACCAAGAACATCCCCCACATCGAAGGCGAGTTCTGGCTCCCCTATGAGCCGGTAGCCAAAGGGAGGCCCCGGATGGGCAAGTGGGGTGCCTATACCCCCAAGAAGACCGAAGACGCTGAGATGTATATCAGGAACTGGGTAGCGGCTCACCATACCCTGCATGGGCCGCTACCCTATCCTCTGTCCATGGACATCACCTTCTTCTGCTCCGCAACCAAGGCTGGTTACCATGTCAAACGACCCGATGTCGATAACTTCCTTAAGCTACTGCTTGATGCGCTCGGCCCCAACAACCAGCGGCCTGGCCTCCTATACCTGGATGACGCTCAGGTCTGCGACATCCATGTCCGTAAGCTCTGCCATCCGATCCGGGGTATCTGGGTCAAATGGTCTACACTCCCTGACTACACCCCCGTTGACCATCCCATGACCAGGGAGTTGACCCATGCTGGAACGAAGAAAGCCTCACTTTTTGCCTAGGATTTTCTTTATCACCCTGCGCGACCTGAATTTCAAATTCAAACTCTGGATTACGAGGTGGTTGTGACTGAAGAAGGAAAACGGGAACACAACGACAACAATGCCAGGGCGACCGTCCAGATGGCGATGGAGCTATTAGGCCGGTGCCATGAGGACCGCGACCGTTATAGGGATGCCCTAGTCCGAAGCGATATTATTCTGGGGGAATCCTCCAGGAGCAACTACGAGTTGATCGTCAAGATGGAAGCTGTCCAGAAAATCATCAAGGCATCGTTGGAGTAGCCATGCATATCAAACTCAGTATGATCGTCAGGAATGAGGCCCATGTGTTGGGCCGGTGCCTGAAGTCGGTCCTCCCCCTGATCGACAGCTATCGGATCGTGGACACGGGGTCCACCGACAACACAGTCCAGGTCATCAAGGCTTGGCTTGGACACCTGGACGGGGAGATCCTGCACAGCCTATGGCAGAACGATTTTGCCTACCACCGGAACGAAGCCCTGCCGGAACCCGGAACCTGCGATTACGTCCTGATCATGGATGCCGATGACGAGTTGGTGGTCAACCCTGAACTGGATAAGGAAGCCCTGGAATTCGACTGTTACAGCATCGCAGACATCCAGCAGGGGATGATCAACTACAGGCCCCACCTATTCAAGCCGTTGCCTGGAGTCGAGTGGTATGGTGTGCGCCATGAGGATGTCTGGGGATTCCCGGTATCCCATCCCTTCGACCCGAAGGACATGCGGATCTACGTCAAGCATGAGGGGGACCGGTCGAAGAACCCGCGCCGGTTCCTGGATGATGCGGAGGCCCTGATCGAAGCCAGGAACAAGATCGACCGCGCCAATGACCACCGCAAGATGTATGACATCTACACTTCGCACATCGGCCAGAGCTTCTGTGATGCCAAGATGTTCGACCAGGGGATCAAGTATTTCAAGGAATACACCAAACTCACCAATGGCCTTACCAAGGATTTCCAGTATGGAGCCTACCTGAAGATCGCCGCCATGCTGGACGAGTCCCAGGAACCCCTGGAGAAGACCGTGAAGGCTTACAAGGCTGCCATCAAGTGCAACCCGAGCCGGATCGAAGCCTACACCCTGCTTTCCTTCTACCTATGTCGGGCTGGGCAGTTCCTGGAAGCCAAGAAGATCATGGGCAAGGCTGTGAAACTCCCGTTCAAGCTTGATGCCATCAACCAGATGACGGTCTGGTGGAGGGACCGTCAGGCCATCTATGACAAGATTTGTGAAACTGCCAAACTCCAGGAGGTCAAATGAAGTATATCGGAGACATCTCAAAGGAGGACGCGCATGTCCTGGGAATCCTGGGCAAGGGGGGACAAGTTCTGGAGTTCGGCATGGGTGGATCAACCCAAGTGCTTGCCCAGGTCGCTGAACATCTCATCTCAGTTGAGACCGATCCTGATTGGGTGGTGCGAACCAGAGGCAACCTTGACGCTCTGGGCATCGACCCGAAGAGGTATGACCTGATCCCCTACTTCAAATGGCCTGAGTTCGTGCGTCCCCTGAGAAAGAAGTTCGACCTGATCTTCGTGGATGGGGTGGACGAGATGCGCTTCCCCTTCGCCATCATGTCCTTCCCGATGCTGAAGGTGGGTGGGTTCATGTGCTTCCATGACACTCGGCGCACCCCCGACATGGCGAACTTCCTGAACACGGTCCTGAACTTCAAGGACGAGATCGACCACTCCAACCTGAACTGGAGGTCCAGCAACATCTCCTGCGCCCTCAAGAAAATGCCTGAACCCTATGTGGACTGGAACAAGGTCGAGAAGCGGGAGCCTTGGATGACCGGTGCCGTGCCTCCCCCCGCCGATTGGGTCAAGAAAGTGAAGGGTGTCCAGTGACTTTTATCGTCCGTCTTGTCGATGAGAAGGGGATCGAATCCTGCGGTTTCCACCTCCCCAACCAGGAGATGATGGAGGAATATGTGGCCTCCGTCATGGCCCATGTCAGCTTCTACGTCCAGCGCATCATGGTCTATGAGTCGGAATATGAGCCTAGGACACTCATAGTTGGAGCAACCTCTTTCCATGTGAGTGCAGACCGGATGCGGCTCTTCAAGGAAATCTATGTGGGCCACCGCCCCAAGGAAAAGTCTAGGCACTCCTTGCCTACTTGCGGAGTTTGACGCATCCTGGAGGTCAGAGGGTGTGCCATGTTGAGACCCAACGAACTGTTTGACGGACCAATCCTTGACCCGGAGGCTTTCGAGCGGGTCACCGAAGCCTTCAGCCAAGCCTCCAATTTCTTCTACCACGGCTGGGATGTTCAAGGGCAGGACCAGTATCCCGATTTCCCCCTCTGTGTCGAGTCCGACCAGGGGGGGTTTCTGGTTTGGATCGTAGGGGTGGTGATTGGCAACCGTCCCGGGAAAGCCTTACTGGTCGGTGCCACCAAGGTCCGTGGTTACAAGGACACCATCCATTCAGCCTTCGAGATCCTGCCGGGGATACCTGCCGGGATGGACGCAGACTCCAGGAAACACGCACTCCAGTCCTTACGCAGACGCATGAGGTTCGGGACCGTGATCCTGGCGAAGAAAGCCAAGTTGCTAGTGCATAACGACCCCTCCCAGGAGTACAACCATGGACTTCTACCCGCATTATCGAACCCCACACCTGACGATCAGGCGGGACGAAACGCAGTCCACGGTGCTGATCCAGGACGGGAGGTCCCTGCTGAAGGACCCGCTGCCGCCCGATGCGACCCTGGACGAACTGAGGAACGCTGCGACCACGGAAATCCTGACTTTAGTGGTGCGCGATCTGGTGGACCTTATCCCTCTCTTGAGGGAACACGATGTTGAGGCTCCCTACATTGAGATAGACGAGCAGGAGATGAAGGTGATCCGCAGGATGGCCTTCCTGCGAGGGCGCATCCTCTTCCTGCCGAAACAGACCGCCAGGAAGCTCGGGAAACGGATGTGGACTCAGGCCATGAAGAGCCCTTTCTTTAAGCCTGAAGAGTTTGAGGGGAACATGCCCAGCATGGTGGTCTTCTCTTGCGATTTCGTCTGCTCCCAACTTTACCCGCCGATCTACCCCGACATTTATGCCAATGGGCGCACGGGAGGGGGTAGGGGGTTCAACAAGGAGTCCGTCTTCGACCTGGCCTCCGACCGTGGCATCCTGATCTCTTCGATGCCCCAGCACCCCCTAGAACGCTATACACGGCTGACCCCCCTGGAAGAGTGCAAGCAGATTGGAGTCCCTGAAGTGAAAAACGACCTGGAACTGCCAGAGGACTTCGAGCCGGTCAAGGGGAGCGACTTCCCTATCGCCAGGGAAGCCCTGCGTGGCCAGAAAGAGGCTACCGGGGCCTTCATCAGTGACCGGACCTTCGATAACCTAATAATGCGGATCAATCGGGACGCACGGGAGAAGATCTATCGGGTGGGGAAGACCGCCATGAACCGTTTTGAGATGATGGCTTACATCCCCTGGGCCATCTCTGAAGGCAGGACTAGGCGCGATCTGTGCCAGGGCATCAATGGGTGCCCTTCCATGCTGGAGATTGCCAAGTGGGAGACCCTGTACCCTGACTTCAAGGAATCCCTACGTTTAGCGGAACAGGTCCAGGCCCATACCTTCATGGATCAGGCCCATGACATCGTGATGAACGTCCGTGCCGACAAGGACGAGATCGCCCAGGCGAAGCTCCAGAGCAACTTCCTGATGAAGAGGGCTGCCCTCCAGGACGAGAAGTTCCGCGACAAACAGGTCATCCAGACGGAGAACCTGAACCAGAAGAACGAACTGGAACTCAAGCGCACCCTGAAGATGCTGATCATGGGCCATGCCGAAGCCCTGGATGGGGTGATTGACGTAACCCCGAATGCCCCGGTCCCCGAAGGGGAGGAAGACGATGCCCAGGCATAAGAAAGCCCCCGAAGGGGCCTTCTTTTCTCGTCACAGTAGGTGGTGGCTAGTCCTCAGTGTCCTTCCCCTGGGGGTTCTGCGAGTTGCAGTTCATGCGGTTCATGGTTTCCGCATCCCTTTTCTGCCGTTCCCTGAAACGCCCCGCGATATTCACAGGATCCAGAGGGTCTATGGGGGAGGGTTCAGCCATGTGGCTGTGGACAACCTCTCCAGTCCGGGCGTTGTAGATGGTGACATTCTGGGAGGCAACATGACCACCCTTGTTGTCGCCTTGCAGGAACGGCTTGTGCATCTTCTTGGGGAGGATGCGGCACTTCAAATCTCGTTCAGGATCAAAGGGCATGGTATCCCTTCCTTTCAGGGACTACTTGTGGGGGTGCTTGTGGCTCTTGCCCTTGTGCATGTGGTGTTCGGGGTTGTGCTTGGCGTGATCACCACGGAGTTCGTGGGGATGGCCCTCACTGGTGTGGCTGTATTCGCTGGGCACACCCTCGTCCTTGCGTTCGCCCTCGCCCTTCTCACGCTTGGTATCGTGCTTGATGTGGGCAAACGACCCGCCCAGGTGACCCGCCTTGGCGTGGCCCAGGACATGCTCGGCGGGTTCGTGGAGAACATGGTCGATATGCTCCCCGATCACCTCGCCCAGGGGGCCGGTGAAATGCTGCGGGGGCAGAACCACAGCGGCCTCGGCCAGCGTGGAATGCCCTGCGGTGGTGATGGTGCCCTGCCCGATGGTCTGGTGATACTTGATCTCCAGCTTCTCCGCGACGGTTTTCATGGTTTCTCCCTTTTATGCCCGTAGTGGGCAAATTGTGCCCCATGCACAACCCCATGGTACGTCTTCCCTAGGAGCAGTCAAGTGAACGAACCCGCCCCACCCCAGCGCAGAAAGATGACAGAGGAAGAACTTGATGCCTACTTGGCAAAGATGTCGGCTCCCCAGGCCGCTGCGGCGGTCAAGGAGATGGAGGCCCTCCTAAAGAAGAAGCGGGAGGGTATGTTCTATACCTATAAGCCTCAAAACCATCAGATACCTATCCATAGCGACAAAAGGAAGATCGTAGAAGTCATGGGCGGGAATCGCAGTGGGAAATCGCATTGTTGCGGGTTCACCATGGCATGTCATATTTTAGGGGAGTATCCAGATTGGTGGCAAGGGCTTCGCCTAAATACCCCACCAGATGTCGGTGTTGTGTCTATCTCCACGGAACAGATGCGGAAATCGGCCCAGGTAAAATTAATGGGAGAACCACACGCCTTGGGCACTGGGTTCATCCCCGCCGACCGGATCATCGACAAGGCATGGCGTGGCGGCACCAACGGGTGCCTGGACTGGGTTCTGGTGCAACATGCCTCGGGAGGGGTCAGCCGGATCAATTTTATGACCAACGAGCAGGGGCAGACCAAGTTCATGGGTTACGCCTGGGACCTGTGCTGGTTTGATGAGGAACCCGACCTGAACATCTTCAACGAAGTCCAGATGCGTATGATCGACAAGCGTGGGCACATCATCATGTCCTTCTACCCCTACAATGGGACCACGGAACTGATCACCAAGCTGGACAACATATCGGGCGAATTCTGTGGGCATTACACCTTGTCGATGGAGGACAACAGCACCCTTGACCCGGAAGAGATCCGTATGCACATCGAATCCATGCCTGAATGGGAGAAGGAATCCCGTATCTATGGTCGCCCAGGAGTAGGCGAAGGCCGAATTTTTACCATGAGCCGCGATGAATATACAGTCGATCCGTTCGACATCGAACCAAACTGGAGGTGTATCGCTGGCCTTGATGTTGGTTTCGGACACGCCACCGGGGCGATTGAGATCGCCATTGATGACCAGGCAAATGTTGCCTATGTCTTCAGGGAATATATCAACAAGGGCAACCTGCCTATAGTCCACGCATCGGCCTTGCGTAAGTGGGGGGATGTCGAGTTCAAGATCGACACATCGGCGCACCGGAGATCCGCAACGGACGGGAAGAACCTGTTCCAAATGTATACGGACGAGGGCCTGAACGTGTCCAATGCCGACACTAAGGGCGGTTCGGTCCAGGCTTCGATCAATACCATCAACCAGATGCTGGCTGAAGGGAGGCTGTATATTTTCTCGACATGCCGCGAATTATTCAAGCAAATGGGGCTTTATCGCATGACCAAGAATCAGAAGACCGGACAGGTTAAAGTCATTGAAAAGGATGATGACTTGATTGACCCTCTGCGATATGCGGTCATGGCGTTAGACCAAGCGAGAGTCCCCGGAGTCCCCCGGATGAAGCCGGTCCCAAGGATCGTGCAGTGGGCACCGACAAACCCGCGCATCGGCATTTAATACCTGGCTATTGACAGGGCATATCTTGCCCACCATACTCCAGGACAGAGGTGGGTAAATGCCTGGACCCAAGGGTCTCTCGATGATGGAGTCAGAGTCCACACCTCCATCCATTGTGGAAGGTTACGGGGGAACCGAAACCGGAGATAAGCTCGCTACCAGGGTCTTGAAGGACTGGACGCTTTCATCTTCCGCAAGACTCTTCCAGGAGCAACAGGTCTTCGTTCGTGCCTTATTCAACTCCAGGGCTTATTACCTTGTGGAGCGGGATGACACGGGTGGGACCACCACCACTTCCCAGGCGGCAGTGAACTCCACCCGCCCCAAGTTGCAGACCGCTGAAGCCCTTCTGATGCCCATCGTGTGTCCTCCGGGTCAGAACTGCTTCACCATCGACCCCGACCCAGAAGCGATGGACCCGAAGGACGCATGGGAACTGCTGCAAAAGCAGATCCCCCCTGACCAGATCAGGGACATGCTGTTCCAGAAGGCGGGGCAGAAGGCTGACCGGCTCACCGCGAAGATCCAGAAGAGTGATGACTTCACTCGGATGAACGACAAGCTTCTACTTCACAACTGGGACTTCATCACTTTCGGGACCGGCATCATGCTTGGCCCCCTCGCGGTCAAGAACCCGGAACTGTCGGAAGCACCCCAGGAAGACCAGGAGCAGGACAGCACGGTCTGGACCCCAACGGTCGGCCAGCCCTTCGATGGCAAGGCCATGAAGATGATGATCGACATGGGTCTGTTCGATGAATATCTCGCTGACATGCAGCGCATCTGCCCCCTGGACTGCTACCCCGACCCTGCCGCCTCCACGGTTGAGATGTGCCGGTTCATCATCTGGCGTATGAGCCTGGGCAAGGGCCAGGTCATGGCAATGGCCGAAGAGGACGGATTCCGCAAGGATGTCATCAAGCAGATCCTGGAAGACCACCCCAATGGCATCTGGCAGCCGACCTACTGGGAAACGGCAGTCAATTCTCTCAACAAGCAACCGGCGCAGACCTTGCCCAACGGTCGCTTCGTCTGCCACCAATGGTGGGGCTACCTGACTGGTCGGGAACTGGCGGAACAGCCTGGGCTTGAGGAAGCGATCCCCAAGTCCCGTTACGATGAGCGGGTGGTGGCGCAGATCTGGGTCATGGCGAACAAGGTGATCAAGGTCGCCATCTCCGAACTGCACAACGAGCGACTCCCCTTCTATTTCTCCCCCTACTCCGTGGCTACCAACTCCATCTGGGGTGTCGGTGTCGCGGAGATGATGTTCGACCAGCATGATGGGATCCAGGCTTGCGAGCGAGCCATCATGGATGCCATGGCTATGAGCATCGCCCCCCAGATGACCGTGGATGTGGATCAGCTTGCCGACCCGATGACGGTCCTGGAACTGAAACCCCGCAAGATCTGGGCAATCCGGGGCAAGGTTGGAGCCACCGGGAAACCCATCGACTTCTTCCTGCCCCAGTACGATTTCTCGGCCATGCTCCAGGTCCAGCAGAACGAAGAGCGTCTGGCTGACGAGCAGACCGGCCTCCCCCGCTTCCTGAATGGCAACAACGATGGTGCCCATAACCGGACACTCGGTGGTGCCAGTCTCCAGTGGGACAATGCCCTGACCACGCTGAAAACCGCTGTCTACAATATGGAGAACAACCTGATCGTCCCAATGACGAACAAGAAGATCCGGTTCTTCCAGAAGTTCTCCAAGGATCCACTGGTCAAGGGCAGTTACCGTGTCACCGCGCATGGGGTCAAGGGCCTCTTAGCCAGGGAAACGCTCATCCAGGCCATGGGTCTGCTGCTTCAGAATGTCGGGAACATCCCCGATGAAGTCGGTCGGCTCAAGATGTCCAACTTCTTCGCCTCCTACCTGCGCTACTCCGGTCTGGTCAACGAGGATTTGGTCTACTCCGATTCCGAATACCAGCAGATCCAGCAGCAGAAGGCGGAAGAGGCAGAGAAGTCGGCAGCCTACCAGGGCGGTATCCAGGCTTCCGTCAATGCCCAGCCGAAACTGAGGGCGGAACTCCCACCGAAGGATGCCCTGGTCGAAATGGTCAAGGAAGCCCCGGAGAATTCGCCCCTCCGCATTGCCTACATGAAGATGGTCAACCAGGTCTATGGCTTCCAGTCCCCTGAGATCAATAAGGCCATGGCCGAAGAGGACCAGATGGCGCACCTCACGGATCTCCATGAAGCGCACGGGATGGGCCATGACGTTGGCAACCGGCCTTTCGAGCCAGCCAATAATCCGCTCCAGAATCATCCCCACCTGATGCCTCCGGTCCCCGGTGGAGACAACGGCATCACCCTCCCCAAGGGGATGTCTATCGGCCCGACCAAGCCTCACGGGAAGGGAGGTAGACGATGACCACGCGCCGGTTCGCCAACGCCTCCGACCGGGAACTGGTTTCCAAGGTGATTTCCCTCGCTCATTCAGAGATGGGGGATGCCTTGAACGAGTTCTGCGAGAGGGCCGTGGACTCCGCGCATAGGGACCTGGAAAAGATCTACAATGACCCCCCTGCCGTGACTCTATTGCAGGGTCGCATCGCTCAACTCAGAGACCTCCTTAACCTACTCAACCCATCAGCACCTCTGGTTGGAAACTTCTAGAGCCTGAACAGGAGAACCCGTGCCTACCACTGAATACGATCCCGCAACCCTGAAGCGTGTCATCAATCACGATGCGTCCCGAAGGCAGAAACAGTTGGATGCCGTTATGGCGAAGCTGGCCGAAGAACAGCCAGGACTCGTTGAACAGCCTTCCCTGCACGAAGCCCCGACTCCCGCACCCATTGAAGACGAGAAGACTGCCCTCCCCGCGCCGGTCCTTGAACCCGCCAGCGAACTCCCCGAACTGCCTCCCCTGGAGCCACCTCCCGCTGAAGAACCCGCACCGGCAACGGACTGGGAAACGGAAGCGAAGCGGTGGCAGAAGCGGTACGGTGACATCCAGAAGATCGTCACCCCCCTCCAGCAGAAGAGCATCGTGGAAGCGAAGGAACGGGAAAGCACCAAATCTGAGATCCAGGCCCTGAAAGAGATGATCACCACCCTGGCTCAGACTGTCGCGCAAGCTTCTCTCCCCAAACAGGAACCGTCCTACGATCCCGACCTGGATCCCGACCTGGACAACATCGACCCCATTCTCGCGGAACGGTTCCGCAGGATGAACCGGTCCATGGCCCAGTCGAACCAGGCCGCTGAACGGAAACTGCGTGAAGAGATTGAGGCTTTGAAGCAGAAGGACCAGGAACGGCAGCGACTCAGCGAAACGTCACAGGCACAGGCGCAGGACACAGCCTGGGAAGCCACCTTCACCACCCTAGTCCCCGACTTCGCCCAGTTCCTGCCTGGGACCCCGCACGGTCAGAATCTGGCTGTATGGGCCTCGAAGATGGCCCCCGAATACACGGCTGCCATCGAGAGACCGAAATCTTATACCCCTTACTTCGTGGCGCAGATCGTCAACGCCTACAAGGCATCCCTGAGGCCTTCAGCCGCCACCCGCAAGCCTTCCCTGGGTGACATCGCCAATCCGTCCCTGACGGGTTCGGCTCCCGTGAAGGTCTCCGTGGTCGAACCGGAATCGTTCTGCTCGACCTACGAGATGCAGAACGCCTCCAAGATCATGGACGAGATGATGAGGAAGGCTACCAACACGAAGAATAAGGATGACCGTGCTGCGCTTCTCCAGGAAGCGGAAGACTTCTCTTCCAAGTATCAGCGAACCCTTCAGAAACGAAACAACCAAAGAGGATAGAGCATGGCGATCTATGACCTAACTACCCCTCTCAGTGCTGGTAACTCGGTCGGCTTCCTGCCGAATCGTGTCAATCAGCTTTGGGAAGGCCCCCCCACCCGTGTTCGCCGCCGCATTGTCACCATCGGGTCTCCCGACTGGACGAACAGTGTGACCGGCGTTTACACCACCCCCGCCCCCGGTGATGTTGCCAGGACCAACCCCATCGACCTCGGGGCCCTGGTCACCGCTGTCTGGCTGAACGTCCTGAACACCTCAAGTGTAGCTTCTTCGATCGCCTATCTGGGCGACTCCGCTGCCTACAATACCTTCACTACCGTCGGGATCCCCCTCACGGCTACCACCTCGAACATGATCACCACCGGCACCCCGAAGTGGTATTCGACCGCTGCGGATTACCTGCTGCTCACTCTGGGCAACACGGCTGCCACTGCCGGGACGGGTGCAGTCGTGGATACGGGCTTCGTTGCCATCAGCGTGATCCCCTACGCTTCCATTGAATAGGTGAACCATGGCGAGCAATATTGACCTGACCACCCCCCTGACCTCCGGTTCCAACACCGGTTATCTCCCCAACCGTGCCAACCAGCTTTGGGCTGGACCTCCGTCCTATCTGCGCCGCCGCACCTTCACGGTCGGTGGCCCTGAGTGGGGTGGGGTCACCCCCGCCGCCGCCGATACCATCAAGTGCTTCCCCTTCGGTATTGGTGATATCTCCGAACAGGTCTTCACCAACGTTGTGGTCGGCTTCGGTGCCGCTTGCAACTTCAGTGTCGGTGACTCCGGTGGTGCCACCCAGTATCTGAGTGCTGTTTCTGCCCAGACTGCTGGGAATACCCAGCTTGCTGCCGCTACCACCGCCAAGTGGTATTCCACCACTGCCGACTACCTCCTGATCACCATCGGAGCCACCGCCGCCACTGGAGTCCAGTTGGAAGTCGGCTGTGTGGTTGACTCCGTCATCCCCTACACCAACGAATAACTTTCTAGGAGCATTACCATGGCTGGCAATATCACCGGCAGTTCCTTCAACAACCTTACCTCCTTCAAGCCCCAGCTTTACCCCCTCCAGTTCATCCAGAAGTTCTATGCGGGGTCGATCACCAACTACATCTGCAATACCAACTGGGAAGGTGACATCCTCGGACCTGGCACCACGGTCAACCTCCGTCAGATCCCTGACGTTGCGGTTGCCGCAGCGACCAATGACGGTGATGTGAACTGGCAGTCCATCCAGGCTTCCTCCATCCAGCTTGTCATCAACTATGCGTTCAACGGCGCGTACTGGGTGACCGATGTGGATCGGGTCGCCATTGATGTGGACATGGAAGGTGCCCTGATCAATGAGATGATCAACAAGCTTCGGCTTGCCATCGAATCCACGATCCTGGGTTCCATCTACGCTTCGGCGGCGAACATCATCCCCATCGCTTCGATGAACTCCACCACCACTTGCTGGAATGGCGGCATCTCCGCTACCCAGCCGAACTCCAACGCTGTCGCCTACGTCAACATGGCAGCGCAGTACCTGGATGTCGGTGCCGGTAACGGCATTGACGTTGCGCCCTGGGAGGACCGATTCCTGGTCATCCACCCCAACATGCGCTTCGGTCTCGTCCAGTCCCCCGGCTACTACGCTCTGAACGCCGGGACCCCCAAGGGTGCGCTCTACGAGGGCTGGCTGGGCTACGCTTCCGGCTTCAACATCCTCCAGTCCCCCCTGGTCCCCGGTGCTGGCACCAACGCTTCGCCCTACCAGGCGATTGCTGGTCACCCCGAAGCTACCACCATGGCGACCAAGTTCACCAACGTCCAGGCTGACATCATCCTGCCCAACAAGTTCGGCATCGGCACCCGCTGCCAGAACTTCTTCGGCTTCGTGGTGACCAAGCCCTGGCTCCTGGTCAACCTCCAGACCGGCCTCGCCGGTTCGTAAGCGGCAACAATGGCGGGGGGTTTCGGCCCCCCGCTTACTTTCTTCTTCAACCTCAACCCACTCCCATGGAGACCTCCAATGCCTGTCGAACTCATCGAACTGATCCCCCCCGAAGTGAAACTGGAATCCCGCCAGTGCAAGGAGATCATCAACAAGATCAGTGGTTTCTCTTGGACCCGTGATCTGGACCCCCGTGCCCGTTGGGCCACCCTGTATTACGAAGCCAAGATGAACGAGAAGCAGTTCGACTGCATTATGGACGATAAGGAGCAGACCGTCATGGAGGTGGAGGGCGAAGAAGGCCCCGAAATCCGTGAGGTCTTCAACCAGATCGAACTGGAGGCGCAGTCGATGCGGAAACTCCAGGAAGTTGGTAGACTGTATGGTGTCAGGGGAGTGCGGAAGCGCGACCTGATCCTCCAGATCCTCCAGGCGCAGACCAAACTCGTTCTTAGGGCAAAGACAGAACAGGGGAAGTAAGCCATGAGCTTCACCACCAGGTCGCTTCTTGGACGAGTCTCTAAGTTCCGATCCGATCTACCGGACTCGGGAGTCACTGAGTACTTCCTCCAGGAAGCGGCTAGGCGTGTAATGCAGGACACGTTCCTTGGGCAGATCGTGCAGAGGACGTTCTTCCTCCCTAGGCGGGTGGACACGATCCTGTTCACGGCGAACATCCCCTGGTGGGATGTCACCAATGCCCAGCCGAACATGGCTTACGTCCCGAATACGAACACCTACTTGACGGGGACCAACTCGCTCGGGTTGGACCCCAACATGATGTTCCTCCCGGCCTGTGATGACTACAGCACGGCGACCTCTGGGCAGCTTGACCCTGTAGACATCCTCCGGTTCACGAACCTGAAGATCGCCAATGCCGCGATCTCTCCATCTCCGGGTACTGGAAATTTCAGAGGGTATTTCAAGGCCATTCCATCAACCACGGGGTGGACGATGGGAGATTTTATCATCCTGATGGTGGGGGGATCCATCACCCAGAGTTCCATTACCTCTTATTGGAACGGGGACGATGTTGCCTATTGGAATAATGCCACCTCCATGTGGACGTTCCTCCCGGCGAACCAGTTCATCAACCTCGCGCAGCAGAGCGCAGGTAACGCAGAACACTCCCCATCGGCTCCAGTGATCCTGCCCCCGCAGTCTAACCCATCGAACACCTATCCGGCCTTCTGGACGCAGCGCAGCGGCAGGATGGCCTATCTCCAGTCCGGTGCGAACCTGTACACAGGGTTCACCGGGATGCAGATCAAGCTCTACAATGCGTCCTCCTACGACACGGCTTTCCAGGTTCAGTATTCATGTATCCCGAATGGGGACATCGGGAACATGGAGTTGAACCTGCCCGATGAAGCCAGGGATGCCATCGTGGATCTCTGCTTGTCGGATATCCTGTCCCTGCCAGGCACGGGGCAGAACCTGATCTTGTCGGAGAACAAGCGGGTGACCTACGAACAGGTCAAATCCAAACTCGCTGCCCTTGGTGTCATGGGCATGGGTGGATCTACCACCTTCCACTCCCCGAACTTCGGCTCCAGGACGGGGCGGTCTTCGCCTTACTGGTTCTCCAACTCGTTCCCCGGATGGTGAGCCATGACCACTGTTTTAGTTACCCCCTATACCCTGCTGCAACTCCAGACGGACCTCTACGCTCTGTTGGGGGACTTCCAGCAGACTCGGTTCTCGGCAACGATGGTTACGGATGGCATCAACTTCGCCATCAAGACTATGGCGAGAAAGATGCGCTGCACCCGGGTAGAGGGTGTCATCCCAGTGATCGCAACCCCGACCGGGGAGAACTTTGGGATGGCAAGTCTGGTCTCCACGGTGACTCCGATCTACAACTTCACCGACTACCTGGAACTGATCAGGCTGGTCTGGGGTGGGGTTGGTTACACCTATGGGAACGGCCCCTACTATGAGATGACCCGCACCACCATTGAGTGGGAAGCGGAACGCAACCCTTACTGGAGACAGGCTGTCGGCCTCCCGCTGCGGTGGGGTTCCTGGGATGGGGCCTCCATCTTCGTCACCCCCTACAACCCCGTCCTGATGGGGACCAACGACAACTTCACCCTGTCGTATCTCCAGGCCCCCCAGTTGTTGGTCGCGGCATCAGACACGGTTGATGCCAGGGTCCCGATCAGCACCCAGCAGTACATCAAGTATGGTGCGGCTTCCTGGTTGCTGAGTCTCGACCAGAGCGACACCACTTCTCTCCAGACCGCCAAGACCTATTTGGACACGTTCAACGCTCTGCTGGAGGGTTGATGATCACGAATTCGACCATCTACCAGAGCCCTTCAAGCCAGGACCCGTTCACCACCCTGGGGTCGGCGTTCCTCCCCCAGAGCATCTGGTACCAGACGGACAATGGATTCCTGTTTGTCAGAAACACCGCAAATACGGGGTGGACGCTGTGGACCGCCCCCACTGTGACGGTGAACACGGCGAACCTTGGGCTTCTTCCCAAGAGCGGTGGCTTCACTGGGGGAGCCATGTTCGGAGCCAACGGGGTGATGACTGCCGATGGCACTTCGCTCCCCTTTAGTTCGGTTCCCCAGATTACAAGTAAGAATTCCCTTGCCGCTACCTTGGCTGATTTGGCTAACTTCTATGCCGCTGTCCAAGCCCAGATATCTGCCGCCACAGTCGCTGCGCTGAGTGCGATCTATGTCCCCACTCTCCATAAGAGCATGTCATTCTCTATCGTCCAAAGTGTCGGGAGCAACTCTTCTTCTATCATCCCCGTGACAGCACCGATCTCAGGGCTGACCTACAGCGATGGTTCGGTGGTGAACCTGTTTGACATCTACGGGTTCGCTACTCCCCCCTTCCTTGGGGTGGGGGCCGCTATCGTGTCCCCATATGACAACGGGAATTGGGCGGTGGATACGGTCCATGGGTCGGTTTGGGATGCCTACTACAGGGCCGCCGGAACCTACCAAATTTATAATCAGTCTCTGACATGGTTTATCTGGGCCATTAAGGCTACCGCTTAACAGGAGTCCCGATGAGCATCACCAACGGAGCAATTTGGACCTCCCCCAGTTCTCAGGACCCTTCCGGTCAAGGCGGGTTCACTGGGGCCGGGAACATCTGGGCGCAGAACGACACCGGCAACTGGTATGTGCGGAACATGGCAAACACAGCATGGACCTTATTGGGTTCAGGGGACCAGCAGTCTTTCGGGTTGATGCCCCTGTCTGGAGGGGCCATGTCGGGTGCCCTCACGGGGTCCACAGGGTTGATGACCGCAGATGGATCGACTCCCTTCGCGGTCCCCCCGACCGTCACCAGCAAGAGTAGCGTCATCGCGTCCATGGCTGATCTAACGGCATTACAGAACAATATTGTGACCTTGATCAACCAGACGGTCGCCCAGTCACTTTCGTCACTCCCGTCTTTCGGGATACGGAGCAACATGGCTTTCTCCTACGGGACAGTCACCAGCACCCAGGTAACATCAACCCCTGTCATCCTGAACCTCCCCTACTCAGGGATGACTTACCCAGACGGGACAGCCGTTGCCCTGGCCGACTGCTTCGGGTTCGCCTCCATCCAGAACGTCATGACTGGGACCAGTGCCTCTGCCTACCAGACTGCCCTTATTCCCCAGGGAACCACTACAAATAATTTCTACAATGGGATGCAGTGGGTCTGTTTCAATTTCATCTCCCCAAGCACCTATTCGGGTGGAACCTTGAATTACCTGATCATTGCCATCAAGCCGAATGCCTAGTGGAGGGTCTGCATGAAGACCTATAAAGTTGATTTCTCCAAGGGCATCAACGTGGTTGCCGACAAGAGATTGACCCCTGAAGGCTACATCGTTTTGGCCGACAATGTGGATCTCCGCAGCGGCAGCCTCCACCCGTTCAAATTCCCAGAACCGTTCATGCTACCGACTGCCGGTGTCCCTGCGGGGACCAACTGCATCTATGAGTTCAAGAACCAGTGGTTCTTCTCCAGCCTGTATCGAAACTACACCTCTGAATATGTTAGTTCACAGGCACGGGTCTACTTCTGCGAAACGACCATCGGAGCGGCTTATGGCGTATCCCACCTGGCCCCCCAAAAGGTCGTGAATGGAGTCCAGGCCAACCTCGGGTCCAATGTCCCAACCATGTCCTTGTCTGTATCGGAATCGACCACCGATAGCCCCTCCGCATTCCTGGCGACTCCGATGACCACGGGTGGGGATCTCCCCACTGGGCAATATTCATACATGATCTCAGCGGTCATCGGGAACCAGGTGCTTCCTCCTTCGGGTTCTTATCTGGTGAGCATCCCCCAAGTGGCCGGGGCCAATATCACCACTGGGTCGGTTGTCCTGACCTGGGCAGCTACCGCGAATGCAACGGGGTATATCATTTTTGGCAGGACCCAAGGGAAAGAGCAGACCTTGTTCACTCTTGGGTCTGGTGCATCTACCGTGACGGATATCGGGGTCTACAGCCCGTCTGGGGCTTACGCTGCCAATTACGCCCCTATCGACCCCCTCACCTATGTTTACACCTACGTCAGGGATGTGGGGACCATGGTGGATGAGAGTGGGCCTAGCCCATTATCGGCAGCCTCCAGTTCATCGTATGTCAGGACATTGACCAGGAACCCTTTGACGGATGGTTTCTACGCTTCGTCCAATGCCTACACTGGGAACCTGTCTGCGTCTTCCTCCAACGGGTCAACCCCAATTACGGGTGCTGTTTTCCAGGGGTCACTGACGATCCTGACCCTTGCTGGATCAGCCCCTATTTCTTCGGGACCATGGTGGGTGCCCGGGATGTCGATGGTGTTCTCCGCTTCTGACACTACCTACACCCCCTATCCGTTCTCTTTACCTGCCCCCCTGGGGACCCCGGTGGCACCTAACCAGCCAGTCAACGGGGGTCTTGGGTCTGGCCTTGCCGCTGGTACCTACTCCTATAAGGTGGCAGCAATCAGGGGTGCTGTTGCAGGGCTTACTAGCCCCGCTACAACGATAGCTTCTGCCATCTCGCCATCCCTAGTTCTTCCGTCTGCCAACAGCATCAACGTGTCTTGGACTGGGGTTTCCGGGGCAACAGGCTATGTCCTTTACCGATATAACGGTACGAACTACCAGATTGCAGCGACAATCAACGGGAGTGCCACCAGTTTCGTTGACGTTGGGGCAGGGACTACGGTAGTGACCCCCCCGACCGTGGATGATACCGGGGTTACATATGGAAGCCCTGTTGTTGGGTATCCTCTGAGTTGGGAGAACCCTCCCGCGACTCACTGTGGCAGGATCATGATCATCCCCCAAGTCCTTCCGGCCAATACGAAGGTGAACCTGTTGCCGGGGACCCCCATTGCCAGTTTCTCTCTGGCTGCCTCTACGATCACTTCCATCGCTCCGACCTTCACCGGAGTTGACCAGGATGCGGTCTACATCTCGGGACCATCGACCCTGACCAAGAATCAGCTTGGCGGCAGAACCTACTACCATGATGCGATGGGGATCTTCACCAACCCGGCATGGATCAACTGCTACTCCAAAGTATCAGTGAATGGGGTTTCCTTCTCGGATGTCCCAAATAATAATTACTACACCTACTGGAACATCTATCGTGCTGGCGATACCGGGACCGCCTTTTCATTCGTGGCATCGGTCCCTATCCAGACCACAGTATTCAATGACGTTGTGGGGACGGAAGGGTTGGGCTATACCCTGCCTACCGAATACCCTGATGCCGATACCGGTGGAACGGTTATTTTCGCCCCACCCCCGGCAGACCTGATTGGGGTCACTGCCTACAATGGGATGCTGATGGGGATCAGTGGGAACTCGGTTCGGTGGACTCCCATCGGGATGCCTGATGCCTGGCCACTCATCTACTCCCAGAGTTTCCCCTTCCCCCCGCAGTGTGTCATTTCCCATTCTGGTGGTGCCTGGATCTTCTGCGAGGACGCGATCTACCGGATGGATGGCTTCACCCCGGGCGGGATGGGGGTCCAGAAGACCCGCTGCGATGGGTGTATCGGTCCCCTGACCCCAAAAGTCATCGGTTCCGTGATCGTCTATCTGGCGAAGCGGGGCATCATGGTCATCAATGGCATGGATGCTACCTGTGCTACGGAGAGGGTGATCCCCTACAGACTGTTGACGCAACCGTCCTATTACTTGGGCGGGGTCTCCCAGCAGAAGTTCTGGTGGAACACCACCGACCACATGTCCTCCTACGGGGCACTCCTTGACATCGGCATGAACCCGATCCCCGCTGCGGATACCTTCGGGGTGGTCACGGCCAAGGACAAGCCGATCAATGGGGTCATCTGGGAGGCCCGATCCTTCGTCTGGCAGAACAAGTATTACCTGTATTTCTCCAATGTGCCGACCACGGAGTTCGCCGGTAACCCGACTTGGTGCCTGGACTTCGGGACCCTCCAGCAGTTGTATCAGATCCCCAACCACCCCGTCACTACCCTGGGGTTCAAGCCCACCGATGTCCATGTCTCGTCCACGGGGGAGTGTTATACCCTGCTTGGGATTGACGCGACCAACGATCCTGAGAACCAAGCCAGACTCGCCATGGCCGAAGCCCAGTTTAATACCGCCTTGGCCTTAGTGAACCCTTCCTACACGGCATCCCAGGCGATCTACCGGTTCAACCCGACCTTCGGTCTGAATGTGCCGATGCGGTTCAGAACGTCTGAGAATACGGCGAACTCCCCCCAGACCCGGAAACGGTGGCGGGAGGTCAGGATGAATGGCATCGGGACCTGCCAGGTCCGTGTCTTCATTGACGGGGTTCTGTGGACTCTGGCAAATGGACAGACTGCTACCACGGTGACCCTATCGGAAAGTCCGATCCACCCGTCCAGAATCCTTTTGCCGGTTGGGTCTTGGGGGTATTCTTGTTCTGTTGAGGTCTGTGGTGACATCACCGTCCGATTCATTGAATTTGGCTACGACCCGATGACCGGTGAAGACTGATGGCAAGACCGCCCTTCCTGATCCATGACGTAAGCCTCGATGAATTAAATCGGGTCTTCCGGCATATCCAGGCAGCGTCAACCAACGCAAGCAAGGGCGGTAATAGCATCACGGAGATCACCGGCACCGGGGGGTCCGTATCGGCCTCCTTCGGCGGTGGTGGCGGTGGTGGTGGGACCTGGGGCAGCATCACCGGGACCCTGAGTGCCCAGACGGATCTGTGGACTGCGCTGGGGGGGAAGCAACCCCTGGCGACCAACCTGACCACTTTCTCAGGGCTGGCCGATGCCTCTGGGTGGCTCCAGAACAACGGGAGCGGAACCTATACCTGGACCGTCCCCCAGGCTACCTTGGCGAGGGCCAACTTCAACTACACCACGGGGGTCTTGGCCCCGAATGCCCAGGTGATCTACACGGTCCCCATGGGCACAGAGACCTTCCAGTTCCAGAACATGCAGGTTACCGCCCCTTGTCGGGTGCGGGTCTATGGGACCATGGCCGCTGCGGTGGCCGACCAGGCTCGGATCTCCACGGTAGATCCGACCGGGAACCACGGCATGTATCTGGAGATGCTCTTCAATGCAGCCAACCTCGTATGGACGGTAACCCCGATTGCAACCATTGAGAACCAGGACGTGGTGGAGAATGGCGCGATCTACATGACCGTGCAGAACCTGGGAGCCAGCACTGGGACGATCACTATCACCGGGGTCTACCTGGGCATGGAGATCACCGGGAGCAGCACCAGTTCCTGGATGCTCAACCCAATGACGAGCGTGGGTGATCTGATCGTTGGCAGCACGGCTGGCAGCCCCTCCAGGCTGTCGATTGGGGCCAATGCCTACGTCCTCACCAGTAACGGGACAACGGCCTCCTGGCAGCCTTCTACAGGGGGTGGCGGGGCTTCATGGGGTTCGATCACGGGGACCCTGAGTGCCCAGACCGACCTCAATTCTGCGCTGAATGGGAAACAGCCCCTGGCGACCAGCCTGACCACGTTCTCCGCCCTGGCGAATGCAAATGGTTACCTATCCAACAACGGGTCCGGGGTGTTGACCTGGACTGCCGGAACGGGTGGGGTGGCCTGGGGATCCATCACCGGGACGCTGAGTGCCCAGACCGACCTGAACACGGCGCTTGGCAACTTGCAGCCGCTAGCCACGCCGCTCACCAACTTCGCCGCGCTCTCGAATGCTTCGGGCGTGCTCACCAACAACGGCACCGGCACGCTCTCGTGGGGCGCTGCCTACACGCTGCCTACAGCCACCTCCACGGTGCTTGGCGGCGTGAAACCGGACAATGTGAGCATCCTCAATGCGGCTGGCGTGCTGACGGCCACTGCCGCCTCAGTCGGGGCCGTCCCTGCGGGCGGCAACGCTGGCACGGCCACCTCCCTCGCTGCTGGCACAGCCAACCAGATCCCCTACCAGACCGGAGCGGGAGTCACCTCGTTCTTCTCCGCTGCGAACTACGGTGTCCCTATCTACGGAGCGACTGGAGTTCCACAGAGCATCGCAGGTGCTGCCGGTGTGTTGATCGGCAGTGCTTCGGCCATCCCTGCATGGTCAACCTACCTCCCTGCCGCTCAGTTCCCTGCGATGACGGGAGATGTGACCTCTGTGGCTGGTGCCTTGGCTACGACCCTCGCCACCACCCAGAGTGCCGTTCACACTTGGTCAGCCGCGCAGACGTTCAGTAGCACCCTGAACAAGGTCACGATCACCGCTCCCACCACCTCTGCTACTTTGACGCTGGTGACAGGTTCTACCCTGCAAACAACCGGGGCATTCACCCTCAATCTGACCACCACAGCCGCTTCCACCCCGACCTTCCCGGCTGGGTCAGGGACGCTTGCCTACCTGGGCGGAACCAACACCTGGAGTGCCGCCCAGACTTTCGGTTCCACCATCAACAAGGTCACGATCACCGCGCCGACCACTTCGGCCACCCTGACCCTGGTAACTGGATCCACCTTGGTCACGGCTGGGGCGTTCTCGCTCACGCTCACCACCACGGCAACGACTGTGGCGACCTTCCCGGCTGGGACCACGACCCTGCTCCAGAACGTCCTTACCACGACCGGCGATCTCATGTACTCCTCGTCTGGCACGACTCCGGCCAGACTTGGGGTTGGTTCTTCGGGCCAGGTGCTTGGTGTCTCTGCGGGGCTACCGGCCTGGGTCAACTCGACCGCCGACATGCTCTCATCCATCGTAAACGCAGAGATCGCGGTATCGGGCGCAACCACCGCCACCATCCTGTGCTGGCACAACTGCACGGCAACGAGCGCCAACTACGCGCTGACCCTGCCGACCGCCGCATCGTCTTCCGGCAAACTCTTGGGCATTCGTATCGACCCGTCCTCCACCTACCTAGTCACCGTTACGGGCAACGGTGCGGAGACCATTGATGGCTCGAACACCCGCATCATGTGGGCCAATGAGGTAGCGGTTCTGAAAAGCAACGGAACCACCTGGACGAAGGTGAGCGGCAAGACCATCCCCATGGTCAGTGTGCTGGGTTTCCAAGCGGCACAACTGTTCTCAGCCTCAACGCTCACCAAAGTAAATCTGACAACCAGCCTGCAACTGACCGCTCCCCCAGCCTTCCAGATTACGGCTTGGGCCCAAGTCACGATCCTGCGCCCAGGGAACTACCGATCAGAAATCTGCTTGGTATATAACCTAAATAATGCTTCAGCCTGTATCGTCCAGGCTTCCCTCTGCAAGAACGGCGCGAACGCCGTTGATGGCTACAACTACGCACAGGCCAACTTGCAGCAATCCGCGATCAACGCCTCCCTGCTGCCCTTCGTAGCCGGGGACGCACTGACTGCCTATGGATTCTTTGGGGCTGGTTCCTACACCACCTCGACCCTGATCGTGGACGTATCGCCACTCAGCCGGAACAGCTTCATCGTCACGGAGATCCCCACATGGTAGACGCTCTATGGGTAGACGATGGCAATGGCCCCATCCAGAACCCTGCTATCAGCCCAGAAGATTTCCCGGCCCTACTAGCAGCGTGGCAAGCCAACAACGTGGCCTCGCTCTGGCAGAGTGCCTACAGCTACGAGTTCAACCGCATCAGCGGTACGGCGGTCGCTCTCCTGGCCCAGGGCGTGGTCAAAGGCGGTCCCGTTGCCAAGGCCATCCTGGAGTGGTCGAACTCCCTATGGGCACTCTACTATGAGCGGAAGCCGTTGGTGTTGGCATGGGCTTCTCCGGCTGGCACCGACTGGACCCTGATGGACTTTTCCAGCCTTGGGGAACTGCCCCACTCCATCCCCGAATTGCTTGCTGAAGTTTCTTCTTAGGAGCACCGCATGTCCACCTTCCAAGGCTATGCCGCATCGCTGGTGCCACTGGGTTACTCGATCCTACAGACTCAGCAGCAGTTCATCTCCTGGCTCTGCACCAGCCCTGGGCAGTGGCAGTGCCACCGGCAGGCCTATCCGCCCATGAACACCACCGGCTCCACCATCCCCAACCCCGGCAACGCCATTGACGGCACGCCCACGACCTCTGCGGGAGGTGCTGGCGCGGCTCCAGGCTACCTGGAACTGACCTTCCCTGCCGCCTTCACGCCGACCGCGCTCTACATCCAGGTCGGGCTGACCTACGCCACCTCCACCACCTACGAGCTTGACGCGCCCTCCGCGTGGACGCTCGACTACTACAACGGCTCCACCTGGGTCAACGTGCAGACCTGGAGCGGTCAGGTCGGCTGGGCACCGGGAGAGCGCAGACGATTCACCGTGGCCGGTGCGCCCTCAACATGGACGATCTGGCGCGTGAACTTCACCTCGAACAACGGCTCCGCGAACACCTACATCGCTGAGTGCGTGCTGGAGGATCTGAGCAGCACCACCAACGCGACCACGGTGGCGAACTGGGGCACCTCCTACAACTTCGCCGACTTCGTTCCGGTGGCAACGGAACTGATCGGCAACAGCGTGGCTCGCGAAGTGCTACGCATCAACTTCCTGGCCGCGTCCATAAACTTTGCCATCGGCCAGGAGTTGCTTACCTCCATGGCTGGCGTGTTCTCCTGGGACACGGCGGCAGCGGCAGCGGTGACGCTCACCATCACCGGCCCTGGTGGCAACAGCTACAGCTACACCGGCTCTGCTGGCAACACTGCGACTCAGAACGCTCGTGCGCTGTTCGAGTTGTGCGCGGCCAACGCCAACTCCTACTCCGATTTCGCGGCGTGGAACTGGGTGTGGTTCGGCTTCAACCAGGGCGTGACCGGCTGCGGCTACTTCTACGCCGTGCAGAAGACTCCCGGCATGACCGCGCCGTTCACCTCCAACGCCAACATCGTCACCCGCATTCGCATGGCCTACGCGCAGGGCGTGCCGTCCATCGGCATGATGCAGGGCTGCTCCTGGACCTACACGCAGTCGCTCACCTACGATCTGGTCAATGGCTTCATCGCGTATCTCCAGATCAGTTCGCGGTCGATCTGCCTGGGCGTGAAGACCAACGTGGGCTACAACGGCCCCATCTACGCTGGCTACGGCGCGAATGCCGATGCGCTCGCGCAGTTGCCGACCTCCGACCTGTCCGTGGCTGGTGGCCCTCCTTGTACACCCATCGAGCTTGTCATCGGAGCAACGGACGGCACCGCTGCGAACTCTGGCGGTACCTACTACGTGGGCCATGTGTGGGGCATCTGTTCGGCACAGTCCACCATGGCGAACAACGGAATCCTGCTCAGTACGGAAACCAATGGCAACTGCCCCTTCTGGTCGAAGGGCATCATCCCTGGCTTCATGCAGGAGTTCGGCATGAACTCCGCCGGACTGAACTGGTCCAGCAACTCGCTGAACGCCGGCTCTCTGAAGCTTGGTTCTGAAGGGCAGGCCTCTGGTGCTGATACTGCCTCCACTTGGGCCTCAATTCATCGTATGGGTGCTGTCAGTTTCACAATTGGCATCGGCACCGTGCAGAATACCTCTTGGGCGAGCGGCCGTGGCGGCACGCCTGGACTGCCCATGCTCGACTTCTACCGCTACGTGGGCACGCCGCCCTCCAGCGAGCAGATGATCCTCGCTCCCGACCAGGACTACACGGCGGTCGCCAACGGCAACCAGACCAATGCCGCGACTACGATCAACATCACTTCATTGCAAACGTGGCCTCCCGTGTCCACCATGGGCTACGCCATCATCGATGGTGAGGTCGTCACCTACACCGGCATTACGAACACCGGAGCGGGTGGCACCACCAACTCGCTCACCGGCTGCGTGCGAGGAGCCTACTCCACCTCGCCTGTGAACATCATCGGCGGTGTGACCAACGTAGTCATCGGCGGGTGGTTCATCGCGTTCAACAACGGTCTGCTGTTCTTCGGCTACACGAAGCCGGTCTAGGGGTGAAGCATGGCAACGCCGGTCAAGGCTCTCGTCCAGCCAACCTCGCCCACGCTGGGCATCGCGTCCAGCGGTGTGAAGTGCTACCTCAAGCCGTTCACCATCGGCCGCTCCACCTTGTGGGAATGCACGATCACCTCGACCTCGCCGTGGAGCCACGCCCCACGCTTCTGCCTTCGCAACTTCACGCTGGGCACAGCCACCACCACCGTGCGCCTGACCCTCAAGCCGTTCACCCTCGCCACGGCACGGTTCGCCATTGACTGGCCTCCGTTCTACCAACCCACACTGCGCCCCACAGTCGGGCAACTCTGGCCCCGTGGGTTCTACTCGAAGGGTGCCCTATGAGATTCGCCACCCCTGGAGATAGGCCCATCATTGAAGCCATCCTGGCGGAAGCAGGGGCTTCTGGGGAGACCATGATCATGGGTGATTCGAGCCTTGAATGGTTCTTCGATAATGGGTTCTTCCTGGTGTCAGAGGGCGGGGAAGGGTGCTTTTGGCTCCGGGTCTTGGATGAGCAGACGCTAGAAGTCCACGCCACCTATAAGCCATCAGCCCGGGGCAGGGTCGCTCGTCAGATCGCTAAGGATGGCATCCGCGAAGTGTTCTCGTCCTTGCCGACTCAACGCTTGATAACACGATGCAAGACCAAGCATAAGCATGTCATCATGTTTGGCGAATGGCTTGGGTTCCGGCGAGTCGGGACGATGGGTGACGATGTAGTGATGGAATGCACCCTGGATACCTTTGTTGCCAATGACGGGATCCTGATGGAGCGGGTCATGGACGCCGGATTCCCGCTGCCGCTACCCTGCACTTTGGGGCAAGCGATATATGCTGGGTTCTTTTTAGAGTGTTTAGAGCATGGGCAAGTGTTCAAAGGGGTTGATGTGTATAACCGAATGGGGTCCCTGTTAGGCTGGGAACCCTTGCTAATCTCAGGTAACGACCCTATGCTTTTTAGCGTAGGGACTAGGCAATTCTCGCCCATCAAAGTGGAAACTGAGGCATAACATGGGGCAGAACGCGCAAGATCCAGGATCAGGGATGGCACAGGGGGCACAGGCTGGCTCTTCCATGGGTCCGTGGGGTGCCGCCATTGGTGGTGTAGCCGGTCTCTTTGGAGGAATCAGTAACGCGAATAAGGCTGACGATGCTAAGTTTGCCCAGATCCAGGCCCTCCAGGCAGACCAGATTAAGCGAGATCAGTTCGCTTCCCAGGAAAAAAATGCCTTCGACCCGATGCGGCAGAGATTACTGGACGAGGCTGCCAACCCGAACCCTCTGAACTATGGGCCGATGGCGGGTGCGATCAACCAGAACTACGATGCCGCCCAACGGAACTCGGCTACCCAGATGGCGCAGCGGGGGATGACTGGGAGCGGCCTCCAGGGTGGGCAGATCCAGGGCCTTGAGATGGGCCGTGCGGGTGCCCTCGCCGGGGCCTTCCAGACGGGGCTACAGGCTCGCCAGAACCTCGGGATGAATCTCTTGCAGCACTACAACCCCCTGGGCAACGCGCAGCTTCAGGTGGGTGCCTTGCCCCAGCAAGTGCAGAACGGTGAGTTCCAGCAGCAACTGGCGACCAACCAGGCCAACAACGCCTTCGCTGCGGCAGGGAAGGGATTGGGTGCGCTGGAGACCATGTGGTCGAAACCCAACCCGAATTCGGCAAAGATGCAGCAACTACAGGGTCAGATGCCGACCTCAATGCCCCAAATCCAGAATTCAGGGATGGCCCCTGACCAAGTTCAGATGATGGGTGGGATTGGCACCCCTTCTGGGTTTACTGCAGACACCACTGGGATGATCGGCCTTGGGATGGGGGATGGTTCCTTCCAGATGCCGCCCATGGGATCTGATCTTACAGCCGGAACTGACTTCACGGGTGGAGGGTTCTTCGGATGAGCGGCCTTTCTGGATTGAACCTGGGTGGCATCGCTACGATGGGTGCCGACATCGGGCAAGCGGCAGCCAATGCCCCTGACTTCTGGGCCAAGACCCAGATCGCCCAGGGACAGGCGCAGGGTCTGAACCTGGAGAACCAGCAGAAGCAGATGGAACTCCAGGGCAACCAAGCGCAGAATGCGGCACTTGCCAAGAATATGCAGGGGCTCAACCTCACGGGTGATCCGCTGGCCGATATGGACCTGAAGGCTGAAGCCAAGTTGAAGACCGCCCAGGAACTTGCGGCACAGGGGCAGGGGGATAAGGCCACCGCCATGCTTGGGGAAGTGGCGAAGGATAAACAGGCCAAGCAAGGGATGATCTATAGCCGCTTGGCCCAGGCATCGCTACTGAACGATGCCGATGCCATCCAGAAGATCGTCACCGACCATCTCGGGCACAAGGATGTAGCGAAGGTGGCCCTGGATGAGGGCGGGGAGAACTGGAAATATCTGGACAAGAATGGGGACACCTTGGCGGTTGTCCCCAAGAAGCCGATGGACCGGCTTGACTGGACCCCCGCAGAACATGCAACGGAATTGACTCGAATGGGGGTTGCCAATGTGGCCGCTCAGAGCAGGGTGGACGTTGCCCAGAAGAATTTCGAGGCCAGGACCAAGGTAGCCGAACTCATGTCTGCCAAGGCCCAGTCCGACATCGGTAGGATTCGTGCTGACGAGGCCAAGGGAGTCGAGAACGGTGGCATCTCCCATGCTGATGCGGAAGCGAGGATCAAGAAACTGCTAGAGCCACACGCCACTGTTGGTGGCGCAGCGGGGGGGATGTTCATGCCCCCTGCCGGTTCTTCCCCGGGCAGTGTTTTCGAACCTGATCCGATGCGACCGTGGAGGCAGCATCCTTCCTTCCAGGCCCTGGTGCGCGATCCGAAGATGGCAGAGATGGCGAATGCCGTTGACATGTATCTCAACGGGGATGCCCAGATCCAGGCCGGTCGGGCATCTGCCCATGACAAGGCGGTAATGGCTTGGGCACACCAGATCGACCCCAATGCAAATCAGGGAGACTATGGACGCAAGCAGAGGGTCCTGCTTGACCATGGCGGCGAGATTGAAGCTGGCAACACCACAATGAAGCACTTGAATGACTTCGTGAACAAGTACAACCAGCTTGATTCCCAGACACAATCGAGGCTTGCCAACACCAAGATCAATGATTGGGAAACGGCCTTCAAAAACAACGAAAATTCCAAGATCATTTCGGAACTCAAGGCAATCAACCTGTCCCTGTCCAACGAATATGGGGATGCCCTGGGAGCCAGCAAGAACGTGGTCGGGGATGTCAAGCGGGAAGAAGTATTCGACCCTGCCCAGCCTCCCAAGAATATCGAGGGTCGGGTCCAGGCTGTGGCTACCCTGTTGCTGCGCCGGTTGAACTCCAAGGAGAACATGATCACTCTTGGCAATCCGAACCGCATCCCCATCTCCCTGGTGAACCCTGGGGTGGCCGACATCTTCGACCGGTTCGGGGCGCATTACTACCCCGGGGGGAGGCCCAATGCCCCCACCCCCAAGCAGACGCTCCCCAACCCCGAAGGCCCCACTGCTGCCCCCAAGGAATCCCCCGCTCCGACCGGGAAAGAGGCGAAGGCTGTTGCCAACCGGTGGCTTTCTGAACAGAAATAGAGGTCGCAATGGCTTGGGACGATAAGGCAGTTTCCAGTTTCCTGGACCTCCCTGACGAGGCCCAGGGGCACGTTGCCAAGGCCCTCCAGTCCCAGGACCAGAAGCAGGGCACCACTCGCTTCTCGGACCTTGTGGCAGCCTACAAGGACTTCAACAAGAGAACGCTCGCCTCCAAGGAGATGGGCCCCATCCAGGGATCTCCTGGGGGTATCGGTGGAGCTACCCCCCCCGTTCAGCCTGGGGTCGCTGGGGCACCGTCCTACTATGGAGGGTCAACCCCTGACCCTGATCAACTTCGGGTTCAGGGTTCGACCACCTTCGGGGGTGGTGCCGCCCCTGACCCGGAGAAGCCATTTGTCGCGCAGCATCCGTCCACGGAAGAAGCTATCAGAACCTACTCAGGGCCTGGCGGGACGCTCGGACGCATCGGCCTCAACCTGAACTCTGGCCTGGAGAACACGGCAATCAAACTGAAGAGTGCCGGGGAATGGGCAGAGGACAAACTCGGGTTCCCTGGCAACCCCGAAGAGAACGCCAAGAATAAGGAATACCGTGAAAAGAGGCTGGAAGCCGGGGAACTGAACGAAAAATCCATGACCGGTGGTGGGCTGGTTCAGTCGGCTGTCCCCATGGCTCTGTCTGAGGCGTTCACGGGACCGCTTGGAGCAGAGGCGGGTATCGGAGCGAGGACGCTACGGGCTGGCAATGTCGGCGCGAAGATGGCATTGCTCAGTGCTCACTCCGCAGACTTCGACCCTGTTCGGTTCATGGCAGAGGGACCCATTGGCTGGGGCCTTGGCGCAGCGGGTCACCTCATCCTGAATGAGGCGGGGGGAGCCATCGGCAGCAAACTGTTGGACAAACTGTCAACCACGGCTTGGGGCCAGAAATATCTTGGGTTGGTCCCGAAGGTGGCAGAGAAGTATGGCGGCGAAGCCACTGCCCACTACGCTGATGATCTCCCTCCCGATGCCCCGCTGACGGTTGCCCAACGGAGCGGTAACCCGAAGTTGGTGTCGAATGAGGGCAAACTCGCTCAGACCAACGAAAAGATGATGGCTCATCGGCTTGAAGAGAATAAGTATGGAACCGATGCTGCGGCGAAGGCTGTCACCGACCTAAAGAAGGTCGCTGACGAGGCTGGGTGGGACAACCTGGATGACATTCTGAAGGCTTCGGCAAGTGGTGGACCCAGAAAAGCGAAGGCAGACTTCTTCCTTGGGCTGATCCACAACATGTCGGATTCCGGGGGGAAGGGGACCTCCGACTACTGGAACATGGCGAAGGCGAATGGCGGTCTTCAACTGGTTTTCAATAAACTGGTGGGGGATGCCAAGGCCGACACCGTGATGGCAATCGCCAACCCCTTGGGCAAGGTGGCACCAACGGAGTTGGAGAGTGTCCTGGCTCGGGAGACCGCCGCTCTGAAAGGGAATACCGGGGCTCCCGCTGGCGGTCTTGCCTACCTTGAGAAGATTAAGAATGGTATTGAGGGCACTCACGCCCCTGGCGGGATGCGTCCAACGGGTCCGCTCCCCGCTGGCTATGGTGCCCCGACCCCCGAAGCCCCGGTTGATCCTCTCCACCTACAGCATGGCAATCCGGTAGTCACTCATGGGGATAACCCTTTCGCCCCGCCGACTCAGGAACCAGTTGACCCGCTCCATCTACAGCATCCATCTGAAGTCAAGCCGGGGCATCAGGTAGATCCCCGTGCCCTTGACCCGATGGCAAACTTCGACCCCAAGACCGGCTATGCCGCCCCCAAAGCAGAGACTCCTGCGGCTGCCCCGGGCCAGGCCCCTATCCAGGGTGCCTATATCGCTCCCCAGCAGAACTTCTCCTGGGGCGGGATGCGCCAACTCCGGTCATCCATCCAGGCTCGGATCTCAGCCATCATGGAGGGGAAACTCGCCACCACTTCAGACGAGTTGGCACCACTCCAAAGGACGGTGGATGCCATCACCAAGGACATGAACGACTTCGCAGAGGCACACCCGGAGTCCGGTCTCAAGGAAGCCAATGCGGATCTCAATCTCCACCACGCTACGAAGGTGGCCCCCTACAAGAACCCGTTGCTTGGGCAAGCCCTCGCTGATAGCAACCCCCAGGCGTTCATCGACCTGATGGTCGGAAGCAACGCCACCGCCCAGAGGGACATGCTGAAGTTGGTGGGGGACAAGGGGACCAAGGCGATCCAGGCCGGATGGCTTGATAGCGCAGTGAGGGCAGGAGGTAAAACCCAGAGGGGCGGCATGGGTTCCACCATGAGCCTGAAGGCTGTCGCTGATACCATCCAGGAAGCGGAGAACAGTGGCTCCCTGGATGCCATCTATCCCCGTGGTTCCCAGGCTCGCTCGGTCACGGGTGGGGTTCTGAAACTTCTCAGGACGCTGGACAGTTCCGATACCGTCCACTTCCAGGCGGCGGGGAATACCCCTGGTATCCCCACCAACGCAGGGGGAGTCCTTCACACGGCTGTCACCAAGGTCATGGACTGGATCAACGGGGAAAGGCTCTACAAGGCTTATACCGACCCACAGATGAAGATGCTCATGATCAGGGCCAACTCTCTGGACCCGAAGTCGAAGGCGTTCCTGGACATCGCCTCTCGCCAGTTGCCCAAGCTGGTAGCCAAATATGGGACGGACTACCTGCCTTCTTCACTGTCTTCCCCGGGCGGGGATACCGCTCCCAAGCAGCAGATCTTCGCTGAGGAAGGGGGCACCCAGTGAGCATCTATCATCAGGTCGTTCACCAGCGTCATGCCCAGATCAAGGATACCTTCGACCAGAAGATGGCGAAGATCGACAAGTTGAAGGCCACCGCACCCACTGACGAAGAGGGTGCCACAGCGGCCAGGGCGCATCGACATAAACTGCGGGTTGAGGCAGCCAAGGAATACTGCGATGCCCGTCATACCCTCAACGATGTCTATGGCAAATATGCCGGGACAAACACCCACCAGGAGAAGAAATGAGCGTGTATGACCAGTTCGTGGCCCTGCGGAAGAACCAGTTCCGGCACTCTGCCAACAAGCAGTTGCTGGGTGCCAATGCCAAGCGACCCAAGCCGACCCCTGGAGCGAGTCCTGAGATGAATGATGTCCAGGTGGCCCAGAACCGTGACCTCAAGAAGATGGCTGCCCAGGAATACGGGAAGAATATGAACGAACTGACCGGTGCCTACGGCGATTTCATGGATGGCAAGACGGAGAACCAGTCTGCCTCCGGTGGCTCGTCCAGGTCTCCCCAAGTCAAGACCCCCAAGTCGTAGGTGCATCATGCCGCTGAAACCTGGCCGAAGCAAGAAGACCCGTGAAGAGAACATCGAAGAAGCTGCCCACTCCGCTAAGGCTTCGGGCAAGTTCGGCAACCAGAAGGGGTCGATCAAGAAGTTGATGCCCTCCATCTTGGCGGCAGCCTACAAGAAGTCAGGGGAGAGCAAGACTCCCCCCAAGCGCAAGAAGTGATTATGGACAACTGTGAGAAGGCATCCACCTGTGGGAATCGGATACGACCGGCAGCCAAGAAGGCCCTGGTGGAACTTGGCATCCACTCTGCCCTGAACCTGATCCTGTTTATCTGCGGGATCATGCTCGGGGTGTCCTTCCATTCGGCGGCACAAACGCATAAGATGGAAGTGTTGGAGGCAGACAGGGATCACTGGAGACAGTCGTATGCGGAGTTACACCTTCAGGCACAGAGTATTCAGGACCACTTCGACAAAATCAACGAAGAACACAACTTGGTCCTGATAAGGATCGAAGCCGCGATTAAGGGGCAAAAGAAATGATCCTGGACAACCCCGACACGATCTACGCTCTTGGTTTCAAGGAAGCCCTCTCTGTTGGTGGTTTGGTCGTTGTAGCCATGCTGGCCGGGTTCGGCGGGATGCTGCAATGGTTCGTCAAGGCCAAGTTGACCGACCTCGCCGCCTCCATCAAGGAACTCCAGGACGGTCAGGACGAGACCAATGCGCGGCTACGCGATGATGTGACTGCCATGAAGACCGAAGCCTTCGAGTTCAAACTTTACGCAGAGCGGGAGTTCGCCAAGAAGGCATCACTTGAGCGGGTGCATGAGCGTCTGAACGATGTCCTGAACGCAGTGAACAGCAAATAGGAGAGACCATGCTTTATTTCGTGCAGACCGGAGGCTTCTACCACGGCCCCGACAATGCCACCCCTGGCGATCTGGCCCTGATCTCTGACAAGGGCTGGGCTGGCCGGTTCTCGGGCAAGGGCAACCCCAAGCTTGAATCTGCCCATGGCATCGGGCCTCTCCCCTGCGCGTACTACACGCTCGACAGTTGGGAAGAGAACCACCTTAAACTCGGCAAGATGGTCGCTCACTTGACCCCTGACCCAGGTTCGCAGATGTGGGGTCGGGATGGCTTCTACATCCATGGGCCTTCCAATGATCCTTCGGAATACGGGAATGAGTCGATGGGATGCATCGTGGAACCCCATCCCCAGCGTCAGGCGATCAAGGACACTGGAGATATGCGTCTACGGGTGATCTCTTGCATGGATGATCTCCTGCCGAAGCCGGAACCAGTTTCTGAACCCGACCCCATCCCTGAACCTGAACCGATCCCCGAAGTCCCCGTGGTTGAGCCTGAACCAGTGGTGGATGAGGGTGGACCCGTATCTGCTTGATCCCTACTGGGAGGACCCCTACGATGTCGAACTTCCTGATGGCACTCCAGACGATCCTTCGGAATACCTTTACCGGGAAAGACAACAAGACCCATGACATCGGAGCGATCTCATGGGGCGTGTCTGCCGCTGCGATCATTGGCCTTGCTGCCTGGCAGACGGGGCACCATACGCATGTTGCGGTGACCGATCTAGCCTATGCCCTTACTGCGATCTCGGCTGGGCACGGCCTAGCCATGGGGGCCAAGGCCAATACCCAGCCGTAATTCACTTGGGGTTGAGGGCGGCGCTGGCGATGCAATGGCTGCACCACTCGCTGGTCTGGTCGGGGTGGGTGTCGCGGCAGGTAGTGCCCTCGTAGAGGGTTTCGCAGGCTCCCTCGCGCCGGATCCGCTCCAGGGCCTCGCGGTAACGGTCCAGCAGGGCCATAGGGTCAGTCCCCTCGGAAACCCCTCGGTTGGTGTAGGCATCGAGCATCCGGCGTTTCTCAGCCTCCAGTTCCGCGACCCGCAATTTCAAAGCATCGGTTATTGGCCTCATGGATGCCTCCCGCATCTGGACATTATTCGGGGGTGATGGCGATGGTAGATCGGTTTATTTCGATGCGAGTGACCCTCCACGGTTCATGGACCTGGGCAGCGAATTTCATCGCCTCATCTTCGGTCATAAATTCCATGTAGCGTTCCCACCCGCCAAACCGAAAACCCCATACTTCGTATTGATTCCAGGTGGTTCTGGGGGCGAAGTTGGTTATGGCATCCACGGCAATCTCCTGGACAACTTCAGTTGTTGTAGTGGCGGCAACCCTGGCAGTATGGACATGATTGTTTTTGGTTTGAAAATCGACAGGTCGCGGGGATGTGTCGATCTCCTGGACAGGCTACGCAGCCTGGATGCGATTAATGAGGTAGTAGCCCTGCGACCAGGGGAGGCGCAGGATGCTGGCAACCTCGGCGGGGCTGTTGACCAAGGTCATGGGCGGGAACCCGTTGGGGCACTCAATGATTTCCCACATGGTTCCTCCAGTTGACAAGTGAAGCGGGTGGGATTGCGTTCCACGTTTAAAGCCGCTTGGCTCCCGCAGATGGACATTACGGGTTGAGGGCTCTACGGGCAGCGCACCAGACGCAACCCGTCTTATGGGGCTCGAAGTAGGCCATGGATTCCTTGTGGCGGTCGGGTTCAGCGGTGAGCATGTCGTTCAACCGCGCCTCCAGTTCCGATACCCTGGCGGTCAGGGTGGAATTGTCCCGGTGCATGGTCTGGATGATGGCATCCAGTTCCGCGACCCTGGCGCGGAGTTCAGCGTTGTCCACGAAGGCAGTTGCCTGGAGGCGCGTGACGGATTCAGGGAAAAGGGTTGCCATACCTGCTCCTGGACAACTTCAGTTGGGGATGATTTCTCGCCCACACTCAACGGGTTGGCATGAAATGAAGCGCACCGGCAGGTTCGCGGTGTGGGGAAGGCGTTCCGCATACCAAGCGAGGTAGGCGGTTAGGTCTTCCCGGCTAGGCGCGTCCTTCTTATCCAGCCACCAGTAGTAGGGGACGGATGGGCGAACCCGATGGGCCGTGAGCATCCACCTCCCATAGCCGAAGGTGCGAGCCTCCCAGCAGGGCGGGTAGACCTTCCGGTTCCGCCCTGCCTTCTTGGGCTTCTGGGTGGGAGGGTCAACCCGGCGCTGAGTTGAGACGGATGGGAGGCCCTCGCCTCTCCAGTCTTTTGACATGAGCATCTCCTGGACAGGCGCTACGGAAGGATGGAGGTCAGCATTCGGAGCGTGTCGGCGCACTCGCGCTTGCCCTGGCGAATGCCTTCCGCGATGTTATTACCTCGCTGCGCCTCGGGCGACCCGTCCTCACAGACGGGGTTGGCGGCATCGTTGTCCCAGCGTTTTGCCAGTTCAAGCAGGATTTCGTTTTTCATGGTGGTCCTTTCTGGACATTCACTTCTTGGTTTCAAAGGCTTGGGGGAATTCGGCACGGAGAACGGCAACCCGATCTCGCGCCCGTTCACGCTCCAGGGCATCCATGCGATACCAGCAGTCAGCCATTTCTTCGGATATGGCGTCCTCCTCGGCTTCGGTGATGGTCCCGGCGACTCGACCAGAGATCAGTTTCTTCTCCAGTCTCCGGTGGCTTTCTTCATCAGCCCACGACATAGGTTCACCTTTCTGGACAAGATCAAGCGTTGGGGTTTGCGGTCTGCCACTTCTCAAAGAGGGCGACCACTTGAGGACGTTCATACCAGTCGTGCATGGGCTTCTGGCAATCCTTGTCGTGGTAGAAGGACGGCCCCAGGTAGGAGTGCCACTCCATCCAAACGCCCCGGCCCAAGTGGTGGACCGGGGACCAACAGATGAAACCAACCCGGCGCTTGCCGCAAAAGTCGAGGATGGGGGAGCAGGGCATCGTGGCTCCTGGACAGGTGCTACTTGGGGCGATGCTTGGAGCAGGTGCGCCGGTAGCCAGTGGGAGTGGGGGTGCCGCAGGTGTCGAAGTCAAAGCACTCCGGTTCATCGCAGCACGTTCTCAGGTCGTTGATCGAATGGCAGAGAGGGCAAGCCATCAACGTTTCGCCGGGGTCGAAGGGATCGGGGGCGGAAAGGGTTTCGTTCTCCACCCCGATCCAGCCGCATCGGTAGTTCGGGCAGCGCAGATACCCAGCGGTCACGGGTTCACCTTGAACTTCTTCAGGTCGGTGCAGTGGCAATGGGGACAGGCGAGGGTGGACCAGCCGCCCGAATCGGGGAGCCGCGCCATGTCCTTGTATTTCGTGACGCGCTTGCAGGACTCGCAGATGTAGTCCTTGTTCGCCATGCGCTGGGTCAGGACTCGGGTGGTCATACTTCCCCTTTCTGGACAGTGGATCACGCAGCCTTGCGGAGCAGCGAGGGTCTGATGGTCGGGCACTCGGGGAAATAGCCCCGGATGATGTCGGACTGGGCGTCCCGTGCGGCGGCCCCTGCGGCGTCCCGTGCGGCGGCCCGTGCGGCGGCCCATGCGGCGTCCCGTGCGGCGGCCCATGCGGCGGCCCATGCGGCGGCCCATGCGGCGGCCCCTGCGGCGGCCCCTGCGGCGGCCCCTGCGGCGGCCCCTGCGGCGGCCCCTGCGGCGTCCCATGCGGCGTCCATCTCATCTCGGGTGGCCTCGCCACGGGCAAACCTCCGGGCGCACTCGATGGCGAGGCGGGGTCGGTCCTCCCCGGCAGGGACGAGATGCAGCACCGCCTCGGCAAAATCACAGGCCATGAGGCGCAGCCGGGGGTCGTCCTGGCCCAGTGTGGTCCGGGTCAGCAGCCAGAGCATCCAGTCGGGGCGTTTGCAATTCGCCCATGCAGTCTGGAGGTCGGGCTGGGACTCAGCCCAGCATGTGGCCTCGTTACAGGCGTTGAGGCATTGCAGGATCGTGGAGAGTTTGAGTTTCATGGGTTCCTCGGAATGGACAGGTGCTAGATGTGGTGGACGTAGACCCGGAGGCCCAACGATAGGGCGGTTCGGATCATATTGGCGGTGCCTTTGCTCCTGCCATCCCAGATGGCAATCAGGGCATCGGATTCTTGGGCCATCTGCCTGTTGCGGATCGGGCCAGCGGCTTTTCCGTGGGCCTTCCAGTCGGCGGGAAACACCCGGAGCGGGACAGCGTAGAGCGCGGCCCAGAGTTCGCCGTAGTGGTCGGCCCCAGGTGCGCCACCGGAAATGACTTCGGTGATGATGAAGCCGGAAGCCCTGATGGCCTCAACCACTGGCTTGGAGTCGGTCAGGGTTCGGCCCCCGGCGATGATGGTTTTCACGGTTGCCTCCCGGCAGAGGATGGACAAAATCAGATGGTTTATTTGGGTAAAAAACATTAGGACCCCATTGGTTCTGGTGGTTCGGATCCTTGAATAGCAGTTGAACCTAGTTAGCGGTCCCGGTGCTTCCTTGCTTTCCTTAGGTTCTCGCTGGTTTCCTTCAGATTCTCGTAGTAGGAAGACACCCTGGGATCATAGTCTTCCTTCGCGGGGTTCCCCTCTGCTGATCTCTGCCTAGCCTCCAGGACATGCGCCCTGGCTTCCTGTTTGGCCCTGCCAACAACCTCAGAAAGGCTGTTGGTCAGGGCAACCTGCGGGACCGGAGGTCTCATTTGTGCATCTTCTTGAGAGTTTCGGCCAACCTGGCCCTCTTCCCCTCAACGCCACCCTTCTTCTCGGCAGCCTTCAACTTCTTCTCGGGGATATTCTTCCCCTTTGGGACACCCAACTCTTCGTGGAGCGCCCCGGGATGCTTGATGGCACCCTTGATCCAGTTCTTCTTCTCGGCCATGGGAGCCTCCTACTTGCAGCCCTTCTTGCCCTTCTCTTCCTTCTTCTCCCGCTTCTCGACCTTCTTCTCGACCTTCTCAGCCAGCTTCTTGTCGGCCTTCTTGTCTTCCTTCAGAAACTCGCGCTTGGCTTCCTTGCCCTTCTTCTCGGCTTCCTTTTTCATTTCTTTCTCCTAGAGGGCCATCGTGATTGACGGTCTAACACAAGATAAGTCCGTATAGCACACCGTGCAACCTATTCAAGCATGTCAACGTGGATATTCTCCCCTTTCTTTCTGAGGAAGATTGAGACCGCCATCTTCCCGCCCGGATGGGGCGTGGACTCCATGACCAGTTCCGCTTCACTGGGGAAGCACCCTGCGTTCTTGATGAAGTCCTCAACGATCTGCATCTTCTTCATCTCCACTCGTTCCAGGATGGTCGTATTCATCTTGTCGAGCGAGGTACGGTTCTTACGGATGTTCTCAGTGATGTATTTGAACTTGGCACCATCAGTCATTTCTGCTCCTGGGAGTGTGGGATCATCTCATCAACAAGTCGGTTCATGGCAATCTCTTCGGTCTCGAAGGGACCCCTTGGGGCGGGTTCCATGACCTTGCCATCCATCAAAAAAACATAGGCATAGGTTCTCCCGTCACGCCCAGGCCAAAGGTGAGCCAGTTTCTTGCCCCGGAACCCCGTAAGCCACCAGCCCAGCCCATTGGGTGGCCGCTTCCATTTGTAGGCACTCGGACTAGCCATATCACACCCCCTTCTTGCGGATATAGGTTCGGATGACCAAACCTTCCTGGGTGGTCACGGGTTCGATCTTGTCCAGGCCAAGGCCAGATTCAGCCATGTAAGCCAGCATCAGGGTCTCCACCCCCATCTGGTAGACCTGGATCATGGGGCCGAGGGCTTCGTCTTCCATCTGTTCGAGTTTGCTGCGGTCCATGGTTACACCTTCCAGGTGATGCTTGGGAAACGGGAAGCCGACTTCCGGTATTGTGCCGCAAGATCGGGGTAGTCCTGGGAAAATTTCACAGAGTCGAAGGAACCGGCGCGGTCCTTCCACTTGACGCTGGCGGTCTCGGTGTCGAAGCCTTCCTTGGGCAGCAGATCCTTGAGTTCAGCCTTCAGGGTTTCGATGCGCTTGTCCTTGGCACGATCCTCGTCCGTCTTGGGGGAGTCCAGTTCTTGCAGTTCCTCCAGGATGGTCTTGAGCCGCAGTTCGACCACGAAATCGCCCTGCTCTTTGGGCTGGTCATGCTTCCAGGTGGGGCAACCATCCCTGATGGGGCACTTGTCACACTGGTACCCCAGTTCACCCTTGGCCAGCATCCCGAAGATGATGGCAGTCTGGGCATCCACCGCTTTCTGCCGAAGGGCGGCATAGGCGGTCTCGTCCCAGGGGATGGTGACCATCTCGCACTCGCTGAGATCATCGGCCTGGAAGTACCAGAGGGTCCCCTCGTTGCAGGGTTCCCCTTCGGCACGGGCTGACCCGATCTGGGCCAGGATCTGGTCCTGGTGATAGCTGGGAACCTTGCCCTGCCGGATCTTCCGGAAGACTCCCTGGGTGGCGGTCTTGATGTCGCAGACCACCATCTGGTCGTTCTTATAGGCCAGGAAGTCAGGGTGCGCGGTGACCGGTCCATCCACATATTCGATGCAGTTGTCACCCTGGGTTCGGGCCACCGTCCAGCCCTGGTTCCCCAGGATCACTTCGGCCAGAGCGATGCACTCAGGCTCCAGGACATGACCACGGGCAGCCTTCCCGATCCAGGAGTCGGTGTTCTCCGGGTTGCCCCTACGATGCACCAGAAGCCTGGGGCAACCACCGATCTCACTGGCCCCGATCTGATGTGGGTTATTTTTGCCTGGTCGGGGGGGCTGACGAAGCTGGAGTGCGTTCGTGACGTTGATTTTCATGTTCCACCTAAGAAAAAAGAATGTAGAGAAGACCCAGGAAGACCATCAGGACGCACAGGAAGGTCCATGGGTGGTGCAATGCCTCACTTAGGAACCATCTTGTGCGCCCCATGACTACCTCACCGGCTCACGAACTCTTCCATGTCCTTCTTGGCCTGATCACGCTTCGCCTTGGTGTGTGGCAGGATCTTGGCTGGGCCGTACTCGCCCATGGCCTTGGTCGCACTGGTCAGCAGATCCTCGTACTCATCGAACAGGTTCATGGAGTGCATGTAACCCTTGATCTCCGTCATCAGCCCGTTGAACTCATCGGTCTCTTCGGGAGTCCATGTGTTCTTGAGGTCTGCCGGGGCCTTGGCGACCTTCTTCGGCTTGTCGGCTACGGGAGGGGCGGGAACGGTATTCTGCGTCCCCTGGGCGGTGCTGGGGCGACCGCTGGCCGCTTCCCCGTCATCGTCAGACTCGTCCTGGGCAGCCACAAGGCCCATGGCAGCCATGGCATACCGGCAAGCGTAGGTGGTGCCGCTGCCGATCACCTGGGGATCGACCTTGCCCGGGGCCAGGGGAACCGTGGTGGACCCAAGGATCCACTCGCCCGACTCATGCAGGAACAGGGTCTCGACCGTGATCCGGTTCTCAGCGTCCAGCCCCTGGGGGATCTGGGTGATGGCTACCCCATGCTTCGAGTAGATGGGACGGACAGTGTTCAGGATGGTAGCCAGATTGGCATACCTGCTCTTGAAGAACGGATTATCGGAGTCCTTGACCACGTTCTTGACTTCCGACTGAGCGGCAGCCATGGCCTTAGCGATATTCCCGATGTTGTCCGAATGGGTGAGCATACTAGCTCTCCGTAGAAGTGGCAGGGTTGGTCCCTGCGGGGGTGGCGGTGGTCCCCCAGGTTGGAGGGGTCAGGTCGTGTGCTTCAAAAAAAATATCCAGTAGCCGCTTCCCCGCTGCGCCCGGGACTCGCTCCCCATGGGCCCATGAAAAAAATGTCCTACGGGAAACACCTAACAGCCTGATCACGTTCTCAATGGTGCCGTGCTTGGCTACCAGTTGCGTCCAGGGTTCGGTCAGCGTGGTCTTCATGTCATCCCTCTCTCCCTAATATAGGTTTGTTGTGCCGATTGGCAAGGGCTAAAGTTTGATCCTGAAACTTTTCAGGAAGTCCCGGTCCTCAACGGTCCAGGTGGAGTTCGGGTTAGGCGCAACTAGGCGGAATTTGCCGTATCCGGGGACCCTGACCTGGGCCATTACGGGTTCCTCGTATCCTCGCAGCATCCCGAAGGCGAGTTCAGCTTCCAGCATATGCTGTAGGGTGTTCCTCACCCTCATCTCCTGGCACTCGCGGCAGACACATCTCAGATCATGGTTCATGGGTCACCTCTGGAGGAAACGGATCAGGGCATCGGCTTCCATTGGGCCATTCTCATACAGCGCGATGCTGATGCACTCGGCAACGAACTTCGCGGCTTGCACAGGGCACTCGAAGCGGGTGATAGCCAGGAACAGGGGCTGGGTCTCCCCCTGCAAAAAAAGTTTCATGGCATAGTCGGGGGTCATGAGGTCTCCTGGAGGGTCATGGTGAATTTTAGTTTTTGGTATAACCCGGGTTCTTCTGTTTGTACCGCTTGATGGCGATCATAGTCCGGTCGGCCTTGATCTCACCGGACCCCTTACAACGTTCACAGATCTGCCAGCCGGTCCAGCGGTCGGTGTTGGTCACTTGCCCCGACCCCTTGCAGTCGGTGCAGACGAAATAGTGGCGGGTCACTAGGCGGTATCTCATATGCGATCCTGGGCATAACCACGGTTCAGTTCATCGTAGTAGGCAGCTTCTTCGGAAGTGGCATAGTCTTCGGCAAATTTTCGCTCCGCCGACCGGATCCAGGCATCAGCCAGCCCCCGGGGCACTCCATCGGCCAGAGCCTCTTGCAGTTGGGCGCAGGGAAACTTCAGGTCTGCGAATTCGGGCCAACCTTGCAGGACCGCTCCCTGCTTGGGGCCATAGATCCGGCCAGCCACCACCGGATAGGCCATGAGTTCATCCACGTTGCCCGGATAGAGTGGCTTGGGCGGGGTGAGGCCATCGGAGTAGGTGAACCACCGTTCCCGGCTCTGGTGAGGCTTGCCATAGTTCATGGCATTCATCTTGATCTTATGGAAGCCGGGGATGTCCAGGGCGCGAACGTTCTCGAAGATCGCCCAACCCCAGGTGCAGTTCCCCAGAATCTCCAGGACCGGTGCCAACAGATCCCCGAATTTCGGGGCGCGGATCGACCGGAGAGTGGAGCGGGACTGGCAGGGGATGCCGCCGATGATGCCATCGTAATATTTCCCCTTCGACCATGCCACCACATCATGCAGGTCATCGAATAGGTGGATGTCGTATATGACGCCCAGGAAGTCCCGGTAGATCGCCCTCTTGTGGGGCATGATCTCACAGGCCGGGATGACCGTATGACCGGCCTCCATCCACGCCTTGTCCCATAGACCGGCTGAAGTGCAGAGCGAAAGAATTTCCATAGTTACTTCTCCTGGGCGGAACGGATGATCCGATCCAAATAGATCTTGCACATGTCAACAGAAGCGACCGCCATGTCGTTCAGCATGTTCTCGTCAACGGCCATATTCGGGCCTCCATTGATCCACTTTGAGATGTGCTTGCCCGTGGTGCGGCTGGAAGCCATGCCCGAACGCTGGTATACACAACAGCCTTCGACAGCGACTCCAACCAGGGTCTCGTAGCTGAAGAGAAGTTCGCGGTCGTTCACGCAGACCACATGGGCATGAGGCCCAAGTTCCTTGAGGGTGATGACGTTCATGGGTGCTACCTCCATGCCCCTAGTTTAGGCACCGTGTGCCGCTCGTCAAGAGGTGGTGAAGAAAAAAATAATAAAAAAAAATATTTCCCCGCTTTTGGCGCATGGCACACGCGACGTGCGCCTTTATCTTCTCATCACGCATCCAGGCCCCCGCCCCGCCCCCATAGGGTGAAATTCGCGGCAATCGCGCCGTACGTACGCATAAACGAGTGCCGGTCCTGGGCCGGTCCATATGCCGCCCGGGTGCCCCCGGGGCTGACCCCCCCCCCCCCCCCCCCCCCCCAC
>Ga0316226_1000468_pt1 | contig 54416 bp, 52 predicted proteins | sample TBH18017metaG_FD_206009 | JGI IMG/M metagenome (GOLD analysis project Ga0316226, IMG submission 206009) | Freshwater microbial communities from Trout Bog Lake, Wisconsin, USA - TBH18017 | ecosystem: Environmental > Aquatic > Freshwater > Lake > Hypolimnion/Profundal zone | place: USA: Wisconsin...
TGTTGAACTTGCCGCTGTATTGACAGGCCTTGTAAGTGTCTGGCTTGTCAAGAAGGAAAATGTATGGGCTTTTCCCATCGGCGGGGTCAGTGTGCTTCTATCGGCATACATCTATTTCAAAGGCAATATTTATGCCAATGCCGGGATAAACCTTTTTTACTTTTTTATGAATATTTACGGCTGGTATAACTGGCTGCGGAAAACCGGGGAAGACCAGCACTTAATGATCACTTCCTGCAGCCGGAAGGAAATGCAGGTTTATATAGTACTGATGATCTTTTTTTTCTTCGGTCTCTGGTACCTGCTGGGGAAGACACCCGATAACAAGTATGCCGTTTATGATGCATTTACATCTTCGCTATACGTAATTGCCATGTGGCTCATGGCCAGGAAAAAAATTCAGCACTGGATTCTTTGGATCATCGGGGATGTGGTCATGGTTGGGCTCTGCATTTTTCTGAAGTGGTATTTCCTCGGCTTCCAGTACCTGGTATATATGGTTATTGCCACGCTTGGATGGATGGAATGGAAATATAAAGTCAAGGGTACACAAACTTATTGATATTCTGAACAAGCTCAGGAAAATAGCGGTCACTGGTCCCGAATCAACGGGAAAATCAATGCTTGCTGCTGACCTGGCTGAGTTCTATGGTACCGTGTGGGTGCCGGAATATGCCAGGCATTACCTTGAAGTCAATGGTCCGTCATACCGGGAAGAGGATATTTTAACCATTGCAAAAGGACAGCTCGAACAGGAAAAAAAGGCAGAGGCTAATGCTTCTCATTACCTGTTCTGCGATACCGAATTTATCGTCACCAAGATATGGAGTGATGTGAAGTACGGCAGATGCAATCCCTGGATACTGCGGCAGATAGAAGAACATACCTACGACCTGTTCCTTTTATGCGATATTGACCTTCCCTGGATGTTTGATCCCCTAAGGGAACATCCCGAGATGAGGAAAGAACTTTTTGAACTATATTGTATGGAATTGGATACCAGGGAATTCCCTTATGTGATTGTAAACGGTACCGGGCATGACCGCCGGGACAATGCGGTAAGCGGCATAAATTCATATTTTAAGCTGAAATAACATCAATTAATTTACAGTATCCTTGGAAACTGTCCTGAAAATTTTATTCGTAACCCGATGGTATCCCGGCCGCATGGATCATATGCCAGGGATCTTCGTCAGGCGGCAGGCTGAGGCGCTTGCTAAAAAACATGAGGTCAGGGTGATTGCAGTTTATCCTGATGCCAGCGCAAGGGAAACCTATGAAGTGGTAAATACGCTTGAAAATTCTGTAAAGGTTTGCCGTGTCTATTACAAGCCTGGAGGCAACATCCCTTTCCTGTCGGGACTTACAGGTTTTATCAGGTATGTAAGGGCGCATCATAAGGGATATATGAGCCAGTCGCCATTCAGTGTTGACATTGTTCACGGGCATATCCTCACCCGGGAGATATTCTTTACCTGGTTCATGGCCCGGAAACAGCATCGCCCTTATGTCATTTCCGAACACTGGTCAAGATATTTCCCGGTGAACGGGACTTATAAGGGAGTCCTTAGAAAATGCCTGGGCCGCTGGTTGCTCAGACGTTCTTCGGGGCTGATCGCCGTAAGTGAGCCATTGCTGAAAGCCATGAAGGATGAGAATCTCGAACATTCCAGGTCATGGGTTGTTCCTAACGTGGTTGATGTTTCGGCATACGTTCCACCGGTAAATATGCCGGAATCAGGGAAAGCGGTTATTCTCCATGTTTCCTGTTTCGAAAACAAATCGAAAAACATTTCGGGGTTTCTTGAGGCCATAGCCGAAGTGTGCAGGAAGCGTAATGACTTTATTGTGCAGATGGTTGGTGAAGGGCCTGACTTTACTGCCATGCAGCAGTATGCAAGCGAACTCGGGCTCCGTCATCCGCAGTTGCAATTCAAAGGACTCAAAGAGAATTCGGAACTGATAGATTTGTTTCAATCTGCCTCGTTTCTTGTTCAGTCGAGTCATTATGAAACCTTCGGGACGGTTGTTATTGAAGCCTTGTCCTGCGGCATTCCTGTTGTTTCCACCAAAACCGGCATTGCACCGGGCATACTGAACAAGGGAAACGGGATCATTATTGAACAACCCCATGTTAGCGAAATTGTAAAAGGTATTGAGGAAATGCTCGATATTTATCCTAAATTTGACCGGAATAAATTGCATGAATCGGTTGCCGGTGAGTTTTCCGGGGAACAGATATCGGATAAACTTACGGTTATTTATAATGAAATCCTCAGAACATGGCGAAAGGATTGACTTTCGGGGTAATGTGCTCCGGTGCGGTTTTCCAGAAATGGCAGGCTGAAGCGATTCGAAGACTGATCCAAAACGGTCATTCTGTTGCATTGCTTTTAGTTGATGGCCGTACCGGGCTGGCTGAACCGGCTACCCCGAAACATAAATATTCTTTTTTATGGAGAGCAGCCAGCAGGTTTTTGTTTAAAATCGAACAGAAAACCCCGGTGGACCTGGGTGCTGAACTAAAGGATATCGCAAGAAAAGTCTGCCTGGTAAGGGAGGAAAATCATTCCGAATATTTTTCCGATGAGGATGTTTCGGCTGTAAAGTCGCTAAAACTTGATTTTATCCTGCGCTTCGGGTTCAATATCATCCGTGGCGAAATGCTGAATGCTGCAAAATACGGGGTATGGTCATTTCATCATGATGACGAGGAGAAATACCGGGGAGGGCCCCCGGGTTTCTGGCCTGTGTACAATAATGATCCGGTGAGCGGGGCGGTAATGCAGAGGCTGACTGAGAAACTGGATGCAGGTATAATATTGAAAAAAGCCTGGCTAAAAACCCTGATGCATTCATACAGAACGAACCTGAATGTTCTCCTTTATGTTTCCTCTGACTGGCCTGCCGATTTTGCCAACCAGATTGTCAGCATTGGGTACCCCCCTGAAAAGCACTCATCTACTTCTGCCATTGTGTATAAAGTGCCCGGCAACTGGAAAATGTTCATTTTCATTCTGAAACTGTTCAAAAACAGGATTGCTTTTTACTACCATGACCTGTTCAGGGCTGAGAGATGGAATATTGGCATAATCAACAATTCTTTACAGGAGCTGGTTTTCCAGGAAAAGGAAGTGCAACAGGACAATGTATTATGGATGCGGGAAAGAAGCCACAGGAATTATTTTGCCGATCCTGCCGGGTTTATCGAGGAGAACAAGGTGCATATCCTGATGGAGGATTATTCGTATTCCCAGAATAAAGCACATATTTCGGAGGCTGTTTTTGATCCCTCCACAAACACTTTTTCGGTGCCCCTGAAATCCATAGAAACTAAGGAACATCTTTCGTATCCATATGTTTTCGTTTATGGTGAGAATATATACTGCCTGCCCGAATCATACCGTTACGGCTATATTGGCTTGTATAAGCGCAATTATTCTGAAGGGATTTTTGTTGAAGACCACGTTCTCCTTGATCATATCGATGCTGTCGATCCCACCCTGATAAATCATAACGACAAATGGTGGCTTTTCTTCACCCTTAGAAAATATTCGAACACCCATTTATATATTTATTTTGCGGGTGAACTTGCGGGTGTTTACAAACCTCATCCCGCCAATCCCGTCAAAATGGATATCAGGTCTTCAAGACCTGCCGGATTGCCCTTTATTTACAAAGGGAACCTTTACAGGCCAGGGCAGGATTGTTCTGAAACATACGGGAAGAGGGTAGCAATCAACAGGATTTTAAACCTCAGTGAGACAGAGTTTGAGGAAGAATTTGTGAGGTACCTCGGGCCATTGAAGAATTCAAGATATTCCGAGGGATTTCATACCGTATTTGGATTGGGCAGGTATACCCTTATCGACGCCAAGCGTTCAAAGTTCAATTTATTCCACTTCAGCAGGCAGGCCCGTCATAAATTCAGGAAACACTAAGAACAGTAATGTTCAGAAAGATAATCGGTACTATAGGGACACGGGTAGTCGGTGCATTCCTTACATTGCTGATAAGCGTTCTTAATGCCCGTTTCCTGGGCACAGCCAATGTAGGAACGATCTCGCTCATCATCCTCTCGGTAACATTCATTCAATTGTTCAACAACTTTATAGGAGGGGGAGCTCTTATCTATATGACCCCAAGGGCAGGTTTTATAAAATTATTTGTCTTAAGCTATGCCTGGATACTGGGAGTCACTATCCTGGCAACATTTTTCTTTCAATTTACTGGCAGCCTTGTAAAACAGCTTGAAGTCATTCCCCGGGGCTACTTTGTTGAGGTTCTTATTCTTGCCTTAGTTATGTCATTTACGTCGGCGAACTATATGCTGCTTCTTGGCAAGGAAAAAGTAAAGGTCTTCAATATTTTAACACTTATCCAGATAATTATTCTCATTGCCTGCCTGCTTGCAGCAGTCAAAATGTTTCATGTCAGGACCGTAATGGCCTATTACTCAGCTATATTGATCTCGTTCCTGTTTTCTTATTTTTTCAGCCTGCTGCCCTTGCTGAAATACTTTAAGGCAGAACCATTGAAAGGCCTGAAACCGATTTTTCATTCAATGATGCAGTTTGGGACCTATGCCCAGTTTGGCAACATCTTCCAGCTGATGAATTACCGTATCGGTTATTATATGGTCGAGGTATGGTTCGGCAGGGCTGCCCTGGGAGTAATGTCAACAGGGTTCCAGATTGCCGAAGGCCTTTGGATCATCAGCCGGAGCCTTGCCCTGGTGCAGTTCACCAGGATCTCGAATGCCATGGACTTTGACTATAGCGTCAGACTTACCCTGATCCTGTCGAAAGTAACCCTTGTTGTGACAACGATCGCCCTGATTTGCTTAATGGCTTTACCTGAATCTTTTTACAGGCTGATATACTATCATCATGAATTCGGACAGGTGAGGATAGTTATCGCCTGCCTTGGAGTTGGCATTGTCACCCTGAGTTTTTCGATGATTTTAAGCCATTTCTTCTCAGGGATCAACAAACCCTGCCATAATATGGTCAGCTCGGCAATAGGATTGGTTTTTACAATCGGGCTCGGTTTGCTGATCGTTCCGCGTTACGGAATCCTGGGGGCTGCAGTCACTGCATCTGTATCGTACACAATTTCAACAATTTACCAGCTGATTATATTCATCCGTATGACTCACCTGAGAGCCAGGGACTTTCTGCTAACCCGTTCGGAGATAATCCTGCTGATCCATGAAGTCAGGAACTTCACCTGGAAAGCAGATATGCCTGTTTCAGTCGATGACCAATGATTTCCTGGCCAGTATGCTATGGTTTGAAACCAGGACCAGCATATAGTTTCCCGGGCTCAGGTTCCCTTTTGAAAATCTTATCCTGTAATCACCTTCGGTGGATGAATGAGCGTATAAATGCCTGACATTACGTCCGCTCATGTCAAAAAGCTGTGGGTCAACGTCCTTGCCAGTTATGCCCTGCATTACAATATCAGCTTCATCTTTCACAGGATTGGGTATAATGCGGATCTCAGGTTCCGGGCCCAGATTCATATCCTGGCCAATGCCTGTCCATAAAGTGCTTAAACCCGAAAGTATGCTGCAGCAGGGGCCTCCGTATGCTCCCATGTCATTCCTCAGACCACCTTTGGAAGGAAATTTGGCTGAAGAGGGGGTTGTGGGGTCGGGAATGTCATTATAGGCTGCAGATGAATCTCCTTTATCGATGCAGGGGGAGGAGGCTGACAGGTAGTAATTCTGTATATCGAAACCAGGTTCAATTGAGATGTTGCCTGATCCTGAATATCCGCCCTGTATATCATTGTAGGTCACAGTAATACTCCCGCCCCCATTGTAAATTTGATTGCCAGCCGATGCTGTATTACCCCAGAGGATGTTGTTTTTTATGGTTGCAGGGGAACTCCAGGCTCTGATACCTCCGCCGGGGCCGATGGAATAATTGTGGATAATGGTATTATTAATTATAATGCGCGGAGAACCCTGGGCATTGACTTCATACATCCAGATCCCGCTACCCCCGAAATTTTGCCCGCCGGTATTATGGGCTATCAGGTTGTTCCTGATGATCCCTCCGCAGAAATTAAATACGATCCCTGCTCCGTACCTCCCCTGGTTGTTATCAATGACGTTGTTCTGGATGAGGGGATTACTGTCTCCGCAACGGATTGCCCCGCCTCCCGCACTGGTCATTCCGCCGCTCAGATCAATGGCATAATTATAGGTGATATGATTATGAAGTATCCTGGGCGATAAATACTGTACCAGTATCCCGCCCCCTTCACGGTAAACAGAGCCCGGATTATGCTCATCCTCCCACTTGGTCCCGGTTCCGCCTGTGATTTTGAAACCTATGATCATGGATGTTGTGTCAAGGGATGTGCCTGAGACCTTGCTCGCAATGATAACACAGCTTGCCGAATCGGGAAGGGAAGGCTGGCTGCCGTTGATCACGGTGGCATCAATTGTCGTGGTGTCGTTGGTGAGAATATAGGTGCTGGCAAGTACAATGCCTTTGGCCCTGAAATTGATGTTCTCATAATAAATTCCCGGTGAAACAAGCACCGTATCACTTGTGGAAGCGGCGTTGATAGCTGCCTGTATGCTTGTGTATTGTTGCGGAACCAGCAGCCTTGTAGCATTTACAACCGGTAAGACCGTAATAATACTGATGATCAGCAGTAAGGTTTTTTTCATGTTTCAGAGATTTTGTCCAAATATATATGATTATCCCTGCCGAATAAATCAAAACCGGTAAAATCATAAATATGATCTGTCACTCGCCTATAAAGATCGGCTTCCTCTTTTCATAAAAGGACCTTATACCTTCGATATAGTCGGAGCTGGTCCCGGCTTTCCCTCTTAGCATGTCGATATGTTCAAACACCGAAGGCGAGATCGGCAGTGAATTTCCTAAGATGTTCAGCTGCTCCTTGATGACCTGTATGCTCAGAGGGGAATTGGCTATGATACGGTTGGCAAGTTTAACTGTGAAATTCTCAAGCTCTTCCGCCTCGACGATATGGTTGATTATCCCCAGACTGTGCGCCTTTTCGGCCGATATCGGCTCTGCTGTGAAGAACATTTCCTTTGCAATGTGGGCGCCCATAATGTCAAGGAATTGCAGAATCCCTGAAGTATTGTAAGGGACTCCGATCTTTGCAGGGGTTATTGCAAGGCAGGTGTTTTTGGTCCCGATTACCATATCGCATATTATTGCAACATTGCAGGCCCCTCCCCAGATACTGCCTTCGGCCATGGCAATCACGGGTATCGGGATTCTCATGATGGACCTGATTACCTTTTGCAGGGGATTGTCATAAGCCAGCGGGTCGCTGCCGTCGCGGGGCAGCTCATCGATGTTAAATCCCGACGACCATACTTTGGCTCCTTTATTTGCCCTGATGATGATTACCCTTACTTTTTGCTTTTCCAGCTCATGCAAAGCTTCAAGTAATTCGTTCAGAAGGGCGCGGCTTAAAGCATTGCGTTTTGCATCATGATTGAGTGTGATCCACCCGATCGATTCCCTGGTTTCAATTTTTACTAGTTCCATATGCCTGAGATCAGATTATTACTGAATGCAAATTAACGGAATTCCTGTTCTTGTGAATAACTTTCCGATAAGATTTAGTAAATCCGTCAAAGCCGGCAGGGAGTTTCGGTTATCTTTGCGCAATCAAAAAATCCTGTTCCAATGCATACATGGATGAAACTCCGCGTATGCCCTTTCTCTAATAGCAATCGTCAGCATGTTCAAGGAAGAAGCCTATAATGAAGATAGTATTCGCTCCCTGGAATGGAAGGAACACATCCGCCTCAGGCCCGGTATGTATATCGGCAAACTGGGAGATGGTTCTTCTCCCGATGACGGGATCTATGTCCTTATCAAGGAGATTGTCGACAATGCCATCGATGAATATGTGATGGGTTATGGCAAGACCATCGAAATCACTATCAAGGACCAGCAGGTCTGTGTTCGCGATTACGGCCGGGGCATACCGCTTGGAAAGCTGGTTGAATGCGTTTCAAGGATCAATACCGGCGCAAAATACGATTCCAAGGTCTTTAAAAAGGCAGTAGGCCTCAACGGGGTTGGCGCAAAAGCAGTCAACGGTCTCTCGGCTTACTTCAAAGTGCAGGCCATCAGGGATGGGCTTACCAGGATCATTGAGTTCAACAGGGGAGAACTTACCCGGGACGAAAAGGAACATCCCTGTGAACTGAGGGCCGGTACTATCGTTACCTTTACTCCTGATGAGGACCTTTTCGGGAAATACCATTTCATTCCTGACTACGTTCAGAAAATGCTCTGGAATTACGTTTACCTGAACAACGGCCTCACCATGATCTTTAACGGTGAACGCTATTATTCACAAAACGGCCTGCTTGACCTGCTCGATTCGGTCATCGACACACCCAAAATATACCCTATTGTCCGCCTCAGTGATGGTGATTTTGAATTTGCCTTCACCCATTGCGAGATCTACGGCGAGGAATATTATTCCTTTGTGAACGGGCAGCATACCACCCAGGGAGGCACCCACCAGGCGGCCTTCCGCGAAGCGCTCGTTAAAACAATAAGGGAATTCTACAAAAAGGATTTTGATACCAACGACATCAAGGCATCTCTCATTGCAGCCCTGAGCATCAAGGTCCAGGATCCTGTGTTTGAATCCCAGACCAAAACGAAACTCGGGTCCATCCTCATTGAGCCTGAAGGCCAGTCGATCCGTAACTATATCATGGACATTGTCAAGAAGCATCTCGACAATTTCCTGTATATGAACCAGGATACCGCCGAAGCCCTTCTGCGAAAGATCCTTCAGTCGGAAAAGGAAAGGAAAGAATGGGCCAACATCAAGAAGATCGCGAAGGAAAGTGTTAAAAAGGTAAGCCTGCATAACAAGAAACTGAGGGATTGCCGCATTCACTATAATAACCATGATGACCGCCGTTATGAGTCAACCATCTTTATCACCGAAGGCGACTCTGCAAGCGGTTCCATCACCAAGGCAAGGGATGTTAATACCCAGGCTGTGTTCAGCCTGAAAGGGAAGCCCCTTAACTGTTTCGGCCTGAGTAAAAGGGTGGTGTACGAGAATGAAGAATTCAACCTGCTGCAGTCGGCCCTGAATATAGAAGAAGGGCTGGAAAACCTAAGGTACAATTATGTTGTGATCGCAACCGATGCCGATGTGGACGGGATGCATATCAGGCTGCTGTTGCTGACGTTCTTCCTGCAGTTCTATCCCGACCTGGTAAAGAACAATCACCTGTTCATTCTTCAGACCCCGCTTTTCAGGGTAAGGAATAAACAAAAGACAATCTATTGTTATTCGGATGATGAGAGGAAATCGGCCATAGAGAAACTGGGAGTTAACCCCGAGATAACAAGGTTCAAAGGCCTCGGCGAGATATCTCCCGATGAATTCAATCATTTCATCGGGGCCAATATGAGGCTTGATCCTGTGATCCTTGGAAAAGATTCAGGGGTCCATGAGGTACTCAGCTTCTATATGGGTAAAAATACTCCCGAACGCCAGACTTTCATTATCGATAATCTGAAGGTAGAGGAGGATATTCTCGAAACTGCAGCCGGGGCCTAATTATGTTTCTTCTGGAACGGCCAGATTGTAGCCGCGAATTTGAGCAATGCTTCCCTTCTGTGTAAAAGGTCTTCAAGTTCATACAACATATTCCTGTTGACCTGCTCGGCCATCGGGATCACCCATCTTTTGGTCTCTTCAAGATACCTTTTGATGAATTCCTTCTCGAAAATGTCGGGATGAAGGTCGGTGAGATTGCTGATGCGGTCGGCGCATTTCAGGGTCTTTGCATTTTCGCTTCCGGTCTCCAGTAACCTCTTCAGGTAATCGTCCTTGCTTTCTTCCTTCTTCTTCGTGACTTCGAGCACGAGTTTCAGCACGGCTTCCCCGTCCCGGTCAAGGTTCTTTATTTCATCGTACGAGACACAACGTACGTCTTCGAAAATATCATGGATCACGGATGCTTTAAGCAGCACCTGGTCCACATAATGATAATCAATTAATATTGCATAGGTCATCAGGGCATGGCGAAACTGGTTGCCACCTACATGACGTTTGATACCCCTGAGGGCGGTTGCCTTCTGAACATATGGGGCAAGGACCATGTTCACTAATTGTTCTCTCTCAAAATTTTCCATACAAAGTTTGAAATGCTTTACCGGTATGTTTAATGATATCTCCAGCGATGAGGGCTTCCTGCCCGGTCTCTTCAGAGGCCAGGTCACCTGCAAGTCCATGAATATAAACCCCAAGAAGGCAGGCGTCAAGCGGGGAATACCCCTGGGCTTTTAAGCCTGTGATCAGCCCTGTAAGCACATCCCCGCTGCCTCCGGTCGCCATCCCGGGGTTCCCTGTGGAATTGAAATAGCATTCCCCTTCAGGAGTGCTTACTGAAGTATAGGCGCCTTTCAGGACAACATAGGCCTGGTGGCGGTTTGAAAATTCCCGCTGGATCTGTATCCTGTCATAGTCATCCTTATGTTTGCCTGCCAGTCTCTGAAATTCCTTGGGATGGGGTGTGAAAATACAATTCCCGGGAAGAAAACCGAGCCATGTCTTGTTTTCCCCGAGTATGTTGATTGCGTCTGCATCAAAAACAATGGGCTGGTTTGCTTGTTGTATAAGGTATTTGATGGCTTTCTGTGTTTGTTCATCCATGCCCAGTCCGCAGCCGGTTCCTATTGCGGTGTAAGGCGAAAGATCAGGAATGCTGCCTATTCTCCTTTCATTTTCGTCTATGCTCATCATTGCTTCAGGAACTGCGGTCTGAACAATGGACACCCCTGAAGCGGGCGCATGCAATGTAACAAGTCCTGCCCCTGATCGCAGGGCTGCAGAGGAAGACAGGACTGCAGCGCCCATTTTCCCATAACCTCCACAGATGAGGAGTGCATGGCCGAATGTCCCTTTGTGGTCAAATTTATTCCGTTTTATCAGCCTTGAACCGAGCATTTGACGGTCGAGCAAATAATTTTTAACAGCAGCACGGTCGATGAATTCCTGTGAAATGCCGATGTCGAGCAGTTGCCACTTTCCCATATATACATCGTTTTCGGGCATAAAAAAAGCCAGTTTGGGAGGGGCGAAAGTCAGGGTAAAGTCAGCTTCGACAATCACCGGCTTCTCAGCTGTTTTATATGAACTGTCGCAGAAAAGGCCTGACGGGACATCGATGGAAACGGTGAGCGCCTTGCTTTCATTGATATGCCGTATGACCGCTGCTGAGAAACCACCTGCAGGCCTTGTGAGACCGCTGCCGAACAAGCTGTCAATTATTACATCGGAGGGCTGGATCCCGGGCAGGGAATCGTTTTCGCTGAAAAACCTTATGCAATCCGGGGCAATATTTTTAAAACGATGGAAATTAAGTTTGCAGGAAGGCGAGAGGTTTTTTTCAGGACCTACCATGTAAACCTGTACAGGGAAATGCTTCAGCTGAAGCATTCTTGCTATAGCCAGGCCGTCTCCTCCGTTATTGCCGGTTCCTGCAAAAACATGAATGGATTTTTTTTCATCCAGTTTCTCGGCAATCCATGAAAAACAGGCAGCTGAAGCCCTTTCCATAAGGTCGATGTCGGCAATAGGCTCATTTGCGATAGTATACGCATCGGCCTCTCGGATTTTTTCAACAGGAAGGATCTTCATGTTTTAACTGATCATGCCCCAGAATGGAAGTGTTGCAAGTAAACCGATCATGAACAATACAGCCAGAACAAATATCACGACCGAAATGATAAGGCCAATAATTGCACAGGTTCTTCCGGTTTGAACATTCTTCAATGAGCTGGTAGTGTATTGCTGGGGGGCCGCGTTGTATAAAGCGATCTCTCTTTTTGCCATGACAAGGGTTATTATACCCATAATGATCCCTGCAATTGAAATCAGCTTCCACCAGCAGAAGACAATTGAAAAGATTCCCAGTACCAGAATTGTGTTTGAATTCGGAAGATTCTGCTGTAATAACTGCTTGTTTGAGAAATCTCCCTCCGGCTTCGTATTGAACGATGGCTCTTCCATAAAAGGAATTTTATTAAGAAGTAAAGTTACGAAGAAATTATCAATAATATATAGGATAGAACCTGAAATTTCCAAGTGTGTTATATTCTATCGCAGGTGCTGGTATCTTAATGAAACTCAATACGGTAAATACTCCTTTGAGAAATTTTGAACGGGTCGGGATACGGGTCAGGTCCACATCCACCGAAAGCATGAATCTCCGGTACCTTTGTTCGGTTGGTATGCTCTGGCCGCTGGAATTTACTGCTGCGCCGGTCATTCCTCCTGCACCGTAACCGAAAGCAATATTCAGCCATTTCGGGAACCTGCTTGTTTTCGGAAGGAAGGTGCTGATGTTCCCCGACAACCAGTAACTCTGTCCGTTATAATCCTTCAGCATCTGCTGGATCAGGTTTGCCCCGAGCAGGTCGGGCCTGTATAATGCGTTTGAAGTCTGATGAAATGAAAATTTCAGCCTGAACCGCTGCTCATCCCAGATCAGCTGCTGGCTTACAAACATCGCTGCACCAAGGGTGTTTGCTGTGAAATCCCCAACAGAGAAACCCCATTCGGCCGAAAACCCGTCAAGGATCTCGATGTTCAGCATATAGGCTTCTGCAAGCAGCCCACCGAACCATGCCGATTGCTTCCTGTTCAGACCGGCCCAGCGGTATGACCAGTTGCCTATCATGCTGATGTAATACGATGTGGTTGCATGACCGCATTTATCCATCTGCAGCCATTCATTGTCATCATTGAAAAAGTGGAAAGACGACTGGGGATAATTCTGGTACCAGAGGAAATACAAGCCGCTCAGGCTTCCGATATACAGCGCCCCCTGGACTGATAAAACCCCTATAAGCCTTCCCTTGTGAACCGCCGAAGGATCGGTCCTCAGTGAATGGTAGGAAGCGCTGTCCTGGCTGTATGCAGCCAGCGAAACAACAATTCCTATTAAAATCAGGCGGAACCTCATCCGTTTATTCCTTGTGGACAATTATCTGATGTTCAGCCGGTCAAGGGCCTGCTGGTATTTCTTTGCGTTCCGGTTGTGCTCAGCAAGGTTTACTGCGAAATTATGAGAGCCGGTAAGGTCTTCTTTAGCACAGAAATACATATACTTATGATCCGTGAAATTCAAAACCGCATCGATGGAACTGACAGAAGGTATACAAACAGGGCCGGGGGGAAGCCCTGAGTGAATATAAGTGTTGTACTTCGAATCGATCTTCAGATGTTTGGCTGTCAGTCTTCTGATGCTGTAATCCTGCCATGCAAAAATAATGGTGGGATCGGCCTGTAACGGCCATTTCTTTTTCAGCCTGTTGATGTAAACCCCTGCAATATCAGGTTTTTCCTGGTCCTTGTTTGTTTCTTTCTCGACAATGGAAGCGAGGGTGACAACCTGGTTAATGTTCATCCCTGTTGAGCCGAGAAGCTCCCTGCGCCTGGCGCTCCAGAAGATATTCTGCTCAAGGCTCATTTTCTTTAACAATTGCTGAGCTGATGTATTCCAATACATTTCGTAAGTATTCGGGATGAACAACACGAATACATTATAAGTGTCGATGCCGAATTGTTTGAGGCAGGAGGGATCAAGGAAAAGTTTCATCAGGCTGGATGAATCGGCCTCAATCTGGTGCGAAAGCTTGCCTGCCAGCTCAGCGACTGTTCTTGCACTCTGTATGTTCAGCCTTACCGGTTCCTGTCTTCCCGACCTGAGCAGGTTCACCAGTTCATTGTTGTTCATACCCGCCTGGATCTTGTATCTTCCGGGTTTAACCTTTGAATCATAATGCTTTCTTGAAGAAACATAAATGAAACTTCGTTCATTTTTGAGAATGTCCTTTTCCTTCATTATCCTTAACAGTCCGTCGAAACCTGTGCCTGTCGGAATATACAGGTACATATGCCCCTTGCCCTTCAGATTCAGATTCGGGGATTTTACATAATAGTAAAATCTTGCGGATAAAAAACCCAGCAATAGAGCAGTAATGAAAACTACGGTGAAAGGAGCAATATAACTTAACCTCCTGTGAGAAAATGTTTCGTGGTTTGCAGGATTCATTAATAAAAGCTTTGTTTAAATTATTCTGAGCGCCTGATCAGCTGAAACATCCACTCTTCCATCCAGCTGTTCCCGGTCCTGATCCAGTCTTTTTTAATACCACAGCGTTCAAACCCGTACTTTTCGAACAGGGAGATGCTGGATGTGTTTATTGGCGTTATATTGCTGTATAATTGCCTGATATTCAATATCTCAAATGCATAATGAATAAGAAGATCAAGCGCTTCCGCAGCATAACCGTTACCCCTGAATTCCTCCCTTACCAGGATGCCGATACCGGCCCGGAGGTGAAAGGGATCAAAGTCGAACAGGTCTATAGCTCCTATGGCTTTACCATTGATTTCACCGCTATGGCCAACGATCATCAGCCGTAACTGCTTACTGGAATATATGTCGTTTTGCACATTCATTACATATTCCTCGATCTGGAACCTTGAATACGGTGTAAGTGTATTGCTGATTTTCCAGATTGAAGGATCGTTTTCCCATTGGTACAACAGATCTGTGTCGGATGGTTCAACTGCCCTTAGATGAAGTCTTTTTCCTTTAAGAATTTCGTTTTGCATGATCGTTTAAATTGTAATTTCGCCTTTGAATACAAAAGCTGCCGGGCCTTCAAGAAATACTCCTGAAAATCTTCCGGATGTGTAATGAAACCTGACTGTAAACTCTCCTCCCGGAGTTTTTACAAAACAGGTATCCTGCCTGTCCCTGTTCAGGAAGGCTGTTATCAGCGCAGAAGCAGTAACTCCTGTACCGCAGGAAAGGGTCTCGTTTTCCACCCCGCGCTCATAGGTTCTTACAATGATCCCTCCGGCTGTGATTTCCACGAAGTTCACATTGCATCCCCCCGGGGCGAAGCGTTCGTCATTCCTGAATTTCCTGCCTTCGGACCTTACATCCACTGCATTGACATCCTGCACGTAAACAACAAAATGCGGAGACCCGGTATCAATAAAATAACCGTCATTATATATTTCTCCGGGTGATGTGTCTTTCATTTTCAACCTGACCCTGCAGCTGTCATTATTTTCCGAAAGTATCTCAGCTTCATGGTCCCCGTCGGTGGCGCTGAATCTTGCAGTATTGCCTGTAATCCCCAGTTGATGTGCAAAGGCTGTCATACAACGTCCGCCATTGCCGCACATGCTGCTTTCATTTCCGTCGGAATTATAATATTTCAGCGAAAAATCATACCCGTTTTTTGCCTCAAGCAGCATCAAACCGTCAGCCCCGATACCCAAATGCCTGTCACAGAGAAAAGCTATTTCTTCCCGCCCGGGATCAATCCCGCCTGAACGGTTATCAATGATGATAAAATCATTCCCGTTCCCATGATATTTGAAGAAATTGATTTTCACTTTGATCCGATGTGTTGCAAAGCTATGAACAAATCTTCAGATTAAAAGTATCTTGACCTTAATTCGTCGGGGCAATTCCGCCATTTAACGATTTATACTTTAACTGATATCAAAAAGAGAATATTTTTGCTTCATGAAAATCACTAATTTTAAACTCGCATACTATGGAACCAAATAACGAACATAAGACATATTACGATAATCACCGGAAAAAGGGAATGCTCGGTATCATCGTAATCCTTGCAGGACTCGCTCTACTGCTTTTCAACACAGGATTCGTTCCTGATTATTTGCGTCATATTATAATCTCCTGGCCAATGCTCCTGGTTGCTATCGGCGTTGTCAGCCTGATGGGTGCAGAGAACAGGATACCCGGTATAATCCTTGTCGTTGTAGGAGGATTTTTCCTTATCCCGAGGATCTTCATCCTTGACATTAATTTCGCACATCTTTTCTGGCCTCTCATCTTAATCTGCCTTGGTGTCCTGATCCTGTTCCGCAGGTTCCCGCATCCGAAGGAATGGCATCACCTCAGAACGGCATCCACACTGAATACAAGCACTGCATCCGACCAGGGTGTTATTTATGAAGACCATATTTTCAGCGGCACTGAAAAAAGAATTATCAATAAAGAATTCAAAGGCGGCAGGGTTAACGTCCTTTTCGGAGGGATCAAACTTGATCTTTCCCAGGCCAGTCTTGCCGAAGGGACCAATGATCTCGAAGTGAATGTGATTTTTGGAGGTGCAACGATCATTGTTCCCTGCGAATGGAAGATCGTACTCAAGAACACCAGCGTGTTCGGAGGATTTTCCGATAAACGCTTTTGCCTCAAGGAAGCTGCTGACCCTTCAAGGGTGCTTGTGATCAGGGCTTCTGCAGTTTTCGGAGGCGGTGAAATCAAAACGTATTAAAATAAAACCTGGGGATAGAGAATGATACATCCGGTCTTTCAAAATCTCAGGTCCATATCCGTGTATTTTGGAACGTGGATCCTCCTGGCGGGGATCCACTTTTCCATTTTATTCTTCCAGTTCAGGATCCCCCTGAACATTTCCCTGTCCGACAGCATCATTTACAACTCCATCTTTTGTGCCATAGGTATTGCTGTCTGGTATGTGATCAGGTATTCCATGCCGGGAAACCTTGCCGGTTTCAGCTTTTTCTTCAATCATTTTACCTCCCTGGTCCTGTTGCTGGTATTCTGGCTGGGATCAGGCTATGCTTCATTGAACCTGATGTTCAGGGATAATGCAGTATATATTAATTTTCTCGGGCTCTCCCTGCCATACCGGTTTGTGATAGGTATCTTTTTGTATGCTTTCATAGGGCTGGGTTATTACCTGATCGTCATGTACCGCGATCTGCAGGAAAAAGCCAAAGCCGAGGCCAGGCTTAACGAACTGCTGAAAGAATCGGAACTGAACATGCTCAAATCCCAGATCAATCCACATTTCCTTTTCAACAGCCTTAATTCCATAAGCTCCCTCACGATCACCGATCCGGGGAAAGCACAGGAGATGGTTGTGAAATTGTCGGAATTCCTCAGGTACAGTGTCTCCTCCAATATCAATACGTTTACCACGCTGGAAAAGGAAATGCAGAATATCCACAGGTATCTTGAAATTGAGAAGATACGGTTCGGCGAAAAACTGGTCTTTGAATTCGCCATGGAGCCGGGTTGTTCCTCAAAAGAAGTCCCGGTTATGATCCTTCAGCCTTTGTTTGAAAATGCCATAAAACACGGTGTTTATGAAAGCACAGAGCCGGTGAAGGTCCAAACAGCCTGCAAGACATTTCCGGATTATTTCGAGATCAGGATAAACAATGATTTTGACCCCTCGGCACCGGCCAGGAAAGGCTCTGGCATCGGGTTGAAAAACATACGGGAAAGACTGAGGCTGATGTATAAGAGCGATTCCCTGCTTAAAACCAGGGTCAATAAAAACGTTTTTGAAGTCGTTTTGACCATCCCCAATAACCCAAACAATAAATAATACCGAGCAATGACATATAAAACGATAATCATTGATGATGAGAAACCTGCAAGGGATATCATCAGGACGTTTCTGAAGGATATTGCCGAAGTTGAGGTGATTGCAGAATGCCCCGACGGGTTTGCAGGACTCAAAGCCATCCAGGATATGAAGCCCGACCTTGTCTTTCTTGATATCCAGATGCCGAAACTCACAGGTTTTGAGGTGCTGGAGCTGCTTGAAAACCCGCCCCTGATTATTTTCAGTACGGCATATGACCAGTATGCCATCCGTGCATTTGAACTCAATGCCACCGACTATATTTTAAAGCCATACTCCCGGGAAAGGTTTGGGCAGGCTGTTGCAAAAGCGGTTTCACGTCTTCAGACCGGTGTCTCCGTTCAGCCTGAATTACAAAAAATCATCCAGTCTGCGGATGACAAAGAGGAACTGCTCCAGAGAATTGCCGTTAAAACAAGGCATAAAGTTCATGTGATCGGGGTGAATGAGATCCTTTATCTCGAAGCCGAGGGTGATTATGTGATGATCCACACCAGGGAAGGTAATTATCTCAAGGAAAAAACGATGAAGTATTTTGAGTCGCATCTTGACCCTGCGAAATTCATCCGTATTCATCGTTCATTTATTGTTAATGCCGAGGCCATTGAAAGGATCGAACTGTATGACAAAGAAAGCTATTCAGTCCTTTTGAAAACCGGCGACAAGCTAAAGGCCAGCACCACCGGGTATAAGTTGCTGAAACAAGTACTGAATATGTAGGCCATTCTTCTATAATCAACGAATCTTGTTTTCCCTGTAAAATTGTCTTATATTTACATTCAGACAATTCTATATCAAATTGAAAAAACTTATAACAAATCCGGTAATTTACGAGATCAATACTCTTGTATGGCTGGGAGAAATAAGCAGGGAAAGCCAGGCAGAAATTACCCTTGCGAATGTCCCTGATTATAAATGGGATGAGCTGAACAGCCTTAAAATTGACGCTGTATGGTTCATGGGAGTGTGGGAGAGAAGCCCCGAATGCATAAAGATATCCAACTCCGATCAGGGGAACCTTTCCGATTTTACCAGGGCCCTCGGTGATTTTTCCTTTGATGATAATACAGGTTCTCCTTATTGTGTAAGGAATTATTCTGTGGATGAGAAACTGGGTGGTAACCAGGGCCTGGTCATTGCCCGTGACAAGTTGTCGGAAAGAAACATCTCACTGATCCTTGATTTTGTCCCCAACCACCTTGCGTTTGACCATCCCTGGATATCGGCTAATCCTGATTTTTTTATACAGGGAACTGAGAATGACCAGGCTCGTGATCCCGTGACTTTTAAACGGATTGGGGGAACAATTTTCGCCTGCGGCAAAGACCCGTATTACCCGGCATGGGAGGATGTGGTCCAGGTAAATGCATTTAACCAGGGCTTGAGGCTTGAGGTGATAAAAACCCTGAAAGAAATTGCAGGATTATGCGACGGTATACGCTGCGATATGGCCATGCTGATGCAAAACGATGTATTTGCACGGACCTGGGGATCCCTTGCAGGGGAGGTCCCTGATGATGAATATTGGAAACTTGTCATAAGCGAAGTAAAAAAGGAATTCCCGGATTTTATATTTATTGCTGAAGTCTACTGGGATATGGAATATATCCTGCAGCAAAACGGCTTTGATTTTTGCTATGACAAGAGGCTTTACGACCGGTTGAAAGGTGAACATGCTGAAGCTATACGCCATCATCTGCAGGCCGACACCAGGTATCAGTCGAAATTAATACGGTTTATCGAAAACCATGATGAAGAAAGAGCCATTTCGGTATTCAATCCGGATAAAGAGAAAGCAGCTGCCATTATAAGCCTGACCCTTCCGGGGGCAAAGCTGATCTATGAAGGTCAGCTGGAAGGTAGAACTGTACGTTTACCTGTTTTTCTCAGGAGAAGACCTCCTGAAACTCCCAACGCATTCATCAGGAATTTCTATGAAATCCTCCTTGAAATAACAGCAATGGCGGAACTTCATAAAGGAGAATGGTCCTTTTGTCCTGTAAGCGGATGGGACGATAACCAGAGTTGCCGGAATATCCTGTCATGGTACTGGAAATATAATGGCAAGGTTTGCCTTATAGCAGTCAATTATTGCTCCAGGCCTTCCCAGGGATTTATTTATCTGAAGGATTTTGATTTAAAGGGCCAGACATGGAGGCTTGTTGACCTGTTCACCCAGGATCATTACATCCGGAACGGGGATGAACTGACAATCAGCGGACTCTATGTAGGGCTGGCTGCCTGGGGATTTCATTTCTTCCAGATGTTCAGGATGGTATAGAGATTGATAATCTGTCAACCAACGAATATTTTAAAATAGCCTGTATGAGAAAAAAACCGGCAATGTTGGCTGTAGCCGTTACAATCATATTCATGATGTCATGTGCCACCTATCCGGGAGTGGATTCCCGCCTGGCAGAAGACCTTGTCGACATCACGAAATATGCTGTCGGCACGGATTTTACGCAATTCCAAACATTTTCAATTGTCGATTCGGTGACACTGATCAGGGACTACCATGACAGTTCGAGAATTTCAAATGCGCAGACCCAGGCCCTGCTAAGTGAGATTATCATCAACATGGAGGAGAGAGGTTATACCCTTGTTGACCGCAAGACAGGAAGTCCTGACCTTGGTATTAACGTAGGAGCCCTTAAAGTTACAAACGTTTCATATTATTATCCGGGATGGTACTGGGATTACGGGTATTATGACCCGTCATACTGGGGATATCCTGCCTGTTATTACTGGTATCCTTATTATCCTCCTGCCGTCAGCTATTACAGCACGGGCACAGTGATCATTGAATTGCTCGACCTGAAAAATGCGAAAAACCATAACAACAAACTTTATGTTGACTGGGTTGCCATTATCAGGGGTCTGATCACGGGATATCACAGCCAGCAGGAAGTGCTCGACAATGTTGATCAGTGTTTTGCCCAAACACCCCAGATCAGGGCTAATCTTTTAAAATTGGGGGGCATAATTCTTTAAAATCCAGTGTAATGATAAGGATCTTATTAGTCTCCATACCGCTGCTTTTACTGTCCCCGGTCATTCAAGCCCAGGAAAAGGCGCCTGAGGGTTTCAGCCCCTCCTCTCTTTACACTCTTTCGTGGAGCATCAGCGTGCCTATAGGGAGTTTCAACTCCTTCATTAACAAGGTAAGTCCTGCAGGAGGGAATTTTACGGGCAGGTATTTCCTTATAAAAGGCCTTGCCGTTGGATTTGAATTCGGCTGGACTAATTATTACAAGAAATATCCGCGGAACACTTTTTATGGTGATGACGGACTTGCGATCACCGCCGTACATTATACTTATGCCTTTGTAGTTCCATGGAAAGCGGGAGTTTACTATTACTTCCAGCCTTCGGCAATCGCTGATCCCTATGTGGGCTTGTCCCTGGGCGGGGATTACATGGAAGAACATATCATGGTGCAGGAGTATGATATTTATAATACCCAATGGGGATTTACTATGTCGCCTGAGATCGGGGTACTCGTAAAGTTCGGAAAGTTCTCGCATTGGGGGGCAACGGCGAGCGCTCAATACTGGTTCAACACCAATTCGTTCAGCTTTACCGATTACAATTCCTATTCAACCCTGCAGGGGCTCAACTTCAATGTGGGCCTTACCTATATGCTCAGGTAAATCCCATTGAGGATGTGAAAAAGCGATGGAATCCTAATCCTGCCGCCTCTTTTACAGGGTATGGATCTTTAAGCAATTTGTGCCGCCGGGAATGTTCGGTGGTATTCCGGCAATTACAATGATTTTTTCCCCGGTCTTTACAGGCTGATGATCCCTTATATTCGTTTCGGCAAGGATTATCATTTCATCGAATGTCTTGCATTTTTTCCTGATGAGGATGGGATGAATACCCCAGAGCAGGTTAAGCCCGTGATAAACCTGGGGTTCATTCGTCAGCGCATAAATCGGAGCTTTGGGCCTTCCGGAAGCTATGAACTTGGCGCTTCTGCCGCTGGAGGTCAGAACAGCAATGGCGCAAACTTCAATTACTTTTTCAATACGGTTCACGGCTTCGCATATTGCCCCGATCTCGGAATGCTCCTTGGAAGGGTAGGTCCTGAATTCGATTTTAGATTCCACTTCCATGGCGATCTTGTTCATCATTTCCACAGCTTTGACAGGATACTCCCCAACGGCCGATTCGCCTGAAAGCATGATGCAGTCAGTACCGTCGATGATCGCATTGGCCACATCATTTGCTTCTGCCCTTGTAGGCCTGGGTTCATGGATCATCGATTCGAGCATCTGGGTTGCGGTGATCACCGGTTTGCTCATCCTGTTGCATTGTTCTATGATGTGTTTCTGCATCAGGGGTACTTTCTCGGGACTCATTTCAACTCCAAGGTCGCCCCTTGCAACCATCACCCCGTCGGTGGCTTCAATGATCTCATCAAGATGTTCAATAGCCTGGGGCTTCTCGATTTTTGCAATGAGAGGCTTGCGATATCCTGCTGCGGTGATGAAATCCCGGAGTTCAATGATGTCGGCTGCAGACCGCACAAAGCTCAGGCTCACCCAGTCGACTCCCTGTTCCAGCCCGAATTTCAGGTCCTGCTTGTCTTTTTCGGTGAGAGAAGGGAGTTTGAGTTTAAGGTTAGGGAAGTTTACACCTTTCCTGTTTTTAAGAACCCCTCCGTCATCCACAGTACAAATCAATGCCTTGTCTTTAATTCCGGTGATCGTGAGTGCAAGCAGTCCGTCGTCAAGCAGAATGCTCATACCGCTTACCGCTTCTTCGGCTGCATGAGGATAATCAATGGGGATGGCATCAGGCTGACCGGTATAATCCTCCATGGGTATGATCTGCAATACTTCCCCTTTGACAAGCATTCTCTGGTCGCCTGTGAGTTTGCCGACCCGTATTTTAGGCCCCTGCAGGTCCTGGAGCAGAGTGACAGGTGTGTCCATCTCATCCGAGAGATCCCTGAGATATTTTATCACCATGGCGTGATCTCCGTAACTGCCATGCGAAAAATTGAGACGGGCAACATTCATCCCTGCTGTAATCAGCTGGCGGATCATTTCCGGTGTGTTGCTTGCCGGGCCAATGGTTGCTATGATCTTCGTCCTGCGTATAGGGTCATTCATCTGGCTTGGTTTTGTGAAAAGGTTTTTCATGTTATAAAATGATTTCTTCTTTCATCCCGGGATACAATGCCTCAATGCCGTATCTCTCCCTGATCAGGCCTCCAAGTGCTTTCCTCGGCCCGTTTTCACCGTGTATTATTACAAGTTTCGGCCTGGCCGGGGCAAGGTAGGAGAACCAGTCAATCAGGTCTTTCTGCCCTGCATGTGCGCTGAATCCCCCAAGCGTGTGAACAGTAGCCTTTACTGCAATTTCATCACCGAATATCTTCACCTTCTCTGCCCCGTCGACCAGCATTCGGCCCAGGGTTCCTGATCCCTGGTAGCCCACTATGATCACGTGGGTCTCGGGTTTCCAAAGGTTATATTTCAGGTGATGAAGGATCCTGCCGGCATTGCACATCCCTGCACCGGCAAGGACCATCATGGGACCCTGCACCTTGTTGATGGCAATTGAATCTTCGGCAGTGGGACAGATCTTAAGGGTTTTAAGATCTTCCATCAAAGGTTTTTCACGGATGAAACTCAACAGCTCCTCGTCATAGAGTTCCTTGTGGTTCATATAAATCCTGGAAGCCTCAATGGCCATCGGGCTGTCAAGGAAGATAGGGAAGGGAGGTACGTGTTTTGACCTGAACATGGCGGCCAGGATGGAGATCATGAGCTGGGCGCGGCCAACTGCAAAGGTCGGGATCAGTATCTTTCCTTTATTCTCTGCTGCTGCCTTTACAATTGAGATGAACTCATTCACGGTTTCATCCAGTGGCTTATGGTCCCTGTCGCCGTATGTTGATTCCATGAAGACCGCATCGGCTGTGTGAAGCTCCTCAAAATCCTTCAGTATGGGAGCCCCCCTGGGGCCGAGGTCGCCCGAAAATACCACCTTTTTTATTTTTCCTTCTTCTTCAATGCTCAGCTGTATGCAGGATGAGCCCAGCATATGCCCGGCTTCAGCGAATGAAGCTTTTATTCCTGCCGCAACCTGGAATTCTTGATCGTAAGGAAGAGCGATGAGCTTGCTGATGATATGTTCGGTATCTTCATGGGAGACCATTGGCTGAACTGGTTTTAACCCTGCCCTTTGCCTTTTCCTGTTCAGGTGGTTGGTGTCCTGCTCCTGCACATGGGCCGAATCACGGAGTATAAGGGATGTCAGTTCAAGGGTAGCCTGGGTGCAAAAAACAGGAGCAGAGATCCGTATTTTACTGAGCAGGGGCAGGCGGCCTGTATGGTCAAGATGGGCGTGTGTAATAAGAACCGCATCCAGGCCGGATACATCGGCGGGGTCAAACAGGTTCATTGCTTCGGCATGCCTGCCTCCCTGGAAAATGCCACAATCGACCAGCACCCGGCTTTTTCCTGTTTCTATCAGATAAGCGGAGCCGGTGACTTCCCCGCCACCGGCCCCGAGGACTTTGATCTTCATTGATTACGGGCGCATGATTACTTCAATAACATTATTCTGTCCAAGCATCTTTTTTGCAAACTCCTGGACTGCTTTAGTGTTCAAAGCTTTCACCTTCGTTTCAAACCCGGTGATATAGTCTATCCTGTTCATATAGTATTCCTGCACCTGGGCTCCCCACCACATGTTTTCCTTCATGTCTTCAGGTCTTTGCTTGAGCGCATATTCCTTGAATTTCTGAAGGTCTGCATCCAAGGGCCCGTTTTTCAGCAGTTTGTCAACCTCGCTGTGAACAATACTCAGGAGTTTATCGGCTTTCACAGGGTCAGTCTCAAAAGTGACAACAAAATTGAACCCTTCGGCAGGCAATTTAATCGTGGTAAAAGAAACGCGCACGCTGTAAGCTCCTCCTTCATCCTCACGGATTCTCTCGATATACCTGAGTTCGAGAACATGCCTCATTGCCGCTCCAAGCAGCCTGTTGTCAACATTGTAGTCGCACTTGCCGTTATAATTTACATATATAGACGTTCGTGGCGTGGTAGTTGTTCTCCGGAAATCACGCTTTGCATGCCCCTTAGGAGGCCTGATGCCCCGGTCGATATATTGATCCTTCTGTGCAACCGTAGGCAAGGAAGCAAGGTATTTCTCAATAAGCGGTTTAACTGCGTCGGGATTGACCTTGCCGGTGAACAGCAGGGTGAAATTACCGGGATCGGAAAATCTTTGTTTGAATACTTTCTGCAGGAGATCAAAGGAAATTTCATCCAGTGATTTATAGGTTGTAGGCTTGCTGCGCTTATTATGGTTTGCCATCATAACCTCTATGGTGTCGGTAAACGCTTTGCGAGGCTCGGCGTCTGCATTGACCAGGGCGGCTTTTGATTTGTCCAGCCATGTCTTGTAATCCGTTTCGTTCCACCTGGGGCTGGTGAATCCCAGGTAAACCATCTGAAGGGCTGTTTCAAGGTCTTTGGGAGAGGTGCGGGCCGAAACTATATCCTGCTCATCCGAGATCATAAATGAAACATATGCACGCTTGCCTGCAAGAAGCTTGGTGAGGTCGTTGCGTGAATAATTTCCCAAACCCATTGCCGAAAGTGCGTCGCCAAGGAAATCAGAGGCGGTAAGCTCTTCGTCTTTAAGGGTGGATGAACCGCCTTCGGCCCATCCTGAGATTGAAAGTTCATCTTCCTTGATATCGGTCGGTTTGAAAATTACTTTCATCCCGTTCGACAAAGTCCATTCGGTAGTCCCGAAAACAGAGTTTGCGGCTGTTGAGGTAACCTTTCCGGGAACAGGTTCCTTCTCAATAAGTTTTTTGCCGGCCACATTGTCAACATAGGGGCTGATCTTTGCCGCCAGGGCTGCTGACATTGCTGACTGGATCTCCGCCACGGATGGCAGTGTAACGCCTTCCTTTTCCGGCCCGGTGATGGTGACGATCATATTGTCGTCGGTGACAAATCCTTTTGCTGCTGTATTAATCTCTTCCAGGCTGATGCCCGGGATCTCGGCTTTGTCAAAAGCATATTCATATTCAATACCGGGGTTGGGAGAATTTGTAAGGAAGTTTGTAGTGATTGGCCTCACCAGTTCCCTGTTCTTACGTTTGTCGCGATCCATGTATCTCGAATCCAGGCTACGAATGAATTCAGCTTTGGCGCGCTCATATTCCCCGGGGTTGAAACCATAAAGTTTCATCCTCTGCACTTCTGTGACCAGGGCCGATAGCGCCTTGAGCGAATTGTTGTCGGAAGACTGTGCCATGCAGTTGAATGCATCCTTCGTGGAGGTGTAACGGCCATAATTGCCCCTTGCAAACATAAACGGAGGGTTTTCGTTACGCGCAAGTTCCATCAAACGCATACTCAGCATGACGTTGACAAATGATCTAACGAGCTGGGTCCTCATATAGCCCAGGTTCTTGTCGGCATCAGGTGTTGCATCATGCTTGTAGGTCAGGGTCACCATGGTATTCGTGGCTTCCTTGTCGGTTGCCGTGCCGATGAGAGCCTCCTTGTTGTCGGCCAGAGGGTAGAGTACCTTAACTTTGGGATTGCTGACTTTGGGAATTGCATTGAACATTGCCCTGATCTTGGCCTCCACGGCATTTACGTCAAAGTCGCCTACTATGACGATAGCCTGCAGGTCGGTGCGGTACCAGGTATTGTAAAAATCTTTAATAGTCTGGTACTTAAAATGTTTGATGACAGCTGTGTCCCCGATAACATTCCTGATGGCGTATTTTGAACCCTTGTATATCACAGGGGCCAGCTTATTGCTCATTCGCTCGGAAGCGGTTCCGTACATTCTCCATTCTTCGAGGATGACACCCCTTTCAAGGTCTATCTCATTATCCTCGAAAGCCACATAATGAGCCCAGTCGCGGAGGATCATAAGGCAGGAATCCATGATCCCTTCACGTGTCAAAGGAACGTTTGACAAGTTGAACACTGTTTGTTCCAATCCGGTGGATGCATTTACGTTGGTCCCGAATTTAACGCCTATAGTGGCGAGGTAATCCAGTATCCCTTTCTTGGGAAAATGGACTGTGCCGTTGAACGACATATGCTCGGTGAAATGCGCCAGGCCGTTCTGGTCGTCGTTTTCCTGTATTGCCCCTATGTTATTGGCAATGTAGAATTCACCTCTTTTTTCAGGCAGGCTGTTGGCACGGATATAATAATGCATGCCATTGTCAAGCACACCGGCCCTAACCTTGGGATCCAGGGGAGGCATGTCTTTAAGATTGTAACTCTGTGCATTGACTGATGCGGTCCATGACAGCACCACTGCCATGATCAGCACAAGATAGGATAAGGTCTTTTTCATGTTTTTTGTTTTTTTGGTGGATGAGGGAGCGTGTGGAAATACTCATCCACCTGCTTCTCCGAGTCTGGATGTAAATATATTGAGAAATTTCCTGATGATGAAGAAGGAAAGCTATAAAATAGACGAGACCCGGGGCTTTACCGACAAAATCGTTCCCCGTAAGGGCGAAGCGGACTCCATAAGAGGTTTGGAACGTCCAGCATCAATGCCGGATCATGCATTACTTTGTCTTCTGCAGGGCTTTTTTGATGATAGTATAGAGGCTCGCTTTATCAAATGGTTTCGGGAGGAAATCATTAAATCCCTGGTTGAGAATGTCCCGTTTTTCTGCTTCGGTTGAATACCCTGTCACCGAAATGATGGGAACATCTGCATACTGCTCCATCTTCCTGATCTCTTTTGCAGCTTCGATACCGTCCAGGTCCGGGCCAAGGTTTATATCCATGAGGATGATGTCATAGAATTCACTGCCGGCCATTTTAACGGCAAGACTCCCGCTGCCTACCTGTTCGGTTATGAAGAATCCCTCAAGATAAATGGCGATAAGGTCAGAATTAGCTTCATTATCCTCTACGATAAGTACTTTTGGCAATCTATCACCAAAGTCCTTTTCTGTTAAAATGGCGTCAGGCGAAGGTTGTTCAACTGGTAAAGGTGCCTCGGCAGTCAAAGGAAAGCGAACAGAGAAGGTTGATCCCATTCCTTGCCTGCTTTTAACCTCTATATCTCCACCCATCAGGTTGGTGAATTTTTTGCACAAGGTCAATCCAAGTCCTGTGCCTTCAAAACTGCGACCATATCCCTCATCGCCCTGCCTGAACGCATCAAAAATAAACCCGAGCTGATCTTCAGAAATACCTATGCCGGTGTCCATTACCATTAACACACCGAACGCCTGCCCATCAATTGTCTCTTTTCTGACTGTGATCGTCACGCAACCCGCTTCAGTGAACTTTACAGCATTGTCTACCAGGTGAAAAAGAACGTTGGTGTAAAGGTTTTCATCAATTTTAATATACAATCCCTTCGTGACTGATCTGACAGTCTCAATGTTTTTCTTCCTGAACAGTTTAAGGTTTTTGTCCAGGATCTCAGTTGTAAGGATCCCTAAATCCATGCTTTTCAGATCAAGCTGCTTCCTGTCAGATTCAACCTGGGAAAGTTCGAGTATTGAATTCAGGGTGGCCATTAACCTGTTTCCGGATAGGCTGATAATGTCGGCCATGCGTTTATGTCCGGGATCGGTAAGCTCATCTTCCAGGATCCCTGCGAAACCAAGGATGCCATTAAGAGGGGTCCTGATCTCATGGCTCATATTCAGGAGCAGGGAAGTCTTTAACCTGCTTGCCACTTCAGCATTTTCCTTTGATTTTATGAGCTCCTGCTCACTTTCCTTCAGGTCATTCTCGGCTTTTTTTCGCAGCAGTTCTGTCTCAATCGTGGTCAGTGAAAAGCTGATATCACCGGCTACCTCATCAAGTAAACGGACTTCAGCCTCGTCAAAGAAAAACTGTTGTGGAGAGTATAAGGTGAAGACCCCGAAACTTTTACCCGACTTCAGCAGAGGCAAGGCAATGGATGAACGGTATCCCCGTTTCAGGGCATCCTCCCTCCACGGTAACACAATGGGGTCTGTTTCAATATCATTGCAGACGACATAGACCCCTTCCCTCATGGCTTTTCCCGTTGGTCCGCGTCCTTCGGGAACATCGCTTACCTTGATCTTTCTTATTTGAGACAGATAACCATCTTCAGTCCCTGCAATTGCAATAGGTTTGACAATGTCGGAACCTTCGCCGACCAATCCAATCCAGGCCATTCTGAACTTGCCGAAATCTACTGCAATCCTGCAAACTTCATTCAGTAATACATCTTTGTCCCTGATATGAATAATGGCCTGGTTAATCTGGCTGATAACAGCATAAAGATGTGAAGTTTTAAGGATTTTTTCCTCTGCAACTTTCTTGTCAGTGATATCGATAAACGAGGTGATGATCTGCTTGCTGCTTTTTATGATTGCAAGGGACATAAGACCATATCTCAGATTTCCTTCCCTTGTGTAAAATCTGAATTCGTATTTGTCCGGGGTTCGATCCGGATGCAAGATCCTGAGACGGTTATACTCCATCAACTGTTCAAGGTCTTCTTCCGGGATCATCCTGGTCCAGCTCATTCCTGTAACCTGCTCCCTTGAGTAACCGACCATTTGGCAATATGCATCATTTACCATTGAAATAGTTGTGTCGGCTTCGATGATGGCAATGGCAGCAGAGTTATATTCAAAGATAACCCTGAATTTTTCCTCGCTTGCCGAAAGTTGTCCTCCGGTATCCATTGGATGTGAATGAGGATTCGAAATTTCTTCCTTGTCTTTTTGCATTACCTTGTTTTTCCTTGAAAAGGTAAATCTGGTCCCTGTTAAAAAGAATAATTAAAAATACGAATAAATATAGAATAAGCTAAAAGTATCCGACAAGTAAAATAATATTTTTTGATTCTTTTATTCTGTCCCGATAGATTTCCTGCAGTTTGTATTGGAATAGGGAGCCAGGTCCGGGATTTTGCTCCGGAGATATTACCAATTTAGTTCATATATATTTAAATATTTCTTAACTTTACTTCTGTTAACTATGATAAAACCATGAAAAAGTTTTGTACTAACCTGCTTGTTTTGTTATCGTTCGCAACTGCCTTGAATGTCTCCGGACAGCACTGGCAATATGTTAACCCAAAACCAACCAACAATCCTTTGCAGGCCATGACCTTTGCCGATGCCTCTACCGGTTTTGCCTGCGGCTTAAACGGAACAATCGTTAAAACCACCGATGGCGGTGCAACGTGGACATCGAAATACTCAGGTATACCTTATCACTTATTTGCCATATCCTTTGCAAATAACATGACCGGTTTGGCGGTGGGAATGAATGGAACGATCCTCAAAACCTCCGATGGAGGCGAGACCTGGTTGGTAAAGGCAACCGGAGGACTGGCCAGTATTTTTTCAGGAGTAAGTTTTCCGGTTACCGATACTGCTTATGTCTCTTCATATTATGATAATCTTTTATTACGCAGTACCGATGGTGGTGAATCATGGAGCGTCACAGCATTACCGACAAATCCTATCGAGTTAAAATTTGTCTCCGGGAAAAAAGGATATTTCGTTTCCGAAGGAACGCTTGTCAGGACATTGGACGCCGGAATCACCTGGAATGATTTATTTTATTTTCCCGATAATGTTTACAGCCTGACTTATGTTGATCCCATGCACGCCTATGCCTGTGGGGACAACTCCCTGATTTACAAGACCGACAATGGGGGGGCATATTGGTCGACTGTTTATATTGGGCAATCAGGCCAGAACTTCAATTGCATTTTTTTCCTTGATCCTGATCATGGGTATTCCCTGGGAGATTACCTTTTCGGGTTAAAAACAACCAACGGAGGAGTTAAGTGGGATACAATTACCCCGGGGTTTTATCTCGCTAACCGTCTGTGGATGAATAGCTACACAACAGGTTTGTTTTTCAAAACCGACAATGGCTATGGCCCTCCCTGGCTTAGCAGGACAACCGACGGCTTCAATACCTCACATAACCTGATCACCGGCCATTTCAATAATGTAAAAGCAATAACATCTCCAACGCCTTCAAGCTGTTATGCAGTCGGCGATTCCGGATTGTTTATGAGGAGTCTTGATTTCGGACAAACGTGGAACCAGTATTTGATTGGAACCAGCGTGTTCTACCCTTTAAATGCCATGTCGTTCATCAACCAGGATATTGGTTGGGTGGCAGGTTTCCACGGTACCATTGCTAAAACTGTAAACGGGGGACAGACCTGGTTCGCGCAATCCTCCGGAACAACCTTTTCTGTAAATGCCATTTGTTTTTATGACGATCTGCATGGCTGTGCCGTGGGCGAGGGTGGAATATATTTGAAAACCAATGACGGAGGCTTACACTGGAATACACTCAACCTGGGGACCAATCTCAACCTGAATTGCATCTACTTTGTAAACAGTTCGGTCGGCTATATTGCTGGAAATGCGGGAAATATTTTAAAGTCTGTTGACGGCGGACTGACCTGGAGCCAGATGAATTCCGGGATCACCACCGACATAAAATCCATGTATTTTATCAATGAGAACACCGGATTTACATGCGGTAACGGGATATATAAAACCATGGACGGAGGCCAGAGCTGGAATAGGGTATATGATTATTATTACAATTTAAATTCAATCTTTTTCAGGGATGCAATGACGGGATATGCATGCGGGGCAGCAGGCATGATCTTTATGACTGTGGATGGAGGCGAAACCTGGCTGCAGCAGATATCAGGTACGGGGGTCGATTTGTCAGCAATCTGTATTAATAGTTCAAATTATGCCTATGCCGCCGGCTTATATGGAACAATAATCAGGACTGTGGATAATAATGTCGGCATTCCGCAAACGACTCAGAATGATAACCCGCAACTTATCTTATTTCCCAATCCTGCACATAACATGGTGACGATAAAACTTCCGGTTGATGTAACGGAAGCCCTGAGCCTTAATATTTATGATATGAGAGGCGTGAATATCAGGGAGATCGTGTTAAAAGGGACTGTATCCGTCGATATTTCCGGGATCCGGCCGGGAATTTATATCATTGAAGCCAAACGAAAAAATATTATATACAGAAGCAGGCTCGTGGTAATGTAAACTTATTCCATTCGTTTCCCTTTTGAATTTCTATTAGCATTGACTACCTGTGTTGTTATAATAACGTTCATGATGTCATCTGATGGGACCAATATTATTGAAATTAAAAAGGTTATAAAATTTTATTTGCCCGAAGCAGATATTATTATGTTTGGTTCCAGGGCGAGAGGAGACAATCAACCCTACTCTGACTATGATTTCCTGATTATTTCCAGAGAGAACCTTGACGATCAGCAAAGGTTATATTTTCAGGCACTTATCAGAAAATCTCTTGCCGAAAAGTTTATTCTTGCGGATATCATAATTTATTCCCGGATTGGTATTGAAAAGAAAAGAAACCTTCCAGGCCATATTGTCAGATCTGCAATGAAAGAAGGAGTTCATGTATGAACGATGACTTAAAAACATACGTTCTGAAATGGGTTGAAAAGGCAGAATTGATAACGGTTTTTCTGCTATTGATCTTTTGAATCTTACCGATTATGGTGTTGAGGCCAGGTATCCTGGTGATTTTCTTGAGCCAACCGTCGGAGAAATAAAAGAACTGATTCATGTTGTTGACCAAATCCGGGAAAAAGTAATGACCCGGATTGCCGGTCAGAGTTGAATGGTTTGCAAACCATCTTAATCTCTAAAAACATCCCATTCCATCTGATGCAATTCGAATATTGTTGCCCAATTAGGTAACTTTATGGCGTAATTGAGGAATTTTTGAGGACGACTTATGTATTCGGAACTGAGGAAATTTGATAATCCTACTTAACGGCTTTCAAAAAAAGACAGAAAAAAAGCCGAAAAATGAAATTGAAAAAGCAGAACGTTTAAAGAAGAAATATTATGAAGAACAATCAAGAAAGTAATCTTATTTCCTGGGATAATCATTTGGATAACAAATACGGTAAATCCGGCACTCCCTCCAGAGATAAATATGAAGAAGAATTTGAAAATTTTAAAATTGGGGTGCTGATTCAGGAAGCCCGAATGCAGCAGAACCTGACCCAGGAAGAACTTGCCTTGAAATGTGGAACAACAAAAAACTACATTTCCAGAATAGAGAATAATGCCAGCGATATCCGGCTTTCAACACTGATGAGAATAATTCGTGAAGGACTCGGCGGACACCTTAAATTAAGTCTTGAGATATAGCAAATGACTATAAAGAAAGGAGTTCTCTCACGACACTTGTGGCAAAAAAATCCATGTTGATTGTTACAAACAGGTTTTTTGTATATATTTACCTCACGAATCTGAAATTTCAGCTAAATAAAATCTAAAGAGGTAAGATTTAATCTGATTGGATCATGAAAAGAATTTTATTTTGGGTCCCCTTGACATTAATCTCTGTACTTGGGTTTTCTCAATTGCCATTGGAAAAGGATTTTCAGCAGGGAATCGACCTTAAATCGGTATTTTTCACCAGTACAAACAATGGTTGCACTGTCGGCAATTCCGGGGCAATCTTCATAACCAATGACGGGGGAATGACCTGGATAAATTCACCAAGTCATACCTCTTGCAATCTTAATTCGGTTTACTTTATCAATGGTAATTGCGGTTATGCCGTTGGTGGGGGTGCTATAATAAAAACAGTTGACAATGGTGCAAACTGGAATGTTTTGTCATATGTTTCAAACCGGAATCTTACATCGGTTTACTTTACTGACTCCCTCACAGGTGTTGCGGTAGGCTATGAAATTGATACCTGGAATGCTATCGCACTTAAAACGGATGACGGGGGAAACACCTGGTACATGACCTATCAAAATAACTTCTTCGATTCATATTCAAGACTGTTCGGTGTTTATTTTACAAACACTGTTAATGGCTATGCAGTTGGATATGTCGAAAATGCGGAAGGTCCCTCTGGCATTCTGCTTACGACTTTTGACGGTGGGGAAACCTGGATTACCCAACGTCCTTTTGGGTTTAACCCGCTACGTTCAATCTCCTTCCCGTCGCACGACACAGGATATATTGCAGGAGGCAATGGCAATGATTATAATTTTACAGTATATAAGACCATGGATGGGTGGGATTTTGGTATTGTACCTCAGGGAATTGTGGCTGACCTGTTTTCTGTTTTCTTTACAGATGGAAATCATGGAATTACAACCGGCAGCAATGGGCAGATTTACCGAACTACCGATGGAGGCATGACGTGGAACTTACATTCGATAGGCGTTTCTACAATTCTGACATCAGTTTATTTTCCTGATGATACAACCGGGTATATTGTAGGCAACTGTGGCATTATTTTAAAGACAATTGATGCCGGGGCTACTTGGACAATTTTAAAAGATTGTGGAACAGTGGGGGTTACGGAAAAAATTCCTCAACATTCGGAATTTACGGTTTATCCTGATCCTGCATATGATAAAATAACCATTGAGGCATCATCACACTTTGTTCAGGGGAATTTATCCATTTCAAACCTCAGTGGTCAAGATTTTATCAGTTTCATGATCACCCGGGAAAAAATGCAGATTGACCTATCAGGTTTGCCCGCCGGCACTTATTTTATACGACTCACCAGCGATAAGAACGTTGCAACGGGGAAATTTATAAAGCGGTAGTGCGACTTCCCTGACCTTCGACGTATCGATGACAAACAAATTGCATTAAAAAAAATAAAGCACTGACAATCAGTGCTTTATTGTGGGATGTGAGGGATTCGAACCCATTCATATCCCTATTGATTTTACTGTACTTTCAGAAAAGCCCTCCAATTTACAGTCAGGCAATTTAGGCAGATTTTTTTGCCATTTTTCCTATGTTCCTGTTCTGGCCTACCTTGGGTCAGAGGATCGAATTTCCATTCAATCTTCCCTTCAATCCCAAATTTAAAAGCATTCCAAATACTTTTATAAACACCTCTTGTTGACAAGCTTCTGAATAACGTGTTTATCCATTGTTTACTCCTTGTTTATTCCTTGTTTATCAGCAGTTTCTTTGTGATTTAACTGTTTGTAACTAGGTCTGTTTTTATAACCTTTCATTGATACTTTTGCCGACGTAAATCTAATTAAATATGGCAATAGAAAAGTCAATAATTGAAAAACCTGTTACAGCCCATTATATCTGTAAAATGATAGGGGTTAGCCGACCTGCACTTCATAAGTGGAGTAAGGCCGGAATTGTCCGTTCGCATAAACTTGGTGGCAAGCTGTTTTTCTTTGAAAGTGAGGTCATGGAGGATCTGAAGAAATGCTGACCACCAAAGGTTGATATCAATCCGTTTCCACCAGGTTGAATTGTTAACCACTTTTACTTTAATGGTTATATTGTGATCAAAAAAATGACTAAAAACTAATCAACACTACAATGCTATGAAAATCAGCTATGAATCCTTGGCGATACTCAGAGATAACCTTCCACGGGGAAGCGTTACAACCATCAGAGAAAGACTTAGGGAAAAAAACTTTACGTATTCACATCAGTACATTTATCGTTGTCTTGATCCGGAAAGTGCAGCCTACAATTCTATAATTATCAATGAGGCAATTTTGCTCTGCGAGGAGATCAAAAAAGACACTGAGCTGCAGGAAGAGAGAGTCCTTAATTTAAACAATCCCGGCGCATGAAAACATTCTCAGCCATGTCCATTCCGGACAAAAGGTTAACCATGCAGGCTTACGAACAACTACGGTCTATGTATAGAACAATTACCGAAAAGCCTGGTAACCTGCCTTTAGAGATCAGGGAAAAAATATTACAACAAACCCATCGCTTACAACAATTGATGGATGCTTTGGAAATAGAAATATTATCTGAGTAATTCAACCATAGAGAGTTTCCCAAATCCAGCTAACCATTCCAGCAGTGAGCAAAGATTCTCAAAGGATCACTCATAGTTTATATGAATCAGCAGGAGAGATGCTGCTTGATAAGATCGCCGAGGTCAATAGTATTTTGATCAAACAGAAGGCCAAGACCGGGGAAAACGAGTCGTATCGTTTCTGGATCAGGGTGGCCGATGTGATGAAGTTCGCCTGGGATTATATTCAGGATGTTCAGTGGATCTTAAGGAAGAACCAAATCCTTGAAGCAGAGAACAAATGGCTTAAGGATTGGAATATTGATTTGTCAAAACGCCTGGAATACTATGAACTGATAAGAGAAATGAAGCTTAACGGTCGTTTTGAGGAAATCGTGAAAAGTGTTGATGTAATGCTCTCTAAAAGAGAACAAAAGTCTAACCCTGTCAAACAAACCCTACCTGATGAATGAATTACCCGATAGCCAGGGAATCGAGCTGCCAAATATTGAGATCCTCAATGAAGAAGAAGTACTGCTCTTTGCTGATACTGCCTTTGTCGAGGCAGGGAAAAATCTTACACGTAGGGGGGAGGTAATTAACCAGGTATGTGAACTGATCTTTAAAATGGAGGATCCTATAAGGCAGAGCATATTTGTAGACGAAATCTCCAAACGCCATAAGATTTCTAAAAAAGTACTTTCAGATCGGATAAAGACCTTGAAAGATTCTATCACTGTAATTAAGCAAGATAGCAAGGATGAATTTGAGGGTTTCGGCGACATTGACAGAATGACGGCCCGCAAACTGGGATTCTTTGAACACCGCAATTGCTTTTACTTTTTGACGAAAGATGGTCCTGTAAGGGTATCAAATTTCATCATCCGCCCCCTATTCCATATCTATTCGAAGACCGATAATAAACGCCTGGTGGAGATTATCAATGAGGATGATTACCATAGAACGATTGACATCCCATCCAAAAGCTTTGTCAGCATAGAACAATTCCAGGCCGCCGTGATCAATGAAGGGAACTTCCTTTTTTTCGGTACGAAATTTCATTTTCTTAAGATCCTGGACCACATTGCCAATAAGTTCCCGGTATGTAATGAACTGAGAACGCTTGGCTGGCAGAGGGAAGGTTTCTATGCCTTTGCCAATGGAATTTTCAATGGCACCTGGCAACCGGTGGATGAGTATGGTATTACCGAACATGCAAAGCAAAAGTATTTCTCCCCCGCTTTTTCACGGGTGTATAACGAGGTTCGGGAAGATGACGATGATTATGAAAGCGACCGCTATTTCATCTGGCAGCAGTCCCCGATCACCTTCGGACAGTGGACCAAACTCATGATGGATGTCTATGGATCCAATGCAAGAATAGCGATTGCCTTTGCCATAGCCACCGTTTTCAGGGATCTGATCTATGAGAAATATAAAATATTCCCTCACCTCTTTCTATTCGGTGAGAAACAATCCGGTAAGTCACAGCTTGCCTGGTCCTTGTCAAACTTATTCTTTAACAATATGCCCGCATTCAATTTAAGCTCCGGAACCCAGGTCGGTTTCCACAGGAAGTTATCCAGGATAAAGAACGCCCTTTGCTGGTGGGATGAATACTCCAACGATATTGATCCCAAAAGGGTTCAGACGCTGAAAAGCGCTTTTGACGGAATGGGTCATGAGAAAGGGAAAATGACCAGGGATAACCGCACAGAAGTAACCAAAGTCAACGGTTCATCCGTCATCAGCGGTCAATACCTGCCAACAACCGATGACAATGCCCTGTTTACCCGGTCCATCCTGCTTGCATTCATACGGAAGATCTATTCTGCCGAGCAGCTCGCCCGTTATGACGAACTGAAAGGCTATGAACAGAGAGGCTTGAGCAGCCTGATTGGAGAAATCCTTACATACCGCAAAGAGATTGATCAAGGGTTCAGCATGGCCTTTTCTTTCCTGATGGATCAAATCAAGGATGAACTTACCCGGGAAGGCAAACAGTTCGAAGAACGACTAGTGAGGAATTTCTGCATCATACTTGCTCCGGTTCAGATCGTTCTTAAGTCCATGCTGCCCCTGGAGCTCAATTTCACATTCGATGAGATCTACCACCAGGCAAAGATCATGATCACCGAACTTTCCGTGCAGATTTCCTCAAGCGAATCACTGTCCAATTTCTGGATGATGACCGAATATCTGCTGGATAATAAACTCATCGAAACCGGCAAGGATTTTGAAGTGAAATCCATTGCCACCATCAAGGTGACAAATAAGAACTCTCAGGCAGAGATTCTGAATTACCCTGAACCAAAAGTGGTTCTGTTTATTCGTTTTTCACGAATCCATCCTTTGTATATGGAAGGTCACCGCAAGCAGTTTGGCAAAAACGGGGTGGACCTGGTCAGCCTGATGCATTATATCAAGCATCATCCCAGTTATATCGGATCAGTAAGCAGTTACCGGTTCGAAGATTCAATCAGCAGTTGCTTTGCGTTTGATTATGAGGCACTAAAGGTCAATTTACAGCGGTTGCAACGTATTAAAGGAGAGGAAGACCAGCCTTTTTAAATTTTTTAGAAATGAGTTTTCGAAATTTTTAAAGTTTTCGATCCTACATCCTACAAAATAGATTATAATATTAAAAATCAATAATATAGAGTGTAGGAAGCTGTAGGAAGTTGTAGGTAGCTGTAGGACTGTAGGACTGTAGGAAGCGGTTTTTCGTGTTTGGCAAACGGTTTTTTAATTTTTTTTCAAATGGGTGAATTAAAGAAAATAGATCAGCATGGATGGGAATATTATGATTCGGTTCCCGATGATTTTATCCTGGCCATCCTTGAAGATTTTCATATCAAAGGAGTAAAACGTATCGGCCTGGAATTTTTGATCCGATATGCAGACAAGGAAAAGTATCAGGTCTGTATCGTGTCCGAGCGGCTGACTTCAACATTCCTGCAACCATTTATCGATGCAAACAGAGTATTCATTAAAAAAACATAGCCATGTCTTCAATCACGATCAATCAGCTCATTAAGAACACCATTGAACAGAACCGGTATTCTAAACGGAAAGTGGCAACAGCTGCCGGTATTTCTGAAAAGACCCTTCGGAAGATCCTTAATAGCGATGATATCGATATTTCAGTGCTGTTCCTTCTCAGCCGTGCCATTGGCTTTAAAGTCACCATTGAGTTTTCAAATGACCAAACCAGTATCAAGTTCCCTTTAATCCAGATGGACCATGAAGATCCTGCTTAAGATCGAAAAGATTCAGGAGATCGTAAAGACAAAGCCCATGAAACCTTGACCTTTATATTCTGTAGTCACGCAATTACATTTGTTCTATGCCATCACCGATGATAGTAAACTGTGAGTGTGAACCTTATCTGATCAGGTTCCTGGAATCGTATTTCGAAACTTCATCTCCACTTGAGTTTCCAAGAAATCATGATTTCAATTTCCAATTGACGTTTCTGGTTACCCAACCCCCTAAGAACTGGATAGAGGAAGATTATGGAGAAAATAACCTGAGAATCAAGCTTCCTTATATGGAGAATAAAAATGCTTATTCCTATTGGTATCTCTCCAGGAGGGCACAGACTTCCTTTGTAGAACGAATCCGTTCATTTTATAAATGTGTTTTCCATTCTCAGGTAAATCAAAGCATAATCCTTGGTTTCACACGTAAGGAGTCCATTGAATTGTTCATTGATCGGTATGCAATGCCCGGTGAATCCTGGGATATGATGAAGAAAGATTATGACCGGTATCGTAAAAACCGAAGAAGACTTAATCTTAGAAAAAAGCATAAAATTCTTGTCAGTTGAATGGTCCTATTGTCCCTCGATGGTCGTGTGGGGTCGCATAGGGTCATGTGAGGTCGTTTGTATAGAAAGTGAAAACTAATTTGAGGTCATGGATAATATTTCAGTGCATGATGGAAATAACTTCGGTGGGTTAAATCCTGTTTACTGGATTTTCAAGGAAGATCTTCTTTCCCTGGTATGGTCGAAAAATACATGGGTTGCTACCACCGCCCTGAATGTCGGCCGGTCCTGGAATGTTCTGTATGCAACACCGGAAACCATCCAGGTAGAAGGCGAGGAGCAGCCTACATCATCCGGAATGAAGTATGTTTATAAGGTTTCCATGCAGGTTCCAAAGGATCGAAAGGAAGTTGAATTGCTTCTTCGCAGGATGAACAATCGCGGTATCATCGTTCTTACCCAGGATAAAAACGGCACGATGCGCTTATTCGGAACCCCCGATTGCCCTATGAAAAAGACATCGAAGCTCTTGATACCAAAGGAACCTGAAGGGTATAACGGGTATCAGATCACCTTCCAGGGCGAGTTTCCTCAACCGGCATTATTTTATGGGGGATCACTCTCAGGCCTGGTTGTAAATTACCCGCCTGATCCTGGCGGCAAGGACACTTTGTAGTCCTTTATTAAAGCCTGATACGGCGGTATCATTGCAGCATAAAACGGCTTCAATGAACCGCCTTTTAATTGATATCCTTTCTTCAGTATGGCTGATCGATGATGAACGATCATCGTATTATGCGTCATTGCTTCTGAATCTGATTGAAGGACGCCCGATAGCTGAAGGCGATCTTTCCATTGAAAGGGCAAAAGCAAAGTCTTTCGTAGTTGCTTCAGATAATTCAAGTGAATCCCTTGGATTGAATTCTGACAATATCCCCTCGGGAAGTATTGCAATCATCCCTATCCGCAGCGAGATCATGAAATATGACCAGGCTTGCGGTCCAAGAGGTACCATGTCACTGATCGAGGATATTAACAGCGCGAACAACAATCCGGATATCGCCGGTATCATCCTTCTGTTTGATTCACCCGGTGGCCAGGTCTCCGGAATCGACCTTCTGGCTGAAGCGGTAAAGAACTCAGCCAAACCCGTTGTTTCCTATGTTGAAGGGATCTGCGCCAGTGCTGCAGTATGGATTGCCGCCGGCTCAGATAAGATCTTCGCTTCTTCCGATTTGGACCGGATTGGATCCATCGGAACCATGCTTGCCTTTGCAGACATGAAACCCACCATGGAAAAAGCCGGGGTGAAGTTCCATGAGATCTATGCAACCCTTTCAACGGAGAAGAACAGGGATATGCAGGATGTTCTCAGTGGAAAGTATGACGATATCCGCAAATCTTTGTTAGATCCCATCAATAACAAATTCATCGGCCATGTTACAGGATGCCGCCCCCATGTGGATGAAAAAGCCTTGAAAGGAAAACTCTTCTTCGCCAAGGATGCCATTTCCGCAGGGCTTATTGATGGCATTAAGAGCTTTCAGGAAACCTTGAATTATGTTTCTTACCTGGCAGAATCACAGAGTAATGTTCAATTTAAAACCAATGATATGAAATTTTCAGCAAAATGGAATGCCATTCTTTCAGTCCTGGGCATAACCGGAGAAACCGCCGAAGCCGAAGAAATGACTGCAGAACGCATTGGTCTTTTAGACCAGGAACTGTCCAGCCTTAAGGCGAAAAATGAAGAGCTGGCCCTTGGCTTAAGCACTGAAGCTGCAGGAAAGCAAACTGCCCTGGATCAGCTTGCCGCTGAACAGGCAGCCCATGCAGTAACAAAAAAAGAGCTTGAAGATCTTAAGGCTGAAGATGCCGCAGGACAGACAACCGTAGGAAAAGACAAAGACAAAATCACCGGCGAAGGTGCCGCTGGAGCTGTCAATGGCTTTGACCAGGTCGCAGATAAATTTTTAGGAAAATAAGTTATTCATTCAAATTTTTATTCCAATGGGAGAGATTTCAGTAAGCGAATTGAAAGTAGCTTTTGGGACCTATATCGGAACAAATCAGAAGGATATCCTTACCCTTCTGACACAGCCAACGGAAAGTCAGAAACACATGACCACCATTGCCAGTGCCGATCTTGAGTACAGGGCTTCGAAAGCCGTTGTTGATGACCTGGTTCAGGGGTTCCAAAAAGGATGGACCCCCAAAGGCACTGCAACGTTCACCCCGATCGCAATACCGCAAAGGCGGCATAAGTTCGATTGGGAAATGTATCCGGATGATATCGTGGACAGCTGGCTGGGGTTCATGGCCGCAGAAAATACAGACCGTAAAGTGTGGCCTATCAGCCGTTATATCATCGAAAAACTCATTCTGCCGAAGATCAACGACAACAGGGAATTAAAGCTGATTGCAAAAGGAGTGTATGCCGCACCCGTTACCGGGACCCCGCAGGCTACCGGCCTTTCCATGGATGGTTTCATTACCATCCTTAACAAGCTGAAGATTGCCGGCGGATCCAATGTCAATTTCATCAACCTGGCAACCCTAACCAAAGACAACATCTTCGACCAGGTGGAATTGTTTGCGGAAGGTGTTGCCGAGCTCTACCAGGATATCCCGATGGAAGTTTTCATTTCAAGGAAATGGTATGCCGCTTACCACAAAAAGCGCAGGGATCTCCATGGCCAGGATACGAATTATGCTGGTCAGAAAGATGTCATCGAAGGCTCAAACATGACCCTGATGCCGCTTCCTTCAATGAACGACACGAATGTTATTTTCTGCACCCCGAAAGAAAACTTCATCCGTCTGATGAACCGCAATGACGGCGCTTCCAATATCAGCATCGAAAGTGTTGACCGCCAGATCAAGGTCTTTGCAGACTGGTATGAAAGTGTAGGCTTTGCCATCCAGGAAGCGATTTTTGCATCCGTTCCTGTTTCCCAGGCTTCAGCATCTCACTAATTCACGGAAGTGATAACCTTTAAAGAATAGGAGATCCAACGATGAAAATTGCTCAGAGAATGCTCGCAATTATGATGATCGCACTCACCGCTTCGGTGTTCGCCTATGCCCTGGATGCAAATCCGCTGGTCATAGCTGGTGCCCTGGCCGTGTTCAGCGTGATCGTGCCGAAACAACAGGGCGTACTGAATTTCTCAGTGCTGTTTGACCTTGCAAGACCCTCATCTGAAACTGCCGGCAGTGGCGGCGGAATCAAATCGGAAATTATACTGATCCATGACTCCGATGTTGAAAGTCCATTCCCTGCGCGTGGAACCGGGCAGAATGTGGGAACCATAACCGGTGATATCTTAATGAAGACAGGCAAGTTCATGCACCGCTTTTATATGACCCAGGGAACGATCAAACCTTCCGAGAAAATCCTCAAAGGATCCAACCAGGATTGCGGGGGATGGCAGGTCAGCCTTGAAGGCTTTTACCCTGGTATCGAAAAGGCAGTGCAGGCCTGGAAAGCCCAGTTCGGCATAAGTTTCAAGGGATATATCATTATTCAGAATTGCAGTGAAGGAAAGAAATACCTGATCGGTGAACCCTGCAACCTGGCCCATATCGATAACATCGATACCACCTGGGGGGAAGAAGTCGACAAGGAAAAAGGATCCAAGTTCACCTTCACATCAAAACAGGGGAACCCGATGGCCATCTACGAAGGTGCCATTGTGTATGACCCCACAAGCGCAAGTTGGTAAAAAGGAGATAGCTGCATAGTTGATTTAGGGTTAGTGATTGGGGAAGCCCCGGCCTTGGCCGGGGTTTCTTTTTGTCCTTTATATGCAATTGCAGAGGTAATATTTTCGCCTTCATGATCGATGTATTTTATCCCTATTACGAAAAAGCTTCATCCTGGCAGGAATTACGCTATTCCCTCAGAAGCCTTGAAATGTTTCTGCATGCAGATTTCCGGGTATGGATTGTCGGAGATCTGCCACAGTGGATCTGTAATGTCAATCATATTGCTCACCAGCGAAGAGAAGATATCATGGAGAATTGCACCTTCGATGCAGTGTCAAAGATGCTTTTGTTCTGCAAACATCCCGAGACTACAGAGAAGTTTATCCGGATGTACGATGATATCTACCTGATCGGTCCTGTCGATGAAGCCTATGTTTCCCAGGTCAAGGCAATGTATGATCGAAATGGCGTGAACCAGTGCAATTATTCGGTTTGGTATCAGCAGCTGATCCGTACCATGGATGCCGTGATCCGTAAAGGATATCCCGGGATGAACTGCGAAACCCATTTTCCGGAAGTCTTCGAAAAGAATTGGATGTTAACAGTGATTGGAATGTACAATGCACTTGAAAACCGGCTGTTGACTTCAACCCTGTATTACAATACCATCTATCCGGATGTTTTTCCACTCATGTTTGACCGTGATCATGGAGATGGCGTTCAGTTCTTTGGAAAAGATTCGGAGTTCTACCATTCAAGCAGTGGTGATCTTAACGAAACATGCAAGGGACGTAAATACCTGGTGCATAATGACGAAGGATTGAATGACAACCTGAAGGCTTTCCTTCAGTCAATGTTCACTCATAAATCAAAATTTGAGCTGTAGCCGGTGGCTACGCTGGCTACATGGCTACAAGTTTATCAAGGGTATGATGTTTCAGAATTTTAAAAACAGCAATTGAATGATCGAAGAAATCAAAGCCTGGGTGCATTCAGCCCAGGATTACCAGGAAGGCCTTGTCTTGTATACCAGGTATGGCCGCAGCAAATCATTGATCCGTGTGCTTACTATAGGTGGGCAGAATGCCAAGAACCAGGCAACGCTTTCCTATGAACTCATGCGAATGCTGGGATCCGCGGTATCGGAAAATATTGTAGAGATTGCTAAAACGATCACGAACATCATAGATGATCATCAGAAGGCCGTAATCGAACAAGAGAAGGATGATCATAAACAGGCCTTTATCGGCCGCCGGCAGAATACGCCCGAGATCGATAAGCTGGTAAGGGAAAAAACGGATCTTCTTAAGGAATGGGATTCACTGCATGCAACCCTGGATCTGGTCAACAAGGAAACCTGCAAGCTGAACGCTTTCCGTATCCTGGATATCGGGGATATCCTCGATGATATGTACAACCGGCTTGAACATTACAACAAGCATGGGGAGCTCCCGCCGGCCAAGATTTTTCCCAAACCCAAATGGGATGTGAACAAACCCTTTGATGTAGCGAGGCGAAGAACAACGCTTCGCACCTACATCACCCGGGAGAAAAAGCAGATCCGTGATGCAACATCACGCAGCACCAAAGCGGTTCATGAAAACCGTCTGCTGAAATTTCAGCTTGAACTGGATCATTTGGAAAGAAACCTGATCCGGTGAGCCTGTTTAATGCCATCGATTATACGCCGGTAAAGCAGGTTAGCCCTTCCCCTAAGCAAAGTATAAAGGTTAAGGGAAAACCTCACTTATTTGTAGGCCGGGCCAATCAAAAGCTTACTGAAATTATAGGTGAGATCAAGCAGGATCATACACAGGCTTTTTGGTCTGATGGAGACTGGTCGGCACATGACATGCTGTTTTATCTGCTCAATATCACCGGACCGGCCCAGGTCTATTTTTCAACCTGGGCGATCAGTGAATATGCAATCAGGCAGCTATACACTATGATCCGTCAAGGCCATATCCTGGAGCTTCATGGGATTTTTGATTACCGCAATGGTGTTCGCAAGCCTGCAGAATTGCAATTCCTCAAGCAGATCACCACCGATATCAAGCCGGCCAAATGCCATGCAAAGGTTGTTTCTATTGTCAATGACACCTGGGGCATTACCATAATCGGTTCAATGAATTTCACCAGGAACCCACGCCTGGAAGCCGGTACCTTGTTTACCTGGCGGCATTTGGCTGAGGAAATGCGCGATTTAATTATGAGAGTGTTGAAAGATCAAAACAATTGGTAATGAACGAGTACAAATTAACTGCAGAACTGATCCAGCAGATCGAAGAATATTCTTCTCTGATGTTTTCCAAGAATGAGATTGCAGAGATCCTTGAAATGCCAAGCCAGGGATTTATGGCATTGCTGGAAAAGGATAAATCAGCCTACAAGGCGTTCCGCAAAGGCCGGCTGGTCCAGGAAGCAAAACTTCGCAAGGCGATCTTCGACCTGGCCGGTAACGGGTCATCCCCGGCACAGACCCTTGCAAGTACCATGATCATTGAAGCAAAAATGAATGACTGATGAGTAATCTGAAGGAATGGACAGAAGAGGAATCACTGAAAGACAGGATTCGGCTGTTTTATGCAGGGAAATGCAAGTTAACGGAACAGGAAGAAAAGATACGGCTTCGCCTGGAATCCGTGTTTTCTTATATCCTTAAACATCATCCAACCGATGATGTGGCTGCCAGGTTCGATATGGAATTTAACGGCGTAGGCCAACGACAGGCTTTTTATGATGTTCGTGACTGTAAGAATATCTTTGGTGATGCCCGTCAGGCCAGCCGTACCGCAAACCGTTACCTGGTTACTCATTGGGCAACCAATTTGTACCGCAAAGCCGATATCAAGAATGACTTCCGTGGAATGAACTATGCCATGAAGAATCTGATAGCCGCCAATCAGCTGGATAAGGCGGATCCCGATCTGCCGGACCTCTCCAAGATTCAGCCGCCGATCCAGATGATCAGCTTAGCCCTTGATTTTCTGAACTCGCCTTATTTCACGATGCTTTCCCCTCATATCAAAGAACGGGTGTTGCAACTCAAGGCCCAGGCTGAAGAACTATTCAAAAACAGTGATATTCCCGAGATCATGGAAATGCTCATGATCGACGAAGGCAAATACGTATTCCCTGATGATACCGATTCAGAGTAAGATTGAAATCATACCGGCGCCGTATTATAATTATCCGCAGCTGATCATCAAGGGTGCCAGTCAACCGCATAAAATGTTTATCGGTGGCCGCGGTGTCGGTAAAACGACCATCATCGCCGATGAAGTGATCAAGTACCTGGCCTCCATGCCCCGGGGAAAGGTATCCCTTAACGGTCTGACGTATTTTCATATCCGGACAAAATCACTGCCGCCGATCATTGATCATTGGGAACGTCGCGGATTGTACCGGGGGATGCACTATTTTGTCGGGCGGAAAGCCCCGCAAAACCTCAATTGGCCCGAGCCTTTTCAGCCGCCTTTGGATTATACCAACTGCATTCATTTTTTCAATGGGTTCGTTCTTGAGTTCAATTCCTTCGACCGTCCTGAAATGGCCAGGTCAGGATCCTATGACGGCTTGATCTTTGACGAATGCACCAAGCTTAAAAAAATTGCTATTGACAGTGATGTAATGCCTGCTAACCGAGGAAATCGTGATCGGTTCGGGCATATTCCATTTCATCACGGAACTTTGTTCCTGGGATCCATGCCGCTTGCCCCTGAAGGGGACTGGGTGTTTGACTATGAACAGCTGATGAAGCAATATCCTCACCGGTATCTTTATCTTGAAGCTTCAGCCTATGAAAACAAGAAGATCCTGGGGGACGATTATTTCAGAGATCTTAGGCGGACCATGCCCAGGGTAATCTTCAATCTAGAAGTGCGCAATCAACGGCGCACCCAGAATCTGAGCAAGTTTTATCCGCTTCTTTCCCTGGTCAGTCATGGATATCAGGGGTGTTATGATTACAACTATTATGATCTGATCAACCAGGACCCGACCAAAGCACCGGTGCAGGATTCCAGGGGTGACGGTGATTGCTATAAGAGTGAACCCCTATATCTTTCATTCGATTTCGGCAGCACTCAGAATTGCATCGTGGTTGCCCAATGGCATAGGGATGTTCGTGAAATGCCGATCATCAAGAACTTCTATGTTGAGAACGAAACCTTGAAGACCGTCGTTGCCATGTTTACCAAATATTATGAGCATCATCCTACCAGGGTTATTTACCTCTATGGCGGCAGTGATGGACGCAGGAAGAACGATGCAGCCAGCCGACAGACCTATTTTGATGATGTGATCGAGATGCTTGCAAAGGAAGGTTGGGAAGTTGAACTGAAAGCTGAACTGTTTGAGATCCAGCATATGGATAAGTTTCAATTTTGGCATAAGTTCCTTAGTGGAGAGTACAACAGTGTGCCCAGGTTCTGCATCAACATGATCAATGCCTATGAAACCTTCTTTTCCATGGAGAATGCACCGATCCTTCCGGATGAAATCAAGAAAGACAAGCGCAGTGAACGTGACACCAAGGAGCCCCGGTGGAAGGCCACCGATCTCTCTGATGCGGTCGATAACCTGTACTACTGGATGTTCTACCAATCGGTAGGGGAGCAATTATATAAAAATGAAGTAGTGTTCGGGAACTGACCCAAGGGCCAGGCCGCCCAAATAATCGTAAGTCATCATAGACTACTTGCATAATCTACCGGGCAAATTAATGGTAGGGGAGCAAACCCTTTGCAATCAGACAAAGCGGAAAAACTGAAGCCCTGATGGCTTGAAGTTTTGATTATAAGCGTTTAAATCAATCAAAGGTTAATGTTATATGACAGCATGGGCAAAGACAAGATCAGCAGACAGGCACCGCCTGATGCATCAAATGCATAGGGTTTTTTACATAGGTGGCATTTCAGATATCGTAAAGCTTTTTTTTGTCAGGCTCTGATTTTTCGACAGGGCGGGGCGTGGTCTTTAGACGGATGGAAGGCAGGAAAACGTTTTTTTTCCTAAAAAAACCGGGTAAAAACAAGGGTTTCAGAATTTTTTCACTGCAACGGAAAGGAACCGGACCCGGGGAGGGTGATCCGGCTTCTTTTCCTTTGTCCGGCCAAAGGAAAAGAAGCAAAAGGAACAGCCTTGAAGTTGGGATATGGAATCTTTTTAAAGGAAAAAGGATGCAAAAAGCCAGCGCACTATATATAACTCGAAAATTTTGTAAAAGTTAGCTACATCGACCAGCCGTGGATCTATACGACCCTGGCTTTAAAAATTCTGTCAAGGCCGGCCTTCTGAAGAATTCTGCCGCCTTCGGTGGAGTTCAGATCCTTATAGATCATGACATTCAGCCCTGACAGATTGTTATCGATCCGCAGCACTGCTTCGCATAATAAATTTTCTAATTATCATTTATCCCGGGCAACGCCTTGATGCCCTCAACAAGACCGGAAGGCACCGGCATCACTGTATGAATAAAGTTATCTTAATCGGCTTCGTGGGCAATGATCCCAAATCTGCAACCTTTAACAATGGCGATAAGGAAAAAGCCATTTTCAGCCTGGCTACTTCTGAGAAGTTCGGCGATAAGGTCTACACGACCTGGCACAAAGTGGTAGCGTGGAACGCCCTGGGAAGGATCGTTATGCAGATCCTCAAGAAGGGTTCACTCGTAGCCATCGAAGGCCGTATCGTGTATCGTGAAGTAGAAAACGAAGGCAAATCCCAGTACTTCACCGATATCGTAGCCGATTCGGTCAAGGTCCTGGACCGGTCCGCAAAGACTGAAGATCAGGTAGCTGAACCCCCGGCTGAACCACTTAGCACCGGATCAACTAAACGGGGCAGGGGCAAACCCAAAAAGGAAGAAGATCTTCCTTTCTAAGAGAATCACCGGATGGTCCAAAGGCCATCCGGTTTTTTTATGCTCGTAACGAGCTCAGAGTAAAACAGGCAAAGAAACCGGGAAAGCCGGTAAAAACGTAAGGTATTGGAATTCAAGCGGGGCAATTCGGGCCAATGCTGGGGAAGTACTCCCTCCTTCCCGAGATGTTGATTATTAGGTTAAATAGGAGTGGTTTTGAAGAATCAGACATAAATGATGTCCAAGGTGTCTGGAGAGATTTCCTACGTTACAACAATTCGCTTTCTAAAGTTCAAGACTTAATTTAAGATGACCACCAAGTCCTTCACGAATTATTCTCATCAGCGTTGAAAGCCGGATATCGCTGGCGTTATTCTCTATTCTGGAAATGTAGTTTTTTGTTGTCCCACATTTTAAAGCAAGTTCTTCCTGGGTCAGGTTCTGTTGCTTCCGGGCTTCCTGAATCAGCACCCCAATTTTAAAATTTTCAAATTCTTCTTCATATTTATCTCTGGAGGGCGTGCCTGATTTACCGTATTTTTTATCCAAATGATCGTCCCAGGATACAAGATTACTTTCTTGATTGTTCTTCATAATATTTCTTTTTTAAACGTTCTGCTTTTTCAATTTCATTTTTAGGGGTCTTTTCTGTCTTCTTTTGAAAACCGTTAAGCAGGATTATCAAATTTCCTTTGTCAAAAAAGCAGAAGATTCGATAAATATCACTGCCGACTTTGATTTTTATCTCAAAAAGCCCATCAGTCCCTTCAAGATATTTGAAAAATTTATCCGGAACCATTCGAATTGTCCTGACAAGCCCAATAACCCAATCAATTTTGTCCTGGACTTCTGGCTTCTGCGAATAGTAAAAGTCCCAGAAATCAGTTCCGTAGACATAAGTACTTCTCATAAATTTTTCAATTACGCAACAAAGTTACCTAATTGGACAACAATATCCAAATTTAATTCAAAACATGATGAAATTTATCTGTTTATATCAGCAGTGTCGATGCTAATACACGTGATTATCGCTCACTTCTTAATAAAAGAGCTCATTGCCAGGCGATCTGGTTTCAGAAAATTTCTCACTTTAAAACTGCAACAATCCTCACCAATCCTGCCAAAGCTGCTGCAAAACCTATTAAACTGGAAGGCGGTTTGGATCCCTGTCATACCTAGGGTGACCCCCACAGCTTTATTATGCTCATTCGGTGCCTGACGGCTTTTGTTTGCTCATGAAATTGTTTCTAAGGTAGCTACATCGATCAGCCGGGATCCCGATAATGGTCCCCGTGCTTTAAAACTGATGTAAAGGGCGGCCTTCTGATGAATCAGCCGCATTTCATGTGTGTTCAGTTTGTACCAAACAGACATACACCCCTGACATCGTGTTCTCGATCCGCATCCATGCTTCGCAGTGAGAAAATTTCATGTCAAACCCTAAATCATTTGCCATATGAAAGCTTATGCAAGTACCTTCATCACTTCAGTAGAAGAAATGTTCGTTTCTGAATTGGATAGCATATACTATCCTGGATACTCAGCTGACCTGATTGCTTCAGATCCAGTCAAGTTCGAATGGGAATTCAACGAATTCAAAGGGCAATTCTCTTGTTAATTGCCTGGGTCAGAATAGGGCAGGGGCTTAACGCCCCTGCCTTTTTTTGTATTCGCCTATATTCTTAAACTCGAAATTTCAGCAAAGTTACCTGCGAAAAACCGCTTTCAGCTTTAAAACTTTCAAGGGCGACCTCCTATTGGATCTGTCGCTCTTCGAGTGTATTCAGATTGTTCCAAACTGACCCACACCCTTGACATTATTTATTTTTCTCGGTGTTCACCCAGGGCTAAAATTTCAATTTTAACCAGGTGGGCCAGAAACCTTTATAAGTCTCCAGGGCAGGAGCAAACGATATGACCAATTCGGAAATTTATGCAACCATCACTGAAAACATCATCGCGAACCTCGAATCCTCTGGTTCCTGGGTTAAGCTGTGGCAAATTCCTTCACCAGTCAGCCTTAACGGCAGGTTCTACCATGGCATTAACCGGCTGATCCTTTCCTCACAGAAGTACACCAGCAATGTGTATGGTACTTTTGGCCAGATCCGTTCCAACGGTGGCGTAGTCCGCAAGGGAGAGAAGGCCTCCGTGGTGGTCTTTTGGAAAGTTACCCAGGAGAAGGACCAATCAACCGGTGAATCAAAGAAGAAGTTCCTGCTTCGCCATTACAATGTGTTCAATACCGAACAGGCTGATTTCGATGAGCAAGGCCGACAGAAGGTAGCCCAACTGCAGAGCCAGGTCTGTGAAAAAGTAAATACCGAAATCACCCAGGCCGAAGCCATTATTTATGGCTATGAAGACAAACCGGATATCATCTACTCTGAACAAGATGATAAGGCTTTTTATTCTCCCTCCCGGGACCTGGTCAGCGTGCCTGACCGAAAGTATTTCACCTGTTCTGATGCTTTTTATCGCACGCTGTTTCATGAACTTGGTCATAGCGTTGGACATTCCAAAAGACTTAACCGCTTTGAAAATACCGTTCCAACTTTTGGCAGCATGGACTATTCCAGGGAAGAACTGGTGGCTGAGCTGGTTTCAGCCTATCTTTCCACAGTTGCCGGATTGGAAGCCAATTATGAGAATTCCACAGCATACATTAAGAACTGGTCGGATGTTCTTCGGGGAAATACCCGCTGGATTCTTTGGGCTTCAGTCAGGGCAGAGAAAGCTGCAGATTATATCCTTGGAAAACACGAAACTGAAAAGTCAGATTCAGAATCTGAGTTTCCTGCCATTATAATTCCTGAGCCTGTTTCAGAAGACCTACCTGTATAGCGTTTCCATTTTTTTAGGCTGTTTCGGAAGATCCCGGAACAGCTTTTTTTATGCTCGTTGAGAGGGGATAAGATGGCCAACCCACTATTACTCAAAATTTGCTGCAAAGTTAAACTCATGAAAATGTTTTTCGCTAAGAGTGACCGACTCAAGGCACTGTCACCCGTTGGGTTCATTCAGATTTCCCCTTTGGGAAAATCATGACCTGAACTCTTGCTTAAAATTTTCATTCCGTTTGGTCCCAAGGCATAAATTTTATTTAACCATGGCGCGCCAGATGCCTAAAAAAGTCCGCAGGGCAGCGGCCTTATACAATGTCAAAGTTAACAGCACCAGCACTGAAACCAGGTAACGGAAAACCTGCTGCAGAAGATCTCACCGGCATCGCCGTTTTAAAACCGGTGGCCACATCCGAGACAGTCATCACTGAGGAAAAGAAACCCCTTCTCAAGCTTGAACCTGAGAAGCATTCGGCTCCTGCACCGGAGCCAAAGAAGGAAATGACCCTGTTGGAGAAGATCCTAAAAGTCGAAAACCTCCAGCTTGTTGTTGAAAAAAGGGCCAAGCTGGTCCAGACCCGCAGCGAACTGGAACGCTTCCAGGTTTCTTCCAATGACTTCAATTGCAGCATGAGGCTGAATGATTCAGACGGAAACGTCTTCACCACCAGCTTCACACCCGGTATCAAGAAAGTCATTGAATTTCTTAAATCCGCCTTTGATGGCAGTATTGCCGAGGTAGAAAACAAGATCACTTTCTGAGTCTTGACAGAAATGATCTTTCAGGCGTTCAGGCTAAGGCCTGAACGCTTTTTTTATGTTCGTAAATCCGTATGGAAGAAGGATAAGGCATGATAACAGAGGATATGTCACCCCCGCAGGGTTGCTCATGAATCTTTTCTAATCACGTTCCGCACACAACCGGGACCCTTCAGCTTCCGGCTTTACAATTTTGTAAAGGGCGGCCTTCTGATGAAACTACCGCCTTCGGTTCGGTCAGATCGTTCCGATCATGACATTCACCCTTGACAAAATGGTATTGTTCCACTATTCCATGCTTCGCATTGAGAAAATTCATGTTTAACCCTAAATCTCAATGCCATGAACACAAACCTGCTCACACAAAACATTGCTGAAATCACTGTTTCTTACACTCCCAAGATTCAGAACATCGATCGCCCCAAGATCACCACTTCCATGCACGCTTTCGACATCTTCAGGCAGTCATGGGAAGGCTCCATTGACCTGTATGAAAGCTTTTATATTCTTCTTCTGAACCGTGGCAATAAAGTGCTTGGCCTGTTCAGGGTTTCAGAAGGCGGCATTTCCGGAACAGTTGTTGATCCTAAAAAGGTCTTCGGAGTAGCCTTGAAAGGTCAGGCCTCATCGCTGATCATGGCGCATAACCATCCTTCCGGCAATCTTCAGCCCAGTGAAGCTGACAGAAAGCTTACTAAAAAGCTTCGTGATGCCGGTACGCTTCTCGATATTGATGTCTTAGATCACATCATCCTCAACGATTCCGAATATTATTCCTTTGCTGACATGGGTGAAATGTAAAGGATTCACCCTGCTATTCAGGTGGTGCCTGTTCGGCACCACCTTTTTTTGTTCGATACCCGCTTTGATTTTCTTGAGTAGTTTTTAAATTCAAGGATGGTCGATGTGGAAAATAATAAAACGTTTGTGTCCTTGTTAACATTTCAATGAATCCGGTGTTCCATAGAAAAATGAAACGGTTCTTTATGATTTTAGTTCACAATGGAGCGGAGCATTCTCAATCATGCAGACACCTCACCGCAAAAGCATTCGACCGGTTGGCGGGATAGTCCGATACGCTGAAATTGATAAGATTCATGCCGTGGGACATGGCTTTGATGGTTCCAGAGGGGGTGGAAGTCCAGAATATGGTGGCGAAACCTTTGAAACTCCATGAGAAATTGCTGTAGATCACCCCGCTTTCCTTTGCACGGAATCCCATGATAATGGTATCCTGCAGTGGTTTACCTGCCAGTGCCTGCTGCTGGTAAAACGTAAACAGGGTATTCCATTCGGTTTGGGTGGGTACATGCCATCCTGGTGAACATAATCCCTGTGAGCCCGGTGTATTGGTATACGCCATTAGCTCATCCCACTGATACAAGCCCCCGTAAAGAGTACAATTTGCAGTATTGTCACTGTAACAATATTTTTCATTGATACAATTGTCGGTTTGTTCAGTTGTACCTTGTAAAGAAGTTCCGTAATTGAGGTTTTTTTGCATCCAGCATTGTGTTCCGAGCTGTACAGTGGAATAAACCTTGTTATCCCGGATATCAGTCAGGTTCTGACCGCAGTTAAACGAAGGAGCTGCCTGCACGATAATAGTCTTCGATTTGGAATTTGCGCAGGAGAAAGAGTTCTGATAGAAATACACTATGGTTTTTGTACCAATGCCGGCTGATGAAGGTGTAAATACCCCTGTCCCTGAATTAACTCCTGGACCTGAATAAACCCCTCCGATAGGTACCCCTCCTTTGAGCCTGAACGCAGCAGCATTGATTGTGGTGATGCTATCGAAACACAAGGTAAACGAAACCGAAGGAGCAGCCAGGGCATTCATTACGATGGTATTCGATGTGACCGGGTTATTCGTGATGCAAGACAGGCTGGAGGTCATCAGGCATTGAACGATATCCCCCTGCAGGGGAACGAAAGAATAAGTGGATGCATTGCTCCCTGCATTGAGCCCGTTCACTTTCCACTGGTATGAAGGTGTAAATCCACCATTGGTGGGGGTGGCTAAGTAGTTCACTGTATTTCCTGAACAGAACGGGTTGGGAACGGCTGAAATTGAAACTCCGGCAGTAAGATTATTGAACACGGTCATTGTAACGGCATTGCTCGTGGCCGGGTTGTTCGTTGTGCATGAAGTATAGG
>Ga0316226_1000471_pt1 | contig 54167 bp, 62 predicted proteins | sample TBH18017metaG_FD_206009 | JGI IMG/M metagenome (GOLD analysis project Ga0316226, IMG submission 206009) | Freshwater microbial communities from Trout Bog Lake, Wisconsin, USA - TBH18017 | ecosystem: Environmental > Aquatic > Freshwater > Lake > Hypolimnion/Profundal zone | place: USA: Wisconsin...
TATCGCGGACCGGGCCGGCGCGGCTCTCGTCGCTCCCTTACTGGCTCAGTGAATAGTCGAGGAAGTCGAAGATCCAGACCGGGTGCAGGTAGAAGCCGTGCGTCCGCTTCGAGTACACCGAGTTCACGTTGGGCTGGTAGAGAGGCACCACCGGCGCGTCGGCCATGATCTCCTGCTGCATCGTGCCGAACAGGGCCAGGCGCTTCACGGGGTCGGTCATGCTGAAGCTCACGGCCAGCTGCTTCTCCACCTGCGGGCTCCACCAGTAGCTCGGGTTCAAGCCGTTGAGGACGGCGTTGCTCTTGCTGAAGCCCGGCACGATGAAGTCGGCGGGATCGGGGAAGTCCTGCCAGCTGTCCTGCAGGCCGATCGGCGTCTTCTTGGGCTCGCTGATCAGCGTCCAGTAGGTGGCGCGGTCGATGAGCTTGACCTGCGCCTTGATGCCGATCGTCGCGAGGTCGTTCTGGATCGACTGGATGACCTTGGGCCAAGGGTCGACGTTGTGCGAGTAGAGCGTCGTCGAGAACCCGTTGGGATAGCCCGCGGCGGCGAGCAGCTGCTTGGCCTTGGCCGGGTCGTAACCGTAGAACACGCCGGCGGGCCCATCGACGTGGCCTGGAAGGCCCGCCGGGTAGATCTGGTCGAGCCTGCTGCCGGCGCCCGAGATCAGCTTGATGAGCTTGTCACGATCGATCGCCCAGGCGACGGCCTGCCGCACCTTGACGTTGTCGAACGGCTTCATCTGCACGTTCATGAAGAGGTAGTCGATGGCGATCGCGGGTGCGTTGGCGACCTGCTTGCTCCACACCGGGTCGTGCGTCACGTTCACGTAGTCGCTCGGCGCGATGTAGTCGCCGAGGACGTCGTTCTCGCCGCGCTTGAGCTTGAGCAGGGCGGTCTGCGGGTTGATGGAGAACGAGATCTTGATGCCGTCGACCCACGCCTGCGGCACGCCGCGCCAGTTGGTCCAGTTGGGATTGCGCTTGAGGACGAGCTCAGTGCCCGACGTCCAGTGGTCCATCATGTACGGGCCGGTGCCCAGAGGGTTGCGGATGAACTTGTTGCCCTGGCTCTTGACCCACTCCTTGGGGACGACGTCGCAGAACGACATCGTGAGCGCGTAGAGGATCGTCGCGTCCGGCTTGCTCAGGTCGATCTCGAGCGTGTCCTTGCCGATGGCCTTGACGCCGGAAACGTACTGGACCTTGCCGGCGTTGAACGCCGGCGCGCCGACGATGCTCATGTAGAAGCTGGTCCCGGGCGGGACGGGCCTCGTGGCCGCGCTCAGCATGCGCTCGATCGAGTACTTGACGTCGGCGGCCGTGACCTCGCGGTTCACCGGCGGCGCGAACTTGATGCCCGGCCGCAGGTGGAACGTGTAGGTCCTGCCGTTGTTGGTGATGCCGCCGTTGGCGACGGTCGGCACCGCAGTCGCCATGTCCGGCACGAGCACCGTGCCCGGGGTGCCGGGGGCGCTCGCGTAGGTGAGGAGCGTGTTGTACATCGTGTGCTCGATCGACCAGCCGTTGCCCTCCCAGTCGACCGCCGGGTCGAGGTACTGGGGCTCGCCCATGTAGCTGACGAGCAGGGTGCCGCCCTTGGTCTGGGTGCCCGCCGCGGCAGGACCGGACGAGGACGACGCCGCAGGCGAGGACGAGCTGCTGCCGCAGGCGCCCAGCGCGATGAGGAGAGCGGCGCCGAGCAGCGCGGCCGCCAGAAGCCGGATGCGTGCCTTCATGCTGGTTCCTTTCCGACGGAGCGCACGGCGCCCCACGGCCGTGACTTGGCGCTCACCCTAACACGCGAAGTGCCTGCTAGTATGGCGAAACCGGCGCTTAGGGCCGGCAATGAGCACATCCGCGGAGGAAGTCATGTCGAAGCTCGAGTCGGTGCTGGCCGAGATGGTACGCATCGACAGCACCAATCCCGGCCTCGCCGGCGGCCCGGGCGAGGGCGCCTTCGCCGCCGACCTGGCGGCGCGCATGGAGCGGCTGGGCATGGAGATCGACCTCTGGGACGTGCTGCCCGGGCGACCGAACGTCGTGGGCAGGCTGCGCGGACGCGGCGGCGGACGCAGCCTGATGCTTCTGGGCCATCTGGACGTGGTCGGCCCGTGGGGGCCGGACGCCTTCGAGCCCCGCGTCCGGGACGGGCGCATGTACGGTCGTGGCGCCGCCGACATGAAGTGCGGCTTCGCGGCGGCGCTGGCGGCGGTCGAGGCGCTCGTCGGCTCGGACGAGCAGCTGGACGGCGACCTGCTGGTCGCCGGCGTCATCGACGAGGAGTGGGAGAGCGCCGGCGCCGCGGCACTGACGGAGCGCTGGCGCGCCGACGCCTCGGTCCTGGTCGAGTGCACGGATCTTGATGTGGTGAGCGAGCACGGCGGCTTCGCCTGGTACGAGGTCGAGAGCCGTGGTGTCGAGGCGGCCGGAGTCGACCCCGAGCACGGCGTGGACGGGATCGCGCTTCTGGCGCCGGTGCTGGCCGGCATCGCGGCGCTCGACATGCGCCTCGCGAGCCGGCCCTCCGCCGGCTACGGCCGCGGCAGTATCCACGCCAGCACCATCAGCGGCGGCGACCAGCTGCCCATCTATCCGGCACGCTGCGTCCTCGGTGTCGAGCGCTGCCTCATCGCCGGCGAGACCGTGGTGCAGGCGCAAGCCGAGATGGAGAGCATCCTCGCTGCTGCGCGCGCCGCGGACGTGCGTTTCGACGGCGAGCTGCGCACGATCGTCGCCCGCGAGCCGCTGGCGCAGAGCGCCGACGAGCCGGTCGTCGCCGCGGTCGTGGCCGCCGCCGCACGCGAGCTCGGCCGTGCTCCGATCGTCCGCGGCGACATCGCCTGGGGCGATTCCGGCTTGCTGGTCGAGGCCGGCATCCCGTGCGTGACCTTCGGCCCCATCGGCCACGGTGAGCACACGGCCGACGAGTGGGTCGACCTTGCTTCGGTGGCGAGCACCGCGGCCGTGCTCGAGGCTGCCGCGAGAGAGTTCTGCGCAGAGGGCAGGCCGTGAACCGATTCTTCGTGAACGAGAAGGCGACCCAAAGCGCACGAGAGCTTGGGGCGCGAGGCACCGGCGAGCCGGCGGACCCAGCCGTAGCCGCTCAGGCCGCAGGCGCGCCCGTTCAGGCCGCGCCTGCTCCTGACCCTCTGCTCTTCCATCGGACCATGCCGGGGTACGAGCCGACTCCGCTCGTCAGCACTCCCGGCCTGGCGCACGAGCTGGGCGTCGGGTCGCTGGTCGTCAAGGACCAGTCGAGTTGCTTCGGCCTGCCGGCGTTCAAGATCATCGGGGCGTCCTGGGCCGTCAACTGCGCGGTCTCCGACCTCCTCGGTCTGCCCCCCGCGCCCTCCTTCGCGGCGCTCGTCGAGCGCGCCGAGGCCCTTCGTCCGCTCAAGCTGGTCACGGCCACAGACGGCAACCACGGACGTGCGGTGGCGCACATGGCGGCGCTGCTTGGGCTCGACGCCACGATCTACGTGCCCACGGGCACGGTGCCGGCGCGCATCGACGCGATCAGGAGTGAGGGGGCACGGCTCGAGGTCGTGGACGGGCCATACGACGACGCCGTCGCACGGGCGGCGCAGGACGCAGGCCCGCGCTGCCTCATCGTGAGCGACACGTCCTGGCCCGGCTACGAAAGCACGCCTAAAGCCGTGATCGGCGGCTACGCCACCATCATGCACGAGATCGACGCGCAGCTCGCTGCGCTCGGCGCGCCGCGACCGGACCTCGTCCTCGTGCAGAACGGCGTGGGAGCGCTCGCCGCCGCGGTCGGCGCGCACTATGGCGACGGCGACCACGATGGCGGGGCCGGCGGCAACGACTGCGGGAGCGCCGGCCATGGCCCGGTCCTCGTCTCGGTCGAGCCCGACGATGCCGCCTGCATGCTCGAGTCGCTGGCGGCCGGCAGGATCGTCACGATCCCGGGCCCGCATCGCTCGATCATGGCCGGCCTCAACTGCGGCACGCTGTCCATGGTCGCCTGGCCCGTGCTGCAGACCACGTTCCAGCTCTGCATCACGGTCGACGACGACCGCGCCCGGCGGGCGATGCGCCTGCTGGCGGACGCCGGCATCGAGTCGGGCGAGAGCGGCGCCTCAGGCCTCGCGGGGTTGCTCGCTCTTTGCGAGGCTCCCGAGTTCGGCGAGCCGCGGACGCGGTTCAACATCGGCCCGGACACGAACGTCCTCGTGTTCTCCACGGAGGGCGCGACCGACCCTGAGGCGTACGCCGCGATCGTGGGGAGTCCGCCGCACCGATAAGATGGGCGAGCCTGCGGTGTCAAACAGTGCATGATGCTCGCATTCGCAGTGGGGTCGGCAGCGCCGGGCGGCATGGCAACGACGCACGCGGCCGAGGCGGGGGACTTGGACACACCGCTTGACCAAGCGGACGAGGCAAGGCCCGGCAGCGAGGTCGCCGAGACCGTGATCGCACAGGCGCGGCGCGGCGACCACCGCGCGTTCACCGCGCGTTCACCGCGCTGGTGTCCCACTACGACGACCGTCTTCGCGCCCTCGCGTTCCACCTCCTTGGCGACCCAGAGGCGACCCGTGACGCCCTGCAGGACGCGTACGTGAAGGCGTACGTTGGGCTCCCCGGCTTCCTCGGCGAGTCCGAGATCGGGACCTGGCTGCATCGCATCGTCTATACGACCTGCCTGAACCACCTGCGCAGCGCCGGGCGGCGCCCCCGGCAGACCGACGGGAGTCCGGACGCGCAAGCAGGGCGCGACGAGTTCGGTCGTGACGAGGCCGTTCGCGACCTGGGCGACATCGTCGCCTCCACACTCGACCTCGCGGCGCTTCTTCGTTCGCTGCCGCCCGAACAGCGCGCGGCCGTGATCCTGGTCGACGCACTCGGTATGGGCTACAAGCAGACGGGCGAGATCCTCGGCGTGGCGCAGGGCACGGTGGCGTCGCGCGTGACGAGTGCGCGCGCGAAGTTGCGTCGCGCTCTCGTGCCCCGCGAAGAGTCGGCGACCTCGCAAGAAGGGACGGAGGCTTGATGCGCAACGACCGCGACCTGCAACTCGGCGACGCGATCAACGCTCTGCCCGTCCCGCCACGCGACGACGAGTTCATGGCCGACCTCGGGCGCCGGCTGGAGGTCGCCGACGCCGAGCGCGCGTCGGCCGACGCCCGCGCGACCGATCGCCCGCCGCGGCCGTGGTTCGCGCGCAGGCGGCAGTGGCTGCTCGTCACGGCCGCTGCAGCCGCCGCGATCGTCCTGGGTGTGGCGCTGTTCGGCCCGGGCCGCGGGGCCGAAAAGAACGGCATCGGCCCCGATCCCGCCACGGCGGCACAGATCATCCGCAGCTCGCTCGTCGCGACCGGCGGCGGACGTTCCCTGCGCGGCGTCGTGCTGTCCGGGGTGGTCCAGGACGGCCGTTTTCGGGTGGGCGTGAGGGAGAAGTTCGTCATGAGCGACGACGGAAGTACCGCCGTCCAGGGAAGAGGTACGCGGAACGGCGGAGGCGGACCAATTTCGGACTCCATGCCCGGGAGCACCTACCGAGCCGTCTACGACGCTTCGGCTCGCGTGGAGACGCACGTCTGGCACTTCTCCAAGCCGCAGCGCTCCGTGTCCAACACGAACGGCAAGGTGAGACACTTCACGTACAGCGACATGGCGTTCAGCCGCCGCTGGCTCGCGGCCGGTCCTCCGGACAGCGCGCCCGGCTCTCCCGCCGGCATTCCCCTCGACGTCGAGCTCCCGCTCGCGAGGCTGCGTGCGAACATGCTGCAGCTCGTCGCCGGCGGGTCGATGTCATCGGCGTCGGTCCGTGACGTCGCGGTCGACGGTCGCCCTGCTTGGTCGATCTCCACGACGCAGCTTGCTCCCGGCAACGTGCCCGTCCAGCCAGGCACCCCGGTCACGATCGTCATCGACAAGGCGACGCGGCTCCCCGTCGTCTACCGGTGGATGTCGATGTGGATGGACTCTCGGCCGCATCGCGTCGTGCTCGAACTGAGATTCGAGGACCTCGTCGTCGGGGGCGAGGTCAGGCCAGGCACCTTCACCTTGAGAGTGCCGGCGCACGCCCTTGTCACTCCGGACTTCGGTCGCCCGTCGTACCGCGCCATCGACTATCGCGATGCTCACCTGATGGGTACGACGATCGGCTGGCAGCCCGCATTCCCCGCGTGGGTGCCGTCGGGGTTCCGCCTGGCGTCGTCGACGTACACCGCGGGCAACACGTGGAAGCCCGCCGGCGGCCAGTGGCAGCCCGAGCCGGACTCAGCTTCGGTGTCGCTCGCCTATCGCCGCGGTTTCGACGTCGTGTACGTCTCTTCCAGCCTCGCGGCCGACAACGTGAGTGGGTCGTACTCGTCGGGAGGGAACACGTACAAGGGCCACTTCGACGACCCCTTCGTGCAGCTCTACGGGCCGGCGTGGCGCTACTTCAAGTCCCGTACACACGACGTGCGACTCAGCTCCGGGCCGTTCGCCGGCGAGACGGCCCACATCGTCGTCGATCCCAGCGTCCTGCCACACCTCTGGGTCACGAACGGCGGCAACACGGTGACCGTCTCCGGCGATCTCTCTGCCGCCGACATGGTGCGGGTCGCCGAGTCGCTGCGCCGCGGCGAGCAGCTCGCCGCGGCAAGCCCATCGCCTTCCCAGTAGGGCGTCTTCCGTCGCGCGACCGGCGCGCGCTCTCCGTCGCCGGCCACGCGCGGCACGCCGCCGGAGGCTCGCCGATGAGCCGGGTGTAGACTGGCCTCCCGTGTCTCTCTTCGACCTCCACAACGTCTCCTTCAGCTACGCCGACGGCGTCCCCGCACTCAGGGACGTGAGCCTGAGCGTGGCCGAGGGCGAACGGCTCGCCCTTCTGGGCGCCAACGGCTCCGGCAAGTCGACGCTGCTCAAGCTGCTCGCCGGGCTGGCGCAGCCGACAAGCGGTGAGGTCCACGCCTTCGGCGTGCCGCTCACCGCCGAGATGCTCAGGGACGAGACCAAGGCGCAGGCGTTTCGCCGCCGCGTCGGCGTGGTGTTCCAGAGTGCCGACGTGCAGCTCTTCAACCCCACCGTGCGCGACGAGATCGCCTTCGGCCCGCTGCACCTGGGGCTGGAGCGGGCCGAGGTGGAGCAGCGTGTCGAAGACACGCTGCGGCTCCTCGGCCTCGAGGCCCTGGCCGAGCGCGCCCCCTACAAGCTTTCGGGCGGCGAGAAGAAGAAGGTCGCACTCGGCTCCGTGCTCGTCTGCGACCCGGAGGTCCTGCTGTTCGACGAGCCGACGGCGGGCCTTGACCCGCGCACGCAGGATTGGCTTATCGACCTGCTGCAGCGCCTGCACGGCGCCGGCAAGGCGATCGTCCTCGCCACGCACCAGCTCAACGAACTGCCGCGCGAGGCCGACCGGGCCATCGTGCTCGGCGAAGACCACACGCTGGCCATCGAGGGCTCGGTCACCGAGGTCCTCGGCGACAGAGAGACGCTGCTGCGCGCGAACCTCATCCACGAGCACGCGCACTACCACGGGAGCGTCATGCACGTGCACCCGCACAGTCACATCGGCGCCGAACCGCACAAGCCCGGCGCCGTGCCGGAGCACGTGCATCAGCACGACACCGGAGAGCTGGGCGCGGTCAGCACGCCGCACCCGGCCGCGGACCTGTAACTTTCGCCGCCTTGACCGCGTCTAACTCTCACAAGTGGGCTTCGCTGCCCGACCCGTCACCCGCCGAGCTGGCGCGTGCGGCCCAGGGCGACGCGAAGGCCTTCAGAACGATCGTGGAGCGCTATCAAGGCATGGTCTACTCGGTGGCATACAACGTGCTCGGCAGCCACACCGACGCGGAGGACGCGGCGCAGGATGCCTTCCTGCGCTGCTACCGCAAGCTCTCGCAGTATCGCGAGGAGGCGTCCTTCTCCACCTGGCTCTTCCGCCTGGCGCTGACGACCGCGGTCGACTACAAGCGCCGCGAGAGCCGCCACCCGGAGCCGGTCGACGTCCCCGACCTGGTGGACGACGCACCCGAGCTCGGAGAGGGCGTGAGCGCCGCGACGATCATGGCTGCGCTGCGCGACCTCCCCGACGACTACCGCGTGCCCACGGTGCTGCGCGACATCTACGGCCTGCCCTACCAGGAGATCGCCGACGTGACCGGGCGGCCGCTCGGCACCGTCAAGGTGATGGTGCACCGCGGCCGCGCTTCACTGCGGCTCAAGCTGCGCCCAGCCGGAGGTACGGCCTGATGGACTGCAGCTACTACCGCGAGCGCATCAACGAGTACGTGGACGGTGAGATGGACTACCTGCAGGTCGCCGAGTTGCAGGCGCACCTGAGCTTCTGCCCGGACTGCGCCGTGGAACTCGCCCAGACGGGCGAGCTGCGCGGCGCGCTGGCGGACTGGGGCCGGCTCGAGCTGGCGCCGCCGCCTGGTTTCGCGGAACGCGTGATGGCGGCGGTGGAGCTCGAGCCGGCTCCCGGCGCGACCAGGACCGCCGGCCAGCTGCTCCACGACACGCTGCACAAGCTCGACGACAGACTCGGCAGCATCTCGTTACCGGGCGGCCGCACGATCCCCGTCAAGAACCTCATCGGCTGGGGCGTCGCCACGGCCGCTGTCGTGATCGGGCTCGGGCGCCGCCGCGAGCGCGGTTCGCGAGAGCTGCCGCTGTGAAGCTCGACCGCGCGCAGATAGAGGCGCTGCTGCCGCACCGTCCGCCGTTCCTGCTCATCGACGAAGTCGACGAGCTCGAGCCGGGCGTGAGCTGCGTAGCCCGGCGGACCCTGCGGGACGACGACTTCTGGTTCGCCGGGCACTTCCCCGGGAACCCCGTGATGCCCGGCGTGCTCATCGTCGAGGCGCTGGCGCAGACGGCGACCGTCGCGGCTGCCAGCGCGGCGCATGGCGGCGCCCCGGCTGATGCGGCGGCGGACGACCCGGCCGGCGCGAACGCGGACGACTCCGCCGCCGGCTCAATGGCCGGCAAGATCGGCCTCTTCGCCGGCATCGACAAGGTGCGCTTCAAGCGAGTCGTCAAACCCGGCGACACCATGCTGCTGGAGGCGGAGATCATTGCCGTCCACGGCCCGGTGGGCCGCGCCAAGGTCAAGGCCACCGTGGACGGGCAGCTCGCCTGCCGCGGCGAGCTGATGTTCGCCATCGTCGACGCCGCCGCCATCGGGGCCGGAGAGGCGAAGCTGTGACGGCCGCCCCCGTGCGGCCAGCCGGCCGCACGACGGAGGCGCGCCCATGATCGGGCTCCGCCGCGGACTCGTCCGCGGAGCCCGCATCAGCGCGCTCGGCGTCTACGTCCCGGAACGCGTGCTCACCAACGAGGAGATCTCGCAGTTCCTGGACACGTCGGACGAGTGGATCATGACGCGCACCGGCATCCGCGAGCGCCGCATCGCCCGGGTCGACCAGGCGGCGAGCGACCTTGCGGAAGTCGCCGCCACCCGCTGCCTCGAGTCGGTCGGCTTCGACCCCGAGGCGCTCGACCTCGTGATCGTCACGACCATCTCGCCCGACCACATCATGCCGGCGACGGCGTCGATCGTCGCCGACAAGATCGGCGCCACCCGCGCCGGCGCCTTCGATGTACAGGCCGGCTGCACGGGTTTCGTGTACGGCCTCGCCATCGCCACGGCGTTCGTCTCGGCCAACATCTACCAGAACGTCCTCGTGCTCGGCGCCGAGGTGCTCAGCAAGATGCTGGACTGGGAGGACCGCAGCACCTGCGTCCTCTTCGGTGACGGCGCCGGCGCCGTGCTCGTGCAGCCGACAGACAACGGCAGCATCTTCAGCTTCGACCTCGGCAACGACGGCAGCGGCGCGCCCAGCCTGCTGGTGCCGGCCGGCGGCAGCCGCCAGCCCGCGAGCTTCGAGACGGTGCGCACCCACGAGCACACGATGCACATGACCGGCAGCGAGGTCTTCAAGTTCGCCACGCGCACCGTCGTCGGCTCCTGCCAGAAGGTCCTCGACGACGCGGAGCTCACGGTCGAGGACGTCGACCTGTTCGTGCCTCACCAGGCCAACATCCGCATCATCGAGACGGCGGCGCGGCGTCTCGGCTTCACCGAGGGCCAGGTCTTCGCGAATCTCGACCGCTACGGCAACACGTCGTGCGCCTCGATCCCGATCTGCCTGCACGAAGCGAGCCAGAACGGCCGGCTCAAGAGGGGCGACACACTGCTCATGGCCGGGTTCGGCGCGGGGCTTACCTGGGGCTCGTGTCTGACCAAATGGGAGTTGTGACCGCGCTGATCGGCGGCGCCGGATCGCCGCGCTCGCGCGAGGCGCGCGCGCTGAACGCGTTTTCCGGGTATCCACCGTCTCGACACCGCCACACCACGTCCTGGAGGACGTCATGAGCAAGCTCGTACTGATGTTCCCCGGCCAGGGTTCCCAGGCTGTCGGGATGGGCTGCGACCTGTGCGCCGCCCACCCGCAGATGCGCGACACTTACGCCGAGGCCTCCGACATCCTCGACTTCGACCTCGAGATCGTGTGCGCCGGGCCGGCCGAAGCGCTGGCCCGGACCGACATCACGCAGCCGGCCCTGCTGGCCAACTCGATCGGCATCTTCCGCATCCTCGCCGAAGAGGGCCTCAAGTTCGACGCCGCCTTTGGTCACAGCCTCGGCGAGTACTCCGCCCTGGTGGCGACAGGCGCCGTCTCGTTCGAGGACGCGCTGCACCTGGTGCGCAGGCGCGGGCGCGAGATGCTGGCGGCGGCCGAGGCCGAGCCGGGCGGCATGGCCGCCATCATCGGCCTCGGCGACGACACGGTAGAGGAGTTGTGCGCCGGCATCGACGGCGTGTGGCCGGCCAACTTCAACAGCCCCGGTCAGGTCGTCGTCAGCGGCCGCCGGGCCGCGCTGGACGACCTGGCCGCGAAGGCCACCGCGGCCGGCGCCAAGCGTGTCTTGCCGCTGGCCGTGAGCGGCGCCTTCCACTCGCCGCTGATCGCGGCCGCCCAGGCGCCTCTGCGCGCCGAGCTCGCGACGACGGCGTGGCGCACCCCCGACCCGGCGTTCTTCTCGGCCTGCAGCCTCGAATTCGAGACCGGCGACTTCGTGGAGCTGCTGTCGCGCCAGCTGGTCTCGCCGGTCCGCTTCACCGCTTCCGTGAACAACCTGTATGCAGCGGGTTATGATTCCTACCTCGAGGTCGGCCCGGGGAGCGTGCTCAGCGGCCTCGTCAAGCGCATCGCACCGGAGGCGACGGTCGCCCGTGCCGCCGACGCCGACACCATCGGAGCGCTGCGAGACGACAGCCTCTACTGGGGGGTCGCGTGAGCATCGAGCTTGACCTGACCGGGTCGGTCGCGCTGGTCACCGGCGCCGGCCGGGGCATCGGGCGCGAGATCGCGCTTGCGCTCGCGGCCGCCGGCGCGGACGTCGCCGTCAACGATTTTGCCGACGAGGCCGCCTGCGCGGCCGTCGTCGGCGAGATCGAGAAGCTCGGCCGTAAGGGCCTCGTCGTGATGGGCGACGTCTCCGACGAGCAGCAGGTCAACGCCATGATCGACCGCGCCGAGGCCGATCTGGGCCCGCTCGGCGTGGTCGTCAACAACGCCGGCATCACGCGTGACAACGTCGTGATGATGATGGATCCGGCGGACTTCGACAGCGTCATCGCCACGCACCTGCGCGGCACGTTCCTCGTGAGCAAGGCGGCGGCGCGCAAGATGTTCCGCCGCCGCGCAGGCTGTATCATCAATCTGTCGAGCGTGGTCGGTCGCCGGGGCAATGCGGGCCAGGCCAACTACGCCGCCGCCAAGGCCGGCATCATCGGACTCACCAAGTCGCTGGCCAAGGAACTGGGGGCTCGCGGAGTGCGGGTCAACGCCATCGCGCCGGGGTACATCGACACGCCCATGACGCAGGCTCTGCCTGAGGAGACGCGCAAGCTGATCGTCGAGGCCACACCGCTCAAGAGCATCGGCAGCACGGACGACGTGGCGAACGCCGTCGTCTTCTTGGCTTCGCCGCGAGCACGGTTCGTCACGGGCGTCGTCCTGCCGGTCGACGGCGGCCTGGGCATCTAGCGGAGAGTCGGCGAAGCGCAGATGACAGCACCCACCAGAGTCGTCATCACGGGTCTCGGCGTGATATCGCCGCTGGCCAACGACGTCGACACCTTCTGGCGTCGTCTCGTGGCCGGCGAGTCCGGCGTCGGTGAGATCACGCGCTTCGACCACACCGACTTCAAGGTGCACATCGCGGCCGAGGTCAAGGACTTCGACCCCGAGGACTACATCGACAAGCGCAAGGTGCGTCGCCTCGACCTCTTCTCACGCTACGCGGTCGCGGCCGCCAAGAACGCCGCCGCGGACGCGGACTTCGACCCGAGCCTCGAGGCGGAGCGGTGCGGGGCGGTCATCGGCAGCGGCGTCGGTGGTCTGCAGACCCTGCAGAGCGAGATCGAGAAGCTCATCGAGAAGGGCCCGGACCGCACCAATCCGCTGCTTGTGCCGATGATGATCCCCAATATGGGGGCGGCGCACGTCTCGCTGGAGCTGGGGACCAAAGGTCCGCTCAGCGCCACCTGCACGGCCTGCGCCGCCGGCTCAGATGCCATCGCCTACGCGGCGCGCCTCATCCGGCACGGCGACGCGGAAGTGATGTTCGCCGGCGGCAGCGAGGCGCCCATCAGTCCCGTCGGCGTCGGCGGCTTTGCCGCCGCCCGCGCGCTGAGCCTGCGCAACGACGATCCGGCCGGCGCTTCCCGGCCCTTCGACTCCGCCCGCGACGGCTTCGTGATCGGCGAGGGCGCCGGCTGCCTGGTGCTCGAGAGTCTGGAGCACGCCCAAGCCCGCGGCGCCCACATCTACGCCGAGCTCGCCGGCGCCGGGATGAGCTCGGATGCGTTCCACATGACGCTCCCGGACGAGACCGGCCACTCGCAGGCGCGCGCCATGGTCATGGCCATCGAAGAGGCCGGCATGAAGCCCGGCGACGTGGACTACATCAACGCCCACGGCACGGCTACCGGCGCCGGCGACGTGGCCGAGACCAAGGCCATCAAGGACGCGTTCGGCGCACACGCCGCCGAGCTCGCCGTGTCTTCCAACAAGTCGATGATCGGTCACTGCCTGGGCGCCTCCGGCGCCATCGAGGCGGTCGCCACGGTGCTCACCATCGTCAACAGCCTGATCCCACCGACCATCAATCTGACCGAGCCGGACCCGGACTGCGACCTCGACTACGTGCCGCTCGAGTCGCGCTTCCAGCGCGTCGACGTGGCCGCCAGCAACAGCTTCGGCTTCGGCGGCCACAACGTGACGCTGGTCTTCCGTCGCTACGACGGCTAACGCGCCCCGGCTCCCGCGCCCATGAACGTCACCGTCGAGATCGAACGCCGCAGCAGCGACCCTGTGAAACCCGAGTGGGAGTGCCTCAAGTGCCGCGCCCACGCGAAGATCGCGGACGTGCGCGACAACCTCATGGTCTGCCCGAGCTGCGGGTTCCACGCGCGCATAAGCGCCCGCGAGCGCATCCGCCAGCTCGTCGACGACGACTCGTTCCGCGAGCTGTGGACCAACATCCGCACGCTCGACCCGCTCGGCTTCACCGATCTCGAGACCTACCCCGAGCGCGTGCGCGAGGCGCAGGCCAAGACCGGGCTCAACGAGGCCATCGTGACCGGTCTCGCGAGCATCGACGGGACGCCGTGCGTGCTCGCCGTGATGGACTTCGGCTTCATGGGCGGCAGCATGGGCAGCGTGGTGGGCGAGAAGCTGTGGCGCACCGCCGAGCTGGCCGCCGGAGAGGACCTGCCACTCGTGGCAGTGTGCAGCTCCGGCGGCGCGCGCATGCAGGAAGGCATCCTCAGCCTCATGCAGATGGCCAAGACGAGCTGCGCCGTGGACCTGATCAACGAGGCCACGGCGCCGTTCGTGGCGGTGCTCGTCGACCCCTGCACCGGCGGCGTCGTCGCGAGCTTCGCGTCGCTGGCCGACATCTGCATCGCCGAGCCCGGTGCCCAGCTCTATTTCACCGGGCCGCGCGTGATCGCCGAGACGACGCACGAGGAGCTCCCCAAGGGTTTCGGCAGCGCGGAACGCAACCTCGAGCTGGGACATCTCGACGCGGTGGTCGAACGCAAGGACCTGCGCGTCAAGGTCGGCAACTACCTGCGACTTCTGGGAGGAGGTGAGGAACCTGAGCGAACCGAATCAGCCGGACAACGAGACAGAGGCACGGGTGGGGTGGCTAAGACAACGCTTGAGCGAGCTAGGGCGCTTGCCGCTTATGCCCGGCGTCCATTTGTCGGAAGAGGTCGAGAGGCTGCAGTCGAGGCTGAAGAGCCTTCAGCACGAGAGCCGGAGGCATGACTCCTGGGTCACCGTAGAGATCGCGCGGCACAAGGACCGGCCGCGCACGCGTGACTACATCGGGTACCTCATCGACGGCTTCGAGGAGCTCAAGGGCGATCGGCTGAGGGCCGACGACCCCGCGATCGTCGGCGGGCTCGGCTGGTTCAACGGCCGCGCCGTGCTGGTGGTCGGCCACCAGAAGGGCAGGACGCTCGACGAACAGGAGCTGCACAGCTGGGGCATGGCCAAACCCGAGGGCTATCGCAAGGCCCAGCGCCTGTTCAAGCTGGCCGAGCGGCACGGAATCCCCGTGCTCACGTTCGTCGACACGCCCGGCGCGTATCCCGGCGTGGCCGCCGAGGAGGGCGGGCAGGCGCGCGCCATCGCCGAGACGATGCTGCGCATGGCGCGCCTCACCGTCCCGGTCGTCGCGACGGTGATCGGCGAGGGCGGCTCCGGGGGCGCTCTGGCCCTCGCCGTAGCCGACCGTGTGCTCATGCAGGAGAACGCGACCTACTCGGTGATCACGCCCGAGGGGTGCGCCGCGATCCTGTGGCGCGACGCGGCCTTCGCGCCGCAGGCCGCCGAGGCGCTCAAGCCGACGGCGTCGGAGCTGCTCGAGCTCGGCGCCATCGAGCGCGTCGTGGCGGAGCCCCGCGGCGGCGCCCACCACAACGCCGAGACCGCCGCCGCCAATGTGGGCGAGGCGATCTCGGAGACTCTCGCCGAGCTGGATGCGATCGCGCCGCGTGAGCGCCGTCGCCTGCGCCGCGAGCGTTTTCGCCAGCTCGGCCGCTGGGCCGACCCGGACATGCCGCCGGGGACGATGTCGCTCTTCGGCGGCGGGGCGGCCGGGCGCTAGCGGGTCCGGCCGCCGGGAGCCGGCGGCCCCCGCGGCCGTGCGCCTGCCGGCAGGCGCGTCCGCGGAGGTCCGGCTCTCCTCACGGTGCGGGTGGCATAGGCTTCAACGGAGCGGGTAGTCTTCCAACCCCATGCCTCCCGTCATCTCCGTCCAGCACCTCCAGAAGCGCTACAAGGACGTCGTCGCGGTCGCCGACGCCAGCTTCGAGGTCGCGCAGGGCGAGATCTTCGGCCTGCTCGGCAGCAACGGCGCCGGCAAGACGACCTCGGTGGAGTGCCTGCAAGGTCTGCGCAAGGCGAGCGGCGGCGAGGTGCGCGTGCTCGGCATGGACCCGCGCACGCAGGCCCGCGAGCTGCGCCGCCGCATCGGCTCGCAGCTCCAGGAGTCGCGGCTGCCCGACCACATCCGTGTGTGGGAGGCCCTGGACCTGTTCTCGGCCATCACCCCCGGGGGCCACGACTGGCGCGAGGTCATGGAGCAGTGGGGCCTCGGCGACAAGCGCAAGGCCTCCTATCACGCGCTCTCCGGCGGGCAGCGCCAGCGCCTGTTCATCGCCCTGGCGCTCGTCAACGGCCCCGAGCTCGTCTTCCTCGACGAGATGACCACCGGTCTCGACCCCGCGGCGCGCCGCGTGGCCTGGGATCTCGTGCGCCGGGTGCGCGACATGGGGACCACGGTGGTCCTTGTCACGCACTTCATGGAGGAGGCCGAGCGGCTCTGCGATCGCATCGCCGTGATGGACGCAGGGCGCATCGTCGCCGAGGGCGCTCCGCAGAAGCTGGTGACCGACTACGCTGAGTACCTGACGGTCGTCTTCTCCACCGACGCGCCGGACGTCGAGTTCCTGGCCGGCGTGCCGCACGTCGACATGGTCATGCGGCACGGCTCCCGCGTGGAGGTGCGCGGCGACGGCGCCGTGCTGGCCCACGTCGCCTGTTCGCTCGTGGCACACGACATCACGCCGCCGGACCTTCGCGTGGAGCTGCCCACGCTGGAGGACGTCTTCCTGGCGCTCACCGGCCACGCGATGGAGGAGTGAGCGCGTGAAGGTCCTCCTCAAGCTCACGTGGATCGAGATCAAGCTGCTCGTGCGCGAGCCGGTGACGCTGCTGTTCTCGTTCACCTTCCCGGTGCTCGTCCTGGTGCTGCTGGGCGGCATCTTCGGCTCCGACCACATGAAGCAGGGCGCCTACCACGGCGTGAAGATGATGGACTGGTACGTGCCGGCCTTCATGGGCCTCGTGATCGCCTCGATCGGCACGATCTCGCTCCCGGTGCATCTCTCGTCCTACCGGGAGCGCGGCGTGCTGCGCCGCTTCCGCGCCAGCGGCGTCACGGAAGCGGCGCTCCTCGGCTCACAGCTCCTCGTCAGCCTCGGAGTCGCACTCGTCGGGGCGGTCACGATCGTGGTCCTCGGCATGGTCGCCTACGGCGCCAGCCCCGCGTCGGCGCCGGCCGGCGTCGCCCTCGCCAGCGTCGTGGGCGTCTTCTGCTTCGCCGGCATCGGCATGCTGCTTGCCTCGCTCGCACCCACTGCGCGCGCCGCGCAGTCCGTCGGCCTACTGCTCTGGTTCATCATGCTGTTCGTCTCGGGCACGTCGGCGCCTCTCGACCTGCTGCCCAACTGGATGGTGGATATCGGCAAGGCGCTACCGCTCTACCACCTCGTGATCGCGCTCGTGGACCCTTGGATCGGGCGCGGCGTCAACTGGCTGCAGCTCGGCATCGTGGCCGTCATCGGCCTCGTGACGACGCTGCTCAGCCTGCGGCTGTTCCGCTGGGAGTAGGGCGAGGGCGAAGCCAGCCCGGCCGGGTCGCGAGGGCCGGGCCTCAGAGCTCCTCGAACACCTCGGCGAGTCGCGCCTTGACCTTGGACTGGATCTTCGTGAGTTCCGGCTCGCCGTACAGCCACACCTGCCCCACCGGATCGGCGGTCGCGACGACGCTCCCGCCGCCATCGGCGGGGATCACGGCCATCGGCAGGAGGAGCGCCCCGGGCGCGAGCGGGTCGATCTCGACGGCTTTCACTGCCGCGACGGGGACCGTCACGTGGAGCAGTACGTACTCCTTGGGCAGTCGCTCGCTGATCTTGGGGCCGCGGATCTGCGAGACGATCGTGAACCCTTTGGTCTCGAGCAGCTCGCGCAAGTGGGCGAGGGCGGCGCGAGGCGGGAGAGAGAGCGCGACGGCCGCGCGCCACGCACCCATGGCCGCGTGGTCGCCGGCGTCCTCGGGGACCGGATACGTGGCACGCAGGTACTCGATCACCTCGCTGGAGTCGGTGAAGACCTTGTCGCCGTCCTGAAGGACGGGCACTGTGTCCTGCCCGGAAACGGTGATCACGTCGGCGCGCTCGTGGCGGTCGGCGGCGACGTTGACGGCGATGAAGGTGAGCCCTAGCTCGGTGAGCGCCTGGCGTACTCGATGGCAGGACGGGCACCACTCGGACTGGTAGAGCGTGAGCATCGGACCTCCGTTCGCGTTTGCCCGGAGTATTGCCCGCATCGAATGTCTTTGCACGTGTGCGGAGGGGTCTCGGCCCAGCTCTAGTCCGTGCCGAAGTCGAGTCGGTGCTCGAGCAGGCGCGCGTCGATGATGGGCGGGAAGCAGGTGGTGCCCCGGCAGACGTAGATGGCCGGGGCGGCGGCGGCGCCAAGATCGGCGCGCGCGATGCGCGCGGCGTCGGCCGGGTCCGCCGGGTCGAGAAGCTGGACGGTGCGCAGCGGCTGTGGCGCCCTGAGGGCGGCGGTGTGCAGCCGTCGCGTCGCCGGGTCGGCACGGCCGCCGAGTACGATGAGGTGGTCGGGCCGCTGGAGGTAGCGCAGGAGCGCCGACCCATATGATGCCGCAGCGACGCCGTACTTGGAGTACTGCGCCCCCCACGCCGCGAGGATGTCGAGGGCGCGGGCGCGATGCGGCGCCTCGCCTGCGTACTCCGCGAGGCGCAGGAGCGCGTCGGCGATCGCCGCGTTCTCCTCCAGCGCCGGGACCGGATGTGACAGCAGCCCGGCGCTCCGGCCCGGGAGCGCCAGCCGGTCGAGGAGCCTGCCGTCGGGCGCGCGCAGCCGCTCCCAGGCCCAGCCCACCAGCGCGCGCGCGCGCTCCAGCCAGATGCGCTCGCCGGTGACCTCGTAGGCGTCGAGCAGCGCGCCGCTCATCGCGCCCTGGTCGGCAAGGAGCGGCGCGCCGGGGCCCGCGACCAGGGGCAGCGGCGCGCCCTCCGGGACCTGCCCGGCGGCGTCCGGCGCGCCGGTCTCGGCCGCCGCGCTCATGCCCCCTTCGGCCGCCACGAGGTAGTGAGCCATGGCTCCGTCACGGCGCGCGTGCGCCCAGAGGTAGTCGAGCAGTTCGAGCGCTCGCGCGACGAGTTCCGGGCGGCGCAGGACCGTCGCCGCCCGCAGAAGCGCGCGGGCCGCCAGCGCGTTCCAGTCCACGTACACGGTGGGATCGACGAACGGCTGCGCCAGTTGGGCGCGCTCCTCGGCGCCGAGGCTGTAGTAGCTCTCGTCGGCGTCTTGGCTGCCGCCGAAGCACGGCGCGTCGTCGCGGAGCAGCGTCGTCAGCAGGTAGTCGATGACCCCCTCGGCGATGTCGCGATAGAAGGTCTCACTACCAAGAGCCCCGCCGTCGTCGCCCGCGGCGATCGCGGCGGCGTCGAGATACAGCGCCGCGAGACGCGCGTTGTCCTCCAGCATCTTCTCGTAGTGCGGCTCCGACCAGTCTCTCTGGGTCGAGTAGCGGAAGAAACCGCCGGCGACGCCGTCGTACAGATCGCCGGTGGCCATGCTGGTCAGCGTCGTGCGCGCGACGTGGCTGATGCGCGCCGCCGGGACCGCATCGTCGTCCGGGCGCAGCGCGGCGAAGGCGAGGAGGTCGGCGAAAGCGTCGGCTTGCGGGAACTTCTGGTCGGTGCCGAGCCCGCCGTGCAGCGGGTCGAACGAACGCACGATCGCGAGCGCGACCGCGGCCGGGATGTCGCCCGGCAGGCCCAGCTCGTCGTGGTCGTCCCCGGGCGCCGCCTCCGCGCGGGGCGCCCCGCCGAGGTGTGCCATTGCCGCCTCGGCGTCGGCGGCGTGGGCATGCTCCGACGCGTCCAGCGCGAGCAGCGCGGTCCGGTTGGCGGCGAAGAACTCACACACGCGGTCGAGCGTCCGCAGCAGCTGCCCGGGCGGAAGGTAGGTGGCCCCGGTGATGATGTCGCCGTTCGCGGCCAGGAACGCCGTGGTCGGCCAGCCGCCCATGTTGTAGCGGCGGTTCACGTCGGGGTTGCGGTCGTTATCGGCGCGGATGGGGACGAACGCCTCGTTGATCCGCGCGATGACGCGTGCGTCGGAGTAGCTCGTCTCGTCCATCACGTGGCACCAGTGGCACCAGACGGCAGAGAGCGAGAGGAGGATCGGGCGCCCCAGCCGGCGAGCCTCCGCGAAGGCGGGCTCGCCCCACGGGCGCCACTCGATCTCCGCGGCGCGGTTGGGGCGGGGAGAGAAGCGAAAGTCGGTGTCGCCGTGCATGAGCAAGGGATTCCCGGCGGCCGGGGCTGCGAACCACCGCGCGAGAGTGTGAGCCGCCGGCGAGCGTCAGGCGCGGCGCGGAACCGCCGGGCCTTTGCCGGCGCCGGTCTTCTCGACCGCCGCGGCGATCTCAGCCAGGTCGGCCTCGGTCAAGGACACGTTTGGCGCGCCGATCCAGCCGTCGACCTGCCTTGGCGACCGCGCGCCCACGATGGCCGCCGTCACGCCGTGCCACGCCAGCGCCCAGGCTATCGCGACCGCCGAGACGCTGACGTCGTGGCGGCGGGCGACGGGCCGCAGGGCGTCGCGAAGCGACAGGTTGCGGCCCAGCTCAGGCTCGTTGAACGCGCCCGCGGCGCGGCGCCAGTCGCCGGCGTCCATCGCCGCGACGCGCTCCGGACCGAACGAGTCGGTGAGGATGCCGCTCTCCATCGGGCTGTAGACGATGACGCCCGTGGCGTGCTGATGCGCCCACGGGATCAGCTCGCGACCTGCCCGTCGGTTGATGAGAGAGAACGGCGGCTGGAGAGAGTCCACGTGGCCGATGGCCTCGCAGCGCTCGAGCAGGTCCAAGTCGAAGTTGGAGACGCCGACGGCCAGCGCCTTGCCCTCGTCGCGGAGCTTGACCATCTCGGCCCAGGCCTCTTCGACGGGGTCGCCCTTCTCATCGGGCCAGTGGATCTGGAAGAGGTCCACGTAGTCCGTGCGCAGGCGGCGCAGCGAAGCCTCGATGCCGTCGCGCACGCTCTTCGCCGTGACGATCCGGCGGGCGGCTTTGAGACGGTCCGCCTCGTCCCACACGAGGCCGCACTTGGTGAACACGAGGGGTCGGTCTGCCGCGGGCAGCGCCCGCACGGCCCGGCCGACCACTTCTTCCGCGTGCCCGAGCCCGTAGATCGCCGCGGTGTCTATCCAGTTCACGCCGAGGTCGACGGCGTGCTGGATCGCATCCAGAGAGGCGTCGTCGTCCTGCGGGCCCCAGCCGAACGCCCAGCCTCCGCCGCCGACGGCCCACGAGCCGAACCCGACGGTCGTGATCTCGAGTCCGCTCCCGCCGAGCGGCCGGCGTGGCAGGCTCACCGGGCTAGTCCAGGTCCTCGGCGAGCGTGTAGCGCAGCGGCTGCAACTCCACCTTCGAGGACTCCAGCGAGTACACGTTGAGCGTCATCAGCGCCGGCGCGTACACGTGCACTGTCACGAGGTCCTCCCCGCCGGTGTTGGCGAGCTGGTGGATGCCGTCGCGGTCGACGCCGGTCCAGCCCTGACCTGGGAGGAACGCGTCTGTGTGGTCGAGGACGACAGGTCCCGAGCCGGCCGGGACACCCTCTGCCGGCACGAAGATCCGGCTGGTCAGTTCACCGCGATGCACGCTGATGGCGTTGAGCGAACCCACGTGGTCGTGGATCGTCGACTCGTGGCCGGGCTTCCAGCACAGCACGAGCAGCTCGAACGACGGCGTGCGGCAGATCAGGTTGCGGGAGTACTTGTCGCGGCCGAAGCAGGTGCGACTCTCGATGAGGTCGGCCGAAAGCTGGAGCCGGCCGGTGAGATCCATGAGCCGTTCGTGGCTGAACTGCTCGACCGGCTGGCTGCCCATCTCGAAGATGAACTCTTCTAGACCGAGGTGGTCTGCTGATCCGTTCATGCGGCCTCCATTCCTGCGCCGCAACTACCCCGGCCAACGCGCGGCGAAACAGCCACGAGGCGGGTGAGCGGAGCAGGAATGGATGAGTGGTGTGGACGGCGCGACCGCGCCGCGAGGCGTCAGCCTCAGCCGTAGGTCGTGCGACTGGGCCCACCGCAGTCAGGGCTCGAGAGCGGGCCGTTGCGCAGCCAGCTGGCGAAGGACTGGCGGACATTCTCCGACTCGCACTTGGGGCACCGCTTCTGGCGCGGCTTGATGGCGACTCGCGTGACCACCGCGAACGCATGCTTGCACTCGTTGCAGACGAGGTCGATGGTCGCCATCAGAGTACTCCGACTTCTTCCGCGACCTGCGAGAACACGCGGCAGGCCTGGATACAGGCGCCGCACTCGGTGCAGAACTCGTGGTCGATGCGCGGCGCCGAGAAGATGTCGTCCTGGACGATGGCGCCGACCGGGCAGGAGTGCACGGCTGGGCACGGGTGGTTCTGGGGACAGGCGTATTCGTTGACGGCGATCATTCGTTCTCCCGTGTCGTTACTTGGACTTGGCCGTATCGACGCCTACCAGCTTGTACAGGAGGCACGAGCCGGTGGCGGCGGTGAAGAGGAGCACGGCGCCGATGAGCGCGGCTACGATGCCGAGCGGCTTGGCGGACGTGACGCCCAGGCTGGCGAAGGAGGCGACGAGCAGGCCCCCGCCCGCGACGGTGCGGACGATGCGATCGACGGCGCTTTCATTCTTCTCGAACATCCTGACTCCTCAGTACTCGAGTGCGTGGGCTCTGTCGGCCAGCTCGCGACTCAGGATCTCGTCGATGAGCTTGCAGGCCTCGGAGAGCCGCGGGTCGACGACCTCCCACAGCACGCGGCCATCCTGCCGTGAACGCTTCACGAGGCCCTCGCGCTGGAGCAGGGCCAGGTGCTGCGAGACGTTGGGCCGGCTGACGTCGAGGGCCTCAGCGAGTTCGCTCGGCGTCAGCGGGCCTTCGCACAGCAGATGCATGAGCTCGTGGCGCGTAGGATTGGCGAGCGCTGCGAACACGGCGGCGTGGATGGCGTAGCGTTGGCGGTCATCGTTCATGAGACCATTATCACCAAGTTTCGCAATTTCGCAACATGGCAACATTGAGGACAGCGAACGCATCGCTTCTGAAAGGACTCAGACATGGATATGAAGGTCTACTTCCCGGGCGGCAAGCGCGTGTACGCCGACTACGGCGGGTTCACGATCGAGACAGACCAGCCGGCGCGCGGCGGCGGAGACGACTCCGCGCCGGCTCCCTTCGATCTCTTCCTCGCTTCGATCGGCACCTGCGCCGGCATCTTCGCGCTCGGCTTCATGCAGCAGCGCGGCATCGACCCCGAGGGCTCGTCGCTGACGATGACGCCGCAGTTCGACCCGGCCGCCGGCCTGATCACCAAGATCGACCTCGAGCTTCATCTTCCTGCCGGCTTCCCGGAGAAGTACCGCACCGCGGTGATCAACGCCATGAACCTGTGCACCGTCAAGAAGCACCTGCACCAGCCGCCGGAGTTCGCGATCACCACGGTGGCCGGCTGATGGCTGACGCCTTCCACCCAGAGCACGCCGGGCGCCTGGAGGATCTGGCCCGCCTCGCAGCACTGCCACAGGCCGCGATCGTCGACCTGCTGCGGCTTCACGGCGACGAGACCGTCGTCGACTACGGCGCCGGCACGGGCGTCTACACCGTCGCCGTGGCCGAGGCCGTGCCCGACGGCCGCGTGATCGCCGTCGAGGCGCTGCCGCGCCTCGCGGAGATGCTGCGCGCCAAGCTTACGCCGGAGTTGGCCGAGCGGCTCGAGATCGTCCAGACAGACGCCAACACCGTGCCGGCGCCCGACGGCGTGGCCGACCGGGTCGTCATGGTCGACGTGCTGCACCATCTGCACGACCAGCCGGAGGCCCTCGCGGAGGTCGTGCGGCTTCTGCGCCCCGGCGGGCTGTTCGTCGTGGTTGACTGGGGCGACAAGGAACGGCCCATCGGTCCTCCGGTCGGCCACGTCCTCGGCCTCACCGCCGCGCTTGGCGTGATCGCGGCGATGGGCCTGGAAGTGGTCGAGTCACATGAGCCCGGGACGCTGTTGCCCAACCACCTGGTGATCGTCGCCGCCAAGGGCTAGAGATCGGCCCTGGCGGCGGCCGGTTTCGGCGGCCGGATCGGCTCCGCGCCGGCTCAGTGCTGGCAGGCGCCCTCGAAGCCGACCACGGGGAGGCCGCCAGCAATGAAGGCCTGGACCGTCGTCTGCACGTCGCCTCCGACGCCTGCGTGTACGGCGATGCCGACCTGATTGAACCCCATCAGCGGCCGGCCGCCGATGCCGTCGACTACGATGGCGTTCACGTTGTGCTCCGCGAGCACGAGCACGGGGGCCATGCAGCCGCCCTCCACATGAGGCGCGTTGGTGAGGACCTGCACGTCACTGATCTCGCCATCGACGATGTCGACCATGGTGAAGCACTGGCAGCGGCCGAAGTGGCCCGATCGAAGGGCCTCGAGGCCGCCGGGCGCCTCGGATGGGATTGCGACGCGCATCTTGGTCGTCTCTGCGGTCATGACATTCTCGCTCTCACTGGTGGGTTCATCGGTCCTCTGTCCCTCGGGACGCGACATCGTCGCTGCCGCACCCGGGTCCGTGCTTGCCGTGAGGTAGGCCGCGGCCTGGTGCGCCGCCCGGCCTGCCGCAGCGGCCTTGTGGGCCGCCGCAGGCGGCGACGTCGTCCGAGCCGCAGCGCGGGCAGGATGCGGCGTCGGGACTCGCGCTTCCCGCCGCCCACTGCTCTCTGCACGCAAGACACCGTATCTGCTGGGGCTTCACCCGGTACTGACCGCCGCTGATCTCTATCGCCTTGCCGCCGACGAGGGCGTCGGCCACCTTGGCGCGACCCCGCTCAAGCACACGACCGACCGTCTGACGGGAGACGCCCAAAGCTTCGGCAGCCATCTCGTGACTCAGGCCCTCGAGGTCCACGAGGCGGATCGCCTCGAGCTCGTCCACCGTCAGCCGGAGCCGGTCGAGCTCCCGTGCGGGTACCCCGGCGGGCTTGAAGAGTGTGACGCGAGGGACGCCCTCGACTGAACGTTCAATCGGCGGTCGTGGCACGGTCTCTCCGGGTAGTTATTAGCATATGCCCATAATACAGGCACGCCCGGCGCATGCAACCCAGAGACGAGCGCCGGCCGCCATGCGTCGCCCGGCGCCGCCGGCAGGCGTCCGGCGGGGCTAGCCTGCGTCCGGCCGGCGTTTGCCGCGCCTCCGGGCGGTCTCGTCGCTCACTTGGTCCATCCATCCGCCGCGCGTTTCGAGCCGGATGTCGAAGCGCGCGACGTAGGGCTTGATGTCGAGCAGCGGCGTGCCGTCGAGGACGTCGAGGTCCTCGACAAACAGATCGCTGCCGCGCCGCTCGACCAGGCGGACGACGCTCATGCCGATCGGGTTCGGGCGGACCGGGGCCCGCGTAGCGAAGACCCCGCGGGGCACGTCGTCGAGGAACGGCACCACCTTGAGCGCGGACGAACCGGCCATCGACTCCGCGACCTCGGCGGCGCGATGAAGCCAGTAGATGAGGTGGAGGTGGGAGAAGCCGTCGATGTCGTCGAGGGCGTCCTCGAAGCGTGGGAGCACCTCAACGCGTCCGGGACTGCCTTGGGCGAACGACGGCTGGATCGGCGTCTGCCGAGGGTCCGTGTGCTCGCTGTGGATGACGCCGATCGGGTCGAGCACGAGGCTTGCCATGGTTGCCTCCGGGAGTGGCCTGGCTGCGCGGCGCGAGGGTCTGTGCCGGGCGGCGTCGAGCGCGAGGCTCAGCGCCGCCCAGCCTGATGACTTACTTTCTCACGCCGTCGAGCTTTCCGCCGCGGCCCGCGCCGCGGCCTTCTCGGCCCTCGCAGCCGCCGACTCCAGTTCGAGCGCTTGGACGCGCGCGAAGTAGATCGCCAGCGGCCGATAGGCGAGGTGCGCCCACTTGCCGAACGGCACCTCGAGCACGAGCATCGGTACGACGCCCATGAGGTGGATCACGTACATCGCGTTCGCCGCTGCATCCAGGCCGGCGCGATGCAGGAAGTTCTGCAGGAGGCCGGTGACGGCCACGTAGAGCAGCAGGTACAGGAACATCCAGTCGCTCTCGTGGGAGTGCGCGTGCTGGGGCGTGTCCTTCTTCAGGCGGCCGCGGATGTTGAGGATCACGGCCGCGATCAGCCCGATCGACGCCAGGTACCCGAAGGCATGGACGCGCCAGTCGATGGCCGGACCGGACTGCATCCGGTACAGGAAGAACATGATCAGGATGAGCATCGTCACGTAGCTGAGCATCAGTGCGAGATGGATCGCCCAGGGGCGCTGGCGCTCGCACTGCTTGTACTTCGCCTGCGTGAAGAACTGGTATGGCAACTGCGGGATCGCCATGAGGTACGAGCCGAATCCGGCACCAGACCCGCCCATCACGTTCCGCCACATGCGGATCACGTTGATGCCGAGCAGGATGACCAGCACGATCGCCATCGTCCAGTCGAAGCGGTGGACGTAGTGGGCGGGGAGAAAGGCGTTCTCGCCATCGTAGGCGCTGAAGCTGCCGCCGTGCAGGATGCCGAAGAGTACGAACCCGACGCCGGTGAGGAGCGCCGCCAGGATGATGGCGATCACTTCCCACGCGGGTGAACGATAGAACAGGCCGCTGAGGCCGCTGAAGTCGTACTTGGACGTCAGCCAGCGGCGCATGCTCATCATGGTCTCGCCGGGCTCCGCCTCTTTGGGGCACTGCTCCGAGCACTCGCCGCAGTAGTAGCACATCCAGGGCTCGAGGCTGCCTTTGAGCTTGTCCTCGAGCCCCAGCTGCAGTGCGTGCATGGAGCGGCGCGGGATGATGTTCGGCGCCTCGGAGTGCACGCACACGGCGGAGCAGTTGCCGCAGTTGAAGCACTTGTCGACGTCCTCGGAACCGTAAGCGCGGAGCTCGTCGGCGAGCCCCGGTTTGATAACTGTCGCCATCGTCCTCCGCCTAGATGAACAGATTGACGTTGGCTTCGTCGGCTTCGCCAAGGTAGGCGGCGACGCCGGCGAACTCGAGGCCGTCGATGAGCTCCTCTTCCTTGAAGCCGAGGATGTCCATGGAGAGCGTGCAGGCGATGAACTTGACGCCCTGCTCGCGAGCAGACTCGACGAGATCCTCAAGGGACATCGCGCCCGCGTCCTTCATGACCTTCTTCATCATGGGGGCGCCGGCGCCGGCGAAGTTCATCTTGGAGAGGCCGAGATGCCCGGTGCCCTTGGGCATCATCTTGCCGAACATCGCCTGCAGCGTGCTCTTCTTGTCCTTGGTCTCGACCTTCTCGGTCTTGCGCAGCAGGTTGAGGCCCCAGAACGTGAAGAACATGACGACTTCGTCGCCCATCGCGGCGGCACCGTTGGCGATGATGAACGCCGCCATCGCGCGGTCGAAGTCGCCGCTGAACAGGATGATCGTCTTCTTGCCGGTGGTGTCCATCAGGACTCCTCTCGAGGAATGGTCTGGTACTGGAAGTAGCCGTCGTCGTCGACCTCTTTGATCTCCGCGATCCAGCCGTACTTGCGCAGGCCCATGACCCAGAACACGACCTCGTTGCTGGGCTTGCCGACCGCCTCGGCGATCTGAGGGATGGTCTGGGGGCCGGACTCCAGCACTCTGAGGATCCGGCCTCTCATGAACTGCTCGTCGCGGATGATCTCGCGCGTACTGCGGAGGGGGGCCGCGTGTTCGGTGGTCTCGATCGTGGTCATACGCACACCACCTCCAGCATGCCGTCGATCATGGATTTGATCTGGGCGTCGGTGTAGCCCTGCAGGTCGATGGCGTCGGACGGGCACACGGGGACGCAGCCGCCGCAGCCCTTGCAGGACGTGCGCGAGATGACGGCGATCTCCTTGCCGTCGTGGGCCTCGCGTGCGATGGCGTCGTAGGGGCACGTCGTCTCGCAGGCGCCGCACCACGTGCAGGCGTCGGTGTCGACCGTCGCCACGAGCGGGTCGAGCTCGGCGAAGCCCCGCTTGAGGATGGCGGCGCTCTGCGTCACCGCCGCCAGCCCGGAGGCGACCGACTCGGAGGAGGTCCTCGGCGCCTGGCAGGCGCCGCAGATGAAGGCGCCGTCCACGACCGTCTCGACCGGACGGAGCTTGGGATGGATCTCGTTGTAGAAGCCGCTCTGGCCCACGGGCAGCTTGAGCGTCTTGGTCAGACCCTCGTTCTCCCGCGGCACCATGCCGGTGACGAGGACGACCAGGTCGGCGGTGAGCGCGACCTCCTCGCCTTCGGACAGGAGGTCGCGCGCCGTCAGCGTGATGCCGCCGGTCTTCGCGTCCTTCTCGACCGCCGGCGGCTCGTCGTCGGGGAACTTGACGAACGCCGAGCCCTTCTCCATCGCCTCGGCGTACAGGAGCTCGAACTTCCCGTAGGTCCGCATGTCGCGGTAGAAGTGATACTGGTGCACCCGGGCCGGCAGGTCCGCGACCATGGTCGCGGCGTGCACGGCGGCGGTGCAGCAGTAGCGCGAGCAGTAGGTGTTGCCGCCTTCCACATCCTCGCCTTGGCGGCTGCCCACGCAGTAGATGTAGGCGACGGTCTTGACCGGCCGGCCGTGGTACTCGAGCGGCCCGTCGGTCGAGTCGAGGAGCTTCTTGAAGTCGGCGATTGTGATCACGCCGTCCAGGCCGTAGCCGAGTTCGCCTTCGGCCGGCTGGTAGGTGTCGAAGCCGGTGGCGATCACGATGGAACCGACCACCATGCTGATGGTCTCGAGTTGCTCGCCCTGGATGGCCACCGTGACCTCGTAGTTGCCGAAGCTGCCGCCCTTGGCGACGAGCTCGGCGTTGGTGAACACGGTGATCCCCGGGTGCGAGCGCACCTTCACCTCGAGCTTGGCGATCAGCTCCGCGCCGTTGCGGCCGTGCGGGTACATGTCGCCGAACCCGGCTACCCAGCCGCCGAGCTGGGGCTCCTTCTCCACGAGGAAGACGGCGAGCCCGATCTCGGCGAGGCCGAGGGCCGCGCGCAGGCCGGCGATGCCGCCGCCGACCACGAGAGTCTTGGGCGTCGTCTCGACGACGATCGGCTCGAGCGGCTCGGTGAGGCGCGTCCGGTTGATGCCGGCGCGTACGAGGCGCACGGCCTTATCGGTCGCGCCCTCGTGGTCGTCGGTGTGCGTCCAGGAGCACTGCTCGCGGACGTTCACCTGCGTGTACTGGAACGGGTTCATGCCCGCGCGCTTGGCGACGTCGCGGAACGTGAACGTATGCAACTTGGGCGAGCAGGAGGCGATGACGAGCCCGTCGAGGCCCTGCTCCTGAGCGTCCGCGATGATCTCGCTCTGCGTCGCGTCCGAGCAGGTGAACATCGCCGTCTTGGCGACGCCGACGCCCTGCTCCTTCTCCACCGCGGCGACGACCTCGTTCACGTCGACGTAGTCGCCGATGTTGCCGCCGCACTGGCAGATGTAGACGCCGATCTTCTTGGCGCTCATGCCGTCACCTCTACCTTCGCGGCTTCCGGTGTTTCTGCTCCGTTCGCGACCCGTGCCTTCTCGATGTGCGCGGCGGCTTGGGCGACGGCCGCGCCGGCGTGCAGGATCGAGTCGGGGATGTCCTTGACGCCCGAGGCCGAGCCGGCGACGAAGACGCCCGGCATGTTGGTGCGGCCGGGGTCGAGGTCCTCGTCGGCCTCGCCGACGTAGAAGTACTCGTCGAGGCCGAGCGCTCCGTCCTCGAAGAGGCCGGCAGCCTCGGTGTTGGGCTGCACGCCGACGGCGAGCACGACCATGTCGTACTCGGCCTCTACGATGCCGCCGTCGCCCTCGATGTCCTCGTAGCGGACGATGAGATCGCCGTCGTCCTTCTCGGTGATCTTGGCGACACGGCCCTTGATGAACATGGATCCCATGTCCTTGGCCTGCTGGTAGAACTCGTCGTAGCCCTTGCCCACGGCGCGCACGTCCATGTAGTGGACGGTCACGTCGGCGAGCGGCAGGGCGCCCATGATCAGCTGGTTGTGCTTGACGGAGTACATGCAGCAGATACGCGAACACAGGGGGTTGCCCACCTGGGCGTCGCGGGAGCCGGTACACATGATGAAGCCGATGCGATCGGGGACCTTGCCGTCGCCGGGACGCACGACCGAGTTGAACGGCCGGGTCGGGGCGAGCAGACGGTCCATCTGCATGCCGGTGATGACGTTCTTGAACTTGCCGTAGCCGTACTCGGGCTTGGCGTCGGCAGGGAAGAGACGGAAACCGGTCGCCAGCACGACGGCGTCGACATCGACCTCGATCTCCTCCGGCTGCATGTCGAGCTTGATGGCGTCCGCGGGACAGGCGTCGACGCAGGCGTGACACTCGGAGCAGACGCCGCAGTCGAGGCAGCGGGTGGCACCGAGGAAGACTTCGTCCTCCGTCAGCGTCGTCTCCGTCTCGTTGAAGTCGGTCGGCCACGCGCTCATCGCGGCGTGGGACTCGAGCGGCTCGCGCCGGTCGTAGACGTCCTGGCGCGCGAGCACGTTGCTCTTGTCGGCGACCGGCAGGTGCTCGTCGAAGGCGCCGATGTCGAGCGTCGCGCCCTTGAGGTACCGGTCGATCATGAAGGCCGCGCGACGGCCTTGACCGACGGCCGTGGTGATCATCGTCGGGCCGGTCACTACGTCACCGGCAGCGAAGACGTGCGGCACGCTGGTCTGCAGCGTGCCGGGATCGGCCTTCAGCGTGCGGTTGCCGTTGGTCTCGAGCCCGAAGGAGTCGGTGTCGGCGCCCATGCCGGCCGCGATGATGACGACATCGCAGACGACGGTCTGCTTCTTGCTCTCGTCATACTCCGGGGCGAACTTGCCCTCGGGGTTGAAGACGCACGAGCAGACCTTGAGCTCCGCGCTCTGCACGTGGCCGTCGCCGGTGAAGTGGTTCACACCCCAGCCGTCGTGCAGCGTGATGCCCTCGGCCTTGGCTTCCTCGACCTCGAAGTCGTGGGCGGGCATGTCTTCGCAGCACTCGAGGCTGGCCTGGTGGACTGCCGCGGCGCCGAGGCGGCGCGCCGTGCGCGCCGCGTCGATCGCGACGTTGCCGCCGCCGACCACGAGCACGTTCTTGCCGGCCAGGTCGACGGGCCTGCCGAGCTTGACGTCTGCAAGGAAGGTGAGAGCGCTCTGGACGCCCTCGAGCTCCTCGCCGGGGACGCGCAGGCTGACGGCTTTGTGCGTGCCGGTCGCTACGAGGACGGCGTCAAAGCCGTCGTCCTTGAGCGCGGCGACGTCGTCGACCCGCGCATCCGTCTGGATCTCGACGCCGATCGCCGTGACGTTGGCGACGTCGTCGTCGATCACGTCGTTCGGGAGCCGGTAGGCCGGGATGCCGAGGCGCAGCATCCCGCCCGCCTGCGGCGCGGCCTCGAAGATCTTGACGCCGTAGCCCTGGCGGGCGAGCTGCCAGGCGGCCGTGAGGCCGGCCGGGCCCGAGCCGACGACGGCGACCTTCTTGCCGTTCTGCGCGGGCTTCTCGAGCGCCTTCGCGTGCGCACCATCCGCGCCCGCCGCCTGGCCGTAGCGCCGGTCGGCGATGAAGCGCTTGAGGCGGCGGATCGGCAGCGGACCCTCGAGCTCGCCACGCGTGCACTGCTCCTCGCAGGGCGCGTAGCACGCGCGCCCGAGGGAGCCGACGAGCGGGGTCGTCTCGAGGACCAGGTCGAAGGCCTGGTCGTACTCGCCGCTGCGCACGCGCGCCACGTAGCCGTGCGCCTTGATGCCGGCGGGGCATTCGTAGGTGCAGGGCGAGACGCCTTCGCGGCTGATGACGGCCTTCTTGGGCACCGCCTGCGGGAACGCGATGAACGCCGCCCGCCGCGACACCATGTCGGCGTTGTACTCGTCAGGTACGGCGACGTTGCACGCCATCTCGCACTGGCGGCAGCCGGTGCACGCCGCCTCGTCGATGAACTTGGCCTTCTGCTTGATCTTGGCGTGGTAGCCGCCGCCATTGCCGTCGCCGCGGATGCCTTCGACTTCGGCATACGTGAGGACGTCGATGTTGGGGTGATGGATGGTGGCGCCCATCTTGGGCGTCGAGATGCAGCTGGCGCAGTCGAGCGTCGGGAAGACCTTGCTGAGCAGGATCATCTTGCCGCCGACGCTCGGCTCCTTCTCGACGAGCAGGACCTTGTAGCCCATGTCGCCGAGCTTGAGGGCCGACTCCATCCCTCCGATGCCGCTACCGACCACCAGAGCGTCGTACTTCTTTGGGGCGCTCATGAGGCCGCCTTCCGGGAAGGGCCGAGGCCTGACAGCGCAGCCGCGTACTCGTGCATGTAGTTGGTGAAGGGCTCCGCGCACACGGAGCAGATCGCGGCCATGCGCACGCGCTGCGGCTCATAGCCCTTCTCGACGAGCAGGTCCTGCGCCGTCTGCATGATGCCGGAGGTGCGCTCCGCGCAGTCCGGCAGATACGCGCACTCCTCACCGTCGGCGGCGATGAAGACACCGTCGAAGCCCTGCTCCATCGCGTACACGATCCAGCTGGGCTTGACCGCGCTCGTGCACGGCAGGTTGATCACCATCACCCGGGGCGAGTAATGCATGTGCGAGCTTCCGGCCAGGTCGATACCCGGGTCCGAGATGTTGTTGGTGCTGAAGACCAGGATGCGCGGGTCGTAGGCCTGGCCTTCAGGTGCTGCGGCCTCAGTCATGTCACTTCATCTTCTTGACGAAGAGGCGCATGTAGCCTGGCTCCTCGACCACGCCGAGGTACTCGTGGCCCATCTTCTTGGACCACGCCGGGAGATCCTTGGTGGTGCCGCTGTCGGTCGCCTGGACCTCCATGATGCCGCCCACGGACACGCTGGGGATGCCCTTCTTGGCGGCCAGGATGGGGCCGGGGCACGAGGTGCCGCGCGCGTCGACGATCTTCTCTGCCTTGATGGTGCTGAGGTCTTCTGACATGGTCTGCTCCTTTGTGATTGTGCTTTCTTTCTCAAGCGGCGACGGAGGTCTCCGCCCAATGCCTTCGTTCGTGGTCGCGCTCCCCCTGGCTCTCGTGGATCGGTCGGCTACGCCGTGACGCTGGGCGGCTGAGCCTCGAGGAACTCGGCCGCGTGCAGTGACTCACCCTGCTCCATGTGCTGCTCCACCAGGGCCTGGCGGATGAGGGTGCAGGCCTCGATGAACTTCATGTTGGTGACGTGGTAGTAGACCGTCTGCGCCTCCTTGCGGGAGGCAACAAGCTTGCGCTCCTTGAGCACGCGCAGGTGCTGCGACACGTTGTGCACAGAGATTCCGATCTCGGCGGCGAGATCGCCGACGCACTTCTCGCCGTCGCCGATCGCGTGCAGAAGCGCCTGACGGTGTTCGTTGGCCAGCGCCTTGCAGAGCTCGGCGTGCATGCGGTAGAGGGGCCGGAGGTCCGGCATCTGACCGTCTTCTGGGAGCTTGTGAATTTGCATACTTGCTTATATACGCCTATCCGAATGGACGAGTCAACCGAGACAGAGGCTGTCTGATTAGTCGGATTTGTGACGCGCTGCACGAGGAATCCGCGTCCGCGAATTGACGCCACGGGTCCCGCGGCCGGACAATCGGACAATGGAAGAACGCCTCGAGCGCGAAGTGAACCAGCTCCACGCCAGCATCTGCCAGGCGCTGGCCGATCCCAAGCGCATCCTCATCCTGTACGAGTTGCACGAGGGGCCAAAGACGGTCACGGAACTCACCGACGCGCTGAGGGTGCCTCAGCCGACGGTGTCGCGTCACCTCAAGATGCTCCGCGAACAGCGCTTGGTCTACGGCGAGCGCGACGGCGTGAGCATCCGCTACTCGCTCGCCGACGCGCGCGTGATCGATGCCCTCGACACCATGCGCGCCGTGCTCCTCGGCAGCCTCGCCCAGCAGGCTGAGCTGGCCGAGGGCCTCTCCTGAGGTGAGCGTCGACAGCTTCGAGGGCAAGTCACCACGGATCGGCGACGGGTGCTGGGTACATCCGTCGGCCGACGTGATTGGTGACGTTCAACTCGGCGCCCGCTGTTGGATCGGGCCGGGTGCTCGTCTGCGCGGTGACTACGGAAGCATCGTCTTCGGCGACTTCTGCGCCGTCGAGGACAATTGCGTCGTGCACGCACGCCCCGGCGAGACCTGCACCATCGGCTCGTGGGTGACGCTCGGCCACGGCTGCGTAGTCCACAACGTGGCCCGACTCGGCGACTACGCCGTGGTCGGCATGGGCGCCGTGGTGAGTGACTGGGCCGACGTGGGCGAATGGGGCGTGATCGCGGAGGGCGCGGTCGTGCCCCAGCGCGCCGTGGTGCCGGCGGCGAGCATCGCCGCCGGCGTGCCGGCGCGCCTCCTCGACCGCGTCGTCGACGACGCGTACAAGGCTGACTGGCGGCGCTTCAAGCAGATCTACGTCGATCTGTGCGAGCGCTACCGCGCCGGGTTTAGCCGCCAGTCCTGACCGCCGCCTGCGTCGCCTGCCCATCGTGTGGCCTCCCGGCGCCTGGGGTATGAAGCTCGCGTGGAGCAGGGACCCTCCGGTCACCCCCTCTGACCGCGCCAAGCGGTCTGTCGCGCTCGCGAGTCACCCTGCGCTCGGGAGCGAGAAGGAATCTGGGAGAGCATGAGCGAGCCGGCAGACTTCTGCGTGGAGTTCCCCGGGCCGTCCGAGGATGTAGCCGTCCTCGCGGTGGCGGGCGAGCTCGACATCCACACGAGCCCGGAGTTCAAGGAGCACCTTGTGAGCGCCGTCGAAGGAGGCGCCGCACGGGTGATCGTCGATCTCACCGGAGTCACGTTCATCGACTCCAGCGCGCTCGGCGCCCTCATCGGCGGCGCCCGCCGATCGGCTCTCAACCGCACCGAGCTCATGATCGTCTGCCCGCCCGGCAGCGTGGCTCGCGTCATCGACCTCACGGGACTCCACAGAGCCTTCGCGGTCTACCCGACCCGCGACAAGGCTCTGGGCGCGCCCGCGAGCCCTCCCGCGGGCGCGCCTGAAGAGCCAAGCGACGCCGGAGAGTAGCGGGACTCCCGGCGCATCGAGTGCTCACGAGACGTACGGCTCCGGCCGATGTACTCTGCCGGAGCCGGTCACCACGACGAAGAAGAGGTCATCCATGGAATGTCCCGCTTGTCATCGCGAACTCACCACCATGACGGTGGGGGGCGTGAAGCTCGACGTGTGCAAGGACGGATGCGCGGGCATCTGGTTCAACGCCTTCGAGCTCAAGAAGTTCGACGAGCCCAACGAGTTCGCCGGCGACGAGCTGCTGGAGATGAAGCCGGCGCCCGGCGTGGTCGTCGATCAGACGCAGCGCTACAAGTGCCCTGAGTGCGCCGACCACCCCGTGATGATGCGCCACTTCGAAAGCGCGAAACGCGGCGTGACGGTGGACGAGTGCCCCGAGTGCGGCGGAGACTGGCTCGACCCGGGGGAGCTGCGCAACATCCGCGACGAGTTCCCCACCGAGGAAGCTCGCACGCAGGCGGCCCAGGCCTACTTCGACGAGGTCTTCGGCGGGCAGCTCGCGGCCGAGAAGGCGAAGAGCGACGAGCAGCTCGCCAAGGCGCACAAGTTCGCCAACCACTTCCGCTACATCTGCCCGAGCTACTACATCCCGGGCGAGCAGCAGTGGGGCGCGTTCTAGCAGCGCGCCCGCCTGGCACAGTGCCGGGCACGCGAGACGGCGACCGATGACGACCTTCGTGGCGCTGCTGCGGGCGGTCAACGTGTCCGGGCAGAACAGGGTGCCGATGGCGGAGCTGCGCGCGAGCATGGCAGCGGCAGGCTACGGCGACGTGCAGACCTACCTGCAGAGCGGCAACATCGTGTTCGAGGCGGACGCGGGCGCGGACGCGGACGCTGATGCGGACGCTGGACCGCAGGCGGCTGCGGCGCAGGATCTTGCCATGGCGGTCCACCAGCTGATCGAGCGCGAGTTCGGCCTCGACGTGAAGGTGCTGGTGCTGACGGCAGCGGAGCTCGCCCGGGTCGCCGCCGAGAACCCGTTCCTGCCGGCCGCCGGGTCTGGCTCGGCTGCCCACGCCGGGCCGGAGGCCGAGACCGCCGTCGACGACAGGTCCTTGCACGCGACGTTCCTGAAGGAGCCGGTGCTCGAGGCCGCCTTCGCCGGCCTCACCCTTCCGGCCCGGCCCGGCGAACTGGCCGAGATCGCCCAGGGCGGCCGCGTCATCTACCTCCATCTGCCGCACGGCTACGGGCGCACGAAGCTGAACAACGGCTACTTCGAGCATCGCCTGGGTGCGGCAGCGACGACACGCAACTGGCGCACCGTGCTGGCCCTGGTGGAGTTGAGCGCCAAGTAGCCGGCGCACTCCCGACGGGCCGTCTGCGCGGCACTGACACCCGCACGAAGGGAGCTTGACCTCGACATGAGCGGCTCACCTCAGACGTGGCACTATGGGCTCATTGCCCGCTGGTGGGCGGAGTTCAACACCGACGGCCCCGAGATCGCCTACTTCAAGGCCATGATCGAGCGCTTCGGTGAGCCGGCGCTCGACGTGGCTTGCGGCACCGGCCGTCTCCTCATCCCGTATCTCCGCGCGGGCATGGACGTGGATGGCTGCGACGTCTCCGCCGACATGATCCGCCTCTGTGCCGAGAGGGCCGCGGGAGAAGGGCTCAAGCCTCGCCTCTTCGTCCAGGCGATGCACGAGCTGGACCCGCCGCGCCACTACAAGACCATCACCGTGTGCGGCGGGTTCGCGCTCGGCGGCTCCCGCCGCGACGACGAGGAGGCGCTGCGTCGCTTCAACCAGCAGTTGCTCCCCGGCGGGGCGCTCGTCCTCGATCACTACCTGCCCTACGAAGACACCGACCGGTGGCGTTACTGGATTCGCGAGGAGAGGCAGGGACTCCCGGAGCCGTGGCCGGCTGAAGGCATGCGCAAGCGCGCCGCCAACGGAGACGAGATCGAGCTGTTCACCCGGCTGGCAGCGTTGGACCCGATCGAGCAGCTGGCCACCCGCGAGATCCGCGCCCGTCTCTGGCGGGACGGCAGGATCGTCGAGGAGGAGGAGCACGTGCTGCTCGAGCGGCTCTACTTCAGGAACGAGCTGGCAGCGATGCTCGCGAGCGCCGGCTTCCAGGAGATCGAGGTGCTGGGCGACTACACCGATGAAGCCGCGACTGCCGACACCGGCGTCGTGGTCTGTGTCGCCAGGAAGGGCACTGACCCCGGCTCGCAGCCCGGCGCGGCGTGATGGAGGCGGGACGGCATGTGCAGGCGGGACGGCATGTGCAGGCGCGGCACGCCGAGCCGCGCGACTGGGACGCGCGCGACTACGCTGCGCACTCGAGTGCGCAACAGGAGTGGGCCCGCGAGCTCATCGACAAGCTGCGCCTGCGCGGCGACGAGGACGTGCTCGACATCGGCTGCGGCGACGGGCGGGCGACGGCGCTCATCGCCGAGCGGCTCCCCGAGGGGAGCGTCCTCGGCATCGACAATTCCGCCAGCATGATCGCGCTCGCGGAGGAACAGTTCCCGACGGCGCCATCCGCTTCTGCGGCAGAGCCATCCGCTTCACGGTCCGCATACTCCAACTTGCGCTTCCAGCGGATGGACGCGGCCCGGCTCGATCTGCCGCGCAGCTTCGATGTGGCGTTCTCGAACGCCGCGCTGCACTGGGTCGAGGACCACGAGGCGATGCTACGCGGCGTGTGCGCCTGCCTGCGGCCGGGCGGCCGCCTGCTCTTCCAGATGGGCGGCCGTGGCAACGCCGCCGAAGTGCGTGCCGTAGTCGACGAGCTCGTCGCGCGCCCGCAGTGGCGGAGTCACTTCGACGACTTCCCGTCTCCGTACCACTTCTACGGCCCGGACGAGTACGAGGCGTGGCTTCCGCGCGCGGGCTTCCGCGCCGTTCGGGCCGAGCTCATCGTCAAAGACATGCAGCACGCCGACAACGAGGCCTTCCGCGGCTGGCTGCGCACGACCTGGTTCCCCTACATGGACCGCCTGCCGGCGGACCTTCGCGAGAGGTTCCTCGACGAACTCGCCAACGCCTACCTCGCCGCGCACCCGGCCGACGACCAGGGGACGATCAACGTGCGCATGGTGCGGCTGGAGGTGGAGGCGGGGGTCGCCTAGAAGAGCGCCCCTTGGGATTCCGGCGCCGGCGCCCCGTCTTCGCCGCCGGCGACCAGTATCGACGACGACTCCTGCCACTCGCGCCCGTCGAGCAGGCGGCCGCCGTCGCGCTGGCCGCGGCCGCCCCACCCCTTGAACGTGAACGCGACGCCGGCGGCGACGCAACGGTCGCGCAGGCCGCGCAGCCAGTCGGCTTGCGGCGGTCTGCGCTCCGCGCCCGACTCGTCGCCGGCGACCACGAGATCGATACCCGCGAGGTCGAGCGCGTCGAGCGGCCCGAGCAGCGGCTCGGCCGAAATGTGGCGTTCCGACGAACGTCCATGCTCAGAGGATGCACCCGGCGGCGAAGGCGGTCCACCCCGGCGCGGGCGGCGAAGATCTGTGCCGGCGCGGGCGGCTGCGCGGTGGCTCTCCTAGATCGTTCGGGCGGGGTTCTTGACGATTGCTACAGTGTACAATAGCTTACGCTACAGCGTAGCATAACGAGCCGGGAGACCACGGATGACACCGCGCAAGAAGAACGTCGAGCCGCTCGCCCGCGAGAGCATCGTGGACGCGGCGATGAAGATCATCGACAGCGAGGGGCTTGACGCGCTCTCGATGCGCCGCCTGGGCACCGAGCTCGGCGTGAACCCGATGGCCGCCTACTATCATGTGCCCAACAAGGCGGCCCTCTACGACCTCGTCCTCGACGCGGTGATGGCAGGTGCGGACGCCTCGGGGATGGACCACGACGGCCCTCTGGCGGAGCAGCTCAAGCAGGTGGCTCGTGCGTATCGCGCGGCGATCCTCGAGCATCCGCGCGCGATCCCCGTCCTCGCGACGCGGTCGTTGCGGACCGCGGCGGCGCTGCGACCGGTCGAGCCCGCGCTCGGCATCCTCTTCGCCGCGGGGCTGACCGCGGACGAAGCGCTGGCGGCGATCGACGTCGTCGCGCAGTTCATCCTTGGCGGCGCGGTCGGCTACTACCACCACGAGTTCGAGGACGAGGCGGGCGAGCAGCGGGATTTCGAGGCGCTCGACCCCGCGGAGTTCCCCTTCATGACGCGCGTCCTCGCCGAGGGTCGCTACGTGGGCTCGGAGGCTGAGTTCGAGTTCGGTCTGGACACGATCGTGCGTGGTCTTCTCAGCGGGCCGCGCTACCAGTTGCAGGGAGGCCGTGATGTTCGCCGCGCTTAGGACCCGCGACTACCGGCTGCTCTGGATCGGCCAAGGGATCTCGCACCTCGGCGACCAGTTCCACCTGATCGCCCTGCCCTGGCTCGTGCTCACGCTGACGCACGACCCGCTGCAGCTCGGCCTCGTGCTCGCCCTCGCCGGCATCCCCCGGGGGGTGCTGATGCTCATCGGCGGCGCGTTCGCGGACCGGCACTCGCCGCGCACCATCATGCTCGTCTCCGACGCCCTGCGCTTCGTGCTGGTCGGCGCGATCGCCGTGAGCGTGCTGACCGGCACCGTGCAGCTGTGGATGGTCTGCGTGCTTGCACTCGGCTTCGGGGTGGTGTCCGGCTTCTTCATGCCGGCCGCCGAGGCTTCGCTGCCGCGGCTGCTCGAGAGCGAACAGCTCGAGGGCGGCAACGCGCTCATGATGGGCGTGGACCAGCTCGCGCAGTTCGTCGGCCCCGCCCTCGCGGGCACGCTCATCGCGGTCTTCGGCACGGCGCACCTGGCCGGTCACCAGGCCGCCAGCCTGACCGGCGTGGGCGTCGCCTTTGCCGTCGACGCGCTCTCCTTCGCGGCGTCGGCCGCGACGCTCGTCTTCATCCGCTCGCTGCCGGCGCTCGGCGCCGGGAAGGGCGGCCATCCTCTGGCCGCCGTCGCCGAGGGCCTGAGGTTCGCGCTCTCCCGGCCGGCGTTCCGCTGGCTGCTCGCGCTCATCGCCGCGGTGAACCTGCTGCTCGTCGGCCCGCTACTGGTCGGCATCCCGGTGCTGTGCCAGGCGCGCTTCGCGGAAGGCGCGGCGGCGTTCGGGTTCCTCATCGCCGCCTACGGCGTCGGCAGCCTCGGCGGGATGGTGCTCGCGGCCGTGGCGCCGCGGCCGAGCTCGCGCACGTTCACGTTGGTGATCATGGCGCTCTTCGTCGGCTTCGGCCTCGTCTTCGCGGCCCTCGCCTTCATCACGTCGGTGTGGGTGGGCGTGGCGCTGCTCGCCCTGCTCGGCATCGGCAACGGCTACGTGGCCATCGTGATGATGACCCTGGTGCAGCGCACCACCCCGACCGCCATGCTCGGGCGCGTGATGAGCGTCGTCATGCTGGCCATGCTTGGGCTGACGCCGGTGTCGCAAGCGCTCGCCGGCGCGATCATCAAGCTCGGCCCCGACGTGCTCTTCGTCGGCTGCGGCGCCGGCATGCTCGCGGTCGCCGCCGTGGCGGGCCTGTGGCGCCGGTCCTGGTCGCTGGAGGCGTTCGAGGCCGGCAGCGAGCTCGTGGCGGAGGCCGCCTGACGGCGCGCAGAGGTATTTGACAGGAGTCGCTGGGCGGTCGATGATGTACGCAGAAACCAGAATCGTTTCTCCGTATCAAGGGAGACCATCCGCATGCCGGCGACCAAGGACGAGATCGCACTCAGCTTCATGGCCCTGGCCATTCACTTCGGCTTCCGGCGCGCAGCCGTCGAGGACGTCGCGCGCCAGCTGAAGATCTCCAAGAAGACCATCTACGAGTACTTCCCCAGCAAGGACGCGCTGCTCGAGTACGCGCTCGAGCTGGCTGCTCTAGAGCAGCGCCGGCGCGTCGAGTCGCTGCTCACCGAGACGACGGCGCTCGGCCGCTCCCTCGAGGTCACGCGCATCGCGCTCTCCGACGCCCGCGCGGGCTTCGCTCAGAACCCCGGCACCGAACTGGTCGAGCCACCCGAGCTCCAGACGCGTGTCAACGACCGCGTGTTCGGCCCCATGATCCGCGACCTGCTCGCGCAGGGCATCGCGGCGGGCGAGTTCCAGGTCGCCGACATCGATCTCACGAGCAGGTTCGTGCAGGCGATAGGCATGGAGGCGGTGCGGCAGATCCACGACGACCCGGAGAGCCATCCCGAGGAGGCGACCGTCGAGGCGATGCGCCGTCTGATCGCGGGCGAGAGCGACGCGCCCGCGCCCTCGGCGGCGCCCGTCGCCAAGCAGAGCAGGAAGAAGCCGAAGAAGCAGAAGTGACAAGGAGAGGACGATGACGCAGATACTGATCGCCTACGGCACACGGTACGGATCCACGCGCGAGGTCGCCGGGACGGTGGCTGCGACGCTTGGGGAACAAGGCATCGACGCGGACGTGAAGCAGGCGAGGGAGGTGCGTTCGCTGGACGGCTACGACGCCGTCGTGCTCGGCACCCCGCTCTACCTGGGCGCGCTGCACAAGGACGTCCGCGCCCTGCTCGAGAAGAACCAGGCGGCGCTCGAGCACACGCCGTTCGCGCTCTTCGCCCTCGGCCCGATCAAGGCCGACGACGGCCTCGACGCTTCGCGCGAGCAGCTCCTCACCGCACTGGCCAAGCTCCCGGTGCCGACTCCGGCCGCCACGGTCGTCTTCGTCGGCGCCTACGACCCCTCACGACTGGGCTTCAGGGACAAGATGATCGCCGCACTGGCGGCGTCGCCTCTCCACAGCGAGGTCGCGCACGATGACAGGGATTGGGAGACGATTCGCGGCTGGGCGGCGGAGCTAGCCAACGGGCTGGTCGTCTGACCGCCGGTCGCCATATCTCCACCTGCACGTCCCACTTCGGAGAGCTGCGCGACCTGGTTCCCCGCCTTCCTTTGGGGTTCACCGTGCGTCCGCGTGTGGCGCGGCCTATCCTCGGAGCTACCCAGTCGCGGCTGCGCCGCGAACTGGACATGTGTCAAGTTTTTCCTTTACACTGTCGATAGCCTGAGAGCAGGCAGATAGGACCCATCAGCGTGAGGGCTGAGAGGGCAGGAGAGCGGACGTGGATGCTCGTTTCCGATTCCGGCCAATGCCAGCCGCTCAAGTACCTGAGGAAGAATCGAGAGACCGCGCCGCAGATGCTGGCTCGCATCAAGGACGTCGACCAGCATGGACCTCCGCCGAACCAGGAGCTCTTCCGATCCGATGGCTCGATGCTCAGAAGCACGGGGCTCATCGGGCTTGCGAGTACAAGGTCCATCATCCTCGTGCCTGCCGGGCCTTCGCGTTCCAGACCTCTCGGGGGTTCGTGATCGTCCGCATCGAGGACAAGACCGAGAACGATCAGCAGTTCAACGAGACGATGCGATCCGTCGAAGCGGCGTTTGGCCAGTTCCTGAAGGAGGGCGAACGGTATGAGTGATCTGCTCGGCCAGCTCGATGACCTGGTCGCCGACGAAGCCAGCCAGGCTGAGTACAGGCACGAACTCGCGATCAGCGCGTTCACGAATGCCGTCGCCCGCGTGATGGACGAGAAGGGCGTCAGCCAGGCCGAGCTCGCTCGCCGTCTAGGCGTGTCCCGGGCTCGCGTGTCTCAGTTGCTGCAGCACAAGTCGAGCCCGACTCTGCGCACCGTGGTCGAGGTGGCGACCGCGCTGGGGTGCGAAGTCACGCTCGGCGTGGCGCCCGATGGCGCCCCCTCGCGTCGCCTCGATCCGGAGGCGCATCGGCTGTCCGCGTAGGCACGGGTCGCCGCGCGGCGCAGGATTCTAGCCGTCACCCCCAGGGTGGACGATAGACTGTGGAGGTCCAGGCGCCGCAGGGGGAGAGCCCGTGTTCGAGCAAGCCTTCAAGAACATCGACGACGTTCTGTGGAAAGAGGCGGGCTGCACCACCGAGCTCGACTACACCGAGCAGACGTCGTGGATCCTCTTCCTGAAGTACCTCGACGGGCTCGAGGCCGACCTCGCCGACCAGGCCGCACTCGAGGGCCGCACCTACCCCTACATCCTCGAGCCGCCCTATCGCTGGGAGGCCTGGGCGTCTCCCAGCGTCCTGGCCCGGACAGCTCGCTCCACCGTCGAGGCCGCATGCGCCAGCGGTTCATGCTCCCAGACCCTGACGACTAGCCAGCCTTCCGCGGTCAGCGCATCTGTCACCAGCCGATCGCGCCCGCGGTTGCGCTGCAGCTTGGGCTCCCAGTAGCCACGATTCGTGCGTGGCGTGTTGCCGTGCGTCGGGCATGAGTGCCAGAAGCATCCGTCGACAAACACCGCGACCTTCGGCCCGGGAAACACGATGTCAGGCCGGACTCGTCCGATGCTTGTCGGTAGAGACGGGTTCTTGCGGTACCTGAGGCCTCTTGCGTGAAGTTCGCGTCGCAGGCTCGCCTCGGGTCGTGAGCCGATCTTGCGATTGCCCCGCATGACATTCTTAGCGGCCTCGCTGGATGGCCGCGGGTATCCAGGGTCGCTTGGCTTCAATGTCCACCCTCGCGCTCGTGTCATCCATCCGCTCGCGATGTTAGCCTAGGTCAGACGTGAAGTACCGACTCGCCACAAACTCGACGGTCGTCTGATGACCGCCAAGCGCCCCGTCCTCAGCTTGTTCTCCGGCGCCGGATGTCTGGATCTCGCTGTAGAACGGTGCGCGGAGCCGAACGGCTCCCACGGTGCGAGCGCAGATGGCCCATTCGAAGTAGCGGTGGCGACTGACTTCGACTCGCGTGCTCTTCGCTCCCTACAGGCCAACTTCCCCCGGGTGCCAACCATTTGCGGCGACATCCGTGAGCTATCCACAAAGGAGCTGTTGGACAAGGCGGGCGTAGACAACGGCGAGGCCGAGCTCGTCGTCGGCGGTCCTCCCTGCACTCCGTTTTCGAAGTCGGGTTTCTGGCTGGAGGAGAAACGCAGCAGCTCTGATCCCAACGCCTCCCTTCTTGACGAATACGCCCGCATAGTCGCGGAGGCTCAGCCGCGGGCGTTCATCCTCGAGAACGTTCAAGGGCTCACCTATGCGACGCACAAGGCGCAGCTCGCCCGGGCGCTAGCGCAGCTGACAAGCGCGGGGTATCGCGCCACGTACAAGGTGCTCATGGCGGCGGACTACGGTGATCCGCAGTTGCGCCGGCGCGTATTCGTGGTTGGCAGAAGAGACGGCGCCGACTTCCGCTTTCCTGAGCCGACACATTCAGGGTGGAGCGAGCACACCCGCGAGTTCGACCGGGACAAGGTTCCCTATGTCACGGCGGGAAGTGCGATTGGGCCATTGGTGTCGGATTCCTCCGCGCGCGGCGAAATCGTCGAGGGCACCTACGCGGACCTGCTCGCGGAGGTTCCGCCTGGCCAGAACTACCTCTGGCATACCGAGCGCTACGGCGGTCGCGATGTGTTCAAGTGGCGCAGTCGCTACTGGACGTTTCTCCTGCGTTTGGATCCCGATCGGCCATCCAGCACCCTGCAGGCTCAGCCGGGGCCTTGGGTGGGACCGTTCCACTGGGAGAACGTTCGCAACGAAGAGGGGTTCCTGCGAGCCCGCCGCCTCAGCAAAGCGGAGCTGCTCAGGCTGATGTCCTTGCCGGACGACTTCTTAGTGGAGGGAGACGCAGCCACGGTCCGGCGCCAGCTCGGGAATGCGGTTCCGCTGGCGCTAGGGAAGGCGGTCGTCGGCGCGGTCGCTGAGCAGCTTGGCGTGATGCGCAGGCACTCGGACCTAGATGAAGTGCACGCCTCTCAAGTGGCCGTCTGATGGGCCTCACCCTTGACAAGAAGCGTGCACGAAAGCAGCTCGAGCAAGCATTGCGCCTCGCTCGATCAGACGCCCCCGTGCCCGCTGCTTGGACCGACCGGACCGAGCGTGTTGCTCGGTTCGAGGACAAGACCTGTCTGGTGGTGCTGGGCACCGCGCTCTTGGCGACTGCGACCGACGACACGGTGGACGCCCTGACGCTCAAGACCCGGGCCGGGAACAAGGCCTACTCTGCGCGCGGGCTAGCTCACGACGTGCTGGTTCCGGCTTCAATCGAATGCGGCTTCGACCTTCGCACCACAGGCCGAGAGCCTCTGAACAACCAGCCCTTCTTCTACTCGGATCGGGTCGACGCCATGCCGCGCGTCAAGCATCCCGACGAAATCCAGTACCTCGTTGAATGCCTCGAGGCAGTGCACTACCTTCGAGAGGATGAGGCAGTGCAGGCTCTTGCCGCGTTTCTGAGGCATCGCATCGCTGCGAAGGAGCAAGCGGTCCCGGTTGATCTGGGGCACACCAGCGCCGATCTCATCAGGCTCAACGATGCATGCGCTCACTTCTTAAGCAGGAGCGCCGAGAGCGGAAAGAGGGCACAGGCACTCGTCGCTGCGGCATTTGATCTCGTGTTCGACGACGTTCGGACGGCGCGCGTCTTCGATCCGTCGCGCAAGCTTCCCGGCGACGTCCAAGCGTTCCACAAGCTGGAGCCGGTCATTGCTGTTGAGGTGCGAGCCAAGCCGGTCACTTACTCCGACGCCGTGCACTTCGTGCGTGCGGTGGCCGCCGCAGGCTTCCCACACGCCATGATTGCTGGTCTCGAAGGGGTTGACGCAGAGGTTCTGGGGATGTCCAACGACGCCTGGGACGAGAACGGTGTCTTCGTAACGGTGTACACGCAGTTCTCCGACATACTGCTGGATGCTCTCGCTTGGAGCCGCCGCCCACTTCATCCGCTCCTGGCGGAGTTCCCCGGGGACGTGGTCGACCGACTCACTCAGCTTGAGGTCAAGACCAGTTCCATGGCCCTCTGGGGCGAACTCGTCAGCTGAGGACTGCGCGTTCTTGTTTAGTGACCACTAACTTATGGTACACTGCTCCCCATGAAGGCAACGACACGCATCAGCAAGGACGAGCGGCGGCGCGAGATCGTCGAGGCCGCCACTCGCGAGTTCGCGGTCAGCGGCCTGCACGGCACGCCAGTGGACGCGATCGCCAAACAGGTCGGCGTGTCCCAGCCCTATCTCTTCCAGCTGTTCGGCACCAAGAAGGAACTCTTCATCGCCGCGGTGCGGCGCGCGTTCGAGCGCACGGTGGCGACGTTCCGGACGGCGGCGGCGGAGGCGGGCGAAGACGCCGGGCCCGCCGACATCCTCATCACCATGGGCACTGCGTATCAGCGCCTGCTCGACGATCGCAGCCTCCTGCTCATGCAGATGCAAGCTTACGTGGCGTGCGAGGACGAGGAGATCCGTGACGTCGTGCGCGACGAGATGCTGCGCCTGGTGAGCTTCGTCCAGTCGGCCTCCGGGGCGCCTGAAGAGGCCATCCGCGAGTGGCTCGCCTACGGCATGCTCATGAACGTGGTGGCCGCGATGGATCTCACCGGCGTGGACGCGGACTGGGCGCGGATGATGTGCCCGGTCACCGGGACGAAGCTGGCGGCGTTCGCCAAGGACGCCGTCGGCAAGGCGAAGCGGACGGGCGAGGAGGCACCGACGAAGTAGACGACGCGGGCCGGGTGTCTGGCTCCAGGCCGGACCCGGCCCATTTCTTGGCCCAGAAAACTAAGTGAGTGCTAACTGACTACCCCGGGAATCACACCGGGATCGACAGAAGGAGATGACAAGAATGAGTGCACGGACGGCGACCATCTGGACCTTCGTGGTCACGAGTGTCGCGATCTTCATGGTCTCGCTCGACAACCTCGTCGTGACCACCGCCCTGCCGGTGATCAAGCACGACCTCGGCGCTTCGCTGCAGGGCCTCGAATGGACGGTGAACGCCTACACCCTGACGTTCGCGGTCCTCCTGCTGACCGGCGCGGCACTCGGCGACCGGTTCGGGCGCAAGCGGATGTTCCTCACAGGCCTTGCGATCTTCACGCTGGGGTCGGCGTTCGCAGCGCTGGCGCCGAGCATCGGCGCGCTCATCGCCGCGCGGGCCATGCAGGGCGTCGGCGGCGCGATCGTCACGCCGCTGACCCTGACGATCCTCTCCGCGGCAGTGCCTCCGGCCCGCCGCGGCATGGCGCTCGGCATCTGGGGCGGCGTGAGCGGCTTGGCTGTCGCGCTCGGCCCGGTCGTCGGCGGCGCCATCGTCGACGGTCTGTCCTGGCAGTGGATCTTCTGGCTCAACGTCCCCATCGGCCTCGCCCTGCTGCCGATCGCCTTCCTGCGCCTGACCGAGTCCAAGGGCGCCAACCGCTCGCTAGACCTGCCCGGCCTCGGCCTCGCCAGCGTCGGCCTGTTCGGCATCGTCTGGGGCCTCGTCCGTGGCAACGCCCACGGCTGGACCAGCCTCGGCGTGGCCGGACCAATCGCTGCCGGCATCGTCCTCCTGGGCGCATTCGTCCTGTGGGAGCGGCGCACTCCGGAGCCGATGGTCCCGCTGCGGTTCTTCCGCAACCGCGCCTTCTCGGCGGCCAACGTCACCTCGCTGCTGATGAGCTTCGGGATGTTCGGCTCGATCTTCCTGCTAGCGCAGTTCTTCCAGATCGTGCAGGGCTACACGCCGCTGCAGGCCGGGGTCCGCACGCTGCCCTGGACGGCGATGCCGATCATCGTCGCGCCGATCGCCGGCATGCTCAGCGACCGCATCGGGGCTCGTCCGCTCCTGGTCGCCGGCATGGCGCTGATGGCGGCCGGCCTCGGCTGGATGGCGCTCGTCACCACGCCGACCGTGGCCTACCTCTCGCTGGTGCCCGCGTTCGTGATGGCCGGTGTCGGCATGAGCCTCTACTTCGCGCCGGTCGCCAACCTGGTGCTGAGCACCGTGCGGCGCAAGGAAGAGGGCAAGGCCAGCGGTGTGAACAACACGGTCCGCGAGGTCGGCGGCGTGTTCGGCGTCGCGGTGCTGGCGAGTGTGTTCTCGGTCGCCGGGAGCTACCTGAGCCCGCAGTCCTTCGTCAACGGCATGGTCCCGGCGATCTGGGTCGGAGCGGCGGCGGTGGCGCTCGCGGGTGTCGCTGCGGTGCTCATCCCGCCGAAGGAAGACGTCGTGCCGGACTCGGTGAGCCTGCTCGAGCGCGGCGAGCGCGACGGGCGCGAGGGCGTCCGGCCGGACGCCGGCGTCGCAGCCGAGCTCGCCTGCGAGGCGGACTCGGCGGCCTGACGCCGAACACGACTCCAAGAAGGACGCCCGGGCCGCCCCCCTCGGCCCGGGCGTCCCGACGTCAGCGGTCGCGCGTCAGCCCGGCAGCGGCTCCGTGTCCCACTCCGACGGCGAGAACACCGCCCCCGGCTCGGCGCCGACAATCAGCAAGCAGGTGCCGGCGTCCCGGGCCACGACGCCGCGCGTCGTCGCCGGATCCGGCACGTACAGGAACGTCCCGGCCGGCGCGTCGATCTCCTCGCCGTCCACGCGATACGTCGCGTGGCCGCTCACGATGAGAAAGAGCTCCTCGTGTCCCACGGCGACTTCGTCGTGGTCGTGGGTCAGCACGTCGCCGGCCTTGGTGGCGCGAGCGAGGTTGGTGCCGAACGAGCCGATGCCGAAGAAGCGGCGCACCGGCTTCCACTCGGTGGTCGGGTAGTCCTCGTCGATCTCAAACGGCAAGTCGTCGATGTGCGCGGCCGTGAACTTGGCCTGCCCCTGCGTGTCGCCCATTATCCCGGTCCCTTCGGTGTGCCTGATGGGGCTACGAGTCTAGCAGCGGCGTGGGGCCACCTGCGATGTGGATGCGCCCGCCAGTGGTTTCGGGCTGGACGAGCCGGGAACCACGAGGCATTGACTCTGTCAGTCCGGCGGCCGCGGAGGGGGAACGCAGCTTTCGCGGCCGCCTCTTCATAGCGAGGAGTTGATCCTCATGGCATCCGAAACAGCCATTCCGGCGGCTGAGCAGACGGCGGGCCCGCTGCTCGACGCGGCCGGCCCGCCGGACGACGGCACCCACGCGCCCAAGCGCCTCGGCCTTGCGCTCTTCGTCATCGCGACGGCCCAGCTGATGATCGTGCTGGACGCGACGATCGTGAACGTGGCGCTGCCGCACATCCAGCGCGCACTCGGCTTCAGCGGTACCGGCCTCGAGTGGATAGTGACCGCCTACTCACTGGCCTTCGGCGCTCTGCTGCTGCTCGGCGGCCGGCTGGGCGACATCTACGGCCGGCGCACGATCTTCATCGCCGGCGTTGCGCTCTTCAGCATCGGCTCTCTGCTCGGCGGCTTCGCCACCACGCAGTGGTGGCTTCTGACGTCGCGGGTGATCCAAGGCGCCGGCGGCGCCATGGCGGCGCCCACGGCCCTGGCGCTGATCGCCACGACGTTCCCGATGGGCGAGGCGCGCAATCGCGCTCTCGGCGTGTACGCCGGCATGAGTGGCGCCGGGGGCGCCGTCGGCCTGCTCCTGGGCGGCATCCTCACCACCTACGTCAGCTGGCGCTGGGTGCTGTTCGTCAACGTGCCGATCGGCATCATGGTGGTGGCGCTGGCGCCTGTCGCCCTGGCGACGACCAAGCGCGTCAAGCTGCGCCTCGACATCCCCGGCGTGATCACCAGCTCGGCCGGGCTGGCACTGCTCGTGTACGGCCTGACTCACGCAGCTGCCGGGCAGGACGGTATCTCACACTGGGGCAGCCCCGTGACCGTCGGCGCGCTCGTGGCCTCCGTCGTGCTGCTCGTGGCGTTCATCTTCATCGAGCGGCGCAGCTCGCACGCGGAGCTGCCGCTGCATCTGCTTGCGTCACGCCGCCGGTCTGGCGCCTACCTGATGATGCTGCTGGTCGGCACGGCGCTGTTCTCGGTGTTCTTCTTCCTGACTCTCTACATCCAGACTGTGTGGGGCTACAGTGCGGTCAAGGCCGGCCTGGCCTGGCTGCCGTTCCCGATCGCCCTGATCGGTATCAACATCATCGTGGCGCGCGTGCTCGTGACGCGCATCGGCGTGCGGCCGCCGCTGCTCGTCGGGCCGCTCATGTCGGGCCTCGGGTTCCTGTGGCTGTCGCGCCTGAGCGAGACCGGAAGCTACTGGACGACCCTGCTGCTGCCGTCGCTGGTCGTCGCCATCGGCATGGGCATGATGTTCGTCCCCCTGACGCTGATGGTCGTCTCACACGTGAAGCCGCAGGAGACCGGCGCGGCCTCGGGCCTGCTCAACACCGGGCAGCAGATCGGGGGCGCGATCGGCCTGGCGGCGATCGGGACGATCGCCTGGACGTCGGTCGCGCACAGCGTGACCAGCCAGCTCTCGGCAGCCGCGGCGGCAGGCTCCGCGGGGGCCGCGGCTGGATCATCCTCGGCCGCTGCATCCTCGGGAGGCGCCTCCGGCGTGCCGACGGCGGTCCTGAACCACGCGCTGACCACCGGCTTCTCCGCCGGTCTGCTGGTCGCGGCCGGCGTCGCGCTCAGCGGCTTCGCCGTCGCCGTCGTGACGACTTGGACCCCCGGCCGGCTCCGCCTCAGTTCCGCCGTCCACGACGTCGAGCCTTCCTGCGACGAGGCGCTCGGCACCTGCGAGGTGATGTCTGCGTGAAGCGACTCAACATCGAGGCGCCCGAGTTCGCCTACGACGCCGAGGATCCGGAGGGGTTCCGGGCCGGCATGCTCCGTGCCGGCCCGCTTCTGGACGCGCGGCAGCTCGGCGCGAGCGTGTACGAACTGCCGCCGGGCCAGGCGATCTGCCCGTACCACTACGAGTACGGGGAGGAGGAGTGGCTGCTGGTCCTGAGCGGCCGGCCGGTGTTGCGGCATCCCGGTGGCGAGGACGCCCTCGAGCCGTGGGACCTCGTGGCGTTCCCCACTGGCCCGGACGGCGCGCATGCCGTGCGCAACGACACCGCCGAGACGGTGCGCGTGTTGATGTTCTCGACGGTGGTCGTCCCGACGGCCACCGCGTACCCGGACAGCGGCAAGATCGGCGTGTGGACGGGTCACAAGGACGAGGATCTGATGGCCCGCCGCACAAGCGCGGTCGACTACTACGACGGGGAATCGGGAGGGGGCGGCTGACGCCGCCCCCTCCCGGTCTCAAGTCCGCCGGCGCGTTTCCGCGCGCCGCTTGCCTACGACGCGTCGCCCTCGGGGCCGACGAGCTTCCAGCCTGCCTGCCAGCTCCAGTCGTTCCTGATCTGCAGCGAGATGTTGAGGAAGGCCATCGCCTCGAGCGCCCGCGACATGGCCAGCTGGCCGGCGTCGATCGGGTTGAAGCCCATGCCCTTCACGAGGTCGAGGACCACGGCCTTGGCCTCTTCGTCGTCGCCGGCCACGAAGCCGTCGACGTTGAGGCCGGCGATGCGCGGGTCTGTCTGACGCGCCGCGAACTGCGTGTTGAAGGCCTTGACCACGCGGGACTGCGGCAGGCGCGCCTGGATCTCCTCGGCGCCCGAGGTGCCCTCGACCGCCAGGCCCGAGTAGTCGGCCTTCAGCGGGTTGGTGGCGTCGACGACGATCTTGCCGGCCAAGGCTGGCCCCACGTCGTCGAGGACGTCCACCATCGCTGTGTAGGGAACGGCGAGCACGACGAGCTCGGCTCCCTCAGCGGCGGCGCGGTTGGAGGCCGCCGCCGTCGCGCCAGTCTCCACCGCAAGCTTCTTCGCGGTGTCGCCGCTCGCCGAACTTACGGTGACCGAGTGACCGCTTCGCAGGGCCGAAGTCGCCAGGGCGCGCCCGACGTTGCCTGAACCGATGATCGCGATGTTCATGGGATCCTCCTGGAGTCTCCGATAGTTGATCGAATGTAGTTTCATATGAAATCAGTGTGTCCGTTCTCAAGGTTCTCGAAACAGGATTGGCACACTCCGGTTTGGGAACAGACCTGGGCATGAGGCACCGCATCCACAGGACAAGTCGATCAGGGAGTGGACCATGAAGATCTTCGTCGCCGGCGCGACCGGAGTCGTCGGCCGCCGGCTGGTCCCAATGCTTGTGAGCGCCGGCCACGAAGTGGTCGGCATGAGCCGCTCGACCGATCGGGCCGCCGAGCTCGAGAGCGTAGGAGCGCGCGGCGTGGTCGGTGACATCCTGGATCCGCGCGCTTTGCGCGAGTTGCTGGCGCAAGTGCGGCCCGAGATCGCGATCCATCAGGTCACCGACATCCCCAAGTCGCTGGGCCCCGGCAAGACGGAGGAACAGTTCGCCGCCAACGTCCGGGTGCGAAGCGTCGGCACGCGCAACCTCGTACAGGCGGCGCGCGACGCGGGCGCGCGACGCGTCGTCGCGCAGAGCTACGCGCACGTCTACGCGCCCGCCGGCGGCTGGATCAAGATCGAGAGCGACGAGCTCGACACCGGCGATCACGCGCCTGAGGGCCGCCGCCGCAATGTCGAGGCGATCATCGCTCTTGAGCGAGCCGTGCAGGCGTCGCCGGGCATCGAGGGCGTCGCGCTTCGCTATGGCGCGCTGTACGGGCCGGGTACCGCCTACGATCCGGACGGCGGCTCCATCGCCGACCTGGTGCGCCGGCGCCAGTACCCTCTGGTCGGGGGCGGCACCGGCTGGACGTCGTTCGTGCACGTCGACGACGCAGCCGCCGCGGCCGTGCTGGCGCTCGACGGGCCGGCCGGCGTCTACAACATCACCGACGACCGGCCGGCGCCGGCGAGCGAGTGGCTGCCGTACTACGCGGCATCGCTCGGAGCGCCGCCGCCCCGCCGCGTACCCGCGTTCGCCGTGCGTGCCCTCGGGCGCGAGCACTTCGCCTTCCGCGCGACGGAGCAACGCGCCGCCGACAACCGCAAGGCGCGGGCGCGGCTGGGCTTCGCGCCCGCGTACCGCACCTGGCGCGACGGCTGGAGCGGCGAGTTCGCGGTGCCGGTCGCCGCGTGAGCAGGCGGTGCTGCGACGTCGCATGAGCAGCTGTCACTGCAAGGTCGCCGCGTGAGCGGTCCGGGCGGTGAGGCCGGCGGCCTGCGCCTCGGCACCGCCGCCGGCCGCTGGGTCCTGCTGGCGACGGTGCTCGGCTCCGGCGTGGTGATGCTGGACGGCACCGTCGTCAACATCGCCCTGCCCACCATCGGCCGCGACTTCCACACCCAGCTTGCGACGCTGCAGTGGACGGTGACGGCCTACACGCTGACGCTCGCCGCGTTCATCCTCATCGGCGGCTCGCTCGGCGACCGCTACGGCCGCCGCCGCGTGTTCGTGATCGGCATCATCTGGTTCGCGGCGGCGTCGCTGCTGTGCGGGATCGCGCCGGGCCCGACGGTGCTCATCGCGGCGCGCGCTCTGCAGGGCGTCGGCGGGGCGCTGCTCACGCCGGGCAGCCTCGCCATCATCCAGTCGAGCTTCCACCCGGATGAACGCTCTCATGCGATCGGCCTGTGGTCGGGCTTCGGCGGCCTCACCACGGCCGTCGGGCCGTTCGTGGGCGGGTATCTCATCCAGGCCGTCTCCTGGCGGCTGATCTTCCTCATCAACCTGCCGCTCGTGGCCGCGGTCCTTTGGGTCGCCATCCGCCACGTGCCGGAGACCAAGGGGTCCGCGGCCCGCGAACGGCTCGATCTGACCGGGGCCGCCCTGACCGCCTTCGGCCTGGGCGGCCTGATCTACGGCCTCATCGAGGGACCGGCGCGCGGATGGACCTCGCCGGTGGTGCTCGGTTCGCTCGCCGCCGGCGCCGCCTTCCTCGCCGCCTTCCTCGTCGCCGAGCATCGCTCGGCGCACCCGATGCTGCCGCTCTCGATCTTCCGCTCACGGCAGTTCTCTGGTGCGAACCTGGTGACCTTCCTCGTCTACGGCGCACTGGGCGGCGCCATCTTCCTCATCCCCCTGCAGCTTCAACAGGCGCTCGGCTACTCGCCGCTCGCGTCGGGCGCCGCGCTGCTGCCGGTGACCTTCATCATGCTGGCGCTCTCGGCGCAGGCGGGGAAGCTATCGCAGCGCATCGGGCCGCGCCTTCCGATGACGGTCGGCCCGATCGTCGCCGGGGCTGGGCTGGCGCTGCTCTGGCGGGTCCAGCCCGGCCAGTCCTACGTGACTACGTTCCTGCCGGCCATCGTGGTGTTTTCTCTCGGGCTCGTGACGACGGTGGCGCCGCTCACCGCAGCAGTGCTGGCGGCGGCCCCGGTCGGCAACGCCGGCCTCGCCTCCGCCGTGAACAACGCCGTCGCCCGCGCCGCCGGGCTCATCGCGGTGGCGGCGCTGCCGGCGATGGCCGGCCTGGCCGGATCGGCGTACCTGCATCCGGCGGTCTTCTCGGCCGGCTTCCAGACCGCCATGCTCATCGCCGCCGCCGTCTGCGCCGCGGGCGGCGTGGTCGCGCTCCTCACCATCCCCGGTCGCGCGTCGCGGTCTCTCGACGCACGGGAGTCGGGGAGTGGCCAAGCCGCCGCGGAAGAGCTCGCCGCCTTCAGCTGCGGCCTCGACGCGCCGCCGTTCTGCGAGACGGAGGCCACGGCCTGAGCGTCGCCCCTAGGTCGTGAGCCGCTGCGGCCCGCCGGGCGGCGCGATCTGCGGGGCCGAGCCGCGCAGCTCCAGGAGTTTCTGGCGCAGCTCCGTCTGCAACTGCGCGATCTCGCCTTCGGCCTCGGCGCGCCGCGTGCGGCCCTCGTCCTGGATGCGGATCGTCTCCTCCAGCGTCGTCACCAGGTCGGCGTTGACCTTGCGCAGCGTTTCCACGTCGATCACGCCGCGCTCGACCTCCTTGCCGACCTTCGCCGAGCCGACCTTGAGCAGCTCGGCGTTCTTGGCGAGCAGCTCGTTGGTCGTGTCGCTCACGTTCTTCTGAAGCTCCAGCGCCTTCTGCTGGCGGTAGAGGCTGATGGCGATGACGATCTGGTTCTTCCAGAGCGGGATCGTGGTGAGCACCGAGGCTTGGATCTTCTCCACGAGGTTCTGGTCGTTGCTCTGGATGAGGCGGATCTGCGGCGCCGTCTGGACGGCGACCATGCGCGTCAGTTTGAGGTCGTGGAGGCGGCGCTCGAAGCGCAGGGCCGCCTGCTGCAGATCGGTCAGCCGCTGCGCGACCATGACGTCGCTCGAGGCCGCGGC
>Ga0316226_1000472_pt1 | contig 53929 bp, 40 predicted proteins | sample TBH18017metaG_FD_206009 | JGI IMG/M metagenome (GOLD analysis project Ga0316226, IMG submission 206009) | Freshwater microbial communities from Trout Bog Lake, Wisconsin, USA - TBH18017 | ecosystem: Environmental > Aquatic > Freshwater > Lake > Hypolimnion/Profundal zone | place: USA: Wisconsin...
CGAAGCATGTATAAGCCTCTGCAATTCAGCATTCAGATCCATACCCGATTTACCTGCCAGTCCTTTTGCAAAAATAACCCCATGCATGTGCAGTTCCTCTTCATCCCCGCTCTTTGAGTATATTCCCACTGCAAGGACTGTATTATGCAGGTCGGTATCTTCAACAGGGAAATCAAACCAGTCGGGAAAATTGGTTTCATGCATGATGCCGGGAAGATGAGGGGCATTCTCCTGCCATGGAATTTTTTTCAGGTTGAGGCCGTAGATCCCGGCGCTTTTACCAACAAGCACAAGGCCGAAAAAATCTTTCCCTGAGATCTCCGCCGACTTCCTTGCTATGGACAGAAGTTCAAGAGGGGTCCGGGAATCAAAGCGGATAAGGCTTCTGAACTCCCCCGAAAACCTGAATCCATGAAGAAAATGCACTGCCCCTGGATGGGTTTTTGAATACCATGCATAATCCACTGCCGGTTGTTCCGCAGCAGGGTACCCGAAAAAATTGTGGGCTGCAAGCAGGGATTCACCGAAAAGGTCGCAATAATCCCTGACGGTTTCACCCACTGAAGCAAGGCCGACCGCAAACTGCAGGTCTGTCTGCGAAATCGTTATAATATCCTGCCTGCTGAAGCTTGACGAATTCAGTTTTCCTGCATTGCCGATGCCTGAATATTTCCCGTCGGGAACATCTCTTGATTCCCATTCATAGATCCTATCGTCAGAAAAAAAATGTTCCCCGGCTCTGCCTGTGGCAACAAGTTCCTGCACATCCCCAAGTTCGGCTAAGGAGGTGATCATCCTGAACAGGTTATGCATGCCGCTGATCCTGAAAACATCTATCGCGGTTTCCTGCATTGACAACAGTATCACCTCGCCTCCTATTGGTTTCAGTTTTTTCTGAGCCTGAAGGAAAACCCTGAGCCCTGCGCTGCTGATATAGGAAACAGCCGAAAAATCAACGATGATATTGTGATTCCCGTCTTCGGCAGCCTGTTCAAATGATTTATTGATGGTGGATGAGGTGAGCCCGTCAATCCTGCCCTCTGCCTCAATGAGTATATATGCTCCGTATGCCCTTACCCTGGTGGTTATCATCTCCCGTAATACCTGATCGCCATCATGGTTATATCATCGCTTGGAGGAATGCCTGAAGCATATTCAGCTACAGATGCTAAAATAATTTTTATGATCTCCTTGTGATCAGCATGCAGGTTGGCTGTGAGCAGGGCTTCCAGCCTTTCGTCCCCGAATAATTCCCCCTGCCGGTTGAAAGCTTCGGTGACCCCGTCGGTATAAAGATACAGTATGTCTCCCGGCGCCAGATGCAGCTTCATGGAACGGTAAATGAAATGCTCTATCCCGCCCAGTACGGTTCCTTTGGTCAGTTCCACGCTTTTAAAGCCTGTGGCATTCAGCAGGTATGGGGGGTTATGACCTGCATTAACATAATCCAGCTCTCCTGTGGCAGTATTGAGTATGCCATAGAACACTGTAACGAACATGGACGATACGCTTTCGCTGCAAAGCAGGTTGTTCACGTAATTCATGCATTCATCAGTAGGCATGCCCTTGAGACCTGTGGCACGGATAATGGTGCGGCTTACTGCCATAAAAATGGCAGCAGGCACCCCCTTGCCCGAAACATCACCGATCACGAAACCAATCCTGTCGTTATCGATCATGAAAAAATCGTAAAAATCTCCTCCGACTTCCTTTGCGGCATTCATTGCAGCATAAATGTCAAAATCCTTCCTGTCGGGATAAGGCGGGAAAAGCTTGGGAAGTATGGCCTGCTGTATCTCCCGGGCTGTCTGCAGGTCCTGCTGTATCGAGATCAACTGGTCATGCTCCTCCAATCCCCGCCTGATCTGCATGATCTCGTCAAGGGTCTTGTTGATGGTAATCTCAAGATCCTCAAAATTGATCGGCTTGGTGAGGAAGTCAAAAGCCCCGCGGTTCATAGCCGTACGGATATTGTCCATATCCCCGTATGCACTTACCACTACTGTTTTAAGCCCGGGATTTTTAAGTTCTTTCAGCTTCATCAACAAAGTAAGCCCGTCCATTTCGGGCATGTTGATGTCGGACAGGATTATCCCTATTTCGGGATATTCAATCAGCTTTGCAAGCGCCTCCAGCCCGTTATGCGCAAAAACGAAGTCATACACTTCGTCCCTTATCTGCCTTCTGAATTTCTGTTTTACAAGCGGTTCGAGATCAACTTCATCATCAACAACCATTATTTTCACTTTCGATACTGAATCTTCTGTCATAAACTTTCTTTTTTCTGTTTTATACATTTATTATACCGTCTTCGGAATAGTGATCACGAATTCGGCATATTCTCCTTCTTTTGAATTCACTTCAATTTTCCCCTTGTGTTCCTGCACAATTATGTCGAAGCTTATCGACAAGCCAAGGCCTGTGCCCTTGCCGGCAGGTTTCGTGGTATAGAACGGATTGAACACCTTCTCAATGACTGAGTTCGGTATTCCTTTACCATTATCCCATATCCTGAACTCGGCCTTATCTTCAAGATCTTTTGTGGAGACTTTCAGGATAGGGAAGTATGCATCTTTGAACTCCTGCTTTTTCTGATGGGTGGAATAACAGGAATTGTTGATCATGTTCAGGAATACCCTGCTCAGATCCTGTGGGATCACATTAAGGAGGGGCATGTTCCGGTCATAATCACTTTCAATTTTAATATTGAAGGATGAGTCGGTGGCCCTCATTCCATGGTAGCCAAGGTTGACATACTCGGCCAGGAGCGCGTTGACGTCGGTAAGCATGCGTTCGCCCGACTTGCCGCGGGAATGGAGCAGCATGCCACGGATAATGCTATCCGCCCTCTTACCATGATCATGGATCTTTGTAACATTGCCTTCGATATCCTGGAGTATTCCTTTGATGTAATCTGCTTCCTTTACACCAAGGGCGGAAGTCAGCTTATCCGACTCGGCCAGTATCTCCTGCACCAGCTCGACCGAAAGCTCAGAGAAATTATTGATGAAGTTCAGGGGGTTCTTGATCTCATGCGCGATGCCTGCTGTAAGCGCTCCGAGCGACGCCATCTTTTCTGACTGAACCAACTGCGCCTGTGCTGCTTTTAAACCGTTGAAAGCTGCATCGAGTTCCTGGTGCTTAGCTTTGAGTTCGGAAGTCCTCTCATCAACCTTTTGTTCCAGGGTCCTGCTGTATTCTTCAAGCTGTTCATGGGAGATCCTGAGCTCATCAGAAGTTTTCTGAAGGTCATGAATGGTCTCTGCAAGCGTCTCCTGCATATAAATGAAAGAGTTGTTCAGCCTGCCGATCTCATCCCTTGACCGGTTAGGTGGAAGAGTCACATTGAAATCACCTTCAGCAAATTTCTCGGCTGCCACGGTCAGACGCCTCAGCGAACCGGTGATAGAGCGGGAGATCAGGAAAATAACAAGGAAGATCAGGGCCAAACCGACAACTGCAATTTCCATCAGGTTACGGTAGAGTTTATTTTCATCGGCCATGAACTCATCCACCGGAAAAATGACCGCTACCGACCATCCGTTGGCGGGAACCGGGGCATAAGCTATCCAGCTCATTTTACCGGTAAGCAGGTTCATATAGGGGATCTCCTCAAATCCTGTTTTCCCTGCGATCATCTTACGTCCGATCTCCCTGAGGGCAGGCAGGTTTTTATTATCGGCGATGGAGAATATCGATTCATTCATGATCTCCGATTTCCGTTTATGCGTCACCACAGTGCCTATCCTTGATATCATATACCCGTAACCTGTCTGGTAAACCTTGATGGCATTGACGATCTGCTGAAGATAGGTAAGGGAGACATCAACCGTAAGGATCCCGATAAACGTTTTCCGGCCGTCCTTATTCACATACAACGGGATCGAATAAGTCGACATCAGGATATTCCCGCCTCCTTCATCATAATAGGGTTCACACCACTGGGATTTCCCAAGTTCCCTTGGGATCTGGTACCAGTCCATGGTGAAATAATCATAATTAGCGTTGCCGAGGAATACAAATTTCAACTTTCCTTTGTCTTTGCAATAATAAAAGGAGTAATATTTGTCATGGGGAGATTTGAAATAAGGTTCAAAAGCCAGGGCAGCTCCATAGATATCCCTGTTATTCTCAACCATTTGCCTCAGCAGGTATTTCATTTTTTCTTCATTACCGAGTTCCGACAGTATCAGTGGTGAGTAATTCATGGGAATGGTCTGGATGTTCGAAAGTATCTTATCAATTTTAAGGATAGCGTTTTCGGTGATCTTATTGGCCTCGCTCTTCAGGTTTGTAACTACAATCTTCTTAGTGACATGGTAGTTGTAAGTAAGGATCAAAACCATGATGGCAGCGATGGACAGAAAGATGAGCAGGATCATTTTGAAGGCCAGGCTGTGCCAGAATGATTTGTTGTTGTTTTTTGCCATGATCCCTTATTTTTCAGCTGATTTGGGAAGCAACCCGGTATATGGCCTGTAAAATTCACTGAACGGGGGGATGGAACTGATCTGTTTACTTTGCAGCAGGATCCGGGCATTTGACAGGTAACCTGCTTCCAAAAGCACTGTATTCAGGTTGGATTTACCTGCCGGCAGGTAAAGGTCCCGGTAGCGGTCGATCATCCACTTCTGGTGTGAACGGTTAGCTGTTTTATTCATACTCCTCAATGTACGGATGACTACAGCCACACTGGTATCAGGATTGTTCAGAGCATACACCCATGATTCCATGCTTGCCTTTACAAACTCTGCACAGGTCAAAGGATCCTCTTTTAGTTTGTCTTCGAGGCAGTAAAGCCCGTCTTCCAGGAAATTCAGTCCGTAATCAGCAAAAAAGAATTTCACCAGTTCGTTTTCATTATAACCGCTGTTAATGATGGCATGATATTCATCGAACCAGTTTGCGTTGGTCACATCCACTCCTCCTTGCAGGAAGAGGTTATTCGTGCTTACGATAGGGATGATTTTTACATTAAGCTTATACTTTGCAAACAATGCCCTGGGCTCAAAATCGTAACCGTCCCAGATACCCGCCCGTTTTCCGTTCAGGTCCTCAATATTTTTTATCCCGCTGGATTTCCTGGCCAGCATCATCAGTGAAGAACGTGTTGAAAACTGGGCTATGTTGACGATATTGATCCCTCTGCTTCTAAGCTGGATAGCGTTGACAAGCCAGAGTATTGCAAAATCGGCTTGTTTTTGTTTGATGATATCGTTGGTTGTCACAAAGGGTTTGTACTCCATGATCTCCAGATCGATACCATGCTTTTTGAAAATCCCCTTCTCTTTACCAACATAATAACCTGCAAACTGGCAGGTGGTGACCCAGTAAGGATATACTTTGATCTTTTTAAGTGTGCCCTGGGGCATGCTCCCTGATACATTATCGGTGCCGGGCTTTTTTTCAGTCTTTTTCGGGGTGCAGGATGCAGCTAACAAAGAAACAAGCATCAGCATGAATATCATACTTGAGAAAGGCCGGGGAAGTGTTCTTTGCATCTGGATTGGGAAATTTCCTTTAATTCAATGTAAAATTAAATTATTTTCGTTATCCAAATCAATTATACGTCATGCAGGCATTGTTTTTCGATAACGAACTGGTTATTAAGGATATCCCCGTCCCTGAACCCGGGGCTGGCGAGTTGCTGGTGAAAGTAAAGTATTCCGCGATATGTAATACTGACCTCGAGATCATCAAAGGTTATATGGGATTCACGGGTGTGCTCGGGCATGAGTTCGTTGGTGAAGTTGTGACAAAGGGCCATGCCCTGAGTGGAAAATCCGTGGTTGGCGAGATCAACTGTTCCTGCCGAAAATGTTATCTCTGCCTCAGCGGAAGGCCCACTCATTGCACCAACAGGACGGTACTTGGTATTGCGGGCCACCAGGGGGTCTTTGCAGATTATATTTCACTTCCTGCAAATAACCTTCATTTTGTTCCTGATTCCCTTGAACCCGAAAAAGCAGTCTTTACCGAACCACTCGCCGCTGCAGTGGAGATCTTCGAGCAGGTACATATGAAACCTTCTCAACCTGTCTTCATTTTCGGAGCTGGCAAACTTGGATTGCTGGTTTCCATGGTGGCCAGGCTGCAGGGTTTTAATTACACCACCTTTGATGTGCTCACCGAAAAAACTGAGTTCGCCTCAGCCCTTGGGATTAATTCCAGGATGGCCGGAGACCTTAAAGCTGAAGAAAAAGCAGAGGTCTGCATCGATTGCACCGGGAACTCCGAAGGCATAAACCTGGCCCTGTCACATCTCTGGCCCAGGGGTACCCTGGTATTGAAAACAACAGTTGCTGAAACAGCCAAACCAGAACTTAACAGCATTGTTATCAATGAGTTCACTATATTGGGATCACGCTGCGGAGTGTTCAAACCGGCGCTTAACCTGCTTGAAAGAAAATTGGTTGACCCCCTGCCCCTGATCTCAGGCCGGTTCTCATTCAGGGATATCATCAGCGCATTTGAATCTGCAAAGAAACCTTCAAACCATAAGATTATAATAATGCATGGGGCCTGAATGTTTTTTTTTTTCAACTGTAAGAATTAAAAAAAATCCTGTAAATTCGCTTATTCATTCAGAAACATCAAAGACATGAAAGCAATCAGAAAAATTTTCAGTGGCCTTTTCCTGACACTCATTGCAACTTTATCCATTACTTCCTGCAACAATACGTCTAACAAGGATCAACAGGCCAACCAGGCAACTGCTGATACCGTGAAAAAAGAAGTGACACTTTCACCCGAAAACAAGAATCTCCTCTACCAGTTCCCGACCCCGTTCGAGGTAACGATGATGCTGCAGAGGGCAAAGGCAGGGTTCATTTTCAACATCACCAACCCCCCGTCCAATGTAACCAAGTATTCGACCGGGAAAGCAAAAGCCCTGAACCTTGGCGTATACAGCGCCGACCTGGCTTATGCAGCAACCTACAATTACATTGATGAAACGAATAAATTCATGTCATGTACAAGCAAGCTTGCAAACGAGCTTGGAATTGCAGGCATTTATGATCCCAACCTGGTTGATAAAGTTAAAAAGTTCAATAACAACAAGGATTCCCTGGTGGCATTGGTCTCAAGGATCTTTAACCAGACCAATGACTTCCTTAGCAAGAACAACCGTAACCAGGTTGCCGTACTTGTTGCAGCCGGTACATTTGTTGAAGCCCTGTATCTGACCGCTTCCCTCAACCAGGTTGCCGCAGATAACAAGTCAATCTCGACAGTTATCTTTAAGCAGAAAGACAACCTCGACAAGCTGGTCACCCTTCTCACAGCCTATAATATGGATTCGGAGATCAACCCGGTGGGTGTCGAGGTAAGCAAGCTTAAAACCATTTATACCAATTACGGGCTGGAAGCAGACAAAAAGCTGCCACAGCAGAAAGCTGCAGAGATCGGTGATCTGACTCAGAGTGTCAGAGACTCCTTTATTAAATGACCGAACCTATCCTCATGGCCTTGGTCCAGCTGTTTGCCCTGGTTGCGGCAACAGCGAGGAAACAAGCCTCTGAGAATTCCAGGCTTATACTGGAGTCGTATCTTCGTGAACAACTCAGCAATCAGGAACTTGACGAGTACCTGAAACTTTTTGACGAATTACTTTCCTTTCATCTTCCCCTGGATGGCTTCGCAGATGCATCTACTGAAGATATTTCACCAAAGATCAAAGCGATCTGCTATAAGATCTCTAAGGACCTTACCTATCTCGACCGGCTGATCGTTTTTATAAAATTCACCGAGTTCGCCGATGAGATTTCCGGGAACGAAACCGGTTTGAACCTTAAGGACAGCGGGGAACTGCTGGGGTATACCGCCATACTCGCATCAGCATTCAGCATCCCCGTGAATGAATATGACAATGCGCTGAATTTTATCCTTGATCCTTTCGGCGGGAAGATCCAGGCACAAGACCTTCTTATCATTGACGCACAAACCGAAAGCCAAGGCCTGAAGCATATTTCCAGGGAACTGCTTGACGGATGCATCCTGGTACTGTATTTCCCCAGCATACGGCGATTCTTTGCGAGGTACTTAGGGAAAGACACTCTATACCTTAACGGTCATAACATCCAGCCCAACCGTTCCTTTTTCCTCAGTAACGGTTCCATTCTGAACAGCCTGAAGATACTGCCGGTATACTATACCGACATTGCATCGAAGTTTCTTCATGGGGATGAGACCATACAGATAGAATTTACAGCAAAAGAGATTGAATACCGTTTTAAGAACAGTACCAACGGCATACATCCGTTCAGCTTCACCGCCCGTTCAGGAGAACTGATAGGTATCATGGGCGGAAGCGGAGTGGGTAAATCAACACTCCTGAACGTGCTGAATGGCAGCCTGGAACTTAATAATGGCGAGATCCTGATCAATGGCTTCAAGCTTGGAAATGATCAGGAAAAATTAAGGGGAGTCATTGGGTTTGTACCCCAGGACGACCTGCTTGTTGAAGAGCTTACCGTTTTCGAAAACCTTTATTTCAATGCCCGGCTCTGTTTCAGGGATTTCAGCAGGAAACAGCTGATCAAAGCCGTACTGAAGGTATTAAGGGATATTGGGCTGATCGGGATCAAAGACCTCAGGGTGGGAGATCCCCTGAACAAGTTTATCAGCGGGGGACAGCGTAAAAGACTGAATATTGCGCTGGAACTGATTAGGGAACCTTCGGTGCTGTTCGTTGACGAACCCACCTCAGGACTTTCTTCCATGGATTCTGAGCTGGTGATGCTGCTTTTAAAGGAACAGACCCTGAAAGGCAGGCTGGTCGTTGTGAATATTCATCAGCCTTCATCGGATATATACAAGCTTTTCGACGTGCTGCTGGTCATGGATAAGGGAGGGTTCCCCATTTATTACGGTAACCCCATCGATGCCCTCACCTATTTTAAAACTCTCAGCAGCCATGTAAACCCGGCCGAAAGTGAATGCCAGAATTGCGGTTATGTGAACCCTGAGCTGATTTTGCAGATCACCGAGGCCAAAACCATCAATGAGTACGGGAAGCTTACTGTTAACCGTAAAGTCAGTCCCAAAGAATGGTACGAGCATTTCTGTAAAAATATACAGCCTGAACTTAAGCTTTCAAGCCATAAGCGGGAGCTCCCCCTGAACTTTTTCAAGGTGCCCGGCCGGTGGAAACAATTCAGGATCTTTGGTCTGCGTAACCTGCTTTCAAAGATCACCAACCGGCAGTACCTCATCATCAATCTCTTCGAGGCCCCGTTCCTGGCTGCACTGCTCGCTTATCTTACAAGATATTACAGCGGGGATTCCTATTCGTTCGGAGGGAATAAAAACCTGGTCGCTTACCTGTTCATGAGCGTGGTCGTCGCCCTGTTCCTTGGAATGATGGTAAGCGCCGAAGAGATTTTCAGGGACCGGAGGATACTTAAACGGGAGGCCTTCCTGCACCTCAGCCGGAGCAGCTACCTCAATTCAAAGATCATCCTGCTGTTTGTGCTTTCGGCCATACAAACGCTGCTCTATGTATTGATAGGCAACTGGATACTTGACATCAGGGGAATGACCCTGGCTTACTGGCTGATTTTGTTCAGCGCCTCCTGCTTTGCCAATATGGCCGGGCTGAACATTTCGTCGGGACTTGATTCAATCGTCGCCATTTACATCATCATACCTTTTATAATAGTGCCCCAGCTGCTTTTAAGCGGGACCATCGTACCATTCGACAACCTCAACCCCACAATCAGTTCCAGGGTAGATGTTCCTTTCGTAGGCGACATGATGGCCTCCCGTTGGAGTTTTGAGGCGATGGCCGTTGAACAGTTTACCGGCAACAGGTATGAGAAGCAGTTCTACCAGGCCGATAAAGAGATCTCGAAGTACAGTTATATTACCGCCTTGCGCATCCCCGCCTTACAGGAAATGCTGAATGAATCGAGGATGAACATCATCAAACACAAGGATCCTAAAAAGACCGGACAAAACCTGGGGATCATCAGTTATGAGATCAGCAGTCTTGAAAAAGAAGCCGGATCCAGCAAGAGCATATTGAAAGGCGCCCTTACTCCGGCTGTCCTCACCGACCAGTACAGCATGGTACTCAGGTCTTACCTCGATTCACTCAGCGTGATCTATTCGGCCAGGCTGAATGCAGCCAACAACAGGCATGATACGAGGTACCAGAAACTTGTCAGCCTTATTGGACAGGATGCGGTTTATACCCTGAAACAGGATTACTATAATGAGAACCTCGCCGACCTTGTGCTTAACTCGGCTTCAACCGACAAGATCATCGTAGGGAAAGACAATCTGATCAGGAAAAAAGACCCTGTTTTCATGGATCCCGAGTCAAGGGCGGGAAGAGGACATTTTTATACTCCCGTAAAATACATCGGATCGGTTAGCATCGATACCTTCTGGTTCAATACTGCAGCATTATGGCTGATGTCGCTGATCCTTTATCTGACTCTCCGGCATAATACTCTGAGAAAGATCATAGAATATTTCGGCGCGCTGAAGAAAGCAAAGAAGTCTTAGCCAGGGTTTAACGCGAGCCTCTAAAGAAATCCCCGGGTTTGGGGTCAAATCAGTACAGCAGGTTTTCAAGACATCCCGTTAAGCCTGATTGTTTCAAGCTCCGAAGCGCTGAATAGCCCGCTTTTAAAAAGTTTCAGGAACTGATTCGAAACTCCAGTCCTGAACAGCAGCGCATCATCGGAATTAACCGTCACTTTCACCCCATGATCGAAGAGTATCCTGATGGGATGCGTTTTATAGGATCTCACCCTTTTAAGTTTGATGTTACTTTCGGGGCATACATTGAGACGTATTGAACTTGAGGCAAGCCAGTGCATGACTTCAGGCGAACCTGCCGCCCCTATTCCATGCTGAACCTCATCCAGGCCCAGTATTTCCACCGCTTTCCTAACCGATTCAGCATCTCCGAACTCACCTGCATGGGCCTTTAGCTTAAGGCCGGCCTTACGGGCAAAGCGGAAGAGTTCACGGAAATTCTCAAGCGGTTGGGCCATCTCATCATCATACAGGTCAATACTTTTAAAATAATCAAATGCAAGAAAAGGTTCAAGGTGCTTTAGGATAGTGCGTAATGGGAGGGTTTTCGGGAATCCGAGTTCGGGCCTGAATTCAATCCCGGGCGCGATCAGTGCATGGTAATGTCGGAGCGATTCAACAGCTCTTTTGGGCGAAACATTAAACAGGCTCCCGAAGAAGCCGTCCATGCTCATTTCAAGGACTTTCACCCCGTCGTGTTTCGCCTGCACGAATGCAGCCTCCACGGCTTTTTCAAATGCGCCCTCTTTTCTCATAAAAGGGGCGTACACCTCGCCAATCCATCGGTTCAGGGGTTCTATCCCCATATGGTCTGCACGAAAAGGCTGCAGCTTCTGCCCGTAAAATTTCTGAATTACTGAGGCTTTGCCCCCAAGCATGGCGTGGTTGTGCAGATCCGATTTAGGGATGCTGCGTATGGCTTTCAGGTTGCCGTCCTCCAACGCAGTTTTAAAAGAAAGTTTATTTACCGGCATAGTCCAGGTTTTGTTTCATGACTCTCATCAGGTTACCTCGCAGGGTTCGGGTCGGCTTTCAAATAAGCGCTGGGTATGCACATCTGAACCACGCCGCCGAAACCAAGGGTGATTGAAATTAAAAGATATAAGGCGATGAAGGCTTTTGTTTTCACTATTTGCCGGGATTATTCAGTTGCCTGAGGTACATCTGTATTGAATTTTCAATGCCGTAATACAGGGCGTCGCAGATGAGGGCATGCCCGATAGAGACTTCAAGGAGGTATGGGACATTCTGCTGAAAGAACTTCAGGTTCAACAGGTTAAGGTCATGACCGGCATTCAGGCCCAGCCCGCAATCATGCGCTGTCAAAGCGGCTTCGCGAAACTGCTTCACTGCCTGTTCAGGACCCATCTTATAATCCCTGGCATAAGCCTCGGTATAAAGCTCAACCCTGTCGGCCCCGGTTACAGCCGCATTACGAATCATTTTTTCATCTATTTCAATGAATACGGATGTGCGTATCCCTAAAGCCTTAAATCCACTTATAACCTCTTTAAGAAAGCTTTCATGCTCAATGGTGTCCCAGCCTGCATTGGATGTAAGAACCCCAGGGGGATCAGGTACCAGCGTGACCTGGGCAGGTCTGGCTTCTTTGACAAGAGCGATGAATTTTTCGTTGGGATACCCTTCGATATTGAATTCCGTTTTCAAAACAGTCTTCAGGTCCAGCACATCCTGGTATCGCACATGCCGTTCATCGGGCCGGGGATGCACCGTGATGCCTTCAGCCCCGAATCGTTCACAGTCCAGGGCCATGGCAACCAGGTTCGGGAGGTTCCCTCCCCTTGCGTTCCTCAGGGTGGCTATTTTGTTTATATTAACGCTTAATTTGGTCATCTAAGGAATTTCTGCAAAGCTAATACTTCAGGGTGAATTGATATAAAAAGCTGGTAACTTTGTTACTTGAAAATCCATATAAATTCAGATTAAACTTCATTTTTATCGCCAGTATATTGATGAAATGGTTTTGTTATGAGAGCATTGGTCCAGAGGGTTTCTTCAGCTTCAGTAACAATTGACGGCAGGCTGACTGCAGTCGTTGGTTACGGCCTTATGGTCCTCCTGGGCATAGAGGAGGACGATGGGCAGGAGGATGTGGAATGGCTTTGCGGGAAGATCTCCCGGCTCAGGATTTTTGATGATCTCCAGGGCATCATGAACCTATCTGTTACTGACGTAAGGGGTGAAATTCTGCTGGTTAGCCAGTTCACCCTGCATGCCTCCGTGAAAAAAGGCAACAGGCCTTCATACATACGTTCAGCAAAACCTGAAAAGTCAAAACCTCTTTACGAATCGTTCATCTCATGCCTTTCGAAGGAAACAGGGTCAGAGGTGAAAACAGGCGTTTTCGGAGCCATGATGGATGTTGCACTGGTCAACAGCGGGCCGGTGACCATCATCATGGATTCAAAAAACAAGGAATAAGTCATGTTAAAGTTAAGTAAAAGTTTGGTTATTGTACAGGGTCTGATTATATTTGTGACTTGAAGAAGATTTTACTGATAGAAGACGACCGTCTGATCCTGGAAACAACCTCCAACTTCCTTGAAGGAGCTGGTTTTGAGGTACTGCAGGCCGGAGGAGGCGACGAAGGCATTTCGCTTGCAAAAGTCAAATCGCCTGATCTTATCATTTGTGATGTCCTGATGCCCGGCACTAACGGGCATGAGGTATACAGGATACTTCACAGCGATACAACCACAGCCGACATTCCATTTATCTTTCTTTCATCTCTTTCTGATATACGCGATATACGCGTGGGGATGCAGATGGGGGCCGACGATTATATCACCAAGCCTGTTCATCCCGACGAGCTGCTGAAGACCATTGAAACCAGGTTTGAGAAGTTTGACCGCCTGCTGAAGCACAAGGAGTTAAGGTATCATGCACTGTTTGAACTGGCTTCTGAAGCCATTCTGATGATCAAACCTGACACTGCGGAGATCATCGATGCAAACCAGGCAACGCTCGACATGCTTGGTTACTCAAAGCATGAGATCACCAGATTAAAAGCAAACGACATCCTGCAACCTGCCACCTGGGAGCATGTGATTCAGTTTCTTTCGGGGAATGTAATGAGCAGGAGGCTTCCACTTCAGGAATCTAAGTGGAAACGTAAAGATTCTGTTGAATTCCCTGTGCAAATCACAGGGCAGGCGATTGAAGTCCAGGGTTTACCCTATTTTTTACTGACGGCCCGTGACATTTCGGATATCCGATTCAAGGAGAAAGCCCTGAAGGACAGTGAAGAAAGGTATAAAGAGCTGGTCGAAAATATTGGCGAGGGCATTGGAGTGGTCGATCTCAACGAGCGCTTTACCTATGTAAATCCTGCTGCTTCGGAGATCTTCGGACTTCCTGCTTCCAAATTGGTCGGCCAGAAACTTCTGACTTTCATCCACCCCTCATCCCATAACGAGATCCTGAGGCAGACGCAGAACCGCCTCCTGGGACAGAAAAACATTTATGATGTGGAAGTCCTCAGGCTCGACGGGCAGAGGCGCTGGATCGTTGTCACGGCAACACCTCAATATGATGCCAACGGTGCATTTTCTGGCACTTTCGGGATTTTCCGCGATACAACAAAGAACAAGCTGGCGGAAGCCCGTATCAGGGAAAGCGAAGAGAGGCTTAGCGCCATTGTTGATCTTACCAATGATTATATATGGGAGATAGACCCGCAGTGGAGATATACCTATGTAAGCTCCAAGGTGTATGATATCCTTGGATACCGTCCCGAAGAACTGCTCGGCAAATCACCCTTTGCATTCATGTTGCCTGAAGATGCGGAACTGGCAAAACAACAGATCAGGAAGACCGTTCACGAATACAAAGCCTTGAACCTGATAACTAATCGTGCGATTCACCATGACGGTCATGTTATCTACCTTGAATCATCAGGGATTCCTTTATTTGATGGTAATGGTAAATATTCTGGTTACAGGGGCGCCGACCGTGATGTGACCCTGAGGAAGTCATTCGAGAACCAGCTGATCATTGCCAAAGAAAAAGCCGAGGAATCCGACCGGCTTAAATCCTCCATCCTGGCTAACGTAAGCCATGAACTGAGAACTCCCCTGAACGGGATACTTGGATTCGCCGAGATCCTTAAAGCCGAACTTAAGCAAACCGAGCAGGAGTTGATGGCCGATAATATTCATTCTTCAGGAAGGAGGCTGATGGGAACCCTTAACTCCCTGATCACGTTGTCACAACTGGTGGCTGGAAAAGTCGCCCTGGTGATCAGGCCGGTTTTCATGAAAGAATGCATCAGCGCTGTCATCCGCTCCCTTGAGCCTCTCGCAAAGGAGAAAGGCCTGAGTATTACATTCAATGCAGATCCTTCTCTCACGGTCAATACAGATGAACAACTTTTTAAACAACTTTGCAGGCAGATCCTTGATAATGCCATCAAATTCACCGAACATGGCGGGATTACCGTGGAAATATCCACTGAAAAAGCCAGGCAGGAAGGATATGTCATCATATCGATCATCGATACGGGGATCGGCATTGATACCGATTATCACGACCTTATCTTCCAGGAATTCAGGCAAGTAAGTGAGGGGTTTGGCAGGAAATACCAGGGTTCCGGCATAGGACTTACCATCTGCAAGAAAAGCATTGACCTTCTTGACGGAAAGATCACTATCGACAGCTCGCCCGGCAAAGGTTCGGCATTTCACATCTGGCTTCCTTATAAACAGGAAATCATCGTAAATGAGCCGGATAAACCGGTAGTTACATCAGCCCCGGAACCTAAACCCTTGCCGAAAGCTGATCTTCCATGGGTGCTTCTCGTTGAGGATAATCTTGTCAATAAAGAACTTACAGAGTTTTTCCTCAGAAAAGTTTGCAGGGTTGACTATGCTCCCGATGGAAACACGGCTATTGATATGGTCAGGGCAAAAAAATACCATGCCATACTGATGGACATTAACCTTGGTTATGGAATAAACGGTATCGAGGCAACAAAAGAGATTAAAAAGACCCCTGGGTACCATAACATACCCATCATTGCGGTTACAGGCTATACCATGAGCGGCGACAAGGACATGCTGATTGCCCAGGGATGCACGCATTACCTTGCAAAACCTTTTGACCAGGCAAGTATCCTGGAGGTAATGAGGGAAGTTTTGGCTGTTAACAAGTGAACTTTTACGTGGTCCGGAGCCTAAATCTTTATATAATCTTTATACTTTCTCCCTTATTCAGGTCGTTTACATAAAATACATTTGCACCATCAAACAAACCTTAGTCTCTAACAATAAAAAAATTAGATCATCATGAAAAAAGTTGTTGTTTTCGTATCAGCTATCATGCTGTTTGCCGGTTTAACTTTTGCACAGACTCCCCAGACCAAAGATCAGAAACCAGCTGAAAAGAAAGAAGCTCCTAAAACTACTGAAAAGAAGGACGCTAAACCAGCTACAAAACCTGCTGCTGCACCAGCTGCAAAGCCTGCTGCAAAGCCCGCAGAAAAACCTGCTGCAAAGCCTGCTGAAAAACCTGCAGAACCTGCAAAGAAGTAATCTGAACTTTTTCATTGTTCAAAAAAGGCTGTCCGGTTGGATGGCCTTTTTTTATTTTCCGGGCATCCTGAAAACGATTGGCATTCTCACAACCACCCTTACCGACCTCCCGTTCCTCCGGGCAGGTTCCCACCTTGGCATCAGTTTTACCACGCGTATGGCTTCTTCATCGCAGCCTCCTCCTATTGCTTTTGTCACTTCGATATTGGAGAGAGAGCCATCGACCTCAATGATAAACACAACCACAACCACTCCCTGCACTCCTGCTTTCAGGGCAGATTCAGGGTAGTGCACATTTTTCCGCAAGAACCAGAGCCTCGCATCATCACCCCCGGGATATTTCGGGTATACATCGATCACTGTCACAATTCCTGTTGCATCACCGTCTCCGAGCCCGTTCATGGCATTACCCTTGCCTTTGTTGCCAGCGGTATCGGCAGGATTTGTCTCTTCGTCAACAGGAGGATTGTCTTCAACCGGTTTGAGCTTTTCTGCGGTCACCGAATCTACGACAAGGGGGGCCTGTTCAGCCTCCGGAGGCTTGGGTATTGAACCTGCCAGCTTGTTCATTTCCTCATTGGGAGTAGGGAGCATGCTGTAGTACTGAACATCGGTGATCATATCATTGTCAATCAGCGGGATGGGTTCGAAATAAAAATAGAGAACCGGACCTACCGTCAGGCCGGTAAACAGCAAAATTGAAATGATGATGGAGATGAGGAGGTACTTGTTGTACTGTTTACGCAGCACATATCCTCCGTAAGCCTGGTTCCGGCCCGAGAAAACGATTTCGAACAGATCTGCGCTCCGGTTTGCTTTCATTCCCCCAGGTATTTCTTTAAGCCTTCGATCTCCCTCCTCTGGCGTTTAGTCGGCCTGCCCACACCCGGATCACGGTATTCGAAGTTCAGTTCCCGCATCATTTTGATCCTCTGGTATTCGCTTTCAGGAGTGAGGTCCTGCATATACAAAGGCACCAGTGGCGCACCCACCCTGTTTTCAAGCAGCTGAGTTACTTTGACCTGTTTTGTAAGAGGTGGTTGTGAAATACTGATCTCATTGCCCGGCCTTATTTCGTGGGAAGGTTTGACAATATTCCCGTTAAGCCTGATCTTTCCCGATTTACAGGCTTCAGATGCCTGGTTCCGTGTTTTGAAAAGGCGAACAGCCCATAACCATTTATCTATCCTGACCCCCTCGCTCATTTTTGACGGAAAAATATCTCCATTGGAGCACCGGTAAATTCAAAGTGTTCCCTCATTTTATTCTCAATAAAACGACGATACGGGTCTCTTAAGTATTGGGGATGGTTGCAGAAAAACACGAATGAAGGGAAAGCAGTGGGAAGCTGGGTGGCGAATTTTATCCTTACATATTTCCCTTTGACTGCAGGGGGAGGCGTTTGCTCGATAATGGGCAGGATAAAATCGTTCAGTTCCCTTGTCGGGATCTGCCTGCTTCTGTTTTTGAACACCATAACCGCGGTTTCCATAGCTTTGAGTATCCTTTGTTTCTCGGTGACTGAAGTAAAAACAATAGGAACATCTTTGAAAGGCGCAAGTTGTTCACGGATCATCTCCTCGAACTGCTTATGAGTATTGGTTTGCTTCTCGATAAGGTCCCATTTATTGACAAGGATCACAACTCCCTTATGGTTCCTGTCGATAATATGGAAAATATTCAGGTCCTGGGCTTCAAATCCCCTTTCAGCATCGACCATGAGTATGCATACATCGCTGTGCTCGATGGAACGGATTGCACGCATGACCGAATAAAACTCGATATCTTCCTTGACTTTGCCTTTTTTCCTGATCCCTGCGGTATCGACAAGCAGGAAATTCAGGCCAAAGGAGCTGTATTCAGAATGTATGGAATCACGCGTCGTCCCTGCCATCGGTGTAACTATGGTACGGTCGCGCCCAAGCAGGAAATTCACAAGAGAAGACTTCCCTGCATTCGGGCGGCCTACAATGGATATTTTTGGCAGGTCAGGATGATCATCCTGGTTTTCTGCGGATGATTCATCGAGAGGGGGGAAATTAGCTGTTACAGCATCCAGCAATTCCCCGGTGCCGCTTCCGCTCACTGCGGATATTCCGAAAATTTCATCAAAGCCAAGTGAATAGAACTCATTCACAAGGTCGACCTGTTTAATACTGTCGACCTTGTTCGTGACAAGCAGCACTTTCTTTCCTGAACGTCGCAGCATCGTGGCGACATCCTCATCCATGGGTGTCAGTCCTTCCCTCACATCCACCATGAAAATTATAACGTCGGCTTCGTCGATGGCAAGGTTAACCTGTTTCTTGATCTCCGATTCATAAATATCGTCTGAATCGTCCACGTAGCCGCCGGTATCAATAACCGAGAACTGGTGGCCGTTCCAGTCGCTGAGGCCGTAATGCCTGTCGCGGGTGACTCCGCTGGTAGGGTCTACGATTGCTTCCCGCTGTCCCACCAGGCGGTTAAAGAGAGTGCTTTTGCCAACATTCGGGCGGCCTACGATGGCGATTATTTTTGACATACTTTTTCTTTAAAATTTAATTATTATTCATGTTCGTCGCCCAGGCTATAACCAAATCTCTTCAGCTGGAGTTCATCTTCGCGCCAGTCCTTCGAAACTTTAACATGAAGTTCGAGGAAGATATGGCGGCCAAGGAAATCCTCGATGGCTTTACGCGCCTCGGTTCCCAGCTTTTTAATAGCTTTTCCCTGGTGGCCGAGAATTATTGCTTTCTGCGATTCCCTTGAAACATAGATTACCGACCTGATACGGAGCAATGAGTCTTCGACCTTGAAAGAATCAATGACCACTTCGACCGAATAAGGGACCTCCTGGGAATAATTCATCAGGATTTTCTCCCGGATGATCTCCGACACAAAAAACCTTTCATTCCTGTCGGTAAGTTCATCTTTTTCATAAAAGGGCGGATGCTGGGGCAGAAGTTTAATCAGCCGGGTTAACAACAGGTTAAGGTTAGATTTGAGAAGCGCTGAAACCGGCAAAATCTCAGCTTCAGGTAACAGTTTAGCCCATTGCTCCACTTCCCTTTCAAGCTTTCCCTGGTCTATAGTATCTATTTTATTGACGAGGACGATGACCGGGATCTTTGCAGATGTTATTTTACGGAGGATTTCCTCGTGGGTAAATTTCTGGCCCGGTTCCGTCACAAGCAGGATAATGTCCGCATCGGCAATTGAAGCGCTGATGGCTGATACCATGGCCTGGTGAAGCTTATATTTCGGGGTGAGAATACCCGGTGTGTCTGAAAAAACCATCTGGTAATCCTCCCCGTTCAGAATACCAAGGATGCGGTGCCTGGTAGTCTGGGCTTTAGGCGTAATGCCGGAAAGTTTTTCACCGATAAGAGCGTTCATCAGCGTAGATTTTCCTGCGTTGGGATAACCTAGTATTGTAATATATCCGGCGTTATGGGCCATAAAATTTTTGAATAATTTGGAGATGCGGCAAACTAACTCTATCTTTGCACCGTGAAATTTATTTCATTACGGTATAACTGGCAAAGGTAGTAAAAATATATCGCGGGGTGGAGCAGAGGTAGCTCGTTGGGCTCATAACCCAAAGGTCATAGGTTCGAATCCTATCCCCGCAACCACGAAACCCTGGCACGAAAGTGCCGGGGTTTTTCATTCTCCGCCGAGGCCGCAAAGCTTGCTATGCTGGGCGAGGCGGGGAATGAAAAAGACCGGGCGAGCGAAGCGAGCCAGGGGTTCAATGGTTAAGCCTCCCCTATAAGGATCAACGGAGTTCATCCTATCCCCCCAACAACTGCGAATTGTATTGCCGCTGTATGAAAATACGCTTGATTCGACAGTAAATCCAACCTTTAAAGTATTTATTTCAAAGGCCGGTATACTCATTAATGAGTATCAAAGGATTTGTAACTTTGATTTTTGGATTTCAACTTAATTTTGCAGAGTTGTAAATTTGAATTATAACGAATAAATAAATTAGGAGATTAGTTCAAAATGGAAACATTATCAAGAAGTTATAGTCTATTCTTTGATTTCATAGATAAATATCTTCCGGATGGATTTCAAAATATTGAACCTGATTCACCCCTTATGTTGAACCTGGAAACGATGATGGAAGCCAATAATCAGTTCTTTTTCATCGGGGATCAAATCAATATGAAGATGTTTTTTACCAGTAAAAGAAGTTTGGATTTGATTGGTGTAGATTCCAAAGATATGAGTCTGGTAAGTTTTCTTAATAGGATACATCCGGATGATTTGACCAGGCTTAGCAGTGCACGCTCAAAAACATATCAACTGGGAGGGGATCTTTTTCTGGTTAAAAAAGGGATTGCCATCATTTCAACAACATTAAGTTTTCAGAAATCCCCTGGCAATTATTTAAACCAATTGGTACAGTGTCTTTTGTTTTATAAAGATATACCCTACTCTACCGTTTTTAGACTACAAGTCCATACAGATATCTCCGCTTTCAAAAAAATCAGGAAAGGATATCATTACTATTTAGGCGATAATGTCTCTTTTTTTAGATATCCGGATGAAAATTTGTTATCGATTGGAAATATTTATTCGAACAGGGAATTTGCTATCATTAAACTGGTCTCTGAAGGTTTGAGCAGCGGACAGATTGCAAACAAGCTTTTTCTGAGCGTTCATACAATCGAAACCCATCGCCGGAATATTTTAAAGAAATCGAACAAATCTTCCATTATGGAATTAATTCTGGATCTGAAGGTAAGGGGAATAATGTAGATAAATTATCCACTAAAGACAGTAAAATACCTGCTTTGATTCTTACTTATAAATGAGCCTGTTTCTCGTGTAATTGACTCTGTAATGTGATGATAGGTTTTTGGTTAATTTTTACCAGCCTTGTTTCAGGATGATCAAGGGCAAGAATTAAAAAAATAACCATTGCAAAGATAAATGCCAGCAGCAGGCTGACCCTGAATCCTCCTTTTCCTGAAATGCCGAATTGGTAACCTAAAGCCATCATGGATAAAAATGAACCCACATATAAAACCAGCAGCACCGCAAACGGAATCCGGGACGCAACAAATAATGTAATCCGTTTGTTAAAACTATCAATAAGCTTGGTTACAGATGTGGAATAGAGGCTGAACTCCACCGAACAACGGTTGGTATCAGGCATTGATTTCACCTGGTTCCAAAGCATGTCAAGTATTTTCTGAGAACGGGAAATCGCAGTGTCGATTTTCGAGGGATCTTTGGAAAGATCGACCCAGAGATCAACATATTCGGTCAGTAGTTTTTGAGCGCCGGACCTGAGTGGTTCCTTTAACAGTTCTGTCCGCAGGTAGGTCGTTCTGACGTCAGATACTTCTTCGAGAATGAATGTCTTGCGGGCATCATAATGACTGGATGCGATCTGAAATGTAAAAGCCAGCATGAAAGTCAAAAGTCCTAAAACCGCACTCACAATTGAGCCAATTGCTGCTTTTGGCAAATCCGGTGATTTCTTTATGATGTATATGCCGTAAATCTGACCAATATAAATGGCTACCATGACGCAAAGAAGCGGGAGAAAAAACATTCCGGCTATTTCGAGAAAATAACTAATTACCATGCATGCGGGTCGTTTAAAGATTAGCTGTGAAAATCAATGTGGTCAACATGTACTATGACAAAAATAATTCATAATTTCAATAATCCGGGGAAGAGACCATACTTGATATCGAGTATTTTTAGTATAATTCATTAAATCCGGTTCAATATGTTATGACTGCTATTAAATTAAGAGTTATTTTTAAAATGACGCTATTGGCCAATTCAGAATATGACAAAAAGCTTTAATTGAAACATTAATTTAAAAGTTCAAGCTTATGAAACGATTATTTTTATTTTTTGCAGCAGGCTTACTTACTCTTTCCGGCAACGCCCAAATTGATAAGACTAAGCTTAGCCTGGAAGTCTCAAAAACAAATGAACATAACGCAAAGCTGCTTTCAACCTATACCTGGAAGAGATCTGTCGACGGTTTTTTCGAAGGCGAACAGGTTTTCCAGTCACTGAGTTCTGCCACTGTCGGACCTGATGGCAAACCCGCTTACCAGGTTATAGAAAAATCAGGTTCGAGCCAGAAAAAATCCTCGAAAAAGCAGGCTCAGGCAACCGAAAATATTAAAAATGCTGTTGAGCTTGTTTCAAAGTATATTTTCATGTCCACCGGCCAGTTGGTCGACTTATTCAATAAAGGAACCTTGTCGGTATTGAATGATGATCTTAATGCCGAAGCATTTAACTTTTTCAGCAAGGGCGACCATATCAAATATACCTACGACAAAAAATCACTTCAATATAAAACCCAGGTTATTTCTACACTGTTAAACGGTGAACCTGTTAAGGCTATGGTTACTTATAAGTTTGTTGATGACTTAAACACTGTCGATAAAGTGGTTCTTGAAATGCTGGCGAAGAAAATCAAGGCCAATATAACGAATACAGAATTCGCGAAAAAATTATAACCACAGGGAACCGGCCCCCAAGACCAAAGTTCCAGGTCGATAATCGTTCATACCCCAACAGTACGGTTAAAACGTACCGTACTGTTGGGGTATTTTACCATCCTTACCGTTTGCATTCTCCGCTTCCTTTCCGTTAAGATTTTAGAGGATTTCAGCCGGCTGTTTGAGCTCAGTCCGAAGCTCATTCATCCTCATTAACTCATCAGGGATACTCAATGATGAGTATCAAAAATTTGTATTTTTGAAGCCTGATTGCAGATCATTTTTGAATTGCAAACATAGATCATATTAGGAGGTTTGTGCAAAATGGAAACATTATCAAGAAGTTATAGTCTATTCTTTGACTTCATTGACAAATATCTTCCGGGTGGGTTTCAAAATATTGATCCGGATTCACTCCTGATGTTTAAGATTGAAAGGATGATGGAAGCCAATAACCAGTTTTTTTTAGTTGGCAACCTTATCCATATGAAAGTGATTTTCACAAGCAGAAAAAGTATTGATTTAATCGGTGTAGACTCCAAAAATGTTGATCCTGCCAGTTTTCTGAGCCAGGTCCATCCCGATGATCTTGCAAGGCTAGTCCTTGCACGGACTAAACTAATGACGCTGGGAGGGGAACTTTTTGTGGAAAAGAAAGGGAATGCAGTAATATCAACGAACCTAAGGTTTCAGAATCCTTCCGGACGTTATCTGAACCAATTAATACAATGTTATTTGTTTTATCAGGCTGAGCCCTGCTCTACTGTTTTTATGCTCCAGGTCAACACGGATATTTCCTGGTTTAATAAAGCTAAACATGGATATCATTACTATGTTGGAGATGATATATCTTACTTCAGGTATCCGGATGAGAAATTATTATTAAAGGGGAATATTTTTTCGGGCCGGGAATTTGAGATCATTAACCTTGCCTTGGAAGGATTGAACAGTGAACAAATTGCAAACAGGCTTTTTCTGAGTGTTCATACCATCGAAACCCATCGAAGGAATATTTTAAAGAAATCGAATAAATCTTCCATCATGGAATTGATTTTAGACCTGAAGAAAAGAGGTATTATTTAGAGATAAAATACACCCGGAAACAGGGGAATACCCGTTTTGGTCCTCGCATATACCGAATCAAAAAACGACATGGTTTTCCCGCTCAACCCTGTTCTTCGTATTGAGCAGCTATTTTACCTTTTTTTATTTCGCGTTTGAGGGCAGCGTAGTCCTTTTCGTTTTGGTCGGCATAGGCAAAGGAGAAACCTGCAATGGCTTTATCGAATGTGTCGCTTGTTCCCATATACCCGCTAAGCATTGCAGCATCCCCTGAGCGTGAGTGCGATAGCGCCATCGCCTGCCCGCACCAGTCTGCGTAGGCAATCATTTCAGGTTCTCCGAATGTTTCCACCCTCATCGAAATCTTGATGTCCCTGAGCTGACGGAAGTAATAATGCCGCCCCAGTTTCCCTTTGGTCCAGCCCAGGAAAGGATCGCTGAACGGCTGAATAAGACGGTAGCCGTTTACTACACGCTGGCCATGGTTTGGGTAAAAACTTTTCCCGGCAAAAGGTTCAAGTACTGATGGCCGGGCTTCTTTTACCTGAAGGAAAAGTGTGTCTCCATCTGCTGTCATGAGCAACAATACCCAACACAAAGTACCTACGCTTCCAACGCCAACTACTTTTATTGCGACATCCTTAAGCTCATAACGCTCAAGAAAGAAACTATATACCGGAGGCAGGGTTTGCCGATAAAGTTCAAACGCCTCCTTCACCGCCTCAGTGATCTCCCCGGGAGTATGTCCCTTTATATGAAAAATTGCAGGCAAATTATCTTTAATGAATGTGGATGAGCCTGTTCCTTTCACAAGCTGAGGGAAAATATCCTCCGCTATGCTTCGTCCACGTTCCTTTTCCAGGCGTTTTGAACCGCGGGCCATCATTTTAGGATCCCTTAATTTGGATATCATCTTATCGGCCGTGAGTGAAATATGCCATAGTTCCAATATCCTCATTTCGCTGTAAGCGGCCATATTCACCCGGTATGATCGCACACACTCCAGGGCCGCTTCTTTTGCAACAGTCTCACTAAGATTATTGTTCCTGCACGCAATGACAAAGCTGGCTGCAAGCCGTTTGACGTCCCACTCCCATGGTGCAGGTAGCGTTTCGTCCAGGTCATTAATGGAGAAGATGATATTTCTCTCAGGTGTGGCGAATCCGCCAAAATTGCACAAATGGGCATCACCACAAGCCTGAACAAACAACCCGGAGACGGGTGTATCAGCAAGGTCGGCAGCCATGTTAAAGGCCGACCCACGATAAAAAGTAAAAGGAGATCTTGACATGCGTCCATGACGAAGGGGCAATAATTCCGGCATGCGTCCTTTCTCACTCGCAAGAAGGAGATCAATGGGATCCTTGCGATTGGCTGGTGCCTGCCATAATGCATGCGATGAACGGGGACAGGTTTTTCTCAATTGCTTCCCCATTTCGTAACGCTCATTGCGGGGAGCATGGTATATCCTCAATTTGATGTTGCCATCCTCAGCATGGTTTGCCTCAGCAGTCAACTCCTGTTTACTTTTCTTCATAACAATGTCCTTCAAAATGAAAAAACCACATTAATGATTACTGATAACAGATACGCTTAGTAAGAAAATGATTTACCAACTTCAGACTTACATAACTGAATTCTAAGAGAATGTTAAAAATCACTTTTTCGTAGTGTCAGCTTTTTTTGGTTCCTCTTTTTTAGCTGGAACTGAGTCTGCCTTCTTGGTCGTTTCTGCAGGTTTCGGAGCCACCAATTTCATAATGAATTTACCATCCTTATTAAAAAGGAGCGATTGGGCATCATTGCCTTTCATGACCTTCACTTCAGTTGCCTCATCATACATATACGCTTCTGTAAGCTTATATTCAGTCTTTTTAATGTATCTCGTAATATCATTGCTTACATCTTTAGTTGCCAGGGTTGTCCTGATTTGTGATGACATTTTATCCTTCATTGATCCTGTTTCCTTTTTCAAGAATTTTCCTTTTTGATCAAAAAGCAGCCATTCAATTGCATCACCTTTTTGAGTTTTCATTTCATAAACGGCTTCATACTTGAAAGCTTCTATTGCTTTGTAACCATCGAAGTTCTTTTTGATGTATTTCTCAATACCTGAGTTCAGATCCTTGACGCTTATGGTTGTTTTTACCTGGGCCTGTATCATTCCTGACAACAGGAAAATCATTGATAATAATGTAATTGCTTTTTTCATTGTTTATTTGTTTTTAGATTTATGATTACATATGATGAAAATTGATTTAATTACTTTATATTAGTGTTATCTCGTTGGAATTGTAATCATCGGCGCTGCCTTTTCATCCGACTGTACCAGGGAACTGATTAAAAGGAGAAAACTGAATATCCCTTTTGATCTGTAATCTCCCTTGTCGATATAGAACCAGTATCCATTATAATAGACTGAAGCAAATGCATTGGCCGGTTCCTGTTTGCTGCTGTTAATATTGATGAACGGCTGAACAGGGGTTCCGTCAGGCATTTTAAATACAGGTTCGGGATAGACCTCTTTCGCCTGTATATGCTCCTCCGGTACATGGATATAAGCTCCGATATCGGCAAGAATTTCAAGGATTGACCTTGTCATTATTGCGAACTGCAAACTATCATTCTTTCTGATCCCAATCCCTACCTTGTATTTTCTGACCGAATCAGGAATACCGAGAATCTGGTTCAATTTTTTTATTGTTTCGGTCACTAAAGTATCTTGTTCCTGGCCGATTTCTATGAATAATTCCTCTTTATTTTCAGAGATCACTGTAGAAGTGATATCGATATCATCCTTTCCCTGGAGCTTTTTAAAGCAATCCAGGAGAGGGAAAAACTCCGGAGAAGCATCGTGCCGGCGCGCACTTCCACCAAAATTGTTTTTAATGCCATTCACTGAATTAACCGTTAGTTTAAACACCTGGTCAATAGGATAGCCCGCATAAACAAGGCTCATTATAACGGTTGTCGGGATAGGCTGCATCAGGCTTAATGCAAATCTTTCGCCAGAAACAGGTTCATAGGAAATTGTAGGACGGTCGGTCATGGTACCCTGTGCACCAACCGAAGGGTTCCATCCGATTCCATTTGGCTCATATGAAGCGCCGGCATTGAACTGGCCTGAAATTTCGTACTGGCTTATAATGGATGATATATCCATCATAACGGGAGCATCAGCATACCTGATTCTTACAATATTCAGCAAAAGCTGTTTTTTCCAAGAATCAGAATACGCATTGAGGTAATCAGTGCGGTCTCTGTTCAAAGTTCGGGGTCCCACGCTTTTACATGAGGTGATGAAAAGCGCCGGGATCAGAAGAAAAAACAAATACTTATGATATTTCATGATTTTTAAATGTTATAACCAATGTGAATTAAGGTCAGAGTCCTGCGTTTTAATTTATTCATCGTCCTGCACCTTTTTTGTATCCGGAATTATCAACCATACGGTTCACTTTCTTCAGCTGAACTTCAAGTGTGGTCTTTGCCGCGAATCGGGTTCAAGCCGGAAAGTCTTTACAGGTGAAATTAAAAACCACCTGTTGTAAAGGATCATCAAAACAGGTATTGACCTGCCTCAGCCAATAATTTTAATTCAATTTTTCAATAGGATCGGAGAGCAAGACTCCCGACCTTGAAACTACTTTTTGATATTTATAGTCACTTTACCTATTTTTCCATTGAATTTGGACGATGTCCCATAATCGGCCACCGGGGTTCCTTCATCGACGCCCACATCAGCCATGTCATCACCTGAGAAAATGCTGGGTTCAGTTTTAGTAATCTTTGTCTCGGCAACTTTAACGCCATTTACCGAAAGAGTTCCGGTTCCGCCTTTACCTGCACCTCCACCGTCATATTTAAAATCATAAGTAAGTGTGTATTTGCCGGGTTTCAGCGGTTGTGAAGATGTTGCCTGAAATTGTTCCAGGCCGAGGTAGTTATACGTGAACACAGGCTTACCTTCCCTGATATAGAAAGAAAAGCCCCCGAACCGTCCGCCCTGGCATACGATCACTCCGTTTCCGCTGGACGGAACCTCAACATCTGCAGTGATCGTATAGGAAGTATTAAAAAGACTGATAAAAATATCGGTCCCCATTCCTTTCATACCCTCACCCAGGGTCATGGTGGTTTTTCCCTGCATCATGGTCGGCCTTCCGACTGCTGCGGCATTTAGTCTCTCAAACCTTCTGTCATCAATCGGCAGTACATGATATTTTTCCGCTTCCTTCATAAACAGTTCCTGCATATTTTTCAGTTTCCCGGGATCTTTCGCAGCAAGGTCATTCGAAAGGCTGAAATCTTCCATGGTATTGTATAGCTCCCATTTATCTTCCTTCAATACATTATAAGGTTTCGGGTTCCATGGGGCCTGGTGTATGGTCCGGGCCAGCCATCCATCCTGGTATAACGCCCTGTTACCCATCATTTCAAAGTACTGAACGGAATGTTTTTCTTTTGCTGCAGCATCATTGAATGTGTAAACAAGGCTGGTTCCTTCGATGGGAGCTTGGTCAATTCCATTTACTACTTTTGGGGCCGGGATCCGGGCAGCCTCGTAAACCGTTGGTGCAATGTCTATTACATGCCCAAATTGAGAATGGATCTCTCCCTTTGCCTTTATTCCTTTCGGCCAGCAGATTACCATGCCGTTGCGGACGCCACCAAAGTCTGAGGCAATCTGCTTGGTCCAGGTAAAGGGGGCATCCATAGCGACCGCCCAGCCTGCTGCGAAATGAGGATAGGTGCTTGGGGAACCCCATTCATCATAATGTTTCAACATGTCGGGAACCGTTTCAGCAACCTGGTTGAAATAGGTACACTCGTTGAACATCCCGTTCATCTGCCCTTCAGCGCTGGCTCCATTGTCTCCTGCAATAAAAATAATCATTGTATTTTCCATGATGCCCATTTCTTTGAGTGCGTCGATAAGCCTGCCTATTTCGAAGTCGGTTTGTTCTGCAAACCCGGCGTAAACCTCCATCTGGCGGGCAAAGAGTTTCTTTTCGTCGGGAGAAAGGGATTCCCAGTTCTTAATATCGGCGGGTTTGGGCGCAAGTAAGGTGTTCTGGGGAATGATGCCTAGCTTTTTCTGGCGGACAAACGTCTCTTCGCGGACCTTGTCCCAACCCTCATCAAATTTACCTTTGTATTTATCCGACCATTCTTTGGAGACATGGTGCGGGGCATGGGTCGCCCCTGGCGCATAATAGATGAAAAAAGGCTTGTCGGGTGTGATCGCCTGCTGGAACCGGACCCAGGCGATGGCCTGGTTGGTCATATCAGTTGTAAAATGATAATTTGAATCTTTCGGGACTTCAACCTGAGTTATTCCGTCGTAAACCAGTGGTGCCCATTGGTTGGTTTCACCACCCAGGAAGCCATAAAATTTCTCAAAGCCCGAACGGGTAGGCCATCTGTCCTGGGGCCCTGAAGCGGAAAGCTCCCATGGCGGAACTTCATGGCATTTCCCGAACTGCGCTGTATTGTAACCGTTTTGGCGGAGCACTTCAGCCATTGGGGTGATGGCCTGTGGCCGGATGGCGGTATTCCCGGGGAAACAGGTCGCCATTTCTGTAACGGCTCCCATGTTGGCAGAGTGGTGATTGTACCCTGTGAGCAAAGCCATCCTGGTGGGAGCACATAATGCCGTTGTATGAAAGTGGTTGTATTTAAGCCCGGTCTTTGCCAATTTATCAAGTGTTGGCATAGAAACAGGACCTCCAAATGCATCACAAACTCCGAAACCCATATCATCGATCAGAACGATCACCACATTTGGCGCCCCTTGAGGAGCCCTGACTTCAAACCGCTTTGGCGGAGTCGCATTTCTGACATCCAGCTCTTTGTATGTAGCCGGGCTTGGTTCTTTGATTGGCAGGACTGTCCTGTCCTGTGCTGCAACTTGACCTGCAAATGCCGTCAATGCAAACAATGCCAAAACGAATTTCTTTTTCATTATTGGTTTTATAAATAATAATAAAAAAAAGGGTTCATACCTCAAATCATTACAAATTTATTCATTAAATGAGGTAAAGTGTTTTAAATAAGATACTCAATAGCAGGTATTTTTCGCGACAATGAATGCATTTCTCCAGCCGGTTCGGTAACATTCCTTCTGTTTTCGAAAATTGCCCCAGGTTCTTAAAAGCCTTCTACTTAATGCGGTTTACACTCAGAATTCATATAAATCAAGAAGATGAACCCCGCCAAGCCCCGCCCCCATGTTCCGCCCCTGAGGAACTGTGAATTCACTGGGAGTGAATAAACAAGCACGGTTAAACGTTTGAGCCGGGATATTTCAGGCAGACGGCGCCGGGTTTTTCTGATTATGTTGTATATTTGCTTGGAATTAATCTAAATAAACATTAATATGCGACGAAAAATTATCATATCAGTTATATTTTTCCTGTTAATTTACCAGGGTTATTCACAGGACACTTTGCGCTCCCGCATACCTATGCTGGGAGAAAATGCGCCTGCGTTTACAGCAGAATCCACGAACGGGACTATCACATTTCCCGATAACAATAATTCCAAATGGACTATCCTGTTCAGCCATCCGGCCGATTTCACAGCTGTATGCAGTACCGAGATCCTTGAACTTGCCGCAATGCAGGAAGATTTTGAGAAAATGAACACCCGTTTGATGGTTCTTTCAACCGATGCTGTTTCAAGCCATATAGCATGGATCAAATCACTTGAAGCCATCAAATACAAAGGCAGGGAAACTCCTAAAATTAAATTCCCGCTGATATCCGATAAAAACATGTCCATTTCAAGAAAATACGGGATGCTCCAGACATCGGCCAGCCCGATTAAAGATGTCAGGGGAGTTTTTATCGTGAACCCGGAAGGTAAAATCGCAGGGATCTTTTTTTACCAGGTGAATATCGGAAGAAATATGGATGAGATCAAGCGTACCCTCCAGGCCCTGCAGGCAGCAGAAAAGTACAACGTACTGGTACCCGCGAACTGGATCCCAGGCCAGGATGTGATGATTCCAAGCCCAAAAACATCGGCCGATGCTGAAAAATTACAGAAGCAGAAATCATCTGACCTGCAATACCTGGCATGGTACCTCTGGTTTAAAAAACTGCCTTAACAGAATAGTTAAAAAAACGGCGGGTTATCCTGCTGAAGAATATTGTTTCAATATTCCGGCCGCATACCTGAATTGCTCAGGTGAATTGTACAATTGCACCGAGAGCCTGGTTGTACGCCGGGGCGGCCGGGACCAGTACCATAATGGCAGTTCCAGATCATGTTCTTTGAACATCCTGTCCTGCAGTGCATCCACATTCTTATAGTCGGGAGGAGCCAAATCTCCAAAAGCAGGAAGCTCAAGCGTGGTCATGCCTGCATTCATCTCCGCAGGGCAGGACGGGCTCAATCCAAGTTCGGTACAAAAAATATCACGGGCCATTATGCACATATCATGGTTGCGTTTCATGATTTCATCCCAACCACCGGGCATCAAAGAAGCCATATAGTCAATAGCATCAGCCGCACATAGAACAGGTGAAGGATCCATTGTGCCCTGCCAGAAAAACCGCTCGGCAAATGGCTCTGCCTTATGCCCCGCATGACTTATAATCAGGGGCAGCATTGTCTTCTGCCTGTCTTTCCGCACATGCAGGATTGCCGCACTTTTAGGCGAACAAAGCCATTTATGGCAGTTAGCGGTATAATATGCAGCCCCTGTTTTATTGATATCGAGCTGAATACTGCCCAGTGAGTGTGCACCGTCGATCATGGTATCAATTCCCAGTTTATCCAATTCCCTCACAATCTCATCAACAGGCTGTATCAATGCTGTTGCCGAAGTAATGTGATCTATGAGGCAGATCTTTGTTTTTTTACTGACTGCGGATAGAAGAGCGTCGGTGATCCGGCTTGGTGAGTCTATGGGTATGTCATAGCTTGCCTCCACAATCACAGCCCCGGTTGACTCAGCAATATACTCAAGCAACATACGGCAGGCGTAATAAGTGTGATTGCTGATAAGTATTTCATCTCCGGGCTCAAAATGAAGGGATTTGAAAACGGTATTTACACCGGCTGTGGCATTCTGCACAAAAACAAGGTCGGCCGGATCGGCATGAACGAAAGCAGATATCTTCTCCTTTGCAGAACTCATCAACCCCTCCAGCTGCCTCACCAGGAAACTCATTGGCTGGGCTTCGAGCATATTGCGGTACTCATTCTGCTTTTCAAGTATATATTTGGGGCATGCCCCGAAAGATCCGTGGTTCAGGTAGATTGCCCCCGGGTCCAGCGCCCAGAGGTGGGAGAATTCGGATGGATAGCGGATTTTATCTGAGCTCACTTATAATTATTTTGAATAACGAATATTGAACATTGAACGTTGAATTTTGAATGGAATACTCGAATAACGAATAACGAATTTTGAAGTCTGAATGATTTGTAATTCAAATTCTTAATTCATAATTCATAATTCGTTATTCGAGTATTCGAGTATTCGAGTATTCATTTTTATTCCACCAAAAGTATCATCCCCTTAAGATATTCACCTTCGGGATGGTATATGCTTACCGGATGATCTGGGCCTTGCGAAAGATGGTGAAGTATTTTCAGGTTTCTTCCGGTTTCTATGGCTGCCGATTGAAGCGCCGAACGGAACATTTCCCGGCTGATGGCCTGGGAACAGGAGAAGGTGAATAAAAGTCCGCCAGGCTCAAGGTGGCGGATGGCCGAAGCATTCAACTGGATATATGCATGCAGCGCATTGTTCGAGACCTGGTGGGTCTTGGCAAAAGCAGGAGGATCCAGGATGATCATGGAATATTTTTCGGATGTGTTTTTAAGAAAGACCTTTACATCGGCAACTTCTTCGGAATGCAGGCTTTCATCCAGCCCGTTCAGGGTAAGGTTTTCGGCAGCCCACCCTATGGCCTGTCTTGAACTGTCGACCGAATGCACATGCTTAGCCCCTCCCTTCAGGCAGTAAACCGAGAATGCCCCTGAATAACAAAACGTATTGAGGACTTTGCGGTTTTTACCGTAAAACTGTGCAAACATGCGGTTGCTTCTCTGGTCCAGGAAGAATCCCGTTTTCTGGCCGTTAATGAAGTCGACGTTGAATTTGTGGCCGGTCTCAGCGATTTCGACACCCTGTGTTTTGCCAAACAGGAAAGAATCAGACTGCAAACTGTAGTCTGCTGACTGCTGACTTCTTCCTGCCGTTTGCCGTTTGCCGACTGCCGACTCCTTTCTTAAAGAGGCCCTCTCCATGGTCTCGGCGCTTTTATCATACACAGCAACCAGCTTCTCCCCATACAACTCCTTCAGTGCTTCAAGTAACAGGGGTTCAATATTATGCATCCCTAAAGAATGGATCTGGATGACAGCAACCCCGTTATACCAGTCGATTATAAGACCTGGCATTTCATCGCCTTCACTGAAAACGAGGCGGTATGCGTTGGTTAAAGGCCCTGTGGTAAGGCCGGCTTTCCTGCGAAGTTCGAAGGCTTGCCTGAGGCGGCTCAGCCAAAAATCCTGGCCGGTACTCGTCCGCAGAAAAGAAAATATTTTAACCGCAATTGATCCTTCAAGAAGATGCCCTGTAGCGAGGTATCTCCCTTCTGAAGACAGGATCTCAACAATATCGCCTTCTTTGATGCCCCCGTCCTTGCGGTCTATAGCCCCTGAAAAGATCCAGGGATGCCTCCGGAGGACTGCTGCTTCCTTGCCCGGCTTGAGTAAAACTGTTGGAAATCTGTCCATGAGCCTAAAAAAATCCTAAAATACTTGACTTCGCCGGTAAATTTATTACTAATTTTGCACAAATTTAAAACCCAACGCAATGAAAAAGTATTTTTTGCTTCTTCTCATTCCGGTTTTCGTCGCATCCTGCGGACACGAAGCCAAGAAAAAAGCTGAAGAATTGCAGGCCCGTAATGACAGCCTGATGAACCAGACTATGCAAAAGGATGAGGCAATCAACGAATTCGTCCGTTCAATCAACGATATCCAGAGCACACTGGATACGATCAAGATGAAGGAAAATGTTATCAACCTCAGCACCGAGCGCGGTGGCGAAATGAAACAGACCGCCAAGGACCAGATCAAAACCGACATTCAGACTATTTACAGCATGATGCTCAAGGACAAGGACCAGCTTGCCAAACTGACCAAAAAGCTGAAAGCTGCGAATATGAAAGTTGATGAACTTCAGAAGATGGTATCACGACTTGAAAAGGATATTGCCACCAAGAGTGCTGAGATCGAAGACCTCAGGACCAGCCTGTCAAAATTGAATATCAAGTTTGAAGCTGCTTCGCTTAAAATCGATACCCTGAGCAAGACTGTTAACCAGCAGGGGGCAAAGATCAACGACCAGACCCAGACTATTGCGGCCCAGGAAGAAGCCATCAACACTGCTTATTATGTGATCGGCACAAACAAAGACCTTAAGAAGAACGGTGTGATCAAGAAGGGCGACGTACTTTCTGATTTCAACAAGGAACTGTTCACAAAAATAGACATCCGCAAGACCATCGAGATTCCGATCCTGAGCAAGAAAGCCAAGATCCTTTCAAGCCATCCGAGTGCATCATATAAGTTCACCGGCGACAAGAAAGTCATTCAGTCACTGCAGATCCTCGATTACAAAGCATTCTGGAGCAATTCAAAGTACCTTGTAATCATGGTTGATTAAACCTGATTTCACAGAAATAAAAAAAGGCCGCGAAAAATCTCGGCCTTTTTTTATTTCCGGGTTTCCGTAGAGGAGATTATTTTTGAGGAGCAGAATAATCCTGCTCGGTGATCAGCTTTCCTGTTTCATCATAAAAACGCCATTTACCGACTCTCTGGTCATTCTTGTAAGTCCCATCATACCTTATCTTGCCGTTCTCGAAATAAGTGACTCTCCTGCCTTCGCTTTTACCATTCTTAAAGCTGCCTTCACTCCACTTATTCCCGTTTTCGTACCATGAAACCCATGCACCGTCGCGCTTCCCATCCTTAAACCCCCCGTCCATCTGCACCTGCTTGTTCTCATAATAGGTGGTTTCCTTGATCATTTCGCGGCTTTCGCCTTTTCCTTTATAAATGCAAACCCTTTTAGGCGTGCCATCGGGGTAGGTGTCCTCGATGACCTTTTGTTCAAAACGGCAGGAGGCCGCAATAAACATCAACAACACAATAGTTGAAAAAACAGTAATTCTCATATAGTAGTGTATTTAATTTCAAAATTCAACATTCGTAATTCGTTATTCGAGTATTCGATTAATTCTCAAATTCCAGCCTCTCCCCTTTCACCTTCTCATCGAACCTGCCACGATCAAAAACCAGCCGTCCGTTTACCCAGGTCATATTGACCCTTGATCTGAATGTGACCCCTTCGAGTGGCGACCATCCGCATTTATACAATATATTTTCAGGCGCTACGGTCCAGGGAGCATCCATGTCAACAAGTACAAGGTCAGCATGATACCCTTTTCGGATAAACCCTCTGTCTTTTATCCTGTAAAGAATTGCAGGTGAGTGGCACATCTTGCCGATAACGGTCTCAAGAGGCAGTTTTCCTAAGTGATACAAGCCCAGCATCGCCACCAGGCTGTGCTGGACGAGGGGCGCTCCTGAAGGGCAGGAGGTATATGGATTGTCCTTTTCCTTTAACAGGTGAGGCGCATGGTCTGTTGCAATGATATCGATCTTGTTGCTGATCAGGCCCTCCATCAGGCCCAGCTTGTCTTTTTCGGTCTTGATGGCCGGGTTCCACTTGATCCTGGAGCCCAGTTCAGCATAATCCCTGTCATCAAACCAGAGATGATGTACACAGACCTCGCCGGTAATGTTTTTATCAATGAGCGGGATAGTATTATCGAGCAGGTCCAGCTCTTTTGCAGTGGAGAGATGCAGCAGGTGCAGCCTGGCCTTATGTTTTTTAGCCAGGTTAACAAGTATTTCAGATGATTTATAACAGGCTTCTTCACTGCGGATGAGTGGATGGGCTTCAACCGGAATATCGTCTCCGTACTTTTCTTGGAAAGTCTTGAGATTAGCCTGAATGATGGATTCATCTTCACTGTGGACTGCGATGATAAGGGGGCATTCCCTGAAAATATTTTCCAGCACCTTCATATCATTCACCAGCATATTTCCTGTTGAAGCGCCTGTAAATATTTTTAGCCCGCAGATCCTTGAGGGATCGGCTTTTTTAATCTCCTCCAGGTTATCATTTGAAGCTCCCAGGAAAAAAGAATAATTGGCAAGGGATTTCAGGGCCGCCAGGCTGTATTTCTCTTCAAGGATTTCTAGAGAAGTTGCCTTTGGCAGGGTGTTTGGCATATCCATAAAGGAAGTGACGCCACCTGCCACGGCAGCCCTGGTTTCGGTATGAAGGTCTCCTTTTTCGGCAAGCCCGGGATCCCTGAAATGGACCTGGTCATCGATCACACCCGGCATCAACAATTGCCCGCCGGCATCAATCTCAATAGTCCCCTCGGGAAGCGAAAATGAAGAAGGCCTGGGGCCGTTAAAGATCTCCGCTATACGGCCATCCCTGATGACCAATGAACCGAGAAACTGCTTTCCTTCATTGACAATGAAGGCATTGTGAATAAAATATGATTCCATGATAATAAGTGGGAAATGGTCAGGCATTTGTACGCCTGTATTTTTTAAACAGGCTTTTGAATCGGAGGGTGATCACTCCGAATACAGCTTCGCGGAATATTCCTTTGCTCATCTTGGATTCACCCAGGGTGCGGTCGGTGAAAATGATGGGGATCTCAACGATCTTAAAGCCGAGTTTCCAGGCAAGGAATTTCATTTCTATCTGGAAGGCATAACCTGTAAAATGAATGGCATCGAAGTCTATCGCTTCGAGAACAGGACGTGTATAACATTTGAAACCTGCCGTGGTATCCCATATCTTCATCCGTGTAACGAACCTGACATAGGCCGATGCGTAATACGACATCAGCACCCGGCCTATGGGCCAGTTCACCACATTTACGCCTTTAACATAACGCGAACCGATGACCAGGTCGGCCTTCTGATTCCTGGCTGCGTCGTATAACCTTACAAGATCTTCGGGGTTATGCGAAAAATCGGCGTCCATCTCGAAAATATAGTCATACTTCCTGTCGATGGCCCAGTGAAAACCATGAATGTACGCTGTTCCGAGCCCAAGCTTGCCCTTACGCTGTTCCATGAACAACAAGCCGGGAAATTCTTTCATGAGACGGGAAACGATATCCGCAGTGTGATCAGGTGAATTATCTTCAATGATCAGGATATGAAAGTCTTTGGGCAAAGAAAATACCTTACGTATGATCGCTTCAATATTTTCCTTCTCATTATAGGTTGGAATTATAACAAGACAATCTGACACCTGTGGTAAATTTGTGCGAATTTAAGAATAATTCAATTACCGTCAAATATTACATTACATTTACCATATTCTCTAGCTTTTTAACTCCCTCGGCGATTGTTTCGGTTTCACGGAAAGTAAGGAAAAGTTTGCTGCCTTCCTGCTTGAGTTTTAATCCCCTGAGCGGGTCTTTGACAATCTCAAGTATACTACTGAAAGCACCTGAATTATAGTATGTTGAATCCGGGTTTGACGGGAAATAGGCATTCATCCTGCCTTTCCTGAGAATAAGTTTTTCAAAGCCGATGATTTTTGCGACTTTTCTGAGGCGTATGGTCTGCAGAAGTTCGTCGGTCTGAGGTGGTATATGACCGAACCTGTCGGCCAGCCTTGCCCTGAATTCCTCAAGACCCTTGTCGGCTTCGATTGAATCAAGTTCTTTATAAAGATTTAATCTTTCGGTAATGTTCGTAACATAGGCATCGGGTATGAGGATCTCCATATCCGTTTCGATCACGCAATCCTTTACCACCGGGCGAGAAGGCAGGTCTTTGAAAAGTTCCCCGAAATCCTGTTCCTTCAGTTCCGAAAGAGCTTCGTCGAGGATCTTCTGGTACATTTCATAGCCAATCTCTGTAATGAAGCCGCTTTGCTCGGCACCCAGAATATTTCCTGCACCCCGGATGTCGAGGTCCCGCATCGCAATGCTGAACCCGCTTCCAAGGTCCGAGAACTCCTCGATTGCTTTAAGCCTTTTCCTGGCTTCATCGGTGAGGGTTGACACGGGTGGTGCAATCAGGTAACAGAAGGCTTTCCTGTTCGACCGTCCTACCCTGCCCCTTAGCTGATGCAGGTCGCTCAGTCCGTAATGATGTGCATCGTTGATGATGATGGTGTTGACATTAGGGATATCCAGTCCTGATTCGATGATGGTCGTGGCAACCAGCACGTCAAACTCTCCTTCAATAAAATCGAGCATGACCTTTTCGAGTCTAGGCCCGTCCATTTGTCCATGTGCCACCGCTACCGTCGCAGAAGGGACCAGTCTTTGTATCATTCCCGCGACCTCGCCGATATTCTGCACCCTGGTATTCACCACGAAAACCTGTCCTCCCCGTGATAATTCATTGCTGATGGCCTCCCTGAACACCTCCTCATGGAAGGCATGGATCTCGGTCTGCACAGGATACCTGTTGGGAGGGGGTGTATTAATGATCGAAAGGTCCCTGGCGCCCATGAGGGAGAACTGCAGGGTCCTGGGGATGGGAGTGGCCGTGAGCGTGAGCGTATCCACATTCACCCTCAGCCTTTTCATTTTTTCCTTGGCCGCAACCCCGAATTTCTGCTCCTCGTCAATGATGAGCAAACCAAGGTCCTTAAACGTGATCTCTTTCCCAAGCAGTCGGTGGGTCCCGATGAGGATGTCAATTTTACCTTCTGCAAGCTCTTTGATGATCCTGCTCTGGCTTTTTGCGCTCCTGAAACGGTTGATGTAATCAACCCGGCAGGGAAAATCCTTAAGCCTTTCCGAGAAGGTCTTGAAATGCTGAAGTGCAAGTATAGTCGTCGGGACCAGCACTGCAACCTGTTTTGAATCTGCCACCACCTTGAAGGCCGCCCTGATCGCGATTTCGGTCTTTCCGAAACCAACATCCCCGCAAACCAAGCGGTCCATGGGAAATCCGGCTTCAAGATCTTTTTTTACATCCAGTGTTGATTTGATCTGGTCGGGGGTGTCCTCGTAAATAAATGAAGCTTCAAGCTCAGTCTGCATATAAGTGTCAGGCGCATAAGCAAAGCCATCGGTGGCCCGTCTTTCGGCATAAAGCTTTATAAGGTCGCGGGCAATATCCTTGACCCTGCTTTTGGTTTTAGCCTTGAGTTTTGTCCATGAATCCGAACCCAGCCTGTTCAGCGTCGGGGCGGTGCCTTCCTTGCCTATGTATTTCGAAATGCGGTGCAGAGAATGAATGCTGACGTATAGCACATCTTCATTCTTGTATATAAGGCGAATAGCCTCCTGCTCCTTCCCATTGTTCATGATCTTTTCGAGCCCGTCGAATCTCCCCACCCCGTGGTCTATATGCGTTACAAAATCCCCGGGCCTGAGGTCGTAAATCTCTTTCAGAGTGAGAGCCTCTTTGCTTGTATAGCCATCACGAAGATGGAAATGCTGGTAACGTTCAAAGATCTGGTGGTCGGTGTAACAAAGAAGCTTCAGGTCGTGGTCGACGAAACCTTCGTGGAGGACGTGTACGATAACATTATGCTCTTTGACGGAGTCGGCAGTCGGCAGTCGGCAGTCGGCAAATTGCTCACTACCGGTTTTTTTCTGCAGATTGCTGACTGCCGACTGCCGACTTGCTTCAATATCTTCCAGGATAGTCCGCAACCTCTCCGCCTGCTTCGCCCCGTCAGCCAGTATAACATTCGCATACCCCTTAGCTGCATGGTCCGCGAGATCGGCTGTCAGCAGGTCAAAATTTTTATTAAAAGACGGCTGGGGAGAGGTGTTGTATGTGACGGTTGTTGAATTTTTAAAATAAAACTGCCTGCCGAATTCGACAGATGAAAAGTCGAGCAGGAGCGGCAGAAATTCGCTGCTTTTCATCAGCAGGTCAGAGCCGGTAAGCTGATCGAGGCGGTCGGCACAGAAGCCCGTATCTTCGAGCCAGATCACTGAGCCCCCGGGCAGGAAGCTCAGAATCGGTTCATACCCCGTTTGTTTCTCGGGATTCACCCTGATATCTGGAACTATGGTGATGCTGTCCTTGATGTTCAGTGACAACTGGGCTGCCGGGTCAAATGTGCGGATGGAGGCAATGCTGTCGCCGCTGAATTCAATCCTGTAGGGATGATCACTGCTGAAGGAGTATACGTCGATAAGGCCTCCGCGAAGTGCGAACTGACCAGGTTCAAGAACAAAATCGGCCCTTTCGAAATCGTATTCGACAAGCAGGTCAAGGATAAAGTCCATGCTGACTTTTTCGCCTGCGCTAAGCTTGAGGGTGTTTTTTTCGAGGAACTTACGGTTGACGACCTTTTCGGCCAGGGCTTCGGGGTATGTAACGATAAAGAAACTCCCCGATTTATTGTTCAGGCGGTTCAGGACCTCGGTCCTGAGAAGCAGTCCCTGGTTATCTTTCGCTCCCGAAAGCACCCCTTTTTTATAGGAGGAAGGGAAAAACAATATCCGTTTTTTCTCAGATTCTTCAGTGATCTCCCCAAAGATCTGTTCCAGGTCGTTCAGGAAATATGCGGCTGATTCCCTGTCGGGCAGAATGGCAAGATGAACCTGGGGAGTCCTTTTGAAGACAGAGGCAGTGACAAAAGTGCGGGATGAACCGATGAGGCCCTTAAGGCTGAAACGTGCATGCGACGCTCCGTTCATGGCTTCCGAAACCTCAATGGTCCTGGAATCCTGAAAATATTTTTCTATCAGGTCATCGGGGGTCACGGCATGAATATTCTTAACAGATGTTATTCGAGGCGGAATTCAGGTGAATGCTCCAGCATAAATTCCTCAGCAGTTTCAACCATGTTCTTCGGCCCGACAAATAAGGGGACCCGTTCATGCAGTTCTTTGGGCTGAATGTCAAGGATGCGGCGGAAACCGTCGGATGCCTTGCCTCCTGCCTGTTCGGCAAGGAACGCTGCAGGGTTGCATTCATACAACAGGCGGAGTTTTCCCTGCTTGCTTTTGGTGGTTCCCGGGTAAATGAAAATGCCTCCGCGGATGAGGTTGCGGTGAAAATCGGCGACCATCGATCCAATATACCTTGTGGAATAAGGCCTTGAAGTTGCTTTATCGTCTTCCTGGCAATACCTCACATACTGTTTGACACCTTCAGGGAAATAAATATAGTTTGCTTCATTGATCGAGTAGATATTACCTCCCTTGGGATATATCATATCAGGATGGCTGAGGATGAAAGACCCGACCGAAGGTTCAAGAGTAAAACCATTAACACCGTACCCTGTTGTATAAACCAGTACGGTGGATGAGCCATAGAGCACATAACCAGCTGCCACCAGGTTACGGCCGGGCTGGAGGAAATCCTCGATTGTGGACAATCCCCTTACTGTTCTCCTCAGGTAGACCGAGAACAAGGTCCCGATGGATACATTGCTTTCTATATTGGAACTCCCGTCAAGCGGGTCTATGGCAACTACATATTTGGCATTCCTTGAATGTGCGTTGTCAAGAATGATGATCTCTTCATTTTCCTCGGAACCAATGGCGCAGCATTGTCCTCCGTCGCGCAGGGCTGCAATGAACTGTTCGTTGGCAAAAACATCCAGTTTCTTCTGCTCCTCGCCCTGTACATTGATCTCCCCAGCATACCCCATCACGTCTCCAAGGCCTGCCCTGTTCACTTCACGGTTAACGAACTTGGCGGCAGTTCCTATATCGTTGAGCAATCGGGTGAGTTCACCGGATGCGCCCTGGTACTGGGCCTGCTTCTCTACTATAAAAGCGGTTAATGTCTGAAATTTCATGGGTTCTTACTTTGGATTGCAAAGATAGCTATTTGGCGTGAACCGTGAACCGTTAACGATTCACGAGTCACGGTTCACGAATTTCGTACCTTTGCGTGGATGGAAATCAAAGTGTTTAAATTCGGCGGGGCTTCCGTCAATTCAGCCGGCGGATTCCGCAATGTGCTCCGTATCCTGAAAAAGAACAGGGACACACCCCTCATGACCGTGGTTTCGGCCATGGGGAAAACCACCAATGCGCTTGAGCTTTTACTGAAGCATTTCAGGGCCAGTGACCCTATCCTTGTTATAGAATCCTTTAATGCCATTTACGAGGCTCATTTTACTGTGATCAGGGAGCTTTTCCCTGATAAAAACCATGTTGTTTATGGTGAAACTGAATCATTGTTCGACCAGCTCCGTGGCTACATCCGCAAAGGCCATCTCTACGATAAAGCCCGCAGAACCTACGATTTCGAATATGACCAGATCGTAAGTTACGGTGAGTTGTTTTCATCCTGCATACTAAGTAATTATTTGAATTACAAAGGAATCACATGCAAATTACTTGATGCCAGGGAGCTAATCATTACCGATGACACATACCGGGATGCCAGGGTGGACTGGGAAAAGACCGCCGAAAGGGTCAATACTTCGGTTCCCCGGTGTTTTGAAGAAGCAGGTATGTCATCCATAGTCCTTACACAGGGATTTATAGGCTCGGAACCCTCAGGCAACTCAACTACCCTTGGACGGGAGGGATCAGATTATACAGCAGCCATCCTTGCCTATATTCTTAAATCACCTGAAGTAACGATCTGGAAAGATGTTCCGGGAGTTCTGAATGCCGATCCGAAATGGTTTAAAAATCCTAAAAAACTCCCTCTTATTTCCTATCGTGAAGCAATAGAACTTGCCTATTACGGTGCTTCGGTAATCCACCCCAAGACCATCAGGCCGCTTGAGAATGCAGGAATAAAACTGTTTGTTAAAAGTTTCAGGAACCCGGGAGCGGCAGGAACACTGATTAAAAATATCGAACAATGGAATATCAGCTTCCCGATTTACATCAGGAAGCAAAACCAGGTCCTGGTCTCGATCTCCCCCAGGGATTTCTCCTTCATAGTTGAAGAAAATCTCAGCCAGATATTCACAGTTTTAGCCCGATACCGGGCCAAAACCAGTGTGATGCAGAATTCGGCCATCAGTTTTTCGATCTGCCTTGAGCGAAACGACGAAGTATTGTCAGAACTTATCGAAGAACTCTCCCTGAATTACGAGATACGATACAATTACAATGTTGATCTGTTTACAGTCCGTCACTATACCCCGGCTGCAATTTCACGTCTTGTCAAGGGTCGAACTGTTTTGCTCGAGCAAAAGACAAGGAATACTGTGCATCTGGTTGTTAAATAGCCTAGCATTTTGCAAGCATGCGAGCGACTACTCGGGTAATACCACAGGGAAATGGTATTTAAATTCAGGATAGTCTGGTTTCTCTAAAATATTTGTGAGAAAATCAGCGTAGGCATCGGTAAACGAGAACCTGTTGATATCGTAATACTCATCCGACAGCGGTTTGTTGCCAACAGCCCCCATATCGATGGCCGAGGTATTGAATTCTTCGAGTTCAACAAAAGGAACAATGCTCTTCATCACAGGCATCTGTCCGTAATCCTCCCGGAGCAGCATGTCAACGACCTTATCAGCCAGGGTGGCGGTAAGCCTGCGGTCGTAATGCCTGCAGTGCCCCGACCTGGGGTAGTACCCTGAGATCTGGGCCCTTGCTTCGATGCCGAGGCGGGCAGAAATTTCAGAGGCAACAACACCGCTTACGCCTCCGAACCTTGGGTGGCCATATTCGTCAACCTCTGATGATGCGTACACCACATCCACCTTACCTGTTTTCTCATTATACCAGCGGATGCCTTCAGAAACGGGGATCACAATGCATTTTTTCCTCGAACTCATGAAGGTCTCCTTTACTGTTTCAAAAAAGACTTCCTTGCGTTCCCTGGTGATGTCGAATTCGGGGATCAGCCCAAGCTGGGCTCCTCCGAAAGTTGCCGTTCCAGTAAGCCAGCCGGCATCACGCCCCATGACTTCCAGTACCAGGATCCGAGAATGAGATTCTGCAGTGGTTTTGAGCTTGGAAGTGAATTCCATCATGGCTGCTGCAGCTGAAGGAAATCCCGGGCACATTACAGCCTCAATATCTTTTCCGTTATAACGATGGATGGTACGGGTGCGAAGGTCATTGTCGATGGTTTTCGGAAACCCTATAACCGGTATGCCTTCTGTCTCGAACAAGCGCTTGGCTGCACCATTGGTATCATCTCCTCCAATAGTCACCAGAACGTCGATTTTATAGCGTTCAAAATTCCTCAGTACCTGGGGGACACGGCTTTCGGGATTCTTTTTCGACGGAAAGGGATTTGTGCGGCTTGAACGCAGGGCTGTACCTCCGTAATACCCGTCGTAGGGCTGATTGGTTAGATCTACTATATCGCCTTCACCAAGCAGGCCTTTCCAGCCGTTTAATACTCCATATACTCTAAAGCCCAGCAACGATGCCCTGTTGCGGATTGCCTCAATACTTGAATTGATGGCCGGTGTATCACCCCCGCCCGATAGGATCGCTAAAGTTTTTCCTTTAAAAAGCTTACTCTCAAGTTTCATTATAAGGTAGATTAAAATTTTTGCAAAGCTAAGGGAATTTAGCGAAAAGTTAACAGCAGCAGGCTAAAGGAATCGCAAAGAAGAAGTTATATAATAACCATAGGTGTTTTTAGTGAGCTATAAAAAATATCTGGCTGATAACTTTTTTCCAGATTCATCTTACTTCACTATTTTCCTGATCTTGTCAACAAGAACCTCTGCCAGTTTAACATTGGACTCGACGGTCCAGCCTGCAATATGAGGTGTAAGAATCACATTATCAGCTTTAAGCAGGTAGCTGAAATCTGGTGGTATCTCCTTTATAAGTGCTTCAAACGAGCTGTCTTCGAATTCAAATACATCAAGGGCAGCCCCCCTCACTTTCCCCGTTTTCAGGGCAGCCACCAGGGCAGAGGTTTTGACCACCTGTCCCCTGGATGTGTTGACCAGGAAAATATCCTTGTTAAATCCCCTGAAGAAGCGATCATCGGCCAGGTAATGAGTCTCTTCTGTCAGGGGCACATGAAGACTCACAATATCAGCTGTTTCGCATATTTCATCCATTGTGCATTCACTCACGTACTTATCCGAATAATCAGTTTTATATTTATCATAGGCTATAACCCTGGCCTCAAATCCTTTCAGCCTTTGAGCAAACGCTCCGCCCATGTTACCATAGCCGATGATGCCGACGGTTTTTCCCTTGATCTCCACTCCGCGGTTTCCTTCCCTGATCCATACTCCTTCACGTACTTCACTGTTAGCCAGGCAAATGCGATTCATCAAGGCAAGAAGCATTCCCAAGGTATGTTCGCCAACTGCGTCACGGTTTCCTTCAGGTGAATTCAGGCAGTGTATGCCCTTTTGTTCAGCGCAGGGAACATCAATATTCTCAAGCCCCGATCCTACCCTGCCGATGAACTTCAAATTTATCGCTTTGTCAATGAATGCTTTATCTAATTTTATTTTACTGCGGATGATGATTCCGGTGTATTCCGATACGATGTTCGAATAATCTGCAGCTGTATATTCCGGAAATTCGTCACAGAGAAATCCCATGGCTGTCAACTCCTTCCGGATCAGAGGATGAACCGTATCGATGAAGAGTACTTTTTGCATGCATGTTTTATTAGAAGCAATATGACAAAGCTGCATCACATTTGCAACACAAAAGTATCAATCATTTCACTGAAATTGAAGAAATAGTAGAGTTTTTCGTACTTTCGCAGTTTCGAATAATTATGTGGAATTTTCTCGTACGGTTCATCCTCAGGAACCGAATCATCATCCTGGTTACTATTGCAGTTTGTACTGCATTCATGGCTTATAAGGCTACCGATGTACAGATACAATATAAGAACACAAGCATACTCCCTGCGACCGACACAACCTTTAAAGTATACCAGAAATTCATCTCCCGTTTCGGCGAGGATGGCACTGTGATGTTCATCGGCATCATTGATCCGGGGATGTTTCAGCTCAGTAACTTCAATTCAGTTTATGACCTGAGCGATTCGCTAAGCAAGATCAAGGGAGTCGAAGGAGTGGTTTCTGTAACAAGGATCTTCAACCTGGTCAAAAACGATTCGCTGCATAAGTTCATTTTTGTACCAATCACGCCTAAAAAAGTTGCATCCCAGGCTGAACTGGATTCAATACATAAACTCATTCTTTCACTGCCGTTTTACGATGGACTGGTTTTTAACAAAAACACTTCGGCTTACCTCTTTGCACTTACTCTGGATAAATCCCTGATCCATTCCAAGTCAAGGTTACAATTGGTGAATGAGATCAAAGGGAAAGTTGAGAATTTCAGCAAAATAAGCAAAATTGAAGCTCATTATTCTGGGCTACCTTATATCCAGACCCTGATCGCCAAAAAGCTTCAGGACGAAATGAAATTGTTTGTTGGTCTCACTCTTTTTATCGCCGCCTTCTTCCTCTTCATCTTCTTCCGTTCGTTCAAAGCGGTGATATTCCCGATGCTGGTGATCATCATCTCGGTAACCTGGGCGCTGGGGTTTATGGGGCTTTTTGCTTACAAGATCACCATGCTTACGGCCATCATCCCACCACTGCTTATAGTGATAGGGGTTGAGAACTGCATCTTTATCCTGAATAAATACCATTACGAATTTTCGCATCATGGGAACCAGGCGAAAGCCCTTTCGAGGGTGATCCAGAGGATTGGCATGGCCAACCTGCTTACCAATGCAGCCACTGCCGCCGGATTTGCTGCTTTCACGATCACAAGGAATAAACTGCTTGTTGAATTCGGGACCATCGCTGCCATCAATATCATGGTGGTATATGCACTTTCTCTTACCCTGGTGCCTATAATTTTCAGTTTTCTTCCGGCTCCCGAAAGCAAGCATGTCAGGCATATCGAGGCCAGCTTAGCGCAAAAGCTGATTGACAAAGCCGTTTACTGGGTGACCCATTACAGGAACTATATTTATATCTCAATGGGTGTTTGTGTGGTCTTCGGAATCATCGGAGCCAGCCTTTTACGAACTTCAGGGACCATCGTCGATGACATCTCCAAAAAGGATCCTATTTATAAAGACCTTCTGTTCTTTGAGAAGAATTTTAAAGGCATCATGCCGCTCGAGATATCCATAGACACAAAAAAGAAGAAGGGTGTTCTTCAGCTCTCCACATTGAAAAAGATCGACCGGCTGCAGGATACTCTTGCAAAGTACCCTGAACTTTCTAAGCCTCTTTCGGTGGTGGAAGTCATCAAAACTGCAAAGCAGGCATTTTATGGGGGAGACCCACAGTATTATACTCTTCCGAATTCCAACGAGATCGCTTTTATGGCTGATTACATTCCTGATATGAAGCCAAAAAAACGGACTATCCTCAAGAATTTTATAGACAGCAACTTCCAGATCACGAGGGTGAGCGTGCAGATGGCCAATGTTGGGACAAAAAAGATCGACAGCATCCAGAGAAACCTCAAGCCCAAGATCGACAGCATTTTCAATCCAGCGAAATATACAGTTAATATTACAGGAACCTCGGTGGTATTCCTCAAAGGGACCAACTTCCTGATCAGGAATCTCTGGGAGAGCATCGCGCTCGCCATAGTGATCATAGCGGCCATATTAGCCTTCCTGTTCACTTCATGGAGAATGATACTTATTTCACTGATCCCAAATATCATTCCCCAGCTGATGACCGCGGCCCTGATGGGATTTACAGGAATACCAATCAAGCCTTCGACCATTCTTATATTCAGTATTGCACTGGGTATCTCGGTGGATAATTCGATACAGTTCCTTTCGCGATACCGGCTTCAATTAAAGCACTCCAACCACAACATCCCCTACTCGGTGATCTCGGCTCTTAAAGAGACAGGTTACAGCATGATATATTCATCAACTGTGCTTTTCTTCGGATTCGGGGTATTTATACTCTCGACTTTCGGGGGCACACAGGCCCTGGGCTTCCTTGTCTCTATAACACTCCTCGTTGCCGGCCTCCTTAATATGTTCGTACTGCCTTCGATGCTACTGACCTTAGACCGTTGGAGCACGACGAAAGCGTTCGAGGAACCCATACTGGATATTTATGAGGACGAAGAGCAGGGATAAAAGATGTAACATGTACAAATTTCAAAGTGATTGAAAAATAACATATACTGATTATGAAAGGAATCATCCTTGCCGGTGGAGCCGGTACGCGTCTTCACCCTCTTACACTTGCAGTGAGCAAACAGCTGATGCCAGTTTACGACAAGCCAATGATTTACTATCCTTTGTCGGTGCTGATGATGGCGGGGATCAGGGAGGTGCTTATCATCTCGACACCTTTCGATCTTCCAAATTTCCCGAAACTCCTGGGCGACGGGAAGAACCTGGGGATGTCATTTTCATATGCAGAACAGGCATTGCCCAACGGTCTGGCCCAGGCCTTTGTAATCGGCAGGGAATTTATCGGGAATGATGACGTCGCCCTGATCCTGGGTGACAATATATTTTATGGGAATGGATTATCCCAGCTGGTTCAGGATAGCATTAAACCTGAAGGCGGCATTGTTTTTGCTTACCATGTTCATGATCCGGAACGTTACGGGGTGGTTGAATTTGACGAAAATTTAAAAGCGCTTTCCATTGAGGAAAAACCTAAGAATCCGAAGTCAAATTTTGCAGTCCCTGGCCTGTATTTTTATAATAATTCGGTTGTTGATATTGCCAGGGATATAAAACCAAGCCCAAGGGGCGAATATGAGATCACCGATGTGAACCGTCAATACCTCGAACAGGGAATGCTAAAAGTTGGAGTTCTCAGCAGGGGAATCGCCTGGCTCGATACAGGCACCTTTGAATCACTGCTTCAGGCTGCAAAGTTTGTTGAGGTTGTTCAGAACCGGCAGGGGCTTAAAATCGGTTGCATTGAAGAAATTGCTTACAGGATGAGATTCATTGGCAGGGAACAGCTAACCTTTCTGGCCCAGCCTCTGCTGAAAAGCGGTTACGGACAATATTTATTGAACCTTGACGATTTACCGGGCTTTTCAAAATAACTTAAAGGAGAGTCTGTTGCACGCAGCCAGGGCCTTAACAGATACCGCATCCACATGTATACGAAAAAAGAACTGCAGGATATCATTTCAGCTGCCTTTCATACGGCGAATTTTCACTTTGATCCCTCTTCTTTATACGATCCTATAAAATACATGATGGACCTTGGCGGTAAGCGCCTGAGGCCATTACTTACACTGATGTCCTGCGACATGTTCGGAGGCAACATCAACGAAACCCTGGCTCCTGCCATGGGGCTCGAACTCTTCCATAATTTCACTCTTCTGCACGATGACATCATGGACAAGGCCCCCATCAGGAGAGGAAGGGAAACCGTATTCAAGAAATGGAACACCAATTCGGCCATACTCTCGGGTGATACGCTCTTCGTAATGGCCTATGAACTGGTCACTAAGACCACTCCAGCCCTGCTTCCCCGGGTGCTTGAGCTGTTCAACGATACAGCCCGAAAGGTCTGTGAAGGGCAGCAATACGATATGGATTATGAATTCAGGGGAGACGTTTCTATCGATGATTATCTACTGATGATCAGGCTGAAAACAGCCGTGCTGATCTCATGCAGCCTCAAACTCGGAGCCATCATTGCAAAAGCTTCGGATAAAGAAGCCGACCTGATCTATGCTTTTGGTGAGAATCTCGGGCTGGCATTCCAACTGCAGGATGATTACCTTGATGTATTTGGGGAGGAGGATAAATTCGGCAAGGAAATAGGTAATGATATTGTTACAAACAAGAAAACATACCTCTACCTGAAAGCTTTTGAACTTGCAGATGGGAAATCTCAGGAATTCCTTACAAAGCACTTCAGGGAAAAGTCAATACCTGACAAGGAAAAAGTAAGAACGATAACGGAGATTTACAGGGGGCTTAATATAGACTGCCTGACCCGTACTCTGATCGATGAGTATTTTACGAAGGCGCTGGGGATTATTGAGCAGATCAACATTCCTGCCGACAGGAAGCAGACCCTGCTTGAGATCGCCGGACAGATGGTAAACCGGGAAACCTGATCAGTTCAATATTCCTATTTTTTTGGAAGCCAGACCCCGCCAGAACCTGCCGGGCAGATGGAAAACCGGAAAATCTAATCAGAGCAGGTTCTCCAGTTCGTTATGCAGGTTCTCCCATTTATGCATTTCACCCGACAGCTTTGATTTCAATTCCTCGTATTCCCTGTAAAGGGAACCATCCCTGATCCTTTCCTGGTGCTTCTGTGGTTCGCCCAGCATCCCTTCAAGAATCTTGACTGAGTTCTCGAGCCTTTCTATTTCATTTTCAGAGCGTTCTATCTGGTTCCTGATCCTGCGAAGGTCCCTTTCGGATTCCTTTTTCTTCTCATAACTTACCTTGCTGGCCGAAACAATTTCAGGTTGCGCATCCCTGCTGCCTGTTGAATTTTTTTCCAGTTCCGAAAGTTCACGTATCTTCCTCTGATCCAGGTAATCATAAATGTCTCCAAGGTATTCTTTGATCCTCCCCTCCCTGAATTCAAATACCCTGTTGGTAAGCCCCTGCAAAAAATCGCGGTCATGGGAAACAATGATCAGGGTCCCGTTATATTGCAATAAGGCGCTTTTCAGGATGTCCTTGGAACGCATGTCAAGGTGGTTCGTTGGCTCATCCAGGATAAGGAGGTTTGCCGGAGTAAGCAACAATTTTGCGATTGAAAGCCTGGATCTTTCACCACCACTAAGAACCTTAACCTTCTTCTCTATATCATCACCGCTGAAGAGGAAGCCGCCGAGAATTCCTTTGATCCTTGGCCGGATATCACCTACCGCAATCTCATCGATGGTTTTAAAGACAGTAAGGTCAGGATTGAGATGCTCACTCTGGTCCTGGGCATAATATCCTGTGACTACATTATGGCCGTTTTTAAGCTCCCCCGCATATTCCAGGACTCCTGCAATAATCTTCGAAAGAGTGGTTTTGCCTTCACCGTTGCGTCCTACAAATGCAATCCGGTCACCTTTAATGACAGAAAAATCCAGGGATTGCAGCACCCTGCGCTGGGGATAGTCCTTGACAATTCCTTTGCCTTCAAGTACGATCTTCCCGGAATGGGGGGCAGGAGGGAAACGGAAATGTATGGAGGATTCATCAGTGGCTTCAACCTCGACCACATCCATTTTCTCGAGCATTTTCAACCGGGATTGCACCTGCTTTGACTTGGTATTTTTATATCTGAACCTTTCTATAAAACGTTCTATCTGGCGGATCTGCCTCTGCTGGTTCTCCCTTGTTGCAAGCTGGCTTTCCATGCGTTCTTCCCGCATTTCGACGTAGCCCGAATAATTGGCTTTGAAATCATAGATCTTGCCCATAGTAATCTCTATGGTGCGGGTAGTTACATTATCCAAAAAGGCCCTGTCGTGCGACACCAGGATAACTGCTCCCCGGTATTGAACAAGAAAATTTTCAAGCCATTGTATAGCTTCAATATCGAGATGGTTGGTAGGCTCATCAAGCAGGATAAGATCGGGCTGCCGAAGGAGGATCTTTGCTATTTCGACTCTCATCTGCCACCCGCTGCTGAATTCACTCATGGGGCGTTCGAAATCTTCATGGGCAAAGCCAAGCCCAATAAGCACTTTTTCAACATCCGCATGAACAGAACTGCCTCCAATAAGATGATACCGCTCATAAATATCCGCTTGTTTTCTGAGGAGTTTATGATATTCATCCGATTCGAAGTCGGTCCTTGAATGGATTTCCTTTTCCAGCAACATTATCTGATTCTCGATCTCAACGATTTCAGAGAAGGCCATTGCAGCTTCAGCTATAACAGACTGCCTGCTTTGTACTTCCATTTCCTGGGGAAGGTAGCCTATGGTCTGTCCTTCAGGAACTACCATTTCGCCTTCATCGGCCTTATGTTTACCATTAATTATTTTTAGCAATGTGGATTTTCCCGCACCGTTTTTCCCGACCAAACCGATTCTATCCTTGTCGTTTATGATAAACGAAACATGGTCAAACAGGGGTTCCCCGCCGAACTGCACCGAGATATTGGAAACTGAAACCATAGAAAAGGCAAAGATAGGGATAAAAAAAGAGGCCGGCTAAAAAGCCGGCCTCCCTTGATATATCTAATTAAAGATTAGCGTGTGACTGTGATCTTCAGTGTACGTGCTCCCTGATCGGTAGCAACCTTCACAAAGTAGATACCAGCCTGCAGGTTAGTAACGTTGAACTGGGTGGTCTTTGAGTTCACAGAAGTGTTCCTGTAAACAGTCTGACCGGTATAGTTCATTACTTCGATAGAAGTTACTGTGAAGTCAGACTTCACATTAACATTATCAGTTGCAGGATTCGGGTATACCATGATCTGGCCATTGCCGATTTCGGAAATACCTACGTGCGGGAACTGAACATTAATAGTGTCGCTTTTCGGTGATTCGCAGAGGAAGGTATTGGTGATAGAGTCGTTCATTACAGCTGTAACATTGTACTTGTAATTTCCCCAACCAACGAGAGGAATAACGTCGGTATAGGTGAGACCTGTTACGAGTGTGCTGTTGATCTTATGAGAAGTTGCCATATTGGCTGTTGAGTCGGTACGATACACATTGTATCCCATGATAATGGAAGCACCCTGAGGATCGTTGCCACCCTTGTTAAAGATAGCATTTACACCATTAGCAACATGACCACTAGCTGCAAACGTTCCGGTTGAAGCTGGTGCGGGAGTCGGTTGCGGAAGAGCTACCGGCATGGTTGCACCCTTAACAGTTTCAACATAAGCCTGAAGATTCCAGTTGAAATCCAGTGCAGGATTGAGAGAAATCAGAGTTGCCCAGGCACCCTGGTAATACATCATATCACCAAATCCGTCAATAGCGGGACCTGCGTCGACACCGGCAGGATAACCTGCAGATGCGTTAACGTTAACACCAAACCAGAGCTCCTTCGATACATCAATGAGTGAAGGTGTAGTCAGGGTAACGGTATTCCACTGATCCAGGGTTACGGAAGCAATATTCTGGTCAACGACCATTGTTGCTGCGTTGGCACCCTGCCAAATGCGGGCTCTGTAGGTTGCTGTACCTGAACCAGCCGGGTAGAAGGAAATCTTGGTGATTGAACCACCTGAGAGACTTGCGATCTGGTCAGGAGTCCAACGTGAAGCGATATCGAAAACGACAGCACCACCGGTACCAATAGCATCGCTGTTCGTACCATCATCCCAATGGATCCAATGAGCCGGAGGTCCAGAAGCTTTGCAACTTGGTACTAACCAGGACAGGTTCACGGTATTATGTGATTCTGTGTAGGTCAGGGTAAGAGGACGGTTACAAACTGCATATAAACAGATATTGTCTACATACCAATGCAGGATATCGAGTGAATGAGCACCATGAGCGCGGAAACGGACCTTGAAGGCTTTGCCCATGGTCTGTTTCAGTTCAAAATGTTTGCTTGTCCAGTTGACGTCACCATTATTGGAATACTCATCAACCTTCGTCCAGGCACCGTCTTTTAACTGTTCAACAGTCAAAAATTCAGCGCCGGTATGGTTACGGTCGAGGAGTTTATAGTCATAATCCAGGTAAATCTTTGCGCAGCTGTAAGGACCTGCAGAGAAAGTAGCCGACTGCAGAGTGTCGTTATAATTGTTCAAAGAAGGCTGCCATGCGAAGTCAGCAGATGGTGCCGGGTTACCGAAACCAGAACTGCAGCTCCAGTTACCAGCAGAAACCCAGTTATTAAATCCCAATGTACCATTATCCCAATTTTCGCAGAAAGGAAGTGGACGGCCGTAGTTAATAGTAACAGTTACTCCGCAAACAGGTGCTGAGTTGTCATGTAATGGCAGGACAGGAGTCACATCCCAGTAAGAGGTTATGCAATAATGATAAACACCAGGATTCAGGTTGTTATCATAATAATACAGGCGGTTCGGGTCATTGATGTAAGGCAGAGGTACACCGTCGCGTGTGATGTTGTATCCCTGGAGGGTAACAACATTCGGTGACATAGGTGTGGGATCTCCAACAGGTACGCTCATCCGTTCAGCGCTTGCAAAATTAACTGCAGCCGGAACCGGGGTAACGTTGTTATCCTTAGGTGCGGGACCGTAAGTTACAAGTTCGCCTGCTTTATCTTTACCATAGACGAAGCAAGTAACGCGTTCCATCCAGGTTTCAGGTGCGGGATATCCGAAGGTGCTTACTACGGTAGCCCATACTCCGTTGTAAATTGCCCAGCCAAGACCGTTTGGATCGTAGGTAGTGGTAGTACCATCCAGACCCATACCGTTCCTGATCGGAG
>Ga0316226_1000489_pt1 | contig 52554 bp, 43 predicted proteins | sample TBH18017metaG_FD_206009 | JGI IMG/M metagenome (GOLD analysis project Ga0316226, IMG submission 206009) | Freshwater microbial communities from Trout Bog Lake, Wisconsin, USA - TBH18017 | ecosystem: Environmental > Aquatic > Freshwater > Lake > Hypolimnion/Profundal zone | place: USA: Wisconsin...
GCCGACAAGCCTGGTCTCCTCAAGGTGATCCTGCAGCCTGTATTTCTTCAGGATCTCCAGCACTAAGTCTTTCAGGGGGCGGTCGTTACTTTTCATGATCCGGGATTAAGCGGAAGGCTGAAAAACTTATGATCGATATCCATGGCATCGAAGATCCTGCGGATGCGGTCTTCGCTGGTATCGGTTATAAAAACCTGTCCGAAATTATGCTTGCTCACCATGCTAATCAGCTGCTGCACCCTCATGTCATCCAGCTTGTCAAACACATCATCCAGCAATAAAACGGGTTTGTAGCCCTTGATATTCCTGGTATAATCAAACTGGGCAAGCTTAATGGCCACCACGAAGGATTTCTGCTGTCCCTGGGAGCCGAACTTCTTCACGAGGTAGCCATCGAGGGTAAATTCCAGGTCGTCTTTATGTATCCCAACGGTTGAAGACTGAGCAGCCCGGTCGCGGGGAAGGCTATCCCTTATCAGGTCTTCCATTCCGGCATTGCAAAGATGTGAGTCATACCTAACCCCCACTTTCTCTGCCCCCCCGCTGATATAAGTATAATAATGCTGGAAGATGGGGATAAAGGAATCCAGGAAACCGCTTCGTTTTTCGAAGAGTAAACGGCCGAGCCTTATCATCTGTTCATCCCATATTTCAAGCTGGGTTTTATCGTAAAAATTTTTCTCGGCAAACGCTTTCAGAAGGGCATTGCGCTGAAGGAGCACCTTGTTGTACTGGATAAGGTCATCCAGGTACATTTTATCAAACTGTGATATCACACTGTCGATATACCTTCGCCGTACTTCAGGCCCTTCGTTGATAAGGTCCCGGTCGTAAGGGGAGATCATGATAAGGGGGAAATGCCCGATATGGTCCGAAAGCCTGTCGTATTCCTTTTTATTCAGCAGGAAACGCTTGCGCTGGTTACGTTTCTGGATACACTGTACCAGATCGGGACTGTCGCCATTACGGAAAAAACTCCCGTTGATGGCAAAAAAATCCTGGTCATGCCTTATGTTCTGGGTATCTGCGGGATTAAAATAACTTTTGCAGAATGAGAGATAGTGAATTGCATCGAGGAGGTTTGTCTTGCCAACGCCGTTGTTGCCGGTAAAGCAGTTGATCTTGTCGGAAAAGACCAGGTCGGCAAGTTCGTAATTCTTGAAATTTGCAACTGAAAGTTTATGAAGAAACATCCCCGGAAGTTAAGAACTGCAAAGATACAATTCCTTATTTCTTCTTTGTGAATTCCGAAAGATTTACAGCCACGGTAAAGTAGTTGGGATTAGGCACCCCTGCCTGCACACTGGTGCGCGTGTAGCTGATATTGAACATCTTTATTCTGAGTCCGAAACCAAGTGAAAAACCCGAAAGCGCTGTTTTACTGTAAAGTTTCATCTCCTGTCGTTGCCTGTAATTATACCCCAGCCTGATAGCAAAAACTTTTGCAATGGTTATTTCACCTCCAATGACCACATGCCTCATGAAATTATCGGCAAATTTACTGATCCCCGATTTTGTTTGTACCTCGCCAGTGATTGGATCGGCCTGGTTGGCGGGATTGTTAGGATCGGTATAGGTAAGGTCCCATTTCTGCAGATCGGTAAAAATCTCGTAAAAACGAAGCGGGATATGTTTCAGTTTTTCACTTAAACCCAGCTGTATCTGGAATGGCAAAGGTTCATGGTTCCCTGTAGTGTAAGGCACTATCTGGTAACCAATATTCCTGAAAATAAGTGAAGCATTGAACACGTCGTCGGTCATGGTATAAGTACCTGCAACATCCACTGCTATCCCGAATGAACGGTAGGTTTCATAGGCAGAATAGATCAGTTTGGCATTCGCGCCCAGGTTGAAGTGCTTGCTCAGCGGCCTTCCCCAGCCGATATTAAGAGCATAATCCGAGGCAGTAAAAGTGCCGGTGATGGTGCCCGAAGCATCAGCCTCAGTAAAGGTGCCATAAGATACAAACTGCATTGAAGCTGCAAAGTTGCCGGCTTTGCTAAAGGAGTGGGCGAACATTGCGTAACCGTAATTCGCCCCCATATAGGTGACAAAACTGAAGGCCAGGCTGTTGTTCATCTCAGGAGTGATCACCGAAGGGTTGGCCAGGGCTATTGTCACGTCGTTATCCCTGACGGGCAGAAAGTTGCTCCCGATGGATGCGACCCTTGCCGAATTAGTCAGGTTCAGGAATTCATAGGTGCCAGAACTCCCGCTCTGCGAATACAGAGGGCTGATTTCCACTAAAAACACAAGAAGGAAAACGGGAAGTAAGCGTATAAGACGAAGCACGTTTATCTTTTAATTTATATACTAAACGAAAGCCTTTGAGAAATATTTTATCTGGATGCAGAAACTATTGGATCAGTCCCCGGCCTGTTTTTTTCACACGGTCCTGGTCTTTCAGATCGGCGACGAGCTTATCGAGTATCCCGTTAATGAATTGTTTTGATTTCTGAGTGCTGAAACTTTTTGATATTTCAATGTATTCGTTCAGGGTCACCTTCACCGGGATCTGCTGAAAATAAATCACTTCAGCAAGCGCCATCTTGAGAATGATGATATCGGTAAGCGCTATCCTCTCAAGTTCCCAGTTTTTAGACCGTTCACCGATCATTTTTTCAAATTCTTCACTGTGGATGATAGTTTTGCGGAACAACTGGCTGATGAATTCTTTACTTTCGGCGGCCTCTTCTTCATTATCCTTCGTGAACAGGGTGATGATCTCAGATTTAGGTGAAAAATCTTCAGGAATTATCATGAGGGCTTTGATGGCGTAACTTGCAACGATCTCAAAATCATCATGCCAGTGAATACTCCTTTCCTCGCAAAATGACCTCATGTCAGCATTATTAGCCACAAATTTCCTGAACAACTTAACGAGGTAATTGCGGTCATCTTCGAATGAATTCTCTCCTGATTTAAGGTAAGAATGCAGGTCCTTCGATGCTTTCAGCTTCATCCCTGACTTCCTGACAATTTCCTGTTCCTCGGTCCAGGAGATAGAATATCTTTCAATATGTTTCGACAGAGGTTCATTTTCCAAAAGCATCTTCAGAAGGCGGTTCTGAAGGAGTTTCAGGCTGGGGTTCAGTTCATCGGCCGTTGGATAGAATTTATTTTTCGATTCTTCCATCCTGTATTCATAATGATGGAGGAGTTCGAAAAGGAAGGAAAACTGGAGGCTGAAAAGCTGGTAGACCATTTCAATACTTTTATGCAAGTTCTTTTCGGCCAATTCCATTTTGGGTTCACCCCCCTGGAAATAAGCATATAAGGCCTGAAGCACTTTTACACGATAATGTCTCCGTCCCAGCATCTGATTTTGATTATTACTCCCCTTGGAAATCGGTTGCAAAGCTATGGAAAGAAGCCCATAGTTTTCAAATATTATTTATAATTTTGCGTTTACTCATAATCGAAGAAACTAAAACCAAACGCCAGGTAACAATGGAAGACTCTGAAAATAAAGGTAAAGAAAGAGGTGAAATCTTCTCGAGGGCCATACGGGCCGGTAAACGTACTTACTTTTTTGATGTTAAGACAACGGCAGAGGATGAAGCTTACCTTACCATTACTGAAAGCAAGCGCAGATTTAATGACCAGGGCAAGTTCTTTTACGAAAAACATAAACTATTTTTGTATAAGGAGGATTTTGATAAGTTTGTTAACGGGCTTAGCGACTCCATTGAATTTATCAGGACAGGCAAGGCTCCCGACCGGCCGGTTAGCGGGAACTTCACGGATTCCAGGGACGAAACCGACGGCAAAGACCTCAGGGTTGAGAGCCATTCCATTGAATTTGAGGACCTGGCATCGGAAGCCGACCACACAATCTAAGAATTCAGGCGAACCACCGGACGGCTGCTCAAAAGGCGGCTTTTTCACTATCTGTTAAAACTTATTAACATAGCCTGAGTTAACGGCATTTAACTTTAATTTTGTTCATTGATTAATTATAATATGGGGAAAGTCATTGCAATTGCAAATCAAAAAGGAGGTGTCGGAAAAACCACTACGGCAATCAACCTTGCCGCAGGCCTTGCGGTGCTGGAACACAATACACTTCTGATTGATGCAGATCCGCAGTCCAATGCAACATCAGGGGTGGGTTTTGATCCGCGCAGCATAGAGAACAGCGTTTACGAATGCATTATGGACCATGTTGACCCTTTGTCGATAATCCTTAAAACTTCCACTCCGTTCCTTGACCTGCTTCCTTCGCATATAGACCTTGTTGGAGCCGAGATTGAGATGATACAGATGCCCAACAGGGAAAAGGTGATGAAACAGGTCATAGAAAAAGTGAAAGCGAATTATGATTTCATTATTATTGACTGTTCTCCTTCACTCGGGCTAATCACTGTTAACGCTCTTACCGCAGCCGACTCAGTCATTATTCCCGTGCAGTGCGAATATTTCGCCCTGGAAGGATTAGGCAAGCTCCTTAACACGATAAAGATCGTCCAGGCCAGGCTGAACCCGGCCTTAGACATCGAAGGCATTTTACTTACTATGTACGATAACCGCCTCAACCTGTCGAAACAGGTGGTTGACGAGGTAAAGACCCATTTCCAGCAGATGGTGTTTCACACAATAATCAACCGGAACACGAAACTGGGTGAAGCGCCGAGTTTCGGCCAGACCATCATGGTTCACGACATCAACAGCACGGGCGCGATCAATTACCTGAACCTTGCCCGTGAGATCATTCAGAATAATGAAGTGCCGGTGGCCAGCACTGCCGGCCAGGAATTAAGCCAGTAACATGCAAGGAAAAAAGAAGGCATTGGGAAGAGGACTTAGCGCCCTGCTTGAAGGAGGCGCTTCGGAACTGGCAGGAGAAGAATTGCCCGCCATCCCTGCAGGTCATAACGTATCAGCCATTCCCCTGAACCAGATTGAGACCAACCCGTTTCAGCCCAGGTCAAATTTTGAGGAAAAAGAACTTGCCGAACTGGCTGTTTCAATACAGGAGCAGGGTATTATCCAGCCAGTGACTGTGAGGAAGATAGGGCATGAAAGGTACCAGCTCATCTCGGGCGAAAGAAGATGCCGCGCGGCAAGGATCGCAGGTTTGACAGAGATCCCGGCATACATCAGGCTTGCCAATGACGAGCAGATGCTTGAGATGTCTATTGTCGAAAACATCCAGAGGACAGACCTGAACCCTCTTGAGGTGGCATTGAGTTTTCAGCGGCTTATCGAAGAATGCCGTATAAGACAGGAGGACCTCGGCCAGAAATTAGGCAAAGACCGTTCCACTGTTTCAAATTACATCCGGCTTCTGAAGCTGCCTGTTGAGATTCAGGTTGCAGTAAGGGATGGGATCATCAGCATGGGTCATGCCAGGGCGCTGATCACCATGGAAGATGAGAAACAGCAGCTCCAGGTCCTTCAGAAGATCCTGGAGAAAAAATTATCGGTGCGACAGGTTGAAGACCTTGTAAGGGACCTTCTCAAACCTGCAAAACCCGCCATACCTGCCGGTCCCAAGCTGCTCCCCTACCAGTACCAGCATGCCAGGGAAAATATAAGCAGCAGGCTGCAGTCAGAAGTTGAGATCAAACTGGGCCCAAAAGGGAAAGGGAGCATCCTTATCCACTTTAACTCAGAAGAAGAGTTTCATAAACTGCTTTCTAAAATGAATCCTGAATGAGGTTGGTTTTCCTGGCGGTTGCATTTCTCTGGCTTGCCGTTTTGCCTGCCAAAACTGTTAACGCCCAAACCGACAGCATTCCAAAGGAAAGACCGGATTCAATCGTCGAAAAAGAGCATTCCCCCACAAAAGCCACCATCATGTCGGCCTGCCTTCCCGGGCTCGGCCAGATCTATAACCATAAGATCTGGAAAGTCCCTATCATTTATGCAGGTTTCGGCATCATGGCTTATCTTATCGTTTTTAACACAGGGTATTACCTCGACTACAAATGCGCTTACATCGAATCAGTTAACAAGGACACGGCCGGCAACTATGCCTATCTTGTGAACCGTTACAGTTCAACCGAGCTGGCGTCGGCCAGGGAATATTACCGCCGGAATCTTGAACTGACATGCATTGTCAGTGTCTTATGGTACGCTCTGCAAATCCTGGATGCCACTGTTGACGCCCATCTTTACAGCTTCAATATCAACAAGACGCTGAGCATGAAGATAGAACCCGCAATGATGGTGCCTGTGGCTTCAACGAATTTTACAGGAGGAATAAAGATTTCGTTGCATTTTTAAACCGAACATATGAGGATTGCATTACTGGGATATGGTAAAATGGGACAGGAAATTCACGCGATGGCCGAGAAGAGAGGCCACCAGATTGTCCTGATTATAGATAGTGACGAGGAATGGCAGGAAAAAGGCCCTTTGCTTAAAGAGGCTGATGTGGCCATCGAATTCACAACACCCGATTCAGCGTTAGATAATATCAAAAACTGTTTTCAGTATGATATACCTGTTATTGTAGGCACAACAGGGTGGATAGAGGATATGGATCACGTCCGCAGGATCTGCATTGAACAGAATAAAAGCCTGTTCTTTTCCCCTAATTTCAGCATAGGGGTCAACCTGTTTTTTGAACTGAACCGCTACCTTGCATCCATTATGGCCAAATGGGATAATTATGAAATTTCCATCGAGGAGACCCACCATATCCATAAGCTTGACGCACCAAGCGGCACCGCCATTGTACTCGCGAACGACATCATCCGCAATATAGAAAGAAAAGAAAAATGGGTTAAGGAACTCCAGGAGAATCCCGATGAAGTCGGCATCAAGTCATACCGCAGCGAGGATGTACCCGGAACACATATTGTACGCTACGAATCGGAAATGGACGCCATCGTCATCACCCATAATTCCAAAACACGCAGGGGTTTTGCGCTGGGCGCTGTAATGGCAGCCGAGTGGATCAGGGGCAAAAGAGGGTTCTTTGAAATGAAAGACCTGCTGAATCCTCAAAAAAGTAATCCCTGACAGTAAGAAATAAGTGGAAATCACGTTATTATATTTTAAAGCTATAAAATGAACCTCTATCTCATCCTATTCATCCTTTTTACCGTTGCGACAGTCGGCGGTTTGTGGGGGATATTTACGAAAGCCGGTGAAGCAGGCTGGAAAATCCTTGTACCATTCTACAATCTTTATATCTGGCTGCAGATCATCCGCAAACCACTCTGGTGGTATATCTTTCTGCTGATTCCCTTCATTAATGTATTCGTGATCCTGCTAATGATCGTTGAACTGCTGAAGTGTTTCAAAAAATACGGATTGGGGGAACAGGCACTGGGTGTGATCTTCCCATTTGTTTACCTGCCTTACCTTGGATTCTCCCCTGCCGGGAAGTTTTATGTACCAGGCAGTGTGCCTCCCTTCAAGAAAACGGTTGTAAGGGAATGGGTCGATGCTATTATTTTCGCGGTTATTGCGGCAAGTATAATCAGGATATTCTTCTTTGAAGCATATACTATTCCCACCTCCTCGATGGAAAAATCGCTGTTGGTAGGTGATTACCTTGTTGTGAGCAAGGTTAGCTACGGACCGAGAGTTCCCAACACACCCCTTTCATTCCCATTTGTGCATCATACCATGCCCCTTTCGGAAACTGCTAAATCATATCTGGAGTGGATCAAGCTGCCGTATTACAGGTTCCCGGGGTTTGCCAGCATAAAGAACATGGATGTGGTGGTCTTCAATTATCCCGACGGAGATACACTCTCAGCCAAATGGCAGAGCAATGTAAGCTACTATTACCTGGTTCGAAGAGTCGGCAGGAATGCGTTATGGAATGACCCCCAGAATTATGGTGAAATTATTGCAAGGCCTGTGGATAAGCGGGAGAATTTTATCAAGCGTTGTATCGGTATCCCCGGCGACAGCATCCGCATTGTCGACAGGAAAGTGTTCATCAACGGACAATTGGAGAAGAATCCCGGCAAACGTCAGTGGAAATATATCGTACACACCGATGGAAACCCAATCAACACCATGAACCTTGATAAACTCGGAATTACCGAACCGCCCAAGATCTTTAATAACGGCGATTACGAACTGACTCTTTCGGACGAGGCAATAGAAGGGCTCAAGCAGTTCAGCAATATTAAAACCATTGAACCTGAAATACTGCCAAAGGGAGAGTGGGATCCAGACATCTTCCCATTCGACTCAGCCTACCGCTGGAACGTTGACAATTTCGGCCCAATATGGGTACCGAAAGCCGGCGTGACCATTAAAATCAACAGCTCAAATATCATGTTTTACAAAAGAATCATAGGAGTTTTTGAAGAAAATGACCTCAAGATACGCGACGGTAAGATCTATATCAACGGCAGGGAGTCATCCACATATACCTTTAAAATGAACTATTACTGGATGATGGGCGATAACAGGCATAATTCACAGGATTCACGCTACTGGGGATTTGTACCCGAAGACCATGTGGTGGGCAAAGCCTCACTGGTATGGCTTTCGCTTGATCCGAACAAATCCCTTTTCGACGGTAAGATCCGCTGGAGCAAACTCATGCATATAGTGAAATAAACACTAATAAAACAAGCGTTCCCCATGACTGTGTCCCGCATCCGGCTGTTGTTCCTGTTAATCCCGGTTTTCATTTCACTGCCGGGATACATGGGTGCAACAACACCTTTTGAAGGAGTGATCAATTTCAGGATCACTTACCCCGGGACGAAACTGACCAAAAGCCAGATAGAACTTTTTCCGAAATCCCTTACTGTAATGATCAAAGGCGGCAAATCCCGCACCGATATCCTCACCGGGGGCGGAAGCCGTATTGAGATCACCGACCACCAGGAGAAAACGAAGATAAAACTCCTGAATATGATGGGGCAGAAATATGCCATCAAATATTCGTCAGAAGACATCGCAAAGGAAACAGCGAAAGAGCCCCCGGTGCATGTTGAACTTACAGATCACGTAAGGAACATCGCCGGCTACCTTTGCAGAAATGCCATCATCACGGTAAATGACAAGAACGGGAAATACACTATCGACGTCTACTATACTCCCGAACTCGGAGGCAAACAGGCTAATTTCGACAAGGGGATCTACCAGGACATTGAAGGTGTGCTCATGGAATTTTCAATGAAAACCACCGATATGACCATGAGGTTTACCGCCCATTCCGTTGAAAAGAAACCGATCTCCTTAAGAGAATTTGAAATACCTTCAGACTATACCATTATTACCAAGGATGAATTGAAAAGCAAAATCGGGAGCAAGGAATAGAGGCCTATGGCGAAGCAATACAATCCATTAAGATCGAATACCTTCAGGGATGAATCCAACTCTGTACCGGGAGAGGAACTGCCTTTGCAGGATGAAAATCCGAAGTCAAAAAAAACCAGGAAAGAGAAACCTGTGAAGGAAAAGCCTCCGAAGAAGGAGAAACCTCCCAGAAAGAAAAAGGAGCTGACCGAAAAGCAGATCGAGAAGAGAGAAAGAAGGCTCAGGGTATGGGGCCTTGCCTCCCTCCTTCTCGGTGTTTACCTTTTGTTATCCTTTGCCTCTTACCTTCAGACCTGGAAAAACGATTATAGTTATACAGATACTGTTTTCAAACATTTTTCAGTTGAGGCGTTCCGCGCCGGGGATATCAGGTGTGAGAACTGGATGGGTAAGACCGGGGCGCTTGTATCGTACATGTTTATTTCGAACTGGTTCGGGATTGCATCTTTTTTCCTTGTTGTAGTTCTCCTTGTATGGGGACTCAGGTGGCTGCTGAGGATCAGGTTTGTTTCTCCCTGGAAGACCATGGAATATTGTTTCTTCGGGGTTTTGTGGCTGCCGGTATTCCTGGGCCTTGTACTTCCCTCCGACCGCATAGCGACCGGGGTGTTGTTTACCGGGGTTTACGGCTTCCAGGTGAACCTCTGGCTGAACGACTTCCTGGGGCAGACCGGCCTGGCTATTGCACTCGCTTTCACCTTCTTCAGCTTCACGATCATTGCATTCAACATCCCTTTCCGTTGGATAAAGCCGAAGAAAGCCGGGGATGAACTTTCTGATAATGTGACTGCGGATGTTGACTCTCCCGGCCCCGAACCTGCTCCTTCTGAAGAGCCCCTTATCGTCCCTGCCAACCTGATGATAGAAAAGCCTGAAGATGAGGCTCAGCCAATAGATCTCGGCAGCCCGGCTGAGGTAATAATTCCTGAACCGGTTTCAGGAATAGAACTGCAGATCGAGAAGCCCGAGGAAGCAACCGACCTTGAGATGAAAGGGCCTATCCCCCGGCAAGGGCTGGATACATTGTATGACCCCACACTGGACCTTCCAAGCTATAAATTTCCCACCCTTGACCTTCTGAGTGATTACGGTGGAGAATCCATTGCCGTGAGGAAGGAGGAACTTGAAGCCAACAAGGACAGGATCGTACAAACCCTTTCGCATTACGATATCAAGATAGCCAAGATCAAAGCTACCATAGGGCCTACGGTCACTTTGTACGAAATAGTTCCTGAAGCAGGCATCCGCATCTCCAGGATCAAAAACCTGGAGGATGATATCGCATTAAGCTTGTCGGCCCTGGGGATCCGTATCATTGCCCCCATGCCTGGAAAGGGAACCATAGGCATTGAAGTTCCCAACCAGAACCCAGAGATCGTATCGATAAAATCTCTTCTGGCTTCCGACAAATTCAAGAATTCAACGTTTGAGCTTCCTTTTGTCCTTGGTAAAACGGTAACCAACGAGACCTTCATCGCCGACCTTGCCAAGATGCCTCACCTGCTGATGGCAGGAGCTACCGGACAGGGGAAATCCGTGGGACTCAACACTATCATTACCTCGCTGCTTTATAAGAAACATCCTTCGCAGATCAAGTTCGTGATGATAGACCCCAAGAAGGTCGAGCTTACTCTTTTCTCAAGGATTGAAAGGCATTTCCTGGCCAAGCTGCCCGACAGTGAGGAAGCCATCATTACCGATACCAAGAAGGTCATCCGCACCCTCAACTCCCTTAACATCGAAATGGATACCAGGTATGACCTGCTACGTGACGCCCAGGTTAGAAACATCAGGGAATACAATGAAAAATTCTATAACCGGAAACTGAATCCCAATGACGGCCACAGGTTCCTGCCATATATCGTAATTGTCATTGATGAGTTCGCCGACCTCATCATGACCGCAGGCAGGGAAATAGAAACTCCGTTGACCCGTCTTGCCCAGCTTGCACGAGCCACAGGGATCCACCTCATCATTGCAACCCAGAGGCCTTCGGTAAACATCATTACGGGAACCATCAAGGCTAATTTCCCTGCCCGTATAGCTTTCAGGGTGATCTCGAAGATAGATTCACGAACCATCCTCGACTTCTCCGGGGCTGACCAGCTGATAGGACGTGGCGACATGCTCCTTTCCACGGGAAGCGACCTGATAAGGCTTCAGTGCGCATTTGTTGACACTCCCGAGGTTGAAAGAGTGACGAGTTTCATCGGGTCTCAGAGAGCCTATCCTGAAGCACATGCCCTGCCGGAATACTATGATGAGGAGAATGGCTCAGGAAAGGAGTTTGATCCTAATGAAAGAGATGAATTTTTTACAGAAGCGGCAAGGCTCGTAGTTCAGCACCAGCACGGCTCAACATCACTCATACAGAGGAAGCTCAAACTCGGATACAACCGTGCTGGGCGCATTATCGACCAGCTTGAAGCAGCCGGTATCGTTGGGTCTTTTGAAGGGAGCAAGGCGAGGGAAGTGAAGTACAAGGATATGTCGGCCCTTGAAGCTTACCTAAAGGAAATGGGTAACGAATAAATTTCAGGAAAAATCAATAACCAGTAATATGAAAAAAATTATCATTTTATTTCTCGTAGTTGCCGCATTCAGCGGTTACAGCCAGAAAGCCTCCGAAGTTCTCGAACAGGTAAGCACCAAAACGAAATCATATACCTCCATCAAGGCTGATTTCTCCTATCGCATGGAGAATGCAAAAGCCAAGATCAATGAGCAAAAGCAGGGGACTCTCCTGCTGAGCGGCGACAAATATAAGATGCAGGCAAGCGGACAAACCGTGATATGTGACGGAAAGACCATCTGGACCTTCATGCCCGAGTCAAATGAGGTCCAGGTTAATTCCTTGGACAATAAAGACGAAGCGCTTACTCCTTCGAAGCTTTTATCGAACTACAACACGAACTTCAAATCAAAAATACTGAACGATAAAAACAACGACCCGAATACCATCAGGATCGAACTTGTTCCCAACACCATTAAAAATTACAACCGGGCTATACTGGCGGTCGACAAAGCAAAGCTTCAGGTCAAGTCGTTCATGATCTACGATAAAAGCGGGAATATTTTCACTTACACCATTACCCGGTTCCAGACCGACATCCCGGTCAATGCCTCAGACTTCTCTTTCGATCCCAAGAAATTTCCAGGGGTCGAAGTTATAGACATGCGTTAATATGGATCCCCGGCCCGAAAACGGAGACGACAGGCTGGCATTACTGGCAAAAAGCATAAGGCAATCCGTGATCAGGAGCCTTGCCGAAGCCGGTTCAGGCCACCTCGGAGGCTCCATGAGTTCGGCCGATATCCTCACAGCATTATATTTTTCAGTATTAAAGCATCATCCGGCTGAGCCATCCTGGCCCGGCCGCGACAGGTTCATACTTTCTATTGGCCATATTGCCCCCGTGCTTTATGCCACACTTGCCGAAGCCGGGTATTTCCCGAAGGAAGAATTGCTTACTCTGAGGAAAACAGGAAGCCGTTTGCAGGGCCATCCCGGGAGGGATCACAAACTTCCGGGGCTTGAGCTTTCGGCAGGCTCTCTGGGACAAGGGCTTTCGGTCGCAGTGGGAATGGCGTTAGCATGTAAAATGGACGGGCTCAGTAACCGTATCTATTGCCTTAACGGGGACGGGGAATTGCAGGAAGGGTCGATATGGGAGGCAGCAATGTCGGCCGCCCATCATCATCTTGACAGGCTCTGTGTGATCATCGACAGGAACGGCCTTCAGATTGACGGCCGTACCGAAACCGTCATGGCCCTTGAGCCTTTGAAAAAGAAATGGGAAGCTTTCGGCTGGAACACCCTTGAATGCGACGGGCATGACTTCAGGTCCCTGCTCAGCGCATTCCAGAAAACCCGACTGGAAACTTCACGACCTTCCGTTATCATTGCAAAAACTGTGATGGGCAAGGGCATTGGAAGCATAGAAGGAGACTACCACTGGCATGGCAAAGCCCCTTCGGGGGAGCAGGCGGAGGAAATGATAAAAGAGGTAGCGAGGTAGCGAGAAGCGAGGTAGCGAAAACAGGTAGCGAGGTAGCGAGAAGCGAGGTAGCGAAAACAGGTAGCGAGAAGCGAGGTAGCGAAATAAGGAATTATGGAGCGTTTTATCAACAGGGGGAACAAGGCGACGAAAACAGGGTTTGGCGAGGGCCTGCTCGAGGCGGGTATTGCCAACAGCAGCGTTGTGGCCATAGGCGCCGACATTACAGCATCGGTGGGCGTTGACCTGTTTGCTTCAAAGTTTCCTCACCGCTTCATCTCCCTTGGAATAGCTGAACAGAACTGCGTGGGTGTGGCAGCCGGGATGGCGCTTATGGGGAAGATCCCTGTATTTGCCACCTATGGTGTTTTCTCTGCCTTACGGACCACTGACCAGGTAAGGGTTTCATTATGTTATAATAACCTGCACGTAGTCATTGGCGGGGCCCATGCCGGTGTTTCGGTTGGTCCCGATGGAGCCACTCACCAGGCGCTTGAAGATATAGCTATAATGCGTGTACTGCCTAACATGACAGTTCTTTCGCCATGTGATGCAACCCAGGCCAGGCTGGCTGTAATTGCAGCAGTGGAACAATGCAGGGGCCCGGTTTACCTGAGATTCGGACGGGAAGCAATGCCCGATTTCACTACCGTTGATATGGGATTTCATATTGGTAAGGCCCAATTGCTCCATGAAGGGAATGACCTGGTTTTAATAGCCACGGGGCATATGACCTGGGAAGCCCTTCAGGCTGCATATGAGCTTGAAAAAGAAGGGATCATGGCCAGGGTACTGAATATTCATACCATCAAGCCGATTGATGAATCCGCCCTGCTTGAAGCCGCCAGGGAATGCGGCGCCATCGTTACAGCCGAGGAGCACCAGGTTGCAGGCGGCCTGGGATCGGCAGTATCAGAAGTTACCAGTAAAAATTACCCCGTCCCAATAGAGTTTGTGGGTATAAATGACCATTTTGGTGAATCGGGCCCGCCCCGCGAACTCATGATTAAGTTCGGGCTCACTTCAGAAAATATAATTTCAGCTTGTCGTAAAGCGCTGGAAAGAAAGTCAGGACAGGTAGCGAGAAACGAGAAGCGAGGTAGCGAAGTTATTTAGAGTGAAGCATTTTGCAAAAGCCGCATCAGGTGCAAGGAGCTTGTAAATTGCAGGAGGAGCCTATCGTCATATCGCTTCGCTGCACCGTAGCGGCGTTGCAAAGATGCGAACGATTTTCGCTTCTCGCTACCTCGCTACCTCACTTCTCGCTACCTATTATATCTTCCGGGTACCCCACCTTATGAAGGAACAACCCGCAGGCAGGCACTGAATCACCCGCATCGGAGCGGTTTTTAGCTTCGATCACAAGTTTGAGATCCCTCAGGTTCATTTTGCCCATACCAAGGTCAAGCAAAGTCCCGACAATGGCCCTGACCATATTACGAAGAAAGCGATCCGCCGAAATAGTGAACACCAGCTGGCTGCCTGATTTTTCCCAATATGCCTCAGTGATTCTGCAAATCCTGGTTTTAGTGTCGGAATCCACTTTTGAAAATGAAGTGAAGTCAGAATGCGACATCAGGATCTCTGCGCCCCGATTCATCATTTCGATGTCGAAAGGCCCGTAATGGTACCATGAATGGTTTACTATGAAAGGATCCTTCAACAGAGTGATATAATATTTGTAGGTGCGGAGAGTGGCGCTGAAACGTGCATGAGCATCCTGCCTCACCGGGAAGATCCTCTGGATGGAAATATCTTTGCCAAGGTATGAGTTCAGTTTAAAAACCAGTTTCCCGGCCTGCGCTTTGCTTAGCTCTTTCTCAATATCCATATGCGCATAATACTCCCTCGCATGCACGCCGGTATCGGTACGGCCGCAACCCGTCAGGCTTATATCTTCCCTTAACATCATGCCAAGCGCATCATTAAGTATTTTTTGTATGCTGATGGCATTCTTCTGGGCCTGCCAGCCGTGAAAATTCGTCCCGTCGTATGAAAGCAGTATAAAATACCTCATCACCTGTCATATTTAAACATCCGCTGAACTTCTTTAAAGCATCTCAGACTGCAAAAGAGCATGTATCCAGGGATCGTTTTCATTCTTTCAAAGGTAATCCAGATTATGATAAATTATAAATTTTCACTCAATTATCAGGCTTAGTTTCTGAATACCAAATAAATATCTTAAATAAAACAGCTGAAATTTATGATAATTGTACATAATTTCTGTGTTTTTTAGTTTACATTTGTTATTCAATAAACAGTGCGATGGGGCCTAAAAAGGATAAAGAAACTCAATGCGAGCTTTGTCACCAGGCTTATCATAAATTTTTCATCTGTCTTGATCGTGCAGACCTTCAATATCTTAATACCGAAAGAGAAGTTAAGCCCTACCACAAGGGGCAGAATATTTTTGAAGAAGGCCATAAAACCCACGGGATATTCTGCATCAAGGAAGGCCAGGTAAAACTTTATAAAAACGGTTTCGACGGCAGGGAACATATAACCAGGATTGCATTTCCAGGGGATTTCATCGGCCTGAGGGCATTGCTCAGCGGGCGCGATTACAGCGTCAATGCCACCGCCATGGAAGAGACCACGGCCTGTTTCATCCCCAAAGCCGACTTCTTTCAACTAATGATAAAATATCCAGATTTCTCTCGCAGGCTTATGGTGGTTCTGACCCAGCTTCTCGCCGAAGCCGAGGCAAGACTCATCAGCATCGCGCACCGCCCACTGAAAGAACGATTAGCCGAAACCCTGCTTTTTCTTCATAATTCATTTCACAACACTTCCCCGTCCTACCCCACCCCATATCTCAACCTCACCAGGACCGACCTGGCCAACATCATTGGGACAACACCTGAAACTGTAATAAGAATGTTGTCCTCCCTCAAGGACGAAAAGGTCATCAGCATCAAAGGCAGGAAGATCTATATTCTGGACCGCCCCAGGCTTGAATTCATTGCCAACGCCAAGTACTGATTTCCAGTTAGTTCCCATTCATCTATAAAATTATTCAATATCTTTCAAAACATGATGCAGATCATTTTTCTGCCGGTGTTCTTTTAGTTCCTTTGTTAATAAATTAACAAAAGGATGAGACGGACAGAGATTACCGGGATATTTTTCTACAATCCGGAAGGTTTGTACCCCGACCCAATTGATTATGCCGACCTTATCAGGTATTCGTTTTCATTTGCAAACATTACAAAAGCCTATACTTGTAAAGACTTCACCTGGAACGAGAAAAACATCCTCAGGAAAATAGAGGAACACAATTTCGGGCACATCATCATCGCCGGCCTTATGCCGGGAACAGTGAAGGCATTGTTCTCGAAAGCCATGGCCCTGGCGGGTAAGGATCCCGAGAACGTGAGCCTGGCAAGTTTCAACGATTATTGTTCAGGCAGCAGCTACAGCCCTGAAAGGCTCAGGATCGTTCTTGCCTCCGTTATTTCGGGCATTCCGTATGAATTTACGGGAATGCCGGATGAACTTCCTGTGAACCATTCCACCCTGGTTATAGGTGGAGGAATCTCGGGCATACAGGCTGCACTGGAGATTGCGAACAGCAACAACCTGGTTTACCTGGTAGAAAAAAGCGGGACCATAGGCGGGAAAATGGCAACTTTCGATAAAACCTTCCCTACCCTTGACTGCGCCGCCTGTATCCTTACGCCCAAGATGGTCGAAGTTAACCAGCATACCAGCATCCGCCTGCTGAGTTATTCGGAAGTCATTGAGGTAAGCGGGCGGCCCGGGAATTTCAAGGTAAGAATACTGAAGAAAGCACGCAAGGTCAATGTCCAGACATGCATAGGTTGCGGCACCTGTGCTGAGAAGTGCCCTGCCCAGGCTCCCAGTGAATTCGATGCGGGAACCTGCATGAGAAAGGCAATATATATCCCCTTCCCCCAGGCTGTGCCGAATAAATACCTGATCGACGCAGAGAATTGCATCTACCTGAAGAACGGGAAATGCAAAGCCTGTGTCAAAGCCTGCCCGGTGCCCGGTTGCATAGACCTGGATGAGAAAGATTCGGAAGTGACCATCAATGTGGGGAACATTATATTAGCCACAGGGTATAAGCCTTTTAATGCACTGCGGATGGCACAGTTCGGTTACGGTCAGTTCCCGAATGTGCTCAATTCCCTGGAGTTTGAACGGCTGCTGAATGCATCAGGCCCAACTGGTGGAAATATACACCTCCGGAGTCAGGACAAGAAAGGGAACTGGATTTTCAATACCAGCTCTCCCAGGCCTGAGAAACTTGCCATCATTCATTGCGTGGGCAGCAGGGACAAGAACTTCAACAAATACTGCTCGAGGGTATGTTGCATGTACTCCCTGAAGTTTGCCCACCTGATCATGGAAAAACTTCCCGAGGCTGAGATCTTTGAATATTTCATCGACATGAGGTCATTCGGCAAGGGATATGAAGAATTCTATGAAAGGATAAAACAGGAAGAAGTGTCAATCATCAGGGGAAAAACTGCGAAAGTTGAGCAAAGAGGGGAAAAACTGTTTTTACGGGGCGAAGACATCCTCCGTGGTGAAATTCTTGAAAATACAGTCGACATGGTCATTTTATCGGTTGGGCTTGAAGCAGGAGAAGACGCAATGAAACTTTCAAAGATGCTGAACATCTCAACCAATACAGACGGCTGGTTCGAGGAGGCACATTATAATCTTGATCCTACAGGGACCTGCCGTGGTGGCATCTACCTTGCAGGAACCTGCCAGGGTCCGAAAGACATTCCCGACTGCGTAGCCCAGGGATCTGCCGCTGCCGCAAGGGTGATACAAAGCATCCTCAAAGGCAGGCTGCGCGATGATGTTTCGTCGGTATCGCTCGATCATGTGGAGCGTAAAATAAAGGAATTATCAACAGTACCAATATAAAACAAGCCGACCATGAGTACACGTGTTCACCCGGAGCTCAGGAACCAGCTGATGCAGTTCGGCATCGGAGACTGGAATGCCTGCTATCATTGCGGTACCTGTACGGCCCAGTGCCCGCTTTCGGAAGAAGGGTTCCTGTTTCCCAGGAAAAAGATCCGCCTGATGCAGATGGGCCTGAAAGATGAGATTGAAGCCAGCGTCGAGCCATGGCTTTGCTATTACTGCGGCGACTGTTCCACTTCCTGTCCGCGGGATGCGAACCCGGGCGAACTGATGATGTCGCTCAGGAGGTACCTGACATCCATCTACGACTGGACCGGGCTGTCGAAGAAATTTTACACCTCCGAACTATGGGAACTGTTCTTTATCCTTTCGTTTGCCGTTCTCGTTGTGATCTCATTCCTGGTAGTCCTTCCTTCGATGGGATATCATTTCACCAGGGAACTCACCTCCGAAGGGGGAGTTCAGGTCAATGCCTTTGCGCCCATTCATGTAGTGGAAACCTTCGACTGGGCTATGGCCTTCGTTGTGGCATCCCTGCTTATTTCAAACATCCTGAGGATGTATTACAAGATCATATGGAAATACGGCAATACGAAGGTCAGCATCTGGGTCCATATCAGGGAATTCTGGCTGCTGATCTTCAATTTCGCAGTGCAGCCTAAATTCAACAAATGCGACGACAAACGCTACTGGCTTTCACACTGGTTCCTGATGTCGGGTTACACCATCATGTTCATTGTGATCGTGGTTTACCTGCCCTGGTTCCAGACCGAAAAGATCTTCCCGATCTGGAATCCCCAGAGACTGCTGGGTTATTATGCAACCTTCGGGTTGTTGTTCGGGCTGTTCGTTGCCATCTTCGGCCGGCTGCAAAGGAAAGAGATCAAATTCCTGTTTTCCCATATCAGTGACTGGCTGTTCCTTGCAATGCTAACACTGACGGCCATCACGGGCATACTCATCCACATATTCAGGATCAATGGCATGCCATTGGCCACCTATATATCCTACATAGCCCATATGGCTGTTCTTGTTCCTATGATCCTTATAGAAGTTCCTTTCTCGAAATGGTCACACCTCGCCTACCGGCCATTTGCCGTGTATTTTCAGCAATTAAAAAAACATGCAGTTCCAAGGTAATCCTGTCATCCCTGAAAAATAAAGCGTATGGAAGAGCCAAGAATAGGGGTTTACGTTTGCTGGTGCGGCACCAACATTGCCAAGATGGTCGATGTGGAAGCCGTTACTAAGGAAGTCAGTACGCTCCCGAACGTGGTACTGTCGAAGAATTACAAATATATGTGTTCAGATCCCGGGCAGGGCCTTATCATCAAGGACATCAAATCGCACAGCCTGAACCGGGTTGTGGTAGCCGCCTGTTCGCCCAGGATACACGAACTCACTTTCAGGAACGCCTGCGAGAAGGCAGGTATCAACCCGTATCTTTTTGAGATGGCGAATATCAGGGAGCAGGATTCATGGGTGCATACCGACCGCAACGAAGCCACGAAGAAAGCCATTGACCTGGTCATCGGGGCCATCAGGAGGGTTCGTTACCATGAGCCCTTGCAGAAACGTTCGGTAAATGTTGACCCTGCCACTTTGGTCATAGGCGGGGGTATTTCGGGAATGACAGCAGCCCTTGAGATCGCCAATGCAGGAAAAAAGGTTTACCTGCTTGAAAGAACCGACCACCTTGGAGGACAGGTTGCCAGGTTCGATCTCACTTTCCCCCACCTCTCAAGCGCACAGCAGATGATAAGGCCGATGATACAAAGGGTTGAGAATCATCCAATGATAAACGTATTCCTGAAAACCGAATTGAAGGAAGTCAGCGGGTACATTGGTAATTTCAAAGCCAAACTGGTCAATACGGTTTCAGGACAGCATGAGGTGACTTTCGGAAATATCATAGCAGCCGTCGGCCTGAAACCATTCGACCCCTCGGTGATAGAAGAATACGGTTACGGCAAATTCCCCGATGTGATCACTTCCCTTGAATTTGAAGACAATCTTAGGGCAGGCAGGATACTCACGAAATACGGCAAGGAACCGAGAAATGTAGCAATCATCCATTGCGTGGGAAGCCGGAATAAAAAATACCATGAATACTGCTCAAGGGTTTGCTGCATGGTTGCCCTGAAATTCGTGCACGAAATACGCGCCGCCCTGCCCGATGCCAATATTTTCGAGATTTATGCCGATATGAGGGCATACGGGAAAGGGCATGAGGAGTTCTATGCCATGACCACCCACAAACAGATCATCTTCCTGATGTATGACCAGCAGAAAAGCCTGCCTCTGATCAGAGAGGCATACCGGGACGACAACTGCAATATGCTGATAGAAATGCATGAGCTCCTTTCGGGTATAGACATAGAAGTGCCGGTGGATATGGTGATCCTCATGGTCAATATGGAAGCCCATGACAACGTAAAGGAGGTGGTGCGCACCATTGGCGTCAGTTTATGCGGGAACCAGTTCTTCATCGAAAAGCATCCCAAGCTGGATCCTGTTGCTACAACAACTGGTGGTGTGTTTATCGTGGGAACCTGCCAGGGGCCCAAGGATATCCCCGATTCCGTCGCCCAGGCCAAAGCAGCTGCGGCAAGGATACTTGCAACCATTGCCCAGGGCTCAGTTCCTGTTGAAGTCACTACGGCCATGGTGAATGAATCTCTCTGCTGCGGATGCCAGACCTGTATCAGTGTTTGTCCGTACACCGCAGTTTCCTTTGATGAAGCAAAAAAAATTTCGGTGGTCAACGAAGTGCTTTGCAAAGGCTGCGGAACCTGCGGTGGCTGCTGCCCGGCAGGGGCCATTACAAGCAAACATTTCACCGACCGCCAGATCCTTTCGGAGATAGAAGGTATTATGTCCATGTCATATTAAGTGAACCGCCATGAATTTCAGACCTACCATCGTAGCTTTCCTATGCAACTGGTGCGCGTATACCGGCGCCGACCTTGCAGGCACTTCAAGGCTGCATTATGCGCCAAACGTGCGTATCATCAGGATCATGTGCTCGGGACGGATAGAACCCACCTTCATCCTCAAAGCCTTTAAGGAGGGTGCCGATGGTGTTCTTGTATGCGGATGTCATCCGGGGGATTGCCATTACCAGGAAGGAAATTATAAATGCCTAAGGAGGTTCAAACTCCTCGAGAAATTTGTAAGCCAGATGGGTATTGAGAAAGAGCGGCTGAAACTGGAATGGATCAGCGCCAGTGAAGGGAAACAATTTGCAGAGCTGGTCAATGAGATGACTGCCTCCATACTTCAGCTCGGTCCGGGGAAAGTACAGAAGGCCCTTGAATTTGAACATATAAAAACAAATTAGCCATGTCTCAGGAACCTACAAAACCCAAGCTTAAACTGGCCGTTTACTGGGGCGCTGCCTGTGGCGGCTGCTGTGTTTCAGTGCTTGACACCCATGAAAAACTCCTCGACATTGTTGCCGCGGCGGATCCCGTTTTCTGGCCTATCGCCATGGATATCAAATACAGGGATGTTGAGAACATGCCGGATAAAGCCATAGACCTTACCCTGTTCAACGGGGCTGTAAGGAACAGTGAAAACAAGCATATGGCTCAGGTTCTGAGGCAAAAATCGAAGATACTTGTGGCTTATGGATCCTGCGCCTATATGGGTGGCATCCCCGGGCTTGCAAATTTCTTTTCAAAGAACGAGATCTGCAAAAGGGCGTATGAAGAAACTGAATCCACCTATAATCCCGATAAAATATATCCCCAGCCTGAAGTCATGGTAAGTGAAGGAGCGCTTGAAATACCGGTGATGTTCAATGATGTTTTCCCCCTGAACCAGATCGTGGATGTGGATTATTATCTGCCCGGATGCCCGCCCAGGAGCGAAAGGCTCATCGAAGTATTCTCCGCTGTAGTCACAGGCATAGGGCTTCCCCCCGCGGGATCCGTAGTGGGCGCCAATGAAAAAACCAACTGCGATGAATGCAAGCGAAAAAAATCGGACAGGAAGAAGATTAAGAAATTTTACAGACCATGGGAGATAGAGGATGATAAGGAAACCTGTTTCCTTGAGCAGGGGATCATCTGCATGGGACCAGCGACCCGCGGAGGCTGCGGAGTGTGTTGCGTTGAAGGCAATGCACCTTGCCGCGGTTGTTACGGACCGCCTTTGGGAGCTAGTGATCCGGGAGCAAAAATGATGGCAGCAATAGGCACCATGATTGATGCCAACAAACCTGAAGAAATTGACGAGATCATTGAAAGTATTGTCGACCCTGCCGGTCTGTTCTACCGTTACAGCCTACCGGGTTCCATTTTAGGGAGGAAGGTACTATGAAGCACATCAGCATTGATCCTATAACCAGGCTTGAGGGCCATGGAAAGATCGAGATCTTCCTCAATGAAGAGGGGGAGGTTGAGAATGCGTATTTCCAGGTCCCTGAGCTCAGGGGGTTCGAGAAATTCTGCGAAGGCCGGCCGGTCGAGGAACTGCCATCCATAGTCACAAAAATATGCGGGGTATGCCCAGGCTGCCATCATATGGCTTCGGGAAAGGCGGTTGACCGTGTTTTCGGGGTAGACCCACCGCCGACAGCTAAGAAAATCAGGGAACTGTTTTACATGGCCCATTTCGTGCACAGCCATATTGCACATTTTTATGCTCTTGCAGCCCCCGATTTCGTAGTGGGACCCACAGCCAACCCTGCCGAAAGGAACATCCTCGGTGTGATAGGCAAAGTGGGCCTTGAGATCGGGTCTGAAGTCATCAAACAACGCAGGATAGCCCAGGAGATACAGGCCCTGATTGGCGGTCACCAGACCCAGGTGATCATGAACATACCAGGGGGGGTCAGGAAAGGCATCACGCCGGAACAAAGGGATGATATTGTAAAAAAGGCAGAAGGGTTTATTGAGTTTTCAAAATTTTCAATCCAGCTTTTCAAAGATGTGGTTCTTGGCAATAAAGATTATGTGGACCTCATCCTGAACGGCCCTTATTCACTGGTGCTTCATTCAATGGGCCTGGTTGATGCGAATAATAGGGTCAATTTCTATGACGGGCGTGTAAGGGTTGTGGATACCAAAGGCAGGGAGCTTTATAAATATTCTCCCGATCAATATCTTGATTATGTTGAGGAACGTGTTGAACCCTGGACCTACCTTAAATTCCCCTACCTGAAAAAGATAGGCTGGAAAGGGTTTCACGACGGTCAGGAATCGGGAGTATACCATGCAACTCCACTGTCGAGGCTGAATGCTGCCGACGGTATGGCCACTCCCATTGCCCAGCAGGAATATGATTTTATGTTTAAAACTCTTGGTGTAAAGCCGGTACATTCAACCCTTGTCATGCATTGGGCAAGGCTTGTCGAGCTGGTATATGCCGCTGAACATTGTCTTGAGCTTGCCCTGGATCCCGAAATAACAGGCAGTGAACTCAGGGCTCCTCTCGGTAAGATCGTCGGGGAGGGCGTGGGCATTGTTGAAGCCCAACGGGGGACCCTTACACATCACTACTGGACTGATGACAAGGGGATGGTGAGAAAAGTCAACCTCATCGTGGGAACTACCAACAACCATGCGGCTATATGCATGTCGATCAAAAAGGCCGCAGAGGGTCTGATCAAAAAAGGGACGGAGGTCACAGATGGCACTCTGAACATGATCGAAATGGCTTTCAGGGCTTACGATCCCTGCTTCTCATGCGCCACTCATTCCCTTCCTGGCCAGATGAGGATGGTGCTTAACATAAGAGACCATGATGGTAATTTAATTGATTCTACTTGCAAATAATTCATTTCATATGGTAAAAGAAAAGATCCTGGTGCTCGGCATCGGGAATGACATCCTCACCGATGACGGCATTGGCCCCAAACTGGTGAGGGACCTTGGGAAGATGGACGTTCCCGGGAAAGTCACATTCAACACCGCATCCGTCGGAGGCCTTGAATTGCTTGAAACTGTCTCAGGGTACACCCGCATTTTCATTGTAGATGCGATAAGGACCCAGGGTGGGAAGCCGGGAAGTGTATATTTCCTTTCGCCTGACGATTTCAGGCAAACCATGCACATCTCAAACCTTCATGACATCAGTTTTATCACGGCCCTGAAGCTGGGGAACAAGCTCGACTACGAGCTGCCTTCGGAGATCATGATCATCGCGGTTGAGATTGCCGAAGACCTTGAATTCGGTGAAAATCTGAGCCCGGCGCTCCAAAAGCAATATCCAGGGGTGCTTTCAAAAGTGTATAAATTTCTGCTGGAAGCGCTGATGTACCAGAATACAGACAGTCGCTGAACCCCGTTCAGGACAAAACAGACGCCATCCTGTTATCACTCAGCAGCCATTGGCGTGATCACAGGCTTTGATGTTTCAATGGCATCAGTATGTATTCCTGGGAGTATAATGTGTATGCAGCAGGTCTTCTGCAACCGGCCCCATGGGGTCAAGCAAAAATTCCTCGTATGCTTCAACAGCTTCAGGATTTTCATGGGCCTTACGCAATTCCATCCCCATCTCTTCAGCATATAATGCCTGTACTCTCTTAAGGCGGATGTCGGGGTTGGTGGGAATCGGCTGCCCCCCGCCTCCGAGGCAACCTCCGGGGCATGCCATAATCTCGATAAAATGATAAGGGGAATCTCCGTTCCTTATCATCTGCATCAGGTTTTTTGCATGGGCCAGTCCGTGCGCAACGGCCAGCCTGAGTTCCATGCCGTTCATGAAAGTCCAGGGTTCCACGCATTCCTTTACAGGAAGTACAAGCTCCTTCACTCCTTCCATCCCCCTGACCTGTTTGATGATCAGGTTTTCAAAGGGGACATCCCTGCCCGTTATCCTTTCGTACATAGTCCGCAAGGCTGATTCCATCACTCCTCCTGTTGCTCCGTAAATTACAGCGGCCCCCGAGGATTTGCCCATCAGGTCGTCATAATGATCATTGGGCAGGGATTTGAAATCAATCCCTGCCTGTATGATCATAATTGCCAGCTCCCGGGTAGTCAGTACATAGTCCACATCCTTGAAACCGCTGCCTCTCATCTCGGGGCGGTCGGCCTCGAACTTTTTAGCGGTACAGGGCATGATGGAAACGGTGACGATATTTTCGGGTTTAATTTGCCGTTTTTTTGCATAGTATGTTTTTGCGAGCACTCCAAACATCTGTTGGGGTGATTTGCAGGTCGAAAGATGCGGCAGGATTTCCGGGAAGGAATGTTCACAGTATTTGATCCATGCCGGGGAGCATGAAGTGATCATCGGCAGTTTCACACTTTCATCATGGTAGTCGAATTTCTTCCTGATCCTGTCGAGCAATTCAGCACTTTCCTCAATAGTGGTGATATCAGCCGAAAACGCAGTGTCAAGAACCGTGTCGAAACCAAGTTTTCTAAGGGCTGTTACCAGCTTGCCCGTGACACGTTTCCCGGGTTCTATTCCAAGGTCCTCTCCAATAGCCACCCTTACTGCGGGGGCGGTCTGCACAATAACATGCTTGTCCTTATCCCAGATGGCATGCCAGACTTCCTCTATATAATTTTTTTCAACCAGGGCCCCGGTCGGGCAACGGTCTATGCACTGCCCGCAATTCGTGCAGAACACTTCGTACAGGGATTTACCGAGATAGGTCGAGATCTTCATTTTACTTCCCTTATGGGCCACCCATACCGCGCTAACACCCTGTATTTCGGCACAGGTGCGCACGCAACGCTGGCAACGAACGCATTTCCTGTCGTCCTTTACGATTGCGGGGGAAAGAGTGTCGAGGGTAATGCTTTCCTCGTGCCTGAGAGGAATGAAGTTGGTGTTGATGATCTTGAATTCCGAAGCAAGGTTCTGGAGTTCGCATTTTCCGTTTTTATAACAATTCGTGCAATCGGTGAAGTGTTCCGAAAGCAGAAGCTCCAGCATGGCTTTCCTTGCAGTGCGGACCCTCAGGCTGTTGGTGGAAATGTGCATTCCTTCTTCAATGGGCGTGGCACAGGATGCAACAAGGCTCTTTGTATTTTCCAGTTCAACCAGGCAGATCCGGCAGTTCCCGGCAATCCTGAGGTCCTTGTGGTAACAGAGGCTGGGGATATGAATTTTAAGAGATCTTGCTGCGTCGAGGATCGAAAGTCCTTCTTCGGAATAAAGCTCCTGCCCGTCGATGGTGACTTTGATCTTTTTTTTCATCGTGACTTCTTTCGAAAGCCCGAAGAATAGATCAAATTTCTCCGCAATCTCGTCCTGTGCAAGCTGCAGGGGTATGCTGATATGGTCGTACAGGTCCTGCCTGCTGAAATGATAATCCTTTGCCTGAAGCAGGTGATTGTTGATGATCTCTCCTATGATGCCAAGCAAAGCGCTGATCTCAGCCCCAGTAAATCCTTCCTCGAAACGGGGCAGGGCAATGTCATCCGTATAATTGATGATAAGACTGCGGTCACCATTAAGGATAGTGGAAGCAAGTACATTGAATAAAGTAAGCAGGACCAGGTTCAGTTCCTGGATATCCATATGCTGGTAGTGAGAAAGGTCAACCGTGCTGCTCTCCGAATTAACCCTGACGACCATGATGTTGACAAGCTTCTCCTTATCCCTGCTCAGTATCTCATAAATAAGGAGATTGGTACGTACCGAGATATGCCTCAATGCCGCTTCATTCTTGATCTGCCATTCCATGGGATTGCTTTTCATCCTTGCCAGCAGGAACATCAGCCTGCGGTTGATATGAAGGCGGGCAAGAGGTTCCCAGCCAAGAGCCTGCCTTGTATAGGAAGCATCAGTATCGAGTTTAAGATCCAGGTATTTCAGCATCCAGAACCTTTCAAATGGTTCAGGCGTGATCCTGAGCTTTCCCATTACGATCCTTGCTACAATCCCCGGGTAGGCAAGATATTTGGGGATGAAGACAGGCTTTACGGATTTTCCGAAAAAATCCTTGGTCGAAATTTCAAACAGTTCTTTATGGGAGGTACTGCCGTCGGGACTTGCGGTAAATATATCGAATTGCGGCAGCAGGTGGCTTTTTTGTATGATGATAGCGATGAGCCTTGCCAGGTCATGGATGTGAATATAAGGCACTGCCGATTCACCTTTCCCTCCCAGCATCCTTGAGTCATACCCGTTTGACAGCCAGGTCCCCAGGAATTTATACAAGGGCGGGTATTCACAAAAGTCGCTGAATACTGCTGCAAAACGAATCACGATAGCCGGAATGTCAGTTGAATTGCTTCTCAGCAGTTCCTCCCCGATTTTTTTTGTTTTTGCATAGGCAAAATCAGCATCCGGGGATGTTGTTTCATTGATAAAACGGCCGGGACCCGGGAAATTACAGGCTGCGAGGGAACTTGCAAAAATGAAGCGCTTCACCTTAAGCTGCTTTGCGAGGTCCAGCACGTTCTTCATACCGTCAATATTCGTCCTCTGGTAGGCGATATCATCGGAATAACTGAAATCATAAAAGGCGGCAAGATGCAAAAGGAAATCGGCTCCACCGTTCACCTGGATCTCCCGGCATACCTCTTTAACCTGGGCGGAGTTGGCTATATCCCATTGTATCCAGCGGATGTTAGGATGTTCGCTTATATTCGCTTCTTTCGCGGACCTCCTGGCAATGGCTATGACTGTGAACTGTTCCTTGATAAAATCAAGGAAATACCGGCCAATAAAACCTGAAGCGCCGGTTATTACCAGGGAAGGAAGACTTGTATTCATTTTGATCGGATATAAAATTGATAAGCGAATAATATAGCCAGGCCCATCAACAGGTCACCAATGCCCGACACAAAGACCATAATGATAGGCCTGTCGAACAGGAAATAGGAAAAAAGAAAGACGGCTGCTGTGAATTTAGTAACACAGGATAAAATAATGAACTTTTTTGAAGTTTCAGGAGCCAGGGCCGCCATGATATATGCAAGGCTGATAATGAGATGGAAGACCCCTCCCTGGTCGGCAAAAAATTTTTCTTCGAGCCGGAACCCGAAAAATTCTATCCAGGCCGACGGGAAAATAATCAGGGCAAGACCAAAACAAATGGAATGTATGGCTATAAGCCAAAGGATCCATTGCAGCAAAAGGCGGCGGTTTAACGGGCTCATTTTTCACTATTTCCCGTAAAGTTAAAAAAAAATATTTCAATTGTGAATTTTATAACAAAAGAAAAATGTACTTTTGTAAAGAAATTTTACGGAAAATATATTTATCTGCATAACTCCTTAAAAATCAAGATACAATGGCTACAAACAACAACAATTACATCACTGAACTTGTGGATAAGCACGGCAGGGAACGAACCAGCCTGATGCCAATACTGCAGGGAGTGATTGAGAAAAAGAACTTCATTTCAGATCAGGACATGACTGAAATTGCAAAGGAACTTGATCTTTCCGCTGCGCAGGTCTATGGCACAGCCACTTTTTATGCATTCCTGGAAACACAGCCCCGGGGTCAATATGTGATCAGGGTATGCAAAACGATCACCTGTGACATGCACGGGAAGAAGACTGTAGTGCAAACCATAGAGGACATGCTTAAGATTAAGGTAGGCGAAACCACTCCAAACAAGAAGTTCACCTTACTCGAAACCAATTGCCTTGGCTGGTGCCATGAGGGACCGGCTATGCTGATCAATGAGAAACCTTTTTCAGGGCTCACCACCGAGAAGGTTCATGACATTATTAGTGAGTATATGCATAAATAATTTAACATAAGGAGATTGACAATGTCTGATACCAAACTAAAACGAGTTGACCTTATTTTCGGGGAATATTCCAATGTTAAATATAAGGTTCTGGCCGATACGCTGAAACGCTCAAATGAAGAGATCCTTGAGGACTTACTGGAATCGGGTCTCCGTGGCCGCGGTGGTGCAGGATTTCCGACTGCAATGAAGTGGAGATTTACTGCTCAGACCCCAGGTGAAGAAAAGTATGTTGTTTGTAATGCCGACGAAGGCGAACCTGGTACCTTCAAAGACCGTGAGATCCTGAGCCGTGTTCCGAGAAAAGTTTTCTCCGGGATGGCGATCTGCGGAAAAGTCATAGGGGCAAAACAGGGATATATTTACCTCAGGGGTGAATATAAATTCCTGTTGCCTGAGCTCACAAAAGAGCTTGAAGGGTATAACGAGTTTGCCAAATCCATAGGCCTTGATTTCACTATCGGGATCAGGCTGGGCAGCGGAGCCTATATCTGCGGTGAAGAAAGCGCATTGTTCGAATCCATGGAAGGCAACCGTGGTGAACCCAGGAATAAACCTCCCTACCCCACAACTTCAGGATATCTTAGCAAGCCTACGGTAATAAACAATGTTGAAACATTTGTAAACGTATTGATGATTATGCGTCTCGGCCCCATACAGTTTAAACTGCTGGGAACAACCGACTCACGCGGATCCAAAGTGTTTTCGGTTTCAGGCGATACCCCTATTCCGGGTATCTATGAACTGGAGCTGGGCATGCCCCTTGACCGTTTCGTTGACGAGTTTGGCGATGGTGACACCAAAGCAGTCCAGGTTGGAGGCGCTTCGGGGTTCTGCGTACCACGTAAGAAATTCAAGGATACCGTGATAGGCTTTGAAGGAGTCCCCACTGGAGGCTCCATGATGCTTTTCAACAGTTCCAGGTCCATGTATAATGTATTGCACAACTATCTGGAGTTCTTTGAAGAAGAATCATGCGGGCAATGCACACCCTGCCGGGTTGGTTGCCAGCAGCTGAGAAAAGGCATAGAAGCCGTGAAGAAAAGTGAGAAAAAATCACTTTACCTTGACCAGTTGCTGAAGCTTTCCGAAAGTATGAAGCTGACCGCAAAATGCGGCCTGGGACAATCCGTTGCCAATTCATTTTCATCTATCGTCAACAACTTCAAAGAAGAAATGATTTACTAAAGGAACATTGAACATGAAAAATACTAAAAAAGAAACTATAAAAAAGATCAACCTCACTATCGACGGGATCGATGTAAGTGTTGATGAGGGCACAACCATACTCGACGCGGCACGCCAGCTCAATATACATATCCCCACCCTTTGTTACCATGAAGACCTTTGTGTTGCAGGTAACTGCAGGGTATGTATCGTTGAACAGGAAAAGGTGAAGTCGCTTCCCGCTTCCTGCGCCACGCCGGCTGCCGAAGGAATGGTGATCCATACAAACAGCATGAAGGTAAGGCTTGCACGCAAGCATATCGTGGAACTTCTGCTCTCAGAACATCATGCAGACTGCACCAAGTGTTATAAGAACGGCATCTGTGAGCTTCAGGGACTTGCATCCCAGATGCTTACAGGCGACCATATGTTCCTTGACCTGGTTCCCGACCATAAATACACCATCGACATGTTCAACACAGCCATCATCAAGGACGACAGCCGTTGTATCCGCTGCCAGCGCTGTGTAAGGACCTGTGAAGAACTGCAGGGAGTCAGCGCCCTTGGTGTTGCCTATCGCGGGAATCATATGAAGATCTCCACTTTCTACGAACATCCTTTGTTTGAAGTGGTATGCACCAACTGCGGCCAGTGTGTGAACCGCTGTCCGACCGGCGCCCTTATTGAAAGGAATTACATTGACCAGGTATGGGATGCCATTTATGACCCCACAAAGCATGTAGTAGTCCAGACAGCCCCTGCAGTCCGTATTGCATTGGGTGAAGCTCTCGGAATGCCTCCGGGAAAAATTGTAACCGGCAAGATGGTGACTGCATTGAAAAGACTTGGATTCAGCGCCGTGCTTGATACCGACTTTACTGCCGACCTCACCATCATTGAAGAAGGCAACGAATTGCTCACCAGGCTAAAGAAAGCGCTGCTTGACAAAGATCCGAATGTTTCCCTGCCGATGTTTACATCATGCTCACCGGGATGGATCAAATTCATCGAGCACACCTTCCCTGAATTCCTGGGGAACCTCTCTACCTGCAAATCGCCCCAGCAGATGTTCGGCGCCCTTGTAAAAACCTATTACTCCCAGAAACGCAAACTAGATGCCAAGAATGTAGTTTCTGTATCCATCATGCCTTGTACCGCAAAGAAATTCGAAGCCAACCGACCTGAAATGCGTTCAAGCGGTTATAAAGATGTGGATTTTGTGCTGACCACCCGCGAACTCGGGATCATGATCAAGCAAGCCGGCCTCGATTTCGAAGCTTTGCCTGAAGAACATTTCGACAGCCTTATGGGCGCTTCAACAGGAGCAGCTGTAATCTTCGGTACTACCGGAGGCGTTATGGAAGCCGCACTGCGCACGGTTTACGAAGTAGTCACCGGCAGGGAGATTCCTTTCGAAGGACTCAATATCACCCCTGTGCGCGGAACAGAAGGCGAAGTGCGTGAAGCAACTTTAAAAATTGAAAAAACCAAACCTGAATGGAAATTCCTGGAGGGTGTTGAAGTTAAATGCGCTGTTGCCAATGGTCTTGCTCATGCCAAAAAAGTCATGCAGGACGTGAAAGACGGTAAAGCCAATTATCATTTTATCGAGATCATGGCATGTCCCGGCGGTTGCCTTGGAGGCGGTGGTCAGCCCATTCCCACCAACAAGGATATCCGTACAAAAAGGAAACAGGCGATTTATGAAGAAGACATGGGCATGCCTATCCGTAAATCTCATGAGAACCCGGATGTACAACTGATTTATAAAGAATTTCTCGGTCATCCGCTTGGGCATAAATCACATGAACTTTTACATACCCACTACACTCCCAGAAAGAGATACTAGTTGTACTCACTTAACACCAAAAAAGAAGCCGTCCCAAAAGACGGCTTCTTTTTCTTAAGGGGCTGCCAAATCCCACAGGCAGCCTTACACACATCACTAACTAACGGTATGAAAAGAACGGACTGGAATTAGATCTTTGGAGCATTGTTCTCCGATTTTTTGGGTGGTGCAGGGGGAGTTGCGTTTTCGGGCTTCCCTGCAGCGCCTTCATCATCACCGGACTGTATGATGACTTTCATTTCTTTCTGACGGCCGTTTCCCCTGGGGGGACGGGAATGTGAATTCCTGCCGTTGATGTATATTACATTGTTCCCGCTAAAATCAGGGCCATCCTGCACGTCGATAATAATACGTTTTCCGCCTTTCTTCTCTATAATCTTATACGATTTGACCCTGCTCATGGGAATATTGCCAAGTACATCCGAGAGGGATTCGCCTTTACCGGGCATTGCAAAAAACTGCTGACTATGGGCAGGGCCGTGGAAAAACTCGTTCTCGAGTTCCTCATCCATATCAGGAGATTGTGAGATATCGGGCATTTCAAAATTATAATTGAATGCATGGGAAAAATCCCTGTCATGAATCCTTGGGCAGCAGCCAGGCATGCTGAACTTATAAATATGCCTGCATTTTCCTGCAGAATCGCCTTTAATTGAATCATCCATTCCATTAATATAGATCTGAACATTCCTCATCTCATCTTCAGCTTCCTTCATATCACCTTCAGCACTTTTTATGCGGACATGCATGTCTTTCATTAAATTCTCCAGATCCTTACCATCCAGAGCTCCCGGTTTATCGATAATGGTATCGATCTCGGTTTTCTTGCCATTTTCTTCCCTGATGATATGGACCTTCAATTTACCATCCTTCTCCCCGGAATCGGATTTGGCATAAACCGTGACTTTCTTTTCCTTTTTGTCCTTGCCCTGGCTTGCAGTGACAATGGTGGTTGATTTTTGCTCTTTTTTATCCTGGGCCGAAGCCGGAGAAGCAGCAATGAAACTTAAAACCAGTAATGCCGCCCCCGACAGGACAGCAGCAGACCGGTATAGATCTTTGTTTTTCATCTGATGTTTTTTTAACGTTACAAAGCTATGGCGGGATCCGGGCGGGAAATGTTAAGGAAGCGTTAAACTTGGTTAATAAAACGTTAATCCCCTGACAGAAAAGAACTTCTTTATCTATTTTTGCATCATGAACAAGCGGACGCTATACCTCCTTATTGCCTTGATATGCCTTTCACTGCTGGGTATTATCATCGTGCAGTTCTTCTGGATCAGGAATGCCATCCAGGTAAAGGAAGCCCAGTTCAACCGCAGCGTGAATGACGCGATGGGGGTTGTGGTAAACAAACTTGAAACAAAGGAAAGCGTTCATCTCCTTGCCAGGAAAAGCATTAACGACAGTATTAAAGAGATCCTCAGGGAGTCTCCCGAGGAAGCGGTGATACACCCTCCTTCCCCCGCAAAAAGTCATGGTCACGGGCGTGTTTATGCCAGGGACAGCCACCGGAAAAAAGCCATTGACAGTATTATGCAAAATCTCAGGCAGGTTACGGTAAATGTTAATCCACTATATACCGAAATGCATTTCGAATGGAATGAAAGTGAACTTCGGAAAATCGATTCAATGATGCAGCTGCAGGCTGAAGATCTCCGTAATCCGCAGTTTGAATACAGGATTGAAGAGGAGTTTAACATGCCGCCTGAGGTTGTTTCCGGCAACCAATCTCAGACAGTGCATTTTTTCAATTCCGGTCCCGGAAAATCAAAAGCAAGAGGTTATGTCATGCACGGGCAGTTCCCTCCTTCCCGCGATGGAGCATCACCCGAGGTGATGGACAGGGTGCAGAGGCTTACCGAGAAAACGAGGAAACTCAAAGAGATCCTGCAGAAGCTCACTGTTGAATCTGAAACGAAACCAAAACCTGTGGCCGAAAGGGTTCAGAAGGACACACTTGAACAACTTATAAGAAAATCCCTGTCGGATAAGGAGATAAACTTAGCTTTTGAATATGCGGTATATTCCCCGGCAAGCGATACAAACCGTTTGCCAATCAAATCAGGGAATTTTGAAGCAGCCAACATGAATACCGAACACCGGGTGACTTTGTTTCCCAACGACCTCATCACAAAACCAAACCAGCTGCTGCTTTTCTTCCCCGATCAGAAAAGCCATCTTGTCCATTCGGTTTCCTGGCTTATGATAGGTTCAATTCTTTTCACGCTGATTATTGTTTTATCTTCGGGCGCCAGTATAGTGGTCATGATAAGGCAGAAGAAGATCTCGGATATCAAAACCGATTTCATCAACAATATGACGCATGAATTCAAAACGCCTATTGCCACTATTTCCATTGCAGCCGATTCAATAGTGAATTCAAAAGTGATAGTCGAGCCTGAAAGGATCAGGGATTTTACGAGAATCATCAAAGAAGAGAACAACAGGATGAACACCAGGGTTGAGCAGGTTCTTCAGATGGCTTTACTCGACAGCAGGGATTTCAACCTGAAACCCGTGCTTACCGATATGCACCGGATGATCCTGAGGGCTGTTGATCATTACCGTTTGCAGATCGAAAAGCGTGAGGGGTCTCTAACCACGAAATTTGACGCATCGAATGCGATGGTGGCCGCCGATGAGGACCATATGCGCAATGTACTTATGAACCTGCTCGACAACGCAAACAAATACTCAGGGTCAAAACCTGAGATATGCGTTTACACCTTCAACCGCGGGGAGAAATTCTTTTTCGGGGTAGAAGACCATGGGGCCGGAATGAGCGTTGATGCCCAGAAGAGGGTGTTCGACAAATTCTTCAGGGTTACATCCGGGAATATTCATAATATTAAAGGGTTCGGGCTTGGGCTAAGTTATGTGAAAGCCATTGTGCTGGCTCATCATGGTGAGATCAGCGTTCAATCAGAGATCGGAAAAGGCAGCCGTTTCGAGATCAGCCTGGCGTATGTGCCCGGTCAGGGTGAGAAGGTGGTATACGAAGGGATGAAGGAATGAGGCTAAGTGAATAATCGAATAATCGAATAATCGAAGTACGAATTACAATTTTCTTTCGCTACCTCGCTACTTAAATTTGGAAATTATGGAATCAAAAAAGATATTGCTGGTGGAGGATGATCCGAACTTCGGGTCTATCATGAAGTCTTACCTGGAGATGAACGATTATCAGGTGACCCTGAAAGTTGACGGGAAGCAGGGATTATCGGCCTTCAAATCGCAAGTGTACGACATATGCATACTGGATGTCATGATGCCCGAAATGGACGGTTTTACACTTGCAAGGGAGATCAAAAAAGTGAATTCAAGGGTTCCTTTCATTTTTCTTACCGCTAAATCGCTGAAAGCCGATATGCTTGAAGGTTTTAAAACAGGGGCCGATGATTACATAACCAAGCCATTCGATTCGGAAGTGATGCTTTATAAGATTGCCGCCATACTGAAGCGGAAATCCTCCTCCGATCCGGAAACTGAGATAACTGAGTTCAACGTAGGTAAATTTATATTCCATAATACCCTGAGGACACTAACAAGCGAGGGTGAAACCCAGCAGCTGTCACCCAAGGAAGCCAAACTTCTGAGGATGCTTTGTACTGCGAGAGATGGCATTTTAATCCGCAAGGAAGCGCTTGAAACGATATGGGGAGCCGATAATTATTTTAACGGCCGCAGTATGGATGTTTTCATTGCCAAACTTCGCAAGTACCTGAAAGCCGACCCATCATTAGAGATCGTGAATATCCATGGGAATGGATTCAGGTTGATCATAGGGAAGCAGTAGTTCCGGCTGCAGGAAGGCTAAAATAAAACGTACTTCCTGTTCCCTCTTCACTTTCGACCCAGATTGTTCCGTTATTCCTTGTGAGAAAATCCTTGCAAAGGATCAGACCCAGCCCGGTGCCTGTTTCATTATTGGTACCTTTGGTGAGCATGCGGTTTTCTAATTTAAACAGCTTGTTTTGCATTTCAGGGCTCATTCCAATCCCTTTATCTTTAACAGATACCTGGATAGTCTCACTGTCGCGCATCAACAGATCTATTGTCACCTGCCCACCGTGAAATGAGAATTTTACTGCATTGGAAAGCAGGTTCCTGACTACGGTATTCATCATATTCCGGTCGGCATACGCGAACACACTGCTTGTTGCATTCAGCTTTATAATGATATCCTTGCTCTGGGCGGCAGATTCAACAACAGTAATATTATGAACCAGGAGTTCATTCATATCTATATTCCCAGGGTTGAACGGAAGTATACCTTTCTTTTCACGGGCCCAGGTCAGCAGGTTGTCAAGCAGGTCAAAGGTCCTGAGTGCTGCGTTTCTCAGCCGTTTAAGCATCATCTGCCTTTCCTGATCAGAATAATCGTTGTATTCGGTAGTTAGAAGCTCAAGCATACCAAGCAGAACATTGAACGGGCTTCTCAGGTCATGTGCAATAATGGAAAAGAAATTATCCTTGGCCTGGTTGCTTTCCCTTAGAAGAGATTCAGAAAATTCAAGTTCCTTTGTCCGCTTCGCCACCATTTCCTCAAGTTGTTTTTTGTACCTGGAAGTCAGGATAAAACGGATAATGAAAAAGACAATGAAAGTAATTAAACAAATTACGACGACAAGGAACCACCACCTGAGATAGAGTGGCTGGTTTATTGTGATGAGAGGCGAGCAAAGCGTTTCACTCCAGATTCCCAGTGAGTTCCTGGCTTTGACACAGAACCTGTAATGTCCGGGCCCAAGGTTGATGTAATCAAACCGGTTGTCGTGTATATTAAGTTCAGCCGACCACGATGTATCAAGTCCTTCCATTTTATATTTGAAGGTGATATGCTTTTCATTAATAAATGAGATAGCACGAAAATGGAAAACCAGGTTATTATTGTCAAAAGGTAAGGTTACCGGCGAGTTGAGATTAAAAGTGCCCTTTCCTGCAGCCATAAAAAGAAACGAAAGGGTCGGACCCGGCACCTGGTAAAGGTTATAATCATAGAGGGGCCTGAAAACGGTAAGGCCACTGTTTGTTCCGAACCAAAGATTATCTGATGAATCCATGAAACCAGCTGATCTGTTAATTTCCTGGCCTGAAAGGCCATCTGCTACCGTGTAATGCTGAGTAGTTGTTCCATCCCAACGGTAAAGCCCGTTATCTGTCCCAAACCAAAGCCGGCCCAGGTGATCTTCAAGGATAAGGTAGACCGGACTGCTTATTGAGAGGTCATGTTCACTGTACCTTGTAAGAGAGTCCCCGCTTATAATATATAGCCCTCCTCCGGTGCCAACCCAGGCTCTTTTATGAGTGTCGGTATAAAAGCAGAATACATTATTGGCAAGTAAATTCTTTTTGGTTTTATGCTTTGTAATTTCCGTGTTTTCATATTCAACCAGGCCTTCGCTAAAAGTAGCGAAATATAAAGTTCCAGCCTGATCATGAAAAATCTTCCTGATCGCCATATCCTTCAGGCCCGGTAATTGCATCAACTCAAATCTGCCATTATGTAAACAGAAGACTCCTTTGGTTGTTCCACAATAGACAGTCCCGTCATATAAAATATCAACCGAATAAACAGTCCCTGATAAACCTTCCTTTTCACGGTACCAGGTCATATGAGAATCAGGGGAAAGCTTACCAAGGCCTAAAGTATTCGCCGCAATCCATAAATTATTTCCTGCATCCTTTTTGAGTTCGAGAACTCTTGAATTGAAATTCTGTTTATTGCCCTCGGTGCTGAGCGCCTTCTTTGTGAATTTTTTTCCGTCGAAGAAGCTCAACGTTCCTTCATGGCCAAAAACATAATGTCCGGGGGAAAGTTCAAGGCCTGATGCGACTTCGTTGCTTGCCATCCCGTCACTCTCAAAATAACTCATGAACCTTTGGGAACTTATCTTAGTGATACCCCTGTATCCTGTAATCCACAGATTTCCTTCCCTGTCAATAATGGCCGATGTCCCTCCCTCTGAAACCAGGCCATTATAGCGCCCCAGACTCTCCAGGCTTCCATTCGGCACTGAATAATAAAAAACACATGAGGCATTGCCGAAAATGAGTTTATCATTCCTGCTTTTATAGATGAAACTCCTGTAGCCAAGCCGGCTGTCCTTGATCCTGAACCCGGATTTTATCAAGGAGAATTTCCCGTCCTGTATGCATCCCAGCCAGGACTCACCCAGAATCCAGAGTTTCGCTCCATCTGCATTCAAAGCAATTATATAGTCCGAAGGGAATTTCCAGAAATCAGACGAATTTTTAAATATGCCATTTTTATCCATGAAAGAAAGTCCGTTCACGGTGGCAGCGAAGATCTTGCCGTCATAATAAGCAACTCCGGTTATCTGGTTGGAAGGAAGACCGTTTTCCTTTGTATATAGTTGCCAAAACCCGTTCTCAAGCAGTAAAACTCCTTTACTGTCGGTTCCTGCTAATAAACAAGCTTTTTTGTTTCTGTAAAAGACATCGAAGGTTTTATAAATAAAGGAAATAGGAAAGGTGGGAAGCTTTTTGCATGGGAGGGTCTTCCAGTTTCCATTCTCATAACATGAAACGAATGGCAGACCGTATTCGGGAAATGCCCAGATCTTACCAAGCACGTCGACTTTAAGAAATGCATAGGTAATCGGTTTCAACCCATCGGCAACACTGTAATTCCGGAACTCCGTACCATCGTATGATGATAATCCGGCACGCCTTGCAATCCAAAGAATTCCGGTTGAGTCCTGCACAATGCTGTTGATCGTGGAATTTGCCAGCCCGTCGGCTTCGGTATAGATACGTACCGGATAGCGCTGAGCCACTGAAGTAAATCCGCAAACAAATGAAATTATTAAAATCAGGCCTATGGTCCTATATTTGGTTTGAAATGACAACATCGGGTATGACAGAAAGGTTCGGCTGTCTTTTAATTTATTATCAAAGGTAACCATTTTTAAGGAAGCCGGAGGAGCTAAAATTATTCAATATCTTTATCTTTTCTTTTTTTCCTGAATCCTTTGAAAAACCCAGGGAGAATGATCAGCAAAGAAGAAGCATATTCACGAAACCGGCGGCAAGGGAGATCTTTGTATCATAACCTGAAAAATATCACTACCTTTATAATGTAAAATACATTGTGATTATGAAAAGTCATCGTATTTTTCTGTGGATTGTGATGTCTATCATCTCAGGCGCGGGGCTTATTCTTTCATCCTGCACAAACAAGAAAGTAGTTGTTGAACCGGTTTACCTCAGTGTGGAAGTATCCCGCTCCGAAATGCAGAACGGGACCTATTACCCTCTCGACTGTAACGAAAGGTCGATTGAACTTGAGTTCAGCCAACCCATCGACACCTCGACTGTCAGGGGAAATCTTTCCTTTGCCGACAAGGACGGATCACTGGATTCAAAGTGTAAGATCCTGTGTTTTAACCGGAAAATCATACTGGGATTCCTTCCCGGATTTCAGATGAAACAAGGATGGAAATACTTTATTACTATTTCAACGGGTCTAAAATCGACAACTTCTGTAACCTTTCCATCGACCACGGTGGTCGATATCAGGACTTCCGCCCCGGGGCTCTTCATGGGCAATGATCCTTCGCAGAGGAATGCGATCATATGCATCAGTGATATCCATATGGGTGAAGCCAGGGCGGCAGCCGGGCATTATTGCTGGTTCAGCGAGAATGCAGCGGCTTTGGAAAACCTGCTTGATTCCGTGCTGGCAAGTAAAAGTGTGAGACAACTGGTGATCCTTGGCGATCTCTTTGATGAATGGGTTATTCCTTACCGTATGATACCGTTTGATACCGCCTCGGGGATCTATAATTCAAGTGATTATTTTCATTCTGTTGCAAATTCTCCTGTAAACGCCCCGGTCATCAGCAGGTTAAAAGCCATTGCAGCAAGCGGCGCCATACAGCTTATCTATGTACCCGGGAATCATGATATGCTCTTAACACAGCAGATACTTGAGGAAATAATACCTGGAGTCGCCTGGCAGGGGAATATAACCGGTCTCGGTAATTATTCTCCGGTGGATGAGATCATTATGGAACACGGACACAGGTTTGACCTGTTCAACTGTCCGCAACCATTGGTAAATCCCGGTCACATTTTACCTCCGGGGTACTTCATATCAAGGCTGCAGGCCGAGGGTTTATGGGAAACCGGCGGTGGAAAGGGGAGGGAGGTCAAATCAGTGAATGGTTCCGTAGAGTTTTTAATTGCCTGGATTTCGGCAATAGCCTACCTGGAAGCTCACTACTCCATTACTTTAAATCCGGACTCCTCAAACATAGTGATGAGAGGAATAGACGGTTACCCGGGGACTTTGTCCTATTCGGGTGTGCAAAACATGTATGCCGCTTCGATTGAGAATGTATGGGAGGCAACACAAACACAAAACGGTGTGCCCGTGCATATTCCCGTTATTGCGGGTTTGCTTGACGGGGGAACTGATCTGTACCCGGTAGCATCGCTCGAATACCTTTCAACCTCATCACCAAAGCATTACAGGATGGCTGTTCTGGGACATACCCATAAACCTGAATTACTGGTTTATCCGGCCGGTCAGAATTACCAGGGCATCTATGCCAATTCAGGTTCCTGGGTCAATTCCTCACTCACCAAACAGGCTGTAAGAACATACCTGATGATCTGGCCCGGACAATGGACAGGATCGGATCTTGATGTCGTTTCGCTCTACCAGTATAACCTGAACAACACGGGTTCAAACTCTGTTTATCTTCCTGTTTTGCTCGATGAAGAAAGCATCCTGCGCGGGAAATAGGAAACCGGGAGATCGAATAGGCTTAAACTGCCTTTACAAATTAACACTATGTTAATCGGGCGTTTATTTATTATAATTTGCGACGAGTTTGAATCATGCCAATGAAGCGCAGAAAAATCCTGGTAATTCTGATCCTTTTTACAATGGGCTGGGTTTCCCTGTCGGGAGCATCAGTTGATTCAATACCCATAATGAAGAGCCTTCTCGGGAGAAACCTGTCCCCTGACATCCGGCTAAGGTATCTTACGAAGATTTGCGTTTCGTTCTGGAATACCAATCCTGACTCCTCCATCTGGTATGGCAGCCAGGGAATAGCACTGTTCAATGAAAAAGTATCTCCCGTCAGAATAGGCAAGCATAGTTTTGCTTACGGGATGGCATGGGAAAATAAAGGGAAGCATGACAGTGCGCTTTTTTATCTGAGAAAGGCCGAGGAGGTTTGCATGAGTGCAGGGGATACTTTCTTTGCCTTCCGGGCCATTGAACAATCGGGCAGCCTTTACAGGATCATGGGCCGGTACGATACGGCCCTGACTATTATGATCAGAACCCTGGAATATTTTAAAAAGAAAGGGGATAAATTCCAGTCCATGTCGGCACTGTTTAACATCGGCAGTGTTTATCTCGAACAGAACAGGTACAGCAAAGCCCTTGAATATTATATTGAATCTGCATCTTATGATTCCCTGCTCGGGGATAAATCGGCAAGGGCAGCTCATTTACTGGGGATAGGGAATGTTTACCTCAGCCTGGGAGAACTCTTCGCAAACACCGACCACGATAAATCAGGGAATTATCTGAACATGGCTGAGAACTATTTCAGACAAAGCCTGCCGCTTTTCGAAACCGTGAACATGAAAACAGGTTATTGCTTCGCTTGCATGAGCCTGCTTTCTGTTATTGTTGCATCGCATCATCTTCCACAGGCCGATTCTTTATTAAAAACATGCCGGGATTGCAGGGATTTTCCGGATCCAAGAGTACAATCGGGCTTCAAAATATGCCTTGCACAAATGGATTTTATGCTTGGCAATGAAAAGGATGCAATGAGAATGCTAAGAGAAATCAGCTGTGAAAAGGGAGAGATCAGGGTTCTTCCCGAATTCCATAAATCCATGCTGCTTTATGCCAGGCTCATCTGGAATGCCGGGAAGAGGGACAGCGCTTTGACTTTAGCTCAAAAGAGCATACAGTGGGCAAGGCATCATTCTGTTACGACGATTGCCATCGAAGGGCTCGACATGGTCGCCGGCTGGGAGAAAACTCTTGGCCGTTACGACACGGCCTTTAATTTGCTTCTGGTATCAAGACAATACAGGGACACCCTGAACCGTGAAATCAGCAAGGAGATCTTTGACCAGATCGAATTACGATACAGGAGCGAGATATTGCAGGCCAGGGTCAACGAAATGGCTATCACCCAAAAGTATGACCGCGGCAGGCTGTTCCTGACTTATTTTGTTGCAATATTAATCATACTCGTTCTCGGAATAATTTTAATAACCTTTTTACTCCGTCACCGATCAGACAATATTAAGAGATTACTGTCAGAGGAAAGAGCAAGGTTCGCCGAGAATGGAAAGCGCCTTATGAAGGTTGAAATCCAGAATATACAACTCGAGAAACTGCTTAAGGAAGAAGAATTAAAAAAGATGCAACTTGAGATAAAACTCAGGGAGCAGGAGCTGGTTTACCAGACCATTGTCAACGCAGACCTCAACCAGAAGAACCTGACATTTGCCCAAAAACTGGGTCATTTCCGCCTCCGCATGCCCAGGAAAAAGGACCAGGATGAATTTTCTCAAACACTTGCCGATGTGGGCAGGGAAAGCAAGTCAGACCCTATGCAACAATTTGACCTGCTGTTCAAGCAAATGCATGCAGGTTTCATAGACAAACTGCTTGAAGTCTGCCCCGATCTCTCTAAGACCGAGCTGCAGATCTGCGCGCTTCTGCGTCTTAACCTGTCGTCAAAAGATATTTCGCAACTCATCAACATCACTCCTGCTTCCATTGACGGAACCAGGCACAGGATAAGAAAGAAACTCGATATCGAGCAGAATACCAGTCTCACGAGTTATTTAATGAGTTTAAAATAAATCTTCCGATTATGGGAACAACCGATTTCAAAGACAGGACCATCCTTATAGCCGAGGATAATGATGAAAATTTTACACTTGTTCACCACACTTACAAACCAACCGGTGTTAATATTTTCAGGGCAAAAAACGGGATTGAGGCGGTGAGCCTGTGCAGGGACCATCCGGAGATCGAGCTGGTTCTGATGGACGGCATGATGCCTTTAATGACCGGTTACGATGCTACCAGGGAAATAAGGGTTTTCAGGCCTGAACTTCCCGTAGTTGTCATCACTGCATATGTGAATCCTGCCTCTCTGCAAGCCGCAGTGGCCGGCGGTGCAAATGATTACCTGGCCAAACCAATCGGAGTGCAGGAATTGATGTCGATACTTAAAATATGGCTCCCTCCCAGGGTTAAAGTCAACTGAAAGCCATCTTATATTTTTCTTATTTTTTTATATTACGTGCTGATAATCTGACATCTGGTTGTCAAACCTGGGCCATCCCGTTAAGGATATATTTCAATATTCTGAATCTATCACCCTGATTTTCTATTTATTGCTTCCCATACTATGAATGTTATAAGATTTTAGGCCCTCATGGCCCTTGACAAAGGTTTTCCCGGCATCCTACTTTTACGAAAAAGGAATTTATGGATTCTCTCTTGCAGAAAAAGGTCTTGTTTGCCGGTTTTGAAGATGAATTCATTTCGCAGAATTTCAAAGGAGCCGGATTAGGGAGTTTCATGGTTTTAAGGTGTACAAGCGGGATGGAAGCAATTGAGCTATGTTTGGCCGATGCAGGAGTACGCTACCTGGTCATCGATGTCAATACGAGCCAGCTCAACGGGTTTGAAGTTGCGGGTTTCCTCAGGAAAGAATTAGGGAGAGATCTCGTCATTATAATGCTTGGCTGGTTTTCCCAGGCATCGGCCGATATGGCCTATTCGGTTGGCTGCGATGAATTCATCGCGAAGCCGCTGGATCTGGAGGTAATTACAAGCCTGCTGAAAAGTAAACCCGACGAACCCGGCCGTCTGCCTGTACAAAGAGATAACCAAACAAACTGAATTACAAGCTAAAATAACATCATGAAGACTACTGCAAAAAACATTATCACCTTATTCTTCCTTTTCAGCAGCCTCACCTTGCTATCCCAGACCCAGGAGCAGGTCCAGATGGCTAACAACCCCCTCGCCAGGGCCAATGCCGTTGGGCTTCAGGATTATTATGCCCCAAAACTTTACGGCCTGGATGGCCAGATCGCCAATACGTTTATGATCCGCCCGGTGATGGTGACATCCAGGCTGGTGATCAGGGCAACGATCCCGGTGGTAACCGCTCCCTGTTTAAAAGGGGATCCGAAATCGGGGCTCAGCGATATCAATATTTTCGGGACCTATGTATGGTATCTTCCCAAGTCGACAACCGACATAGGGTTTGGTCCTGCATTTTCCTTTCCCACGGCGACCGATTCCATCCTGGGGGCCGGCAAATACCAGCTCGGGGCAGCATTCATCCTGGTGCAGCCCTTAAGCAAAAATGTGATGATAGGCAGCCTCATCACCTGGCAAACCTCGGTGTTCAGTGCAAACGAAGCAGCCAAAGCACGCCCTTCGACCAGCGAGCTGAACTTTCAGCCGTTCTCGGTTTTCCAGATCGGAAGTGGGTTCACATTGAAAAGCACTGCTGTATGGACCTTCGATTTCACCAACGGGCATTACATCATCCCCATAGGATTTGGTGTAGGCAAGGTACTGGTTTCGGGCGGGGCTATTATTTCCATGGGACTTGAGCCCCAGTTTACCCTCCTCCATAACGGCATGGGACAGCCTGGGTTCCAGCTTTTTGCAGGCCTCAACATCCAGGTCCCGGCAAAACCGCACAAAGCACCTGAAAAATAAGCTAACAACACAAACCACAAATCTTTGCATTATGAGTATGCCATCCGCAGTCGCAAGAAGAATAAAATCATCTGCCTGCTTTTTTATCTGCTTGCTGATGTTGTTTTTCGTTTTCCAGGCCCGTGGAGCTGCGGGTGAAATTCCCGACATTATCTATTACAATGGCAGGATCATCACCCTGGACAAATCAGAAAAAATTGTTGAAGCAGTTGCGGTGCTCAATGGTAAGTTCCTTGCAGTGGGCAAAGATGCCGAGATCAGGAAGCTGGCCGGCTCTGCCACCAGGATGGTAGACCTGGGTGGCAAAACGGTCGTCCCTGGGCTGATCGATGCCCATACCCATCCGGTAGAAACAATGTACCTTTCAAGCGACTTTGTAAACTGCCGCTATCCGGGGGTACCATCGGTAAAACAGGCACTCAGGAATATCACCGATTCGGTTAAAACAGCAAAGAAGGGCGCATGGATCTTCGCCGCCTGCGTCTCCGCCTCCCAGACCAAATTTACCGAAAAGCGGATGCCTACCCTGGCGGAACTTGATTCGGTAAGCTCCGACAATCCTTTGGTGGTGCTTGACGGGACCCATCTTTTTGTTGCGAACAGCAAAGCTCTTGAGGCATTGGGTGTTAAAAAGGGCATGACCAAACTTCCTCATGGCGGCGGGATCGTCCTCGACAAGGAGGGCAATCCGAACGGCACCTTAACCGATGCGTTTGCCGATGTGCCTTCGAAGCTCACCCCCGCACAGCTGGCGCATTTCTTTACAACTGACATACAAAAATTCTGGAACAGTTACGGGTTCACTTCGATACTGGGGATTACACAGGGCGACGTGGTTCCCGTGTTGCAAAAAGTTGCCTCCGGCGGGTACAAACCCACCCTGAGGTATTCCATGTCGGTATGGAAAGCAGCCAACGGCGAGGACATGCCCGACGACCTCTCGGTATTTGCCTTCCCGGCCGGAACCGATCCCGATTATTACCGGTTTACAGGCATCAAGGCATGGGTTGATGGCGAGAACGATGCGCGGACCGGTCTTATGAACAGCCCCTACCTGGGGCATAAGGATACCGATCCAGTTGGTGGAAAAGGCTCCCAGGTGACTTCCCTGAACCAGGCGGTGAGACTTGCGCAGATTGCCCAGAAAAACGGGGTTATCTGCATGCTGCACTGCTCGGGCGACAAGGCCATGGACATTGGCATGAACGCATACGATACCATTTGTGCCGCTGGAAAGCCCAAACACCTCTTCCGCATCGAGCATTTTGGCGTATTCCAGATGTCAGCGAACCAGCTCGACAGGGCTGTCAAACTATACAAGGAGGGCCTGCGCATTTCAGTCCAGCCAACCTGGCTGCTGATCCTGGCAAAGTCAGACATCGAGGACATGGGCTTAGAAAGAGCTTCAACCGGCTTCAGGTTCAGGTCGATGGTTGACGCAGGCATTGAACCGGCCGCCGGCACTGACGTGACCGGGGTTTACCTGGAAAACACCAACCCCATGAAAGCAATCTATGCCACGGTGACCCGAAACAGCGATGCAGGGAAATTCGGCCCCGAACAGGCGCTGACTGTAACCGAAGCCCTGAAAATGTGGACCATCTGGGCAGCACTATCCATGGGCGAAGAAAAGCTAAAAGGATCCATCGAGCCCGGCAAATTCGCCGATATGGTCGTGCTTTCGGCCGATGTGCTGAGCATTCCGCCCGAACAGCTGATCAACGTAAAAGCATTGAAAACGATTGTTGCAGGCAACATAGTTTATGAAGCAAAGTGACATGAAAAAAATTAAAACGCCGGAGTAAACGACAATCAATCAGAATTAAAAATCAACCCTAACCATCAACTCTATGAAAACAAAGAGTGCATTTATAAAAAGAATCGCGCAGCTTATGCTGCTGCTTGTCCTGATTGGCATTTCAGATGCCTTTTCCTGCACCATATTCAGGATGAAAGCGAAAGACGGGAGCATCATGATCGCTCGTTCCATGGAATTCGGTGCGGATCTTAAGTATGACCTTATTGTTGTCCCCAGGAACAAAGTGTTTGCAAGTCCTTCGCCTGTAAGCAAATACGGTGGAAAGTGGACTACGCAGAACGGTTACATCGGGGTTGCAAGCATGGGAATGGAATTCGGGGTCAGCGACGGGATGAACGAAAAGGGACTTTCGGTCAGCGTCCTCTGGTACGAAAGCAATATGCAGTACCAAAGTGTAGCGCCTGCCGACAGCTCGAAAGCCATGGCACAGGCGATATACCCTGACTGGATCCTGGGAAATTTCTCGACGGTGGATGAAGTGAGGTCTGCGACCTCGAAAGTACGGGTGTTCAGCTACTCCGACACCTCAAAAATGCAAATGGCGTTGACAGTGCATTATATAATTTACGATTCCAGGGGCGGATGTATCGTTGTGGAATTCGACAAGGGGGAATGCCATATTTATGACAATCCGCTCGGGGTCATGACCAACTCCCCTTCCCTTCCCTGGCAGCTAACCAACCTCAGGCAATACATCGGGCTGGAAAACACCTCTCCAATACCTCTCAAAGCAGGTGGATTCACTTTGAGTACGACAGGCCACGGAGACGGTATGCTTGGGATTCCCGGGGATTACACTCCCCCCAGCAGGTTCGTACGGCTTGCAATGTTCGAACGCTTTGTCACCCGCCAGCCGGATGCCGCCTCTAACCTGGTGCTTTGCGAGCATGTCATAAACACCTTTTCAATTCCCTTCGGGATCATCGTCGACAAGGACCGTAGCGGGAATATCGTTTCCAATGAATCAACCCAATGGGTCACATTCAGGGATATCACCGGGTTGGTATTCTATTTTAAAACCTATGACAACCCGACACTGCGGAAGATTGAACTCGGGAAGCTTGACATGAATGCGAAGGAGATAAAGAGGATACCAATGTACGGGACGAAACAGCTCTTTATCGATCTTACAAAATAGGGAAGGCATATATGAGCCAGATGTCTCGAACACAATCATCACTATTCATTTAAAGTCCAATTACAATTACCAGGCCCAAAAGCACAAAAGGAATCTTATAGCTTTCTTATCTGATGTCATAAAATAATGAGAATAAATAATAAAGCAATGAAAGAAACAAATCCTAAAAATTCAACACATGAAAACAATCAAACTTCTTAACAAAATCATTCCAATGGCGTTAATGCTGACGCTGATTGTTATGGTTGTGATGTCTTGCAAGAAAAAGGACAGCACACCTGATCCCACACCCACTCCGAATCCGGTTCCCACTCCCTTGGCCACACCGAATGTTTTTCAAAGTAAAACACTTCATATTATGTCGGATTATGAGCTTTCACAAAACCTGACTTTTCCTGGGCACTCTATTCATCAATTCGGGCAAGGTCTTATTGGTGAAGATGATCCTGAAATTCCCAATCCATTTAAAAAGGTTGGTAAGACCTTATGGGAAATATATGATTATAAGCACACCGAACAACGATTTGACCAGATTGACAATGCACTTACCCAAATTTCAGCCCAGCTGACTCAACTACAACAGGAAGTTGCTGCCCTCGGTACACAACTGGCCCTGGATGTGACTCAACTGGAACAATTCTGGACAGCAGGTAACATGAATATGTACTTTACGGAAATTTCCACAGTTACTGATTCATCCACACATAATGGCATGAACTTTTATCCATCTGAAGGTGCCGCGTTTCAGGCAGGACAGAGAACGCCGGACCAAATGAACGCGGATACAGCCCTCTGTGCGGATTTTTGTAAGTCTGTATATTTTAAGTCAGCAGCATTTAATGTTTGCTCATGGTCGGAACAGCTTAATACCCTGCTTTGCCCTCCGTCCAGCGGTTCAACAACAAATGCATTGTCAACTTATGCAAAGCTGATCATCCAGGAAGCCACACCGAGGTCTTTAACCGACTCGGCCTCTATGATGAAATTGTACATGTTGCTTGAAAGTTACTTTTTACAAGTCGTGAACAAACAGTTCCAGTGTGTCAATGTATGGTCAAATGCATGCAATTTTTATGATACCACCGGGCAGCAGGCAAATCTTTATTATACCACTACTTTTACTACAGACATAAAGCAAGAGGTTAACGCATTTATTTCAGCTGTGGATTACCTGACGATTAACCTCATGGAATACCGTGTGTCAAACCGTTTTGTCAATGACATGCAATATATCAATGCAGGTCTGGCCCCGGATCTCCAGTATATTCACGTTTTTTCAAGGGCCCAATTTATTGCGAATCTGCTGTATGACGCATTAGGCTTATCTTATCCAATTTTATCCGGCCATATTGTTACACCAAATAATTATACCACCGGAAGTTCCCCAATTGTTGACACCATCTCATTTAGTATTACTCCTACCCAAGGTGGAAATCCTGTAAATATTGGCTCAAAAGCAGTTGTATGGCAAAGCCAGATTCCTTATACTTACTGGGTTATGGGCTCAACTGCCAACTGCGGTGCCGACAACAACTGGAATGTTTACAGGTTTAATACCAGTAACCTTCCATCAAGCCTATGGGCCGTGCCCCAATATACCATTCAGTTAATAGATAACAACAACGGTAACACCCCTTGGCTACATTACGCCCCGTCCAAAGGTACTGGACAGATTTCATATTATAATCCGAAAAACCCAAGCCAGACTTCGTATACCAAAACTTCAACCTGTAATTTTCAATTTGGGTATTTTTCTGCAATATGGCCCTGGGGATTTCTCTATATGTCAAATTTTCAACAATCAAACTGGCAGCATACCGATAATTTTTATTACATACTTTACACCCAGATGGGAACACGTGGTAATAAATCTCCGGCGCCTCAGGTTGGAACCACCGATGGAACACCGGAATGGTATCCTCACGGCACTGCTAGCGTTACTTTCTCTTACCCCAATAATACCTTTGGTATGATGACCATGACAGGCTCAACCATTTCCACAAGTCACTATTATATTGCCTATGATTGCATCAATTATAATATGCAGGCAAAGAGCGATCCAGCCGGACTTAATTCCGCTGACTTGCAAGCATGGGGAACTTATAATGTGGGTTATACAGGCGGAATGGTAGGCAGTGGAGGAAGTGATATCTGGGTCACCATGGGCACCAATTTGTTTGTAGATGATCAGAATTGGAATAATGGAGCATATTCTTCAAACGGCGCCCTGATCAATAACCAACATTTTCATAATGATCAAAATAACTGGAACAGCGGGTTTGTCTATGCTACCGGGATTAAAAGGAACACAAACTACAGCCCGTCTCTTCAGTGGGTTTACCAAACCTTTAACGTTGGATCTAATTCAGGTTGGATAACCCTGTACACAACTTACCAGATGGTCTACAGAGGAAACTTTAATTTATCCGACAGCAAATAAACACCCGATGATGATTTAATTTTGTGTTAATGGTGCATTAAAGCCCCGGCCTCGCTGAGGCCGGGACTTTTTTACAAAAAGCAGACGCCTGATAGAATTTCCCCAGGGTTCAATTTATTTTTTTCGGTATACTCGCCTGCCAGGTAAATACATGATTCCTTCCTTTTTTTGATTTTATGTGTGAATTTATTAACAATGTGAAATAAATAACAATAAAATTTGTTTAATCAACAAACTATTCGGACTTTTGCAGCCGGAAATGAGCAACTCAGGTTCCGGAATTAATTAAAGAGTGATATGGAAATTTCAGAAATAGTCGGTCTTCTTGAAGGTAAGGTTGTCTGCGGGAACGAGTTACAGTATCAGCAAGTCGAGAAGGCCTTTGCATCGGACCTCATGAGTGATGTACTTACCATCAAGGCTGACAAGCTTCTTCTGTTAACCGGACTTGTAAACGTGCAGGCTGTCCGCACTGCAGAGATGTCGGATATCAGTTGTATTATTTTTGCCAGGGATAAGCAGGTTACGAGCGAAATGGCAGCCATTGCGGGGGAAGCCAGGATAGTAGTCATCCAGACACCTTATTCAATGTTCAGGGCAAGCGGAGTTTTATACGAGGCCGGTATAAGGCCTGTTTATTAATAGCAGCGGAAATGCATTTCATTTTTCAGGTCGAAGGCGGAAATTTTTCCCAGGCCGGGACAACCTCAAGCCAGGTAAAAAAGACCCTCAAGCAGCTCAATGTCAGCGGTGAGGTGATCAAGCGCATCGTGGTAGCCCTTTACGAGGCCGAGGTGAATGTCGTGGCCCATGCTTACAGGGGAACAATAGATGTTGAGATCGACCCTGAAAAAGTAATCATTATCCTTACCGACGAAGGGCCTGGCATTGCCGATATCGGAAAAGCCATGGAAATAGGCTATTCTACAGCAACACCCGAAGTCCGTGAAATGGGTTTCGGGGCCGGCATGGGGTTGTCGAATATGAAGAACAACACCGACCTGCTTGAGATCACCAGCGAGGTTGGCAAAGGAACTACAGTAAAAATGATCAGCAATTTAAAAAAGGAAGAACATGGAGCCGGTTAACAATCCGCATTTTCATCATGCTATCCGCTTCAGGGAAGACATCTGCATCGGCTGTTCCCATTGCATGAATATCTGTCCGACCGAGGCCGTCAGGGTTGCCCATGGAAAGGCTCACATGCATCCCAACCGCTGTGTCGATTGCGGGGAATGTTACAGGGTCTGTCCGGTTGGAGCCATCACTGTTGAACAGGACGATTTCGACAATATCTTCAAATATAATTGCAGGGTTGCCCTTGTTCCAGCTGTTTTCACAGGGCAGTTTCCCGACAGCGTCAGTCCCGGAACCGTTCTCTCGGCGCTTAAAGAACTGGGATTCACCCATGTTTATGAAGTGGAAGAAGGAGCTGAATTTCTTTCGGAACAGTATAACACATACCTTGAAAACAACCCTGACCCCAGCCCGATGATTTCCTCATTCTGCCCTGCTGTGGTCAGGCTGATACAGGTCAAATTTCCCACATTGACGCGAAATATCGTGCTCCTCAAGGCACCCATAGACATTACAGCGGTCAGGGCAAGGCAGCAGCTCCTCTCCGAAGGGTTTGAGGCCGAGGAGACAGGAATTTTCTATATAACCCCCTGCCCTGCTAAAATCGTGGCAGTGAAGAATCCCGTGGGGACCGAAAATTCGGGAATCGACGGGGTTATCAGTATGAATTTCATATACAATAAGGTATATAAGGTCCTCAGGAACAAAAAGGAAGGCAACAGGTTACCTGTGCCTGAAACTTTGTCGGAAAGCGCAATTTGCTGGAGTCTTACGGGTGGAGAAGCCTCTCAGATGAAACATGGGAGAAGCCTTGCAATAGACGAGATCAATAATGTAATTGAATTTCTTGAAAAAGTTGAGAATGAAGAAGTGGATGGCATTCGTTTTCTCGAGCTCAGGGCCTGTGATGAGAGTTGTGCAGGCGGCATACTCTGCGTGGGAAATCGGTTTCTGACAACCGACAAGCTGAGAAAAAGAGGGAAAAGAAGCAGCGTGGCGGCTTCCGGCCCTGTTGAACCGGGCATGCTCGCTCATTTGAAGGAGAACATGAACCTCAGACCCCTTGCGCCCAGGTCAATACTTAAGCTGGACGATGACGTGTCGGAGGCGATGAAGAAAATGAAGAGGATCTACGACCTTAACCGTCTTCTTCCACAGGTGGATTGCGGGATCTGCGGTTCTCCCACCTGCAAATCCCTTTCCGAAGATATCATCAGGAATGAAGCCAGCCTGAAGCAATGCATCTTCATACAGAAGATCATGGAACAGAACGAACAGCTGGAACCGGATGAATCGGTCAGGATCATGAGGGATATCTGGAGCGAAAACAAGCTTGACAGGAATATCCTGAAAGACGGAATGGTGGAAATAAACTGATTTACGGCTAAAGGATACCCTGACCCCGCCTTCTGATAGGTTAATTCAAGGAAGGCATGAGAAAAAGTCCGGGAAACGTATAAAATGACCAGAATATGAATGTAAGGGA
>Ga0316226_1000493_pt1 | contig 52310 bp, 35 predicted proteins | sample TBH18017metaG_FD_206009 | JGI IMG/M metagenome (GOLD analysis project Ga0316226, IMG submission 206009) | Freshwater microbial communities from Trout Bog Lake, Wisconsin, USA - TBH18017 | ecosystem: Environmental > Aquatic > Freshwater > Lake > Hypolimnion/Profundal zone | place: USA: Wisconsin...
GTAGGTGGCTCTTTTTCAATAACTTGCAAATCATCCTACTAACTAATTAGTAACACCTCACCCTACAAAAACGTCGTAAATCAGTCCTTTTTTGCCCGTTTCTGGGTCAAAATTGCCTGTTTTTGTCTGTTTTCGGTCGGCAAGGTCTCTGCTTCAGTCGCGCTCCGCTAAGCTAATCTGCGCTCTCTGAAAAAGCTCCGCAGCAACTCAGCCGACTCCTCGCCGAGAATTCCCTTCTCCAGTTCCATCTGGTGGTTAAGCTGGGGATGGTTCAGCACTGAGAGCACTGAACCGGCTGCGCCAGCCTTGGGATCGGCAGCGGCAAATACCAGGCGGTCGAGCCGGGCATGGATCAAGGCTCCAGCACACATGGCACAGGGCTCCAGCGTGGCATAGAGTGTGCAACCCATGAGCCGGTAGTTGCCCAACGCCGTGGCGGCAGCGCGTAAAGCCACAATCTCGGCGTGGGCGGTGGGGTCAAGGTCGCGCAGAACTCTGTTCTGCCCGCTCGCCACAATCGCGCCTTCGCAGACAACAACAGCGCCGATGGGCACCTCGCCGGACTCGCCGGCCAGTCGCGCCTGGACGAGAGCGGCTTCCATGGCTTCGCGGTCGTCCATCATGCCTCTGGTGCTGCTGCTGCGGGCTGCTGCTGGGTCATGCAGTGGAGCGTGCCGAGGCCCCAAACAAGGTCAACGGCGTGGACGCCGATGACTTCGCGTCCGGGAAAGACCTCTGCCAGAATGCCGAGCGCGATGCGGTCGTTGGGGTCGTTGAAGGTGGGAACCAGAACAAGGCCGTTGGCGATGTAGAAATTTGCGTAGCTGGCGGGAAGGCGCTGGCCGCGGAAGACGACCGGACGCGGCATCGGCAACTCAACCACTGTGAACTGCTTCCCGTCCGGGGTGCGTGCGGCCTTCAGGCGGGCGAGATTTTCGGCGAGCGGCTCGTGGTTGGGGTCGCTGGCATTGGGCTCCACAACGGTCGCAATGGTGGCAGCAGCGACAAAGCGGGTGATGTCGTCCACGTGGCCGTGGGTGTCGTCGCCCGCCGTGCCTCGGCCCAGCCAGATGACCTGATCGATGCCGAGATAGCGGTGGAATACCTCTTCCAGTTGGGCGCGGCTGATGCCGGGATTGCGCTGCTGCACCTCGCTCAGCAGGCACTCCTCGGTGGTAAGCAGGATGCCTTGGCCGTTGGTGTCAATGGAGCCGCCTTCAAGGACAATCCTGCGCGAGGAGCCGTCCTGCAACCGCACCACTGGCTGCCACTCTCGCAGGCCGAGTAGCTCGGTGACGCGGCCGGGAATCTGGTCGTCGAGTTGCCAGTCAGGGTACTTGGCCCAGGCGTTGAACTGCCAGTTGGTGATGGATACCTGGCCCGCGGCGTTGCGGATGAAGATCGGGCCGGAGTCGCGGGTCCAAACCCGATTGGTGGGCCAGACGTGGAAGAGGACAAAGTCGAGATTGGCGCCTGCGCGTTCCAGAATGCTAGTGGCGCGCTGCTGGGCCCGGGCGTCATCAACCAGAATGTGTACCTGCTCGTGCGCGGACAGCATACGCACAATCTCCGCATAAACCCAGGGAATGGGCTGGAACTTGCCCGGCCAGTCCTCAGGATTGTGCGGCCATGCAAGCCAGGTGGCCTGGCGGCGCTCCCACTCGGCAGGCATGCGGTAGCCCAGTTCTAGCGGTGTAGCTTCGGGCATGATTACTTGGCGTCTCCGTCCTGTGTCCAGGTGTTTACGGGGTCAAGAAAGCGCTTGGTGATGGGCGCATAGGCGTCGATGCGGCGGTCGCGCAGAAAGGGCCAGTTGCGGCGGGTATCTTCCATCAGCGCCAGGTCGATCTCGCCCAACAGAATCTCTTCCTTATCGTGCGAGGCCTTGGCGATGATGCGGCCAAAGGGATCGGCCAGAAAGCTGCCGCCCCAGAATTCAAGTCCCACGCCGTCCACACGATTGCCCAGGATGTCTCCGTGCTCCTGGCCGACACGATTCACCCCGGCAACATAGACGCCGTTGGCAATCGCATGCGCCCGCTGAATAGTCTGCCACGCGTCATATTGCGCAGCGCCAAACTCGGCCTTCTCCGCCGGGTGCCAGCCGATGGCAGTTGGATAGAAGAGGACTTCAGCACCTTGAAGCGCGGTAAGGCGGGCGCCTTCGGGGTACCACTGGTCCCAGCAAACAAGCGTGCCCACGCGGCCAAAAGCCGTATCCACGGCCTGAAAACCGAGGTCACCAGGGGTAAAGTAGTACTTCTCGTAGTAGAGCGGATCGTCCGGAATATGCATCTTGCGATAGACCCCGGCGAAGTTGCCATCCGCGTTGAGCGTGACGGCTGTGTTGTGATAAAGCCCTGGCGCGCGCCGCTCAAATAGTGAGGCAATAATGGCGACGCGAGCTTCGCGAGCCACCTTTGCCAGCTTGTCTGTGGATGGCCCCGGAATGGTTTCAGCCAGGTCAAAGAGATGCGTATCCTCTCGCTGGCAAAAATATTGCGTGCGAAAGAGTTCAGGCAGGCAGACGATATTGGCGCCCAGCCGGGCCGCCTCATGAATGTTGCTCACCGCCGAGGCAAAGTTCGCCTCCGGGTCAGCGCCCATGCGCATCTGCACAAGTCCTACGACGTATTTGCGCTTATCGATCATTGTTAGCCGGCCAATCCCCTCAATGGCCTTCCGAGCCATGCAGCAAGGCCAACCCCGGCTGGCGGGATTGGCCTGAACCGTTCATAAAAAGTGACCGCTACTCTTCCAGGATCAGCACAGCGGCTGCGATGGTGGTAGTCCAAAGCCCGCGCTTGTCGCCCACGGCAGACTGCGTCACATTGCTGGTGCGAACGATCTTGTTGGAGATACGGTAAATCTCCTTCTTCTCGTCCCAGCTCTTGTCTGGATCAAAATCCACATCCAGGGTGGTGGCCAGCATCTCGGCGGCCAGTTCCTCGGCGTATTCGCCAGCCTGATCCTCAGTCTCGCCAAAGCTGTGGTGCTCGCTCAAGTAGCCATAGGTGTTGCGGTCAGCGGGAATGGCGACGCCTATGCTGGCTACGACCAGCCGGTGCGCTTCGCGCGTTGAGTTCTCAGCGATAACCGCGAACACAACCTCACCGTGATTCAGGTATTTGAGGCCTTCTTTGCGGGTGATTACCTTGCATTGCGGCGGAAAGATGGAAGAGACACGCACCAGGTTCTGCGAGGCGATTCCTGCATCCCGAAGGGCCAGCTCAAAGGAGGTGAGGCGCTCCTTGTGTTTGCCGACGCCTTTGGTGAAGAAGATTTTCTTCGGGACCATGCTTTTTCCCAATTTCTATGTAGCCTCCGTAGGTTTGAAAATTGTGTTATTTGAACAACGTTCCCGCATGAGTTTATCGCATCCAGGCGGCCCAGGGCAGATTTTCTGGGATTTTCATCGCAGGTTCATGCGCTGGGCCGAGCGGCCTGCCCGATGCCGCCTTTCACCCCTCTTCCGGTGTGAGAGCCGCAACACACATAATTACCGCAGTTAAATCAAATTGAGAGAGCGCGCCATATGCAAGCGAATGGCGCGCTGGGGGGCTCACAGGCTGCCATTGCCACCCGTAATTTGCAGGTGTTAGCCTCTAGCTTGATTGTGCCTGGAAGGGGATACCCAAAAAATCATGCAAAACACTTACAACGGGCTGGAATTGCCGAAGAACGGCCAGCCGATTGAATACAACAATGGGCAATTTGAAGTGCCCGACAATCCCATCATTCCCTACATTGAAGGCGACGGCACCGGCCGCGACATCTGGAAGGCCTCGCAAAGGGTCTTTGATGCCGCAGTGGAGAAGGCTTACGGCGGCAAACGCGCCATTCGCTGGTTTGAGATTTTTGCCGGCGAAAAGGCCTTCCGCCAGTTCTCAACCTGGCTGCCCGACGACTCAGTAGCCGCGGCCCGCGATCTGCGCGTCTCCATCAAGGGACCGCTGACCACCCCGGTGGGCGGGGGCATCCGCTCACTCAATGTGGCCCTGCGCCAGCTTTTGGACCTCTACGCCTGCGTTCGGCCCGTGAAGTACTACCAGGGCGTACCCAGCCCCGTGAAGAATCCAGAGAAAGTCGATATCGTAATCTTCCGCGAGAATACCGAGGACGTGTACTCCGGAATCGAATTCAAGCAGGGCAGCGCGGACGCCGCCCGGCTGATCGAATTCATCAACGAAGACCTGCTCAAGGGCGGCAAGAAGAAGGTCCGTTCCGACTCCGGAGTGGGTATCAAGCCGATCTCAATCTTCGCTACCAAGCGGCTGGTACGTTATGCCATTCGCCAGGCGCTGGAAATGGGCCGCAAGACCGTAACGCTGGTCCACAAGGGCAATATCCAGAAGTTTACCGAGGGCGCCTTTCGCGAATGGGGTTACGAGGTCGCGGTAGAGGAGTTCCGAAGCCAGACAGTGACAGAGCGCGAAAGCTGGATTCTGGGCAACCAGGATGCAAATCCCAGCCTGACCGCAGAGCAAAATGCAGCGCTGATTGAACCGGGGCTGGACATGGCCTCACAGGCTTATCAGGATGCAGTCGCCGCTGAAGTCAAGGCTGTGCTGAAGTCGATCGGCCAGAGCCATGGCAAGGGTACCTGGAAGTCAAAGGTGCTTGTCAACGACCGTATCGCCGACTCTATCTTCCAGCAAATTATTCTCCGTCCCGAGGACTATAGCGTGCTGGCCACCACCAACCTGAACGGCGACTACATCTCTGACGCAGCAGCGGCGCAGGTGGGTGGTTTGGGCATCGCTCCGGGTGCAAATATCGGCGACGGCTACGCAGTGTTCGAAGCCACGCACGGCACCGCCCCCAAGTATGCCGACAAGGACATGATCAATCCCGGCTCGGTGATCCTTTCAGGCGTTATGCTGCTTGAGTTCATTGGCTGGAAAGAGGCTGCCAAGCTTATCGAGCAGTCGCTGGAAAAGACCATCCTGCAAAAATTTGTGACCTACGACTTCGAGCGTCAGACGGCAGGCGCCACCAAGGTGGGCACGAGCGAGTTTGCCACGCGCATCATTGGCAACATGTAAGCAAAGATCAGTTGATCGACTGACGAACAAGCACAAAACACACGAGGACCTGGTCCTCGAAGCAAGAATCTAAGAGGAGAATCATGCGGAAGAAAGTTAGCATTGTAGGCGCGGGCAACGTGGGAGCCACGGCCGCGCACTGGATTGCGGCCAAGGAATTGGCTGATGTGGTGCTGATCGATGTGGTGGAGGGCGTACCGCAGGGCAAGGCACTGGACTTGCAGGAGGCGCTGCCAATCGAAAAGCGGGATGTGAGCGTTACCGGCTCAAACGATTATGCGGCCACGGCCAACTCCGACATCGTAGTGATCACCGCGGGCATTCCCCGCAAGCCAGGCATGAGCCGCGACGACCTGCTCCACACCAACTACAAGATCATGTCAGACGTTGTAGCGAAGGTGGTCGCGCAGTCGCCCGAGTCGATCCTGATCATCGTCTCGAACCCACTGGATGCGATGGCCCAAACCGCTTATCGCCAGGCTGGCTTCAATCGCGAGCGGGTTATCGGTATGGCCGGCGTCCTGGATTCGGCGCGCTTTCGCACCTTTATCGCAGCTGAGTTGAATGTGAGCGTTGAGAACGTGACGGCGTTTGTTCTCGGCGGCCACGGAGATACGATGGTCCCGCTGCCTCGCTACTCGACGGTTGCAGGAATCCCCATCACAGAACTGATTGCCCCTGACAGGCTGGAAGCACTCGTGCAGCGCACCCGCGACGGTGGAGCCGAGATCGTGAAGCATCTCAAGACCGGCAGTGCCTACTACGCTCCTTCAGCAGCCGCTGTCGAGATGGTGGAGGCAATTCTCAAGGATAAGAAGAAAATTCTTCCCTGCGCCGCCTACCTGCAAGGCGAATACGGCATCGAGGGTTACTACATCGGCGTACCGTGCAAGCTGGGCGCAGCGGGACTGGAAAAGATCATTGAGATCAAGCTGACGCCAGAGGAAGACGCCGCGCTGAAAAAGAGCGCTGTTGCGGTGAAGGAACTCTGCGCCGTCATTGGCGTTTAGTTTCGCAGAACCCGAAAGGGGTAGATTCCTGCTTACTGAAACGAGAGCAGGAATCTACCCCTTCTCATTGCGATAATCCTTTGATACCCCCGGCGAACACCAGGCTGCAAGCGGAAATCAATCCATCGACATGCTTAACTGGTGGCGTACGTCAGCGCCACGAATCCAGAAGATTACGTCGGTAGCGATATTCGAGGCGTGATCAGCGATCCGCTCCAGGTTCTTTGCAACCAGGATGCCTTTCATTGCCTGCTGTGTGAAGCGCGGCCTCTCTTCGATGAGCTTGAGCAGGTCGGAGTGCGCGCGACGGTTCATGCGGTCGATCTCGTCGTCCATCTCGCGGACCGTGTCGGCGAGGCGGGCGTCGCCATCCAGCAGCGCCTGTATGGCTGTACGGATCATGCGGCTAGCATACTCGCCCATTGCAGCGAAATCCACGGGCAGCTCAATCTCTTCCGCAGCCAGTATCTCCTTGGTCCGGCGGGCGATGCCCATGGACTGGTCCCCGATCCGCTCAAGGTCGCCATTGATCTTGATCACAGCGAGGATGAAGCGGAGATCGATGGCCATGGGCTGCTCTTTGGCGAGTAGCTCATAAGCCATCTCGTCCAACTCCCGCTGCGCGGTGTTGATGGCGGTCTCGTTCTGCTTCACATACTTGCAAAGGCCTTTGTCGCGCTGCAGGTAAGCGTCCACTGCCGACTCGACCGCCTGCTGCGCAAGAGCAGCCATGGCGAGAAGCTTATCTTTGAGTTCGGCAAGTTGCTGGTGAAAATGAATACGCGGCAAAGCTATTTCTCCCTGATCAACTATTGTGCATCATGCAGTGTTACAGGAGGACTAAATTCGGGAAATGCACCAGAATGGTCACACCCCTTGGGAAGGCTCCCATCAAAGTTGGACGCGCCAGAAGGTGAAAGGGCGGCACCTGGCGAGACCGATCGGAGTCTACGACCTTGAGAGCCTGCTTACAGAGCATTATGCGGCAAACTATTGAGCGGCCTATACGGCATGCGCTCGATTTTGCCCAGCAGGAAGATATAAGCTGCGATTCCAAACATGAGATAGACGGCCGAAACGCCAAAGGCCCAAGCGTAAGAATGGAACGCCGTTACCAGGTATCCGGTGATGATAGGTGCGGAGATTCCAGAGAGCTGGTTCGAGAAGTTGACGATTCCGCCGACTTTTCCAACGTCGTTGCGGCTGGCAATCAGCGAGGGGAGCGACCAGCCAACCGGCGCTGCCGCAGCCAAACCGCCAATCGAAATGCTGATCCAGATGAGAGCCGTGGTGGCGTTGTGGGCATGAGCTGCTCCCAAGATTCCAAGGCCAAAGGCTGTGCCGCCGATGAGGATAATTCTTCGAACCAAGCTCGAATTCCAGCCGCGCTGAACAAGGAAATCTACTAGCCATCCGCCGACAAGAATGTCAGTGAATGTGGCAAAGATCCACGGGACGCTTGTATAAAGAAACGAATGGAGCAGATCGATGTGCAACGCAAAGGACAGATAGCTCGGCAGCCAGGTGAGCAACAGATAGAAAACATAGTTATAGGAACCGAAGCCGATTGCGAGGCCAAGCACCTTGCGCTGCATCAAGAGACTGCCCAGCGAACTGCTTACGTCATCAACAGGCTTCTTGACATCGGAGGTTGCGCTGGTTTCTTCGATGTAGTGCCTCTCAAGATCAGTTAGCTTGGCATCTTCCTCCGGATCTTTGTAGACTTTCCAGAAATAAACGAAATAGGCCACGCTGATGACGCCGGTGAGGGCGAAGCTCCAGCGCCATCCGGACCATAAAAGCACGACACCAATAATGGGAACGCCAATGGCCGAAGCAAATTTCGCGCCGGCGTCAAACATGGCGGTGGCCAGGCTGCGCTCCTTTGGCGGGAACCATAGTCCAATGGCCTTTGCATTCGCTGGAAATGTTGGAGCCTCTCCCACTCCCAGCAAAAGCCTGGCCCCAAATAGGCCAGCTAGATTGGGGCTGATCGCAGCACCAAAGGAGGCGACGCTCCAAAGAAAGATTCCAAACCTGCCAATGCGCTTGACTCCGAGCTTGTCAAGCATGACGCCAATCGGCAACTGGCATAGAGCGTAGGTCCAGTTATAGGCGCCCGACAGATAGCCAAAGGCAATATTCGAAATCCCGAAGGCAGTAATCAGAGAGGCGTGAGATACAGAGAGGTTTACACGGTCAAAGTAGTTGACCAGCACACCAAGCCCAAGCAACCACGCGATACGCCAGCGACGCTGTGGCACATTTGTGCCTCTACCGATCTCGTGAGTTGCCAATGCTTCCCTCTTTTCAGTGCCCTTGTATTACATCATTTTCTAGCGTGCCAATTGGATCGATGGTAATTCGAATCCGGTCTCCGCTGGTAAGGGTAAAGGAATCTGGAGGCACTATTCCTGTCCCTGTCATCAGGAAGGCACCGAAAGGAAAGCTATTGTCGCGATACAGGTATTCCACGAGCGAGACAGGCTCTCGCTTCAACTCAGCGAGAGTTGTTGCACCTGAGAACTCCACACTGCCATTGCGCACTATGTCCACTCGAATGGGAGTCGAGGCTGGAAGTGGATCGCCGCAGACCAGGATACAAGGTCCCAACGCGCAACTGCGGTCATAAACCTTGGCCTGGGGAAGGTAGAGCGGATTCTCCCCCTCGATGTCGCGCGAGCTCATGTCGTTGCCGACGGTATAGCCGATGATGTGACCATGCTGATTAATGAGCAGCGTGAGTTCAGGCTCAGGGACTGACCACTTTGCGTCGGTGCGAATACGGACGTGAGTCCCAGGTCCAGCAACGCGGTTAGCAGTGGCCTTGAAGAACAATTCCGGGCGATCTGCCGAATAAACGCGATCGTAGAAGTCGCCGCCGCCCGCTGATTTCGACTCTTCCATGCGCGCACTGCGACTGCGGAAATAGGTGACGCCCGCAGCCCACACTTCCTGATTGCCTATAGGCGCCAGAATTTGCGCGGGAGAAACTCCGTCTGTGGTTCTTCCGCTGTTGACGATTGAGAGCAGGTACGCATGCAAATCATCATGTGTAACGAGCTTATCCCAAGACGAGTCGGGAATGAGATAGTAGCTGCCACCATGCTCAACGTAGTGGCCGTCAGCGGTGCGATAGAGCTTCATGAGCGCTTCTCCAATTGCAAGATGATCATGTCAGCGTCATAGACACAGCCGCCCCAGACGCCTCCGCTGGCTTGCACCAGCGCTGCCCAGAGGCGCGTATCTTCCGGCAGTTGCGGATGGGGTTGCAAGTCAGCACGCGACTTGCGTTCTGCAAGACGGCTTGCGCCTTGCTCCGCACCGAACATTTCATTGGCATCTCCAACGAGTTGCAGAGTGCCGGTGAGCGCTTCGCGATCGATTATGATTTCGATTTGGTCGCCTTCCTGAACCTTGCCAATAGGCCCGCCTGCGAGTGCCTCGGGAGAGATGTGCCCGATGCAGGCCCCGGTGGATACGCCGCTGAAGCGTGCATCGGTCAACACTGCCACATGCTTGCAATGGGGAAGCTGCTTGAGCGCGGCGGTGATTTGATATATCTCCTGCATGCCCGCACCCGCAGGACCGCCACAGATCAGAACAACAACATCGCCCTGTGCCACCTGTCCGCTCTTGATGGCCTGGATCGCGGCTGCTTCCGTGACAAACACTCTAGCGGGACCAAGATGTCGGTAGATGTTCTTTTCATCAACGAGCGAGGGGTCAATGGCCGTACTCTTGATGACGGCTCCCTCGGGTGCAAGGTTACCAACCGGAAAGCATATGGTGGAAGTCAGGCCTCTTGACCGTGCGCGGTCAGGCGACATGATCACATCGTCAGGGTCGATGCCGTCCTGCGCTTTGAGCGTCTGGCGCAGCTGATAACGCCGTGAACTCTGCTGCCACCAATCAAGGCTGGCATCAAGTGTTTCTCCAGAGACAGTCTTGACGCTGGTGTCGAGTAGCCCTGCAGTTCGCAGGTGAAGCATCACCTCCGGTACGCCGCCAGCAAGAAAAACCTGCACCGTGGCGAAGTTGCCAGGGCCATTGGGCAGCGCATCGACGAGTCGCGGAACCTTGCGATTGACCTCAGCCCAGTCAGAGGCGGCAGGGCGCTGCAGCCCAGCAGCATGCGCAATGGCAGGAATATGCAATAGGAGGTTGGTCGAACCGCCGAACGTAGCATGAAGCACCATTGCATTCCGGATTGCTGATTGTGTCAAAATGTCTATCGCACCAAGGCCTAATTGATGCAGTCGCAGGATTGCACGCGCCGAGCGCCGAGCACTATCCAACCAGACAGGTTGTCCAGAGGGCGCGAGCGCCGTGTGAGGCAAGGCGAGTCCGAGAGCCTCAGCAACCACCTGTGCTGTTGCAGCGGTGCCAAGGAACTGGCATCCGCCACCCGGAGATGCACAGGTGCGACAGCCAACCTCAGCCGCGTACTCAAGTGTTATTTGATTCTGAGCAAAGCGTGCGCCGATAGTTTGTACTTTTCCCGCATCTTCTCCCGACTCCGGCAGCAACGTAACACCTCCGGGAACAAGAATGGCAGGCGTGGCTCCCGAAGATGCCAGCGCCATCATCATGGCGGGCAACCCCTTGTCGCAGGTGGCGATGCCGATTACGCCTTTCTTAGTGGGCAGAGAGCGCATGAGACGGCGGAGAACAATCGCTGCATCATTTCGAAAGGGGAGCGAATCCAACATGCCTGCGGTGCCTTGCGTACGGCCGTCGCAGGGGTCGGTGCAAGCTCCGGCGAAAGGCACCGTGCGAAGAGCTTTCAACTCACGTGATGCTTCGGCAACGAGCAGGCCTACTTCCCAGTGGCCAGTATGAAATCCAAGAGCAATAGCCTCGCCCGATTCAGCGCGCAGGCCGCCATGCGTGCTGAGAATGAGGAACTCGGGATCGAGGAGGCGATCGGGAGCCCAGCCCATGCCTACATTCTGGCTCATGCCGAAGAGATTTCCGGATGGCTCAGTGAGCAACATCTCTGCAGAGAGAGGCAGAAGACCTTCAGGACCAGGTGCATGCGTGGCTACGCAGAGAAGCGCGGGGTCCACCGTCTCCAAAACTGACACAAGTGGAATGTTTGCGATGGGAGTGCCCTTTCCAACGCAAGTATATAGAGGAACCCCCAATAGAAGTAATTGTGCGGTAAGATGCTATAAAGCTTGTGTGCCCGATGAACAGGTTCAGCTTACGGCGAAGCGTCAAAGGGGCTTGCATCGCCGCTGGTTTTATCTTATGCCTGCGGTTTTCGTCACCTATAGCCTCGCCTATCTTGACCGGGCAAATTACGGGTTTGGCGCGGCAGCGGGGATGGCTGTGTCCCTGCACATCAGTAACGCCCGCGCGGCTTTTCTAGGATCCCTCTTCTTCCTCGGCTATTTCCTTTTTCAGGTTCGAGGCGCGGCATACGCTCGACGCAAGAGCGCCACACGGCTGGTGTTTTTTGCGCTGGTGAGTTGGGGCACACTGGCGGCCTTGACAGGCGTGATCAAGGTATTCTGGTTGCTGGCCTTGGACCGGATGTTGCTGGGTGTAGCGGAGAGCCTGATTCTGCCGGCGATGCTGATTCTATTGTCAGACTGGTTCACGCGAGCAGAGCGCTCGCGCGCAAATGCGATCCTTATCCTCGGGAACCCCGTCACGGTGATGTGGATGTCAGCCGTCACTGGCTACCTGATCAAGGCTGCGGGATGGCAGATGGCGTTTGTTCTGGAGGGAATCCCTTCAGTTCTGTGGGCCTTTGTGTGGGTGTTTGTCATGCACGACGGCCCGCAAGACGCAAAATGGCTCGACAAGGATTGCAGCGACCAACTTATGGAGGAGTTAGCGCATGAGCAGGAGACGCTTCCGCGATTGGCAAACCTTGCAGCAACTCTGCGAGTGCCCGGCGTGCTGCTGTTATGTGCCCAGTTCTTCTGCTGGAGCATTGGAGTTTACGGCCTTGTCCTGTGGCTTCCCACAATGATCCGGGCGGGCTCGGCACGGGGAATAGAGACAGTCGGCCTGTTGAATGCCGCTCCGTTTCTACTGGCCGTGGTGCTGATGATGGGGGTTGCGCACTTCTCTGACCGCTCACTGAACCGGCAGCGCTATATATGGCCGTTTCTTATGCTGTCAGGGGTTGCGCTGCTGGTCTCATACCTGACAGCAGGCTACAGTTTCTGGGTTGCGTACGCATTTTTGATTTTGGCTGGAGGCGCCATGTACGCGCCCTATGGTCCATTCTTCTCGATCGTGCCAGAGATGCTACCCAAGAACGTGGCTGGGGAGGTGATTGCCCTTGTGAATAGCTGTGGGGCGCTGGGCGGGTTTACCGGCACATGGCTTGTGGGTGGACTGCAGGCGCTCACCGGCAACTCGCGCGCCGGGTATTTTGTCATGTCGATGTCTCTGATGCTGGCTGGCGGAATCATCTACTGTTTGCGGCCGGCCAGATCTAAAGAGCTTCGCGTGTGAGCACACCCTCGATCAGCCGCATGATACCAAGCGGATTTTCATCTTTCAATTCATCAGGCAATGCCGCCCGGGGGAAGTCCTGGTAGCAGACAGGCCGCGCGAAGCGAAAGATAGCCTGACTGCCGACGGACGTTGCGCGGCTGTCGCTGGTGGCAGGAAAGGGTCCACCGTGCACCATGGCATGACAGACTTCCACCCCAGTTGGAAAGCCGTTGACCACGAGCCTTCCTGCCTTGCGTTCGAGGATGGAAACAAGTTCGGCGAAGTCAGCAATGTCGGCATCGGTTCCCTGCAAAGTGGCGGTGAGTTGACCTTCCAGCGATTGTGCCAGCGCGATCAATTCTTCCCTGTTTGCATAGCGAACGATAAGCGTACTCGGTCCAAATATTTCTTTTGCCAGTTCAGCGTCGCGCAATAGATCGCTGCCAGTCGTTTGAAACAGAACTGGCCCCGCGAACGAGCCGCTTTGGCCGCTTGGGGATACCGCACGCGAAATCAACTTGATTCCGCCGTCTGCCTGGCGATGCCTTACGCCCGATGTATAGCTTCTGCAGATACTCTCAGTAAGCATTGGAGAGGCCGAAGCCCCTCCCACTAGCGCCTTGAGGCTGTCTATCAAAGCCTCTGCATCTTCATTCAGCGGCAGGAATACCAGTCCGGGCTTAGTGCAGAACTGTCCGACGCCCATGGTGAATGAGCCAAAGAGACCACTGGCAATTTGCGTGCCGCGGGTGTGGAGAGCCTCAGGAAGTACAAAAAATGGATTGGTAGCGCTCATCTCCATGTAGCAAGGGATGGGTTCAGGACGTGCTGCAGCTATTTGCATCAGGGACTTGCCGGCAGACAACGATCCTGTAAAGCCAACAGCCTTGACTTTAGGGTGTTGAACTAGCGCTGCGCCCAGTTGAGAACCTGCACCAAAGATCAATGCAAAGACGCCGGCAGGCAGGCCATACTCCTTCACGCTGCGGCTAATGACCTTACCAACCATCTCGCTAGTTCCAGGATGCGCGGAATGAGCCTTGACGATGACGGGATTGCCAGCGGCTAGAGCTGAAGCGGTGTCTCCACCCGCGACGGAGAATGCAAGTGGAAAATTGCTGGAGCCAAAAACAGCAACCGGTCCAAGCGGCCGAAGCATGGAGCGGATGTCTGCCCTTGGAAATGGCGTGCGCTGCGGCAGCGCGGGATCAATGCGCGCCGAGGCCCACGACCCCTCTTCGACGACCTGGGCAAAAAGCCGGAGTTGGCCAGTTGTGCGTGCAAGCTCACCGCGCAGACGCGACTCCGGTAGCGCTGTCTCACAATGGGCTCGCTCCACTAGTTCAGTTGCAATGGACTCGATTCCTTCGGCAATATTTCGCAAAAAGCTGCCCTTTTCCCGACCGGAAAGCTTGCTGTAAATGGCGAATGCCTCATCGGCAAGATTGGCCGCGAGTGCGACCTCTTCAAGGGAAGCGTAGTGAAAAACCGGGTCGAGGTGAGTTCCGGTTGCGGGGTTGATGCCCGTAAAGGCTGCTCCTGTTCCCTGCCGTGACTCACCGCCAATGATTGACTGCCCAAGCAACATGATTCACCATGCTTCCAAGTTGATGCCGCAGAGGTAGAGTCTTGCGGTGCGTCCGGCGGAGTAAAGCCGGGACAACTTGACATTAGCTCACCTTCCTCCATATTTCAAATGAGCGGAATCATGCCCTGGCCTTTCGATCCGCAAAGTTCGGATTTTGCTCGGGCGTTTATGCGCAGAGGCGGATGCGGTATATTTATATCCGTTTGCAAGACGCCTTCAGGCAACTGCGCTGGGCATTCCCGTTGCCAAGCTGGAGCACATTTGAGAGCTCCACTTATCGCATTTGAAGAAAAGGAATCCAAACTTTCCATGAAGATTCGCAATGTTCGTACCCGAGTCGCGCAATGGTCCGGAGAGACAACGCCGTTGCCGCCGCACTTTTGTACCAACCCGATGGACCTGCTAGCGTTACCGCAGGCCTCGATGAAGACATTCACCTTTCACGGCTGGCTGATTGTGGAAGTGGAGTCGGACGATGGGTTGGTCGGCATTGGCAACGCCGCGCTGGCGCCGATAGTTACCAAGCAGGTAATCGATGAATATCTGAAGCCGTTGCTGATCGGCGCAGACCCCTGGAATATCGAGTTCCTTTGGCAGCACATGTATCGCAAGACCATGGCCTTTGGTCGCAAAGGCATTGGCATGACGGCTATCAGCGCAGTAGACATTGCGCTGTGGGACCTGCTGGGCAAGGCAGCCAAGCAACCGGTATACCGTTTGCTTGGTGGAAGAACCAAGGAGCGCATTCCCGTATATGCAAGCCGCTTGTATGCAACCGACCTGGAGACCTTGGCGACCGAGGCTACGCGCTATAAGAGCGAAGGCTATAAAGCCATGAAGCTGCGTTTCGGCTGGGGACCCACGGATGGAGCCGCGGGCATGCAACACAATGTAGATCTGGTGCGTACGGTGCGGCAGACGGTGGGCGACGGCATCGATGTGATGGCTGACGCTTACATGGGCTGGACGCTGGATTATGCCAAACGCATGCTGCCATTGCTGGAGCCCTTCAATTTGCGCTGGCTGGAAGAACCGGTGATTCCAGACGATCTGCGCGGCTATGCCGAACTTAAGGCGTATCGGACAATCCCGATAGCAGGCGGCGAACACGAGTTTACGATCTATGGATTTCGTGAGTTGCTGGAAGCACATGCACTCGACTACATCCAGTTCGACACGAACAGGGTGGGCGGCATCAGCCAGGCACGCAAGATTTCCGCGTTGGCCGAAGCGTTCTCGGTCCCGGTTATCCCCCACGCGGGGCAGATGCACAACTTCCACGTGGTAATGGCGAGCCTGAATTCACCAATGGCCGAGTTCTTTCCGCCCGTGGATGTGGAGGTAGGCAACGAGTTGTTCTGGTATATCTTCGACGGCGAGCCCAAGCCCAAGGACGGTTTCATCGATCTGGATGACAACGTCCCCGGACTCGGAATCACGATCAATGAAGAACGGCTGTCGAAGTTCAAGGTGATCGAGTAACCGCGATCCCCTGGAGCTGCGTTCAGCAAGACGCCGCTCTTCAGACTATCTCCATCGTCCACTTGCCTCCATCGGTGGGCGCAACCGACGTGAGGAGTACACGGTAGATAACTGCTCCCCAGGTGTGCCGCAGTCCTTCATCTTTCACTTCGATCTTCTCAAATGTAGGCACAGCCAGCGATGCATCATATTTGAGCGCCACGTCGCGCAGCTGCTTGTCCGCGGTACTCAGAAGCACGGCGCCCTTTTCGCCCTGCGAGGGAACGCGGGGTGTGATAAACGAGAGGGCGACAGGGACCTTGCGCTGCAACTGAAAATCCTCAGTGAGCAGAATGCGGCCAACCTTCCTGTCCAGCGCGATGTTGCGAATCCAGCGTTTGATTCCAGCATCGTCCGGGTATGCGGTCGCCAAATTCATTGAGAGGCCCGCGTGAAGTTCATCGCAGGAATACTGAATTTCGTTGGCACGATACCTGGGCAGCAAACCGGCCTGCATTACACCGCCTACCGTCGGCAGATTATGGTAGGCAGACTGCATCGTCCATATGCTGTAGCGTTCGGCGCTGAACGTCTTTGCGGTGTAAGCTTCAACACCGACATCAATAAAGACGGGTTCCCCATCGTGAAAGACGATGAAGCTGCCTGAGTCGTTATGCCCATGACTGCGGAGATTTGCCGCAGCCTGTACCGCCAGATAGAAGCCGTCGCTTGAGCCCGTTTTTGCTCTTGCCGTCATTAGAGCAAGCGCCGGGTACCATGCGTCACGCTCCAGAGCATCTGCTTTCTCAGCGTTTTGAACCTTGGCCGTAGCCAGAAGGTCGGGTATTGCGCGCGCCAAACGTCCAAGCCCTCCTGAGCCAATGGCTCCCGCCGGTTGCATGTAGAAAGCACCAAACGCCTCAATCTGTTTGTCTGCCACTGCGGAGCCGATGCGATAGGCGAGTTCAGGAGACGGCGCATCCTTTGCGTGCGCGTCGCCATAGTTTACGTAGTAGTCACCAGCGATATGAACATCCGCGATGTAGTGCCCCATCTTTCGGATGAATGGATTCATGAGTACATTCGCTGCTCCACCAGTGGCCGACGCGAGCGTAACGCAACAGTCGAAGTAGGACGCAGCTGACACACCCCAATAGGCCGGTCCTTCCTCGCAACCTCCATCGGGGGAGTAATCCGCAAGATAGCGGTCAAGACTTTTGCATATCTTCGTCATTGCCGCGAGGCGTTTGGCGGAGTCCAGTTCCAGAAGCAGATTGGTCACCATCCAGTTTGAATTGATCCACGGATTCCAGTTGTTGAGGTGACCTTTGCCTTCAACGCCTCCCCACATCCACCAGAAGTCATCCCGCTCCAATGCAGGATCGAGGATGCGCCGCTTTGCTTCAGCTTGTATTCGCTGCTTGATAAGAGGGGATATTTGATCGAGGCGCGCACCGAGGAGGTAGTAAATCCAGGCGAGAACCGACGATGTCTCTGCCGCAAACAAATCGACAACAGGCTCCGTGCTATCTGGCAATCCCGAGCCAATGCCTTCTCTCTGCAGGTAAACACAAGCAGGGATACCCCAGAACGTTTCTTCGCAGATGAGCCAAATACCGGTGACGATCTCATCAAGGAAGCGACCTTTGCCCTCAACGCACTCGCCCAGAACCAGATCACCAAGCCGTTGCCTCCGACCAAAGTAGAGGCTCTCATAGTGCGACCGATTACCTGTGCGCTTGAACTCAAGAAAGACCTGAGCCGGCAGCGAAACCCACTCTGTTCCCAGGATTGCCTCCGCGCGCTTCACAACTGCACTGCCAACATCCTTTGGAATGCTCTGCCAGGCATCTCGCTCGTCGACTTTTGGATACGGATGCCATGCGGACACGGAGGCTAAGAACTGCGCCAGAAAGGCCGGCGTAAATGTGGAAGTTAGCAGGTTCTTAGGTGGATCATTTTGGTTCGCGGATTTGTTCTCAGTTGCTGCGCCGTTCTGCTGCGTCGCAAATGAGAACGGCAGGTGAGCTTCACTAATGAGCGCAGCGGCACCCGCAATCAACTGCCTACGGTTGACGGACGGCATGATATATCTCCTCTCTTGCATTGGAATTGCATGAAACATTCATGCGACTGATTCCACTTTCTTCAGACCTGGAGCGAGCAGAAGCATGATGAGCAGGGCCAATGGATACACGCTGGCGGCAATGGCAAACAGGCTTGCATAGCTGTGTGTGAACTGCAATATGTAGCCCGCGCTGGTGGCAAACAGAATGGCGCCTACAGATCCAACCATGCCACCGATACCCGTCACCGAGCCCACAACACTGCTTGGAAACATGTCAGACGGAGTTGCAAGGATATTGGCCGACCAGCCGCAATGCGCAGCCGCCGCGAGACTGAGGAGCGCAATGGCCGCCCACTCCGAATGGAGGTAGTTCACCAGAAAGACAGGAATAACCAAGCAGGCGCAGAAGAGCATGGTGGCCAAGCGAGCATTTGTGGGCGAGATTCCAATGCGACGCAAAGGCGATGGCAACCAGCCTCCGCCTATACTGCCTATGGCCGAGGCGTTATAGACGATGATCAGCGGCAGTCCCAGATGGGAAAGATCAAGATGAAATTTGGTACTGAAATAAGAGGGCAACCAGAATAAATAGAACCACCAGATTGGATCGGTAAGCCCTTTGCCGACCGCAAAGGCCCATGTCTGACGGTAACCCAGCAAGTCAACCCACGGCGTAGCGGGCCCCGTCTGCCTTGGCGCTTCTTCGCTAATATACCGCAGTTCGGCGCCCTTGATCCTGGGGTGTTCGGTGGGTCTTCGGTAGTTCAGGAACCACCACAGAATCCACATGGTGCTGAAAGCGCCGGTAATTAGAAATGCGGCGTGCCAACCATAGCGCAGTGTGACCCAAGGCACCAAGAGCGGGGCCAGGATGGGGCCAACATTGGACCCGCAGTTAAAGATGCCTATCGCCAGCGACCGCTCTCTCTGGGGAAACCACTCAGCTACGGCTTTAATAGCTGCCGGGAAGTTGCCGGACTCGCCAATCCCAAGACAGAATCGTGCAATGCCAAACTCGAATATGCTGTTGGCCAACGCGTGGCCCATTGCAGACAGGCTCCAAGCAGCCATGATGACCATATATCCGATGCGTGTGCCTACCCTATCAACAAACCGCCCGGCCATCAGTAGGCCCAAGGCATAGGCGACCTGAAAGGAGTCCACTATATATCCGTAGCTCACTTCGGTCATGCCAATGCTGTGCTCGAGGGTGGGCTTGAGAATTCCGATCACCTGGCGATCCATGTAATTGATAGAAGTTGCAACAAAAAGCAGCGCACAGATTGTCCATCGCACATGCCCTACCTGGTGGATCAACGATGATTCCTTGTCGGTCTGGGCGCCTGAAGCCGCCTTACTATCCATGTTCTTCTCCTCGCAGCTGTTATGTCTTCTGACATCTGCACAGCCCAGTTCGCACGCAAGATCGAACGCATACCCTTTTGCTAGGTCGCCAAGCGCCTGCAATCTGGTAAACACGATGCAGCCCGCGATACGCGCACGATGAAAGCCCTAGGTTACCCTGGACTGCCATGAAACCACTGTAGAGGGTACACAGGCAAGGTTTTTGACATGGACCGATAGCGAGGAATAGTGTGGGGGCGAATCGCGAAGTATTATCAAAGTTGGGTTGGCAAGCTCTTTTTGTGTTTACCGCTTGTCGTTCTGTTGCGCTTGTTAGCGAGTGAGCAGGGGACCGCGCAGTACGAGGAGGCGATTCATGATTTCGTGGACAGGGATTTCAACATTGAACCTTGCCGACGGATTGCAGCCTGGAGTCTGATTCTTACCAAACAGAATTTATTGCAGGCGCTTCGCCCTGTAGGAGAAAAATTGAGCCCTGATATGAAGTTCACTCGGCGTACTCTTGCCAAAGGACTTGCGGCAAGCGGAACTTTGGCAGGACTATCCCACCTGCTTTACTCGGAAAGCAACGAAATTCAGGCTGCCCCGGAAAAATCCGCCTGGAAGCAGGTTCATCCCGGCGTGTGGCGGGCTACTATTGGCGTTCCGGAGCGGTTTACCCCAGTCTCTAGCCGCATAGTACCTCCCCAGACTGCGGCATTTGAGATGCTTACGCGCGTAGATGCCATTCCACTGCCAGCGATAGAGGGTCAGCGAACAGCACGCGGATGCATGGTCCAGTTGCCGTTGCGAGCGGGCGAGCAAATCTATGGGCTCGGGCTCCAGTTCATGTCGTTTGCGCAACGCGGGAAGAAGAAGGTGACACGCGTAAACGCTGATCCGAAGTTCGATACAGGCGATTCTCACGCTCCGGTTCCTTTCTATGTGACAACGAAAGGAATCGGAATTCTGATCGACACCGCGCGTTACGCGACTTTCTATTTTGGCGATGCGCGACAAAGGCCAACCAACCCGGTAAATGGGATCGCTGGGGCCAACCCAGACCCGAATTACACGCATAATTTGCAAGATGGCGATGACGGCCAGATTACAGTAGATGTACCCAACGCTACAGGCGTAGATGTCTACCTTTTTGCAGGGCCTGATATGCTGGGCGCGGTGAAGCGGTACAACGTGTTTTCCGGCGGGGGCCATGTGCCGCCAGAGTGGGGGCTTGGCTTCTGGTACCGGCCTGAAGCACGAGCATCAGAGCAAAGTACATTGACCCTTGCAAAGGAATTTCGCGATCGCAAAATTCCCTGCGATGTAATCGGTCTGGAAGCTGGATGGCAGACACACGCTTACTCCTGCACATTTGTATGGAATAGTGAGCGCTTTCCAGACCCAGCAGGCTTTGTGCGTTCCGCGACGGATTTGAAATACAAAGTGAATCTCTGGGAGCACGCTTTTACGCATCCAGCATCGCCGCTTTTTCCTAAAATTGCTCAGAATTCCGGAAGCTATGGTGTGTGGGGTGGACTTGTGCCCGATTTTGCCGGAGAACCGGCGCGCGAGGCGTTTGGGGAATATCACGGCAAGACGCTTATCGACCTGGGCATAAGCGGATTCAAGATTGATGAGTGCGACAATTCTGACTACACGGGTGGATGGTCCTTCCCGGAGTGCAGTGCGTTCCCTTCAGGCGTTGACGGCGAGCAGATGCACAGCGTGTTCGGCCTTCGCTACCAGATGACAATCTGGGAGCAATTCCGCAAGAGGCAGCAGCAGACATATGGCCTGGTCCGTTCAAGCGGCGCTCTGGCTACCCCTTACCCATTCGTTCTTTACAGTGACCTCTATAACCATCGTGACTTTATTCGCGCACTGGTGAATTCGGGTTTCAGCGGCCTGTTGTGGTGCCCGGAGGTTCGTGACGCAGTGAACGAGGAAGATCTGATTCGCAGGCTGCAAAGCGTAGTGTTTTCCCCTCTGGCCATGGTCAATGGATGGTACATCAAGAGTCCGCCATGGAAGCAGTTAAACCGGAAGAAGAACAATGCAAATGAATTGCTAGAGAATTGGGAGAATCTTGAGGCGCGCTGCCGCGAGATTATTGGCTGGAGAATGCAGTTGGTGCCTTACCTAACGTCGGCTTTCCATCGCTATGCCGAAGATGGCACGCCGCCCTTCCGGGCCCTGGTGCTTGATGCTCCGCAGGAAGCGAGGCTACAAGGCGTCGATGACCAATATATGATTGGCGACCGCATGATGGTGGCGCCCATGTTTGCAGGTGAACCTAATCGCAGTCTAGTACTGCCGAATGGCTCTTGGCATGACTTCTGGACCGGCGAAGCACTGCAAGGAGGCACGGTACTATCAGTCCCCGCTTCCAATGAGCGAATACCCGTCTACGTCAAGAGCGGTAGCATCCTGCCCTGGGCGGATATAGGCCTGTATGCTGGCGCACCTGAAACGCGGCGCATCACAGCTCGGGTATATGGAGACGGTTCCCTGCCCTGTTTGCTCAAGAGTGGCGAAAGCACTCTCTACCTGAGCTGGAGAAATGAAAATGGGCATGTGGACGGAAAGCCAGGCAATTTCGACGTTTACGCCTGGAAGCATATCGGGTGAGGATTGCTGACAAACGCCGCAGATATATCGCATGCAAAGTACTAGCGGAGGTCAGGGTAGACCCGGTAGGCCTCAACAGTCGCAGTGAGAGGAGTCCCTGTTACATGCGGCACTTTGAGGAGGACTTCAAAGAAAGGAAATTTGTCTGTGCTCAGCTTCTTGCGAAAGTTGGACAACTGATCTTCGGAAAGAAGAAAATTGCCTCCCGCTTCCGTCCCTTCTGAAGATGTTCCCTCGATAAGGAGGATTTTGCCGTTGTGGTCCGGCTTGGGCAGGTAGGCCACAACACAGTATCCAACAGTCTCTGTAGGTGTGTAGATCGCCTGTTCGCCTGTGGCAGGGGAGTGATTAGTTACAGGGCTTTGAGAGTCGCTATTCGGTTCCTCAGTGAAATTCAACCGGCTCTCGAAGAGTTCGTCCCAGGGATTCGAGGTAGGGCTGCCAAACAGAATCACATTGTCTTTGGTGAGCAGTTCCGGCATATACTCACGGGCGTTGTAAAGGTTGATCCTCTTGCCCATTGAACCCAGTTTGAGAATACTTTGCACAAGCCTCACTTCGGCCGCACGGGCCAGCGTCTTGCCTGCAATCAGCGTCTGAGCCCTGTGAATCTCGGGGCTGAAATCCTGAGCCTGAAGCTTACCTACATATGTGCGATTCAAATAGTCGTTGAAAGAGAATGTCTGTTTGCCCAGGTTCTGGACGAGCAGAAAAGCGTCGTCTTCCATGACGATGTCTGTATCTTGATTTGTGTCCAGGAAGGCAGACCACAGAGCCCCAACCGAAGGCGAATACCTCCAGGGGTACAACATGCGCTGCAGCTCGCGGTTCTGAATCCACAAGGTAACGCAGCAAGCAATGGCTAGTGTAAAGACGCCCAGTGCGCCAAGCTGCCAAGGGCGCTGACCCAAAACAGCGAGCCCTCCACCTCCAAGAGGAGGAGCGGCAATGCGATCAGCAGCAATAGTCGGAGGCTCTGCTATAGATATCGGGAGCTGTTTTGCGGGGCGACTCCTGAAGACAGGAACGTAGCTGCCGCGGGGAATTTCCATAAGCAGCGTCTCATCGATACCCTCTGATTCAAAGTAGGCCTCGATACGCTTGCGAAGTTCCGTCGCGTTCGCCCTGACTATATTGTCAATGCTTGTGTCGTAAGTATCTGGCCGCCCGAAGACCGCTACGCCAATTTCCAGTTCATGGACTTGAGCGCAACCGTCTTTCAGCGCGCGCCGTCCGACATAAAACAGGAATTCTCGCAGCCGAGGCGCACGGCGCAACTCTGGGCTCGCAGCAACCCGTTCGAGCAAGGACCAGCAAATCTCCGAATCGGGCGATTCCTTAACTTGTGGACTCGTCTCAATCATCGGCACCCATCTCAGCACTAGTTTCCAACGCAACAAAGCTTACCACATGTGTGCAACTGTGGGGAGTTTGGCGTCTTAACGGTAAAGGTCCGCCTGAATAGCGCGCATCTGACCCCGGGTGCTCTCTGCCGTGATTTTTCCGTTGCATAACGCCCAAAAGCACAAAATCAGATCGGGCAGATCGAGCATCCCAGAGCGGGATAAGCCCTTTCCTCATAAGAATCAGTGCGTTCCAGGTTAACGACGAGACGCGTCTGAGAGCCCGGGGGAGGGTTGAGCTAGAAAGATCTGGTGGAAGTGGAAGACAGAATTCAGTCCCTTGCATCACCACCGACCCGGCAGTGGCCAATCCTCCGTTTTAGTCAAATCACACACAGTTGGGAACACTGTAAATTGACTTGCTCACTTTGACCTTGAACGACAATGCTTCGTTGTCTTCTTGACCGCCTTTTCGAACGGCGCGAACTGCTTCGCTGCAAGGTGTGAAGCTGGTTTTTGAATGGGCAGTGCCAGAAACGCATGGCTGGCAAAGGCACAAGGCAGGAGCCACGTGTGAGCTTTGGAACTAAATGGCTGTTGAGAAACCAACTGTGAGGATTGAACGCTGTACTCCGATTCATAGGCAGTAAGGTTTGCTCTCAATGGTAACGACCACCGTAGTCGAACAACCTTAAGGAGAAAATATTCGGATGAAAAACTTAGCCGATTATCTGACGCGCACTTTCTGCAAGTGGAATGTGCCCATTCTTTCCGCCGTTGTGCTGCTTGGAATGGCGATGTGCTGCTCGGTGACTCAAGCCCAGAGCGGTGCCGGCGCAATTCAAGGCACGGTTACGGACTCAACTGGCGCTGTGATCCCTGGGGCCACGATCAATGTTGTGCAGCAGGGCACCAATGTGACAGTCAACACAAAGTCCAACAACGTTGGCTTTTACCAGGTTCCCTCACTATTCACCGGCTTCTATGCAGTAACGGTATCTGCACCGGGGATGAAGACGTACAAGACCACGATTGAAGTCCTCGTGGACCAGCATGCGGTGATCAACCCAACCATGACTGCCGGGGACGTTACGCAGCAAGTGGAGGTAGCCGCCGATGTGGTTCAGCTCACCACCACCGATAATGGCACCATCGCCTCTACGTTGGAAAACGCCAGAATCAACCAACTCCCTATGAGTGGGCGCACTTTATACACGCTGGTCGGAATGACGACGCCAGGCCTTGAAAGCTCAGGACAGCGGGCCAACGGTCTGCTGCAGCAAGCTCTGGAATATGTCGCAGACGGCGTCCCCCTGACGAATCGCCAATTGGGCTCGCTCACGCAAGCCAACCTGCCTGATCCAGACTCGGTGCAGGAAGTGCGTGTAGAAACCACCAATACCAGTGCCCTCTATGCAACACCGGGTACAGTTGTCATCACTACCAAGTCGGGAACCAACGCGCTGCATGGCTCACTTTTTGAAACCGCGCGCAACAACGGAATCGGCAACGCCAGACCCCGCACGGTTGGTTACCTGCTGCCCCATCTGGTGCGCAACGAGTTCGGCGGTTCAGCTGGCGGACCCATCATTCTGCCCAAGGTCTATCACGGCAAGGACAAGTCGTTCTGGTTCTTCGCCTATGAGCGGTTCTCGCTGGCAAGTTCCACACCAGAGAACGTGACCGTGCCGACGTTAGCAATGAGGGGCGGCGACTACAGCGGCCTCATCAACGGCTCAAACCAGTTGCAGGTTCTCTTTGATCCAACAACGACCGCCAGCTCGGCTAACTGCCTGAATCCGGTTACCAATACCAGCGCTGCCAACGCATATTGCCGTACGCAGTTCAACTACAACGGCAAGCTCAATGCCATTAACCCCGCCAGGATATCCCCAACATCCAAGATCATCTACGACATCACTGCCAAGCCAGGTACCAACGACAATCCGCTTGTCACACCCAACCTCTCTGCGCCCAACCCGAACAACCAACAGATCCCTACCATCACCTTCCGCTTCGATCATGCCTTCAATGAGAACAACCGGGCATACCTGCGGTTTACCGATAATATTCAAACTCAATACACTCTACGCAATTACCCTAACAACTCGCCGGCCACCATTGCAGCCGACGGATTCCCTAATCAAGCCAGCGGCATCGCCTACAATCCGATTGCGACCTACGCTGCCGCTACCGGCTTTACACATGTCTTTTCACCCACCTTTTTTGCTGAAACCGTTCTGAGCCAGCAATGGTATAACCAGCGCAACTATGCAGGTGGAACGCCCAATGCAAACTTTGAGAAGATGCTCGGCACGCCAAATAACTTTGGAGAGTCCGGCTTCCCAAACTTCGGCTCTACGCTGATCTGCCCCTATGGCGGCACACAGTTTGTCTATGATGCGGCCCAGATTACCTCCACAATAGATGAAAACCTGACCAAGACCGTGGGCAAGCACCAGATGCAGTTCGGTGGCCGCTATCGGCATGAGCGCATGGGTATGCTGCCTGATATGGCCAACGATACGGTCAGTTTTGGCGCTAATGCAACCGGCCTTGAGAATCCAGCATCAGGCACTACGTACAGCAACTTGCCCAATACAGGCTACGCGGATGGCGATATGTACATCGGCGCCGCCTCCAGCTATGGAGTAAACCTCAGCGCCGCATACCAGCACATGCACGACATGGAGTTCGATGGCTACTTCCAGGACAACTACCATGTAAGCAGAAACCTGACGGCGAATATCGGCTTGCGCTACGAAGCCCATCCAGCTGCGTGGGTCAAGTATGGCCAGGTAGATGCTTGGGATCTCAAGAACGACGCCGAGGTTTTAGCCGTTACGCCGGCAACCCTCATCTCAGAGGGCCTGACAACGCAGGCCATCATCACCAATCTGCAAAATATAGGCTATGTCTTCGAGACCCCTGCACAGGCCGGGTTCCCCGACAAGCTCTTCAAAGACTACAATCTCACTGTCAGTCCGCGCCTGGGCATGGCATACACACCTTTCAATGGGAAACATGGGACGGTGATCCGGGGAGCCTACGGAAGATATACGTTCCCGATCCCTACCCGCAACAGCATGAAGAACCTACTGCAGAACGTGCCGTTCCAGGCAGGGTACTCGCAGAGCTATACCTCTGCTGCTCAGTCACCGGACGGTGCAAACAACTACTTGATTCGCACCAATGCACTGCCTGTGGTCATGGGCGTAAACAGCAGCAACGTGATCAACTCCAGCAGCATTAACTCAATTACTCCCGGCCAAAACCCGTGGACCTTCGATCCTCACTATGCGCCCACCTTCGTTACCGAGGTAAATGCAACAGTCGAGCAGCCCCTCAGGGGCAATTCGGCACTTCGCCTAACATGGAGTTGGGCTCATGCAGCTAATCTCGATCACCCCTACTATTACAACACCCATCCATCGAACTTTACGTGGGAGGTCCAGACTGGTATTGCCCCACCCACCGGCGGCGTCTCGGTGATCGGTACACCGCAGCAGAACACCTATGCGTCTACGGCACAGGGTCCCTATGACCAGACAAAGCTGGCCGGTAGCGCCCTATGGCAGGCAAAAGACGGCTGGTCAAACGACAACGCACTCCAGGTGAACTATCAGAGACTCTTCCATCGCGGTATCGCCTATCAGGTTAGCTATGTCTGGTCAAAGCCGATGAGGCTGGGCGGAAACTCCTCCCGTGATGGACTTGTCTATACAGCCCAGGCTTATTTGGGTGGAACGGGTACAGCGGTGTCTTCTTTCACCTCTCCCTATGGAACCCACATCACCCCCGCCCTTCCTCCTGCCCGTCCGTCGAGTATAGCCCCCTATGCAGATTGGAAGCAGTTGGCCAAGTGGGAGCAATATATCCTGGACAGTGCCATTCCGCTCCATCACATCACCTTCAACGGAATCGTCGACATGCCCTTTGGAAGAGGAAAGCACTTCCTGAGTAACTCCAACCGTTTCGTAGACGAGATCGTAGGCGGCTGGCAAATTGCCGGCGATGGCAGCATCGCGACGCAGGTCTTTCAGCCAACTGCAACCAACTGGGGACCGACCAATCCGATCAAGCACTACAAGCACAACGCGCCTATTACCGACTGCCGCAGCGGCGTATGTCGCAAATCGTTCGAGTGGTTCAACGGCTACCTAGCTCCCTCGGTTATCAATGCAGCTTCAAACGGAGTCAGCGGTCTGCCCACCGATTACGCGGCATATCAGTCTCCGATCGACACTACGGTTGGAACTACCAACTACAACACCAACAACGTGCTCGTTAATCTGAGCAACAACACCACGGCTGTTCAGGGCTATCAGCCCTATCCATCTGGAGCGAGCGGTCCTGCGACGGGCAATCCATTCTCGCACACGTTCCTCTTCGGGCCTACCAACTGGACCATTGACCTCTCCATCTTCAAGGTCCTCCGCATCACGGAACAGGTAAACCTTCGCTTCAACCTCGATGCATTCAATGCCCTCAACATGCAGGGTTATAACAACCCAAGCGGAGCAGATGGTACGCAGAGCCTGCTCTCTTCCGCCAACTCGCCTCGCCAGGTGCAGCTCACCTTGCGCCTGAATTTCTAACATCCACTTCAACAATGCAGACTATTCCTGGCCAGACCATCGGCTAGGAATAGTCTCGCTGTGCTGAGGTATGTTGCATGCCAGTGCAGGGTGATCATGTCCTGCGCGAGATGCGCCACGTTCCATTTGCCATTCTGAAGAGGGATCAGCCCATGAATATTTGCCCGAGATCCATGTTCCACATGCCTTGTCCCGCGCTGAAATACAAGCGACCATGCTTCCTTGCGGCTCTGTGCGCTATCGTGCTCTTTTCTTCAAGCACATTGTTTGCAAAACCAAGCGACCTCACTCTCAAGTCCCCCACTGGAATTCTGACCTTGAAGTTTGCCTTGGATCCATCGGGCGCATTGACATATTCAGTAGACCGCGGAGCAGAGTCCGTCCTGTTGACCTCCCGGCTTGGCTTCGAACCAAGTTGGGTTAGTGGATTCACGGTTGTGTCGAGTGCACGAGCGCAGCATCGCTCATCCTGGAAGCCCTTGTATGGTGAGCGCGACTCAATGCCGGATAACTACAACGAGCTTACAGTGGAGATGGCACAAGCCAACGGCCATGGGCTTACCATTCAGTTCCGCGCCTACGACGAAGGGCTCGCTTTGCGTTATGGCGCCAAGGAGCCGATGGAAATTCTAAAGGAGCTGACGGATTTTCACTGGCCAGCGAACAGCTTTGCCTATGAGGAACACGGAACCGAAGGTGAATATTCACGCAGTGCGGTTTCAGCCGTAGCCCCGCGATGCCAGACACCGCTCACCATCGAACTGCCCGGCGGTTCATACGCAGCCCTGCTTGAAGCCGCCAATGTAGATTTTCCTCAAATGACCATCGCTTCAGAGAAGGGCGTTGAGAATACCCTGATTGCGGAACTGGGTGGACCCGGGAAACTACCCGCGGCAGGGTATACGCCGTGGCGGTTGGCCATGTTCGCCAAAACGCCGGGCGAAATGCTCGAACACAATTATCTTGAGCTTGATCTGAACGGCAAGCAAGCTCTCTCGGATGTTTCCTGGATCAAGCCAGGCACAGCCATGCGCGAGGTTACGCTATCTTCCGAGGGCGCCCACAATGTCATCGACTTCGCTGCCGCTCACCACATCAGTTACTTGGGCTTCGATGCGGGATGGTACGGATCAGAAGACTATACATTGGGCGACGCAACTCACGAGCGCACGCTGGATAGAAGCGGCAAGCCTGCACCTCCTCTGGATATTCAGGAGGTCGTGCGCTATGGCAAAGCCCACGGCGTGGGTGTCATCGTTTACATCGACCACAAGCAAGCCGAAAAACAGCGCGATATTCTGTTTCCTCTGTACGAGAAATGGGGCCTGGCCGGCGTAAAAATCGGATTTGTGAATGTTGGCTCACAGCAGGATACATCCTGGATTACGGAAACCGTACGAAAGGCAGCTGAACATCACCTGATGCTTGATATACACGACTCCTATCGCACAACCGGGTATACTCGAACCTATCCAAACCTTCTGACCGTCGAGGGAATCCGCGGCAATGAGCATTTTCCCACCCCGGAGCACAACTCAACCATCCCGTTTACGCGCTACCTGGCGGGCTCGGCTGACTACACCATTTGTTACTACACCCCGCGCCTGAAGAACACCCATGCCCATCAGTTGGGCATGTCCGTCATCTCCTACAGCCCTGAGCAATGGATTCTCTGGTATGACAAGCCATCTGATTTCCACGGGGAACCGGAGATCGCATGGTTCGAAAACCTGCCGACGGTATGGAATGAAACACGTGTACCCCTTGGGGAAATCGGGAAATACACAGTGCTGGCCCGGCGGAGTGGGAACGACTGGTATGTGGGCGCAGTTGGAGACAGCAATGGAATGACGCTCCACCTACCCATGAAATTCCTGAAAGCAGGAGTGACCTACGACGCTACAGTCTATAGCGACGATGCGTCCGTACAGACAGCAACCCAGGTTGCAATCGTACATCGCAAAGTGACTAGCTCGGATATCCTCGATCTTCCTCTCCTTCCACGCGGGGGGGAAGCAATCTACTTGGCACCTGTAGGCAACCTGCCTGAAAGATAGAGGTCGGGTCCAGAGGTTTGAATCACCCTACCAATGTGGCCATGTCTTTTAGCACTGCCAAATATCCATAAGCCGTGATCGATTCTCCATTCGAAACCGCCTGACCTGCCTCCCTGCACCATATTCGCAAGGGGACTGGCAGGCGGTTTTACCTGGGCCGTCCATGCGCTAGATCCGCAGAGTTGCGGGGGAGTCGGGAACGGTAGATCGTCTGGCACGTAGCTAAAAATCCGTCTGACACCGAATGTTGTATCATTCGAGAGCGGGATTCTTGAATGATACAGCTTGAAAATGTTTCCAAGAGCTATGGAGCAGGTAAGTCTGTTCTGGCCTTGAAGAACGTCACTTTGCAGATCGGTCCCGGGGAGCGGGTAGCCGTAATGGGGCCTTCGGGCTCGGGAAAGTCCACCCTCTTGAACCTGGTGTGCGGGTTGGATGAGCCCACATCGGGTTCAGTGAAGGTCGAAGGGGTGGAGCTTTCAGGACTGACCGATGATGCACGAACACGGCTTCGCCGTGAAAAGGTCGGCATGATCTTTCAGACATTCAATCTCCTCTCTACTCTAACGGCATTGGAGAATGTGGCATTGCCGCTTCGCCTGCAGGGGCTTTCAAAGAAGGAAGCAGAAGGCCGCGCACTGTCGATGCTGAGTCAGGTGGGGCTCAAGAACAGAGCTGCCCACCGTCCCGATGAGCTATCTGGCGGTGAACGCCAGCGTATAGCCATAGCGCGCGCGCTCATCTTCCATCCACCTTTGCTTTTGGGAGATGAACCCACCGGCAATCTCGACTCCACCACCGGCGATGAAATTCTTCGATTATTGGATGATCTTCAACAGGAGTACAAGAGCACACTCCTGATGGTGACCCATAATGCTGAGGCGGCCAGCTATTGCAATCGAATCGTCACACTTCATGACGGTCAGATCGTGCAAGACATTCCATCTGGACCTGCACCAGCCAGAGATCGAGGATGATTTTAGCCCTCTGGCAAGTTGCCTCTCGACAGTGGAGAATACATCGCCTCCGCGTAGCCATGACTACACTGGGTATCGCTCTGGGTGTTGCGGTGTTCTTCGCAGTGCGGACCGCCAACTCTGCACTCCTGGATTCACTCACACTGACCGTTCAGCGGCTCGCAGGCAAATCGACTCTGGAAGTAACGGCAGGAGAGACTGGGTTCCCCGAAGAGGTACTTGATACCGTACGAGCAACGCCTGGGGTGCAACTTGCCGAGCCGGTGATTGAGGTCATCGTACACACGGCTTTCCAGGACGAAGGCAGCCTGCTTATCCTTGGCGTGGATACGACGGGCGACCAGCAATTGCGACAATATGAGTTTGACCGCGCGCAGACGCAAATCGCCGACCCTCTCACCTATCTAGCCCAGCCGAATTCAATCCTTCTTTCCCGATCTTTTGCCGAGAGGCATCGTCTGCAAATTGGCGATCATCTCCCTATCTTCACCGCTCACGGTAAGATGGACTTTATTGTTCAAGGAATATTCAAGCCCACCGGCATAGGAGAGGTTTTCGGCGGCAACATCGCGGTGATGGATATTTACTCCGCACAATTTGTATTCAATCGGGGCAATAATTTCGACCGCATTGACCTGATGAACTCGCCTGCCGTGCCGGTAAATGACGTTCAAGGCCGGTTGCGGGCTAGATTGCCGGCTGGCATTCAAGCGATGCGTCCTGAAGTAATGGGACAGGCTCTTGAGAATGCCGTGACGGCAATGCGCCTTGGAATGTTGATCACGAGCTTTATCGCTCTGCTCGTAGGCGTCTATATCATCTTTAATTCGTTCACCATCGCGGTAAATCAGCGTTGGAAGGAGATAGGTATTTTGCGCGCGGTAGGGGTCGAGCGCGGAAATATCAACGCGATGTTCATGGGAGAAGCGCTATGCATGGGCGTGGTTGGCTCGTGCTTAGGGATTGTTGCAGGATATTATCTGGCAGCGATTGCAAATAGGCTCATGGGATCAATTGCTGCTTCGTCTTACGGAATTATTTCGACGGCTGTGGCACCGAGACTCCATTCCGACCTGGTCCTAACCTCGCTTGGCCTTGGAATTGCCGCATCGATTGCCGGCGCATGGTTTCCCGCCAGAGCGGCTTCTTATCTGGACCCTATTCTGGCACTGCACAACATCGAATCGCGCCAACAGGAATCTGCGCTCGGATGGGGGCGAAGCACGTTGGGTGCCGTAGTGCTTTTTCTCAGTTTACTACTGATTCAGTTTTCTCCTTCGGGCGTAGGAATGGTATTCCAATTCTCCTATGCAGCAATCATGCTTCTAGGGCTCACCATCCTGCTGCCGATGCTGGTCCATTGGGCGGCGCGGACCATTCGTCCCGCTCTGGATTGGGCAGGAGGCTCAGAAGGTGCGCTTGCAGTGGACGCCATGATCCAGTCGCCACGCCGAAGTGCAGCGACAGTGGGCGCACTAATGGTAGGCCTCATGTTTGTATTTTCAACTGGCGCTTACATACAGAGCTACAAGCACATGATCAACCGCTGGACCAACCAGATGCTGAACGCAGACCTTGTTGTGGCAACATCTGCGTTGTTGCGCTCCACTTCATACCATTTCAGTGAGGATCTGGGGCACAGCATCACCGCACTGCCTGAAGTAAAGTCTGTCGCAAATGTGCGCTTCACTATCGTTCCTTATGCAGGCGATACGGCCGCCGTCAGCGCGATTGAAATGGACGCTTTTCTGGCTCGCGCAGCTGATGCGATTCAGGGAGGCAACAAGAAGACAATACAGAGTCTGTTACCGCGAGGCGAAGGCGTACTGGTCTCTAAGAATTTTGCGGCCCGTTGGAGATTCAGGGTCGGAGACCGAGTGCATCTTGACGCGCCTACAGGCTCTCTGGATTTGCCTATTCTTGGCATGGTTGAAGACTACCGCTCAGACAAAGGGACGATTTTCATGGATCGAGCTCTCTACAAGCGCTTCTGGAAAGACGATGGAGTGGACTTTGTCGAGGTGATGTTGAGGCCAGGACAGGATGCGACCACCGCAAAGAGAGACATTGAGCGACTAACAAGTGGCACAGAGCACGCGCTGGTCTACACCAACGCGGAATTCAGAAACTGGATTGGGACACTGGTGGACCAGTTTTTTATCTTGAATTACATGCAACTTGTGGTTGCGGTAATTGTCGCGGTTGTTGGGATCGCAAATACCCTGATCATCTCCGTGGCCGAACGGCACCGTGAATTTGGGATAATCCGCGCCATTGGCGGATACCGCAAACAGATTCGAAAGATGGTGCTTATGGAAGCTTTTTCCATATCGGTTGTGGGTGTAGTTGTGGGTGCGGTGGCAGCCCTTTTTAACATACAATTCTTGTCGCGCACAGTCTCGACAGTTCTTGCTGGCTATGACGTGCCATTCTATTTTCCTTGGGCCCTGATTTTGGAGACGTTCCCTGCCGTTGTTGCTGTTTCGCTGCTTGCTGGCTGGATTCCAGCCCGCCGCGCGATGAAGGCGTCAGTGATCGAGGCGATTGGTTATGAATAGAAATCACATTGACAAATTGACACGGATGACCGCGCTTTGCCTGTGCATTGGACTGTATTCAGGAACGACAACCATAGCAGCCGACATCCCCGCCAATGCACGCAAGATCATGGAAGATGTATACCGGCAGGACACGAGCAACGACATTACGATGCGGGCGAGTTTTCAGATATATGACAAACAAGGACACAGTTCAAAGAAGAACTTCACGTATCGCCGAATCGGTTCGCCTGGAGACGGCAGGACGTTGGTAGTCTTTACTGCGCCTGTTGAAATTAAAGGTGTTACGCTGCTGTCAATCAACCAGCATGGTGGGTCCAGCCGCCAGTACCTTTACACTCCGGCGACACGGCGTGTTCGCAGCATCGCTCCCCAGGAGCGAACGAGCCGCTTTATTGGCACAGATTTCACTTTCGAAGATATTGCAGATCGCGTGCTTGACGACTTCGACTATCGAGTCATTGACGATAAGGAAGTAATGGAGGGCCACAGGACTTTCAAGATTTCGGCAACGCCGGTTGATCCGCAGCGATCCCAATACAAGTATGTCTACTACTGGGTAGCGCAGGATGCACCTCAAATCCTCCACGCTGAAATGTACGATGCGCAGGGACATGAGGTGCGCATACTTCACGCCAGCCAGATCAAGCACGTTATGGGAATATGGGGTGCTCGTCACACAGAAATGCGCACATTGCAAGACGGCACTAGAACAGTATTTAGCATTGACGAAGTGAAGTTCAACACACACCTGGATGAGAACTTATTTACACCCGAGGGGATCGTTGAGCCGCGCAGTCCCAGTGCCCACAAGTAGGAGTATTAATTTGCTTCGCCTGAAAACTTCTCGCGCAATACTCGTCTAAGCAACTTTCCGGAATGATTTAGCGGTAAGCCGCCAGGCTCGATAATCCAAATGCGGCGAGGTGACTTGTAGGCCGCGAGGTTCTTTTGGCACCACTCCAGCAATTCGCTTTCACTTACAAGAGAGCCAGCAAGCAGCTCGACTGCACCTGCTGGAATCTCGCCCTTCTCGCTATGGGGCAAGCCGAATGCAGCTGCGCGGACCACCGCTGGATGAGCAGTCATGGCCTCTTCGAGTTCGCGAACGTACACTGAGTATCCGCCTGACTTGATCACATCCTTCATGCGCCCAACCAGTCGAATCAGGCCGAGCCGATTCCGCGTAGCGAGATCGCCGGTGCGTAGCCACCCGTCACTCGTGAGCAAGCCGTCTCCATTGCCTTTGTCCTTCCAATAATGAGGTGCCAGACCGCGACGTCGTATCTGACATTCACCTGTCACACCTGCTGCCATGGGACGGCCGGTATCATCTGCCACTCGGATACGAAACGGGGGCACGGGAAAACACAGGTCCCCGCTGCCTGGCAATATCGACAGCTCAATACCAATCATAGCGAGGCCACCGAGTTCCACCATCCCGTAGCCATTCAGGAGTACCGGTGGTACGCGTCTGCCACCAGGAAACCGCACGAGAGCACCAAACTTCCGAAGGCGTTGGCGAACTTCGGAAGGCAGATGGTCACTCGCCGAAAGCCACACACGGACGCTTTTTAGACGGACAGGATCGGGATTGCTGTTGACCAATCGGTGGAACATTGCTGGCACACCGACAAAGGCAGTAATGCCGAAGCGATCAACGAGATCGAGAGCACGCCCAACGTCAAAACGGTCAAGGAAACAGCCGCGAATGCCTGCCATCAATCCGTAGAGCGCAATACTAACGGCCATGATGTGCGACCACGGCAAAGCGATGAGCGCAAGGTCCTTGGAGCCTAAAAATATTCCTGCGGCAACAGTAGAGGCACGCGCTGCCAGTAGAGCCGTACTTGAAAGAGCAGCTCCCTTGGGAAACCCGCTTGTACCTGAGGTGTGAAATACGGCCACGGTTGCTTTGGGATCTATGGCTGTTGGCGGACGCCACGCAGCGGCAATTGTGCCGAACCTGGGAGCGCGCAGGAATCCTTCGAGTGTCTCTGCATCTTCGTCTGCCTGTATCCATGTCTGAAGATTCAGCGCATTGCGACCACCAATATTCCGTTCGTAGACCGCCTTATCTGTCACCAGAATCTCGGTGCCACTTTCGGCAAGGATTCGGCTGACTTCAATCAAAGAGAGTTGCGGATTCAGCGGAACCGCAATTCCTCCGGCCCGAACTATCGCCAGGAACCAATGAAAACACTCTCTATCGTTGGTGCGATAAATTGCCACGAGCTGGCCTGGCTTAAGCCCAACAGTGCTACGGAGAAAGGCATCTATGGCGCAGATATCAGAGTGCAGTTCGGCGAGACGATACGGCCCGCGTTCCTCAACTGAGACTTCGCAATCTCCCTTGCGCAGCAGCAGTTCGTCTACAAGATTGGCCACTGTTACATTGCGGTCACGCGCTAGTTGAAAACGCCGGAGGATGTTCATTGGGCAGGAATCGGCTTGCGTCCCCAATCGCTGGCGACGCAGTAATTGAAAAGGTGGTCGAGATATTCAAGCACTTGCGGCGGGTGTAAACCTGCCGGCTCCAGCAGGCGCTCAGCGTTGGTGGTATCAAACTGCATACGCATTGTGAAGTAGTCGCGGTAGGCGCGGCCGTCGCGCAGTACGCGGCGCTTTCGTCCCCACAGAGACATAAAAAGCAGCGGCCTCACCGCCGCAAAGAAAAAATTAGGATCAACATAGCGCGGTGGGGGCGCATCAAAATATTCCGCTGCGCGCTGAGCAATCTGCTCTATGGTAGCGCTGCCCCGCGGCCCTGCGCAGAGATGTACTGTACTGCCCTTAGCGGCATCATCAAAAGCGAGTCGCACTACCGATGAGGCAACAAAATCAACCGGCACAATGTCCAACACAGCATCAGGGAAGCCGGGGACGGTGCGCCAAAGTCGGCGCGCGTATATCTTGAGGGGCCAATACATCATTTTGAAACTTGACGTGGCGCCAGTACGAGAGTCGCCCACGATGATGCTGGGACGCAGGATGACGCCGGGAAGAGAACCCAAGTACGAACGCACCAGCGCCTCAGCTTCCGCTTTGGTCTGCTCGTAGGTATTGCGGTAGCTCTGGCCAACCGCGAGTTCGCTCTCACGCACCAAGTCAGTGCGCTCGCCCGCTACATAGGCCGTACCAACATAGGCCAAACTCTGCAGATTCGGCGAGTCAACAGCAAGATCCAGTACACGCCGCGTGCCTTCGACGTTAATACGACGAGCCTCACTGAGCGAATGATCGAAACGCACGGTAGCTGCGCAGTGAATCACGCGGGTTGTCTCCGCGGCAAGACGCTGCCAAATAGCAGTGTCCAAGCCACAGTTCTGCTGGCTAACGTCCCCGGAGAACACCTGAACGCGCGGCTGGTCGGCAGGCGGGATGATTGATTCGGCCCGTTGAGCCCCGGATTGACCGGGCCGGTCGCGAATCAGCAGTGCAAGCTTGGCGTGCGGCTGGCGATCCAGCAATTCGCGCACCAGTCGCACACCGAGAAAGCCGGTCGCGCCAGTAACGAGGATAAGTTCTTCATTAGCCATACTAAAACCGACCTCAGTCCATGAACAACTCGAAGGCCGACTAAGGGAGACCCTGGGGCGCCCGGGCAACGAGTAGATTTGAATAGTATTATAGACTGCAAGAACGTGACGTATTTAGGAGCGAATCCGGATTCGCGGCACCGCTTCGGCACATATCAACAGGCCCAAAACCTAAATATTGATTGGATGCAGATCGCGTCGCGCTCCATCATTTTTCATCGCCGTAAATTTCAACCACTAACTTTCCACCTTCAATCAGCTTAGAACGGAACATGCCGGGTGTGTTGAAACTCCACACCGACTGGCCATCCGGCGTTAGAGCAATGACACCTCCAACTCCGTGCATTGCCTCCAGCTCCTTGTGGATCACCAGATCAGCGGCCTGCTGCAATGGCAGCCCCTTGAAATGAACTAAGTTACAAACCTCACGTGCCACGCCAAGGCGGATAAAGTACTCCCCTACCCCGGTGGCCGATATGGCACAGGAGCTGTTCGATGCATAGGTGCCCGCTCCGATGATGGGCGAGTCACCAACGCGACCGGGGTGCTTGGCTTGCGAGCCGCCAGTTGAAGTCCCCGCGGCGATATTGCCAGTGCGATCAAGCGCAACGACGCCTACTGTTCCAAAACGATGCGCCTCGGGAATGTCAAGAGCCGAGACGGGAACAGGGGGCGGAGGTGCACCAGCGGGACGCGGAGGCACTGGGCGTCCCTCGCGCTTGAGTTGCTGGACCAGCGACTGCCACTGATGCTCATTGAAGAAGAAACCCGGATCAACCAGCTCCAGGCCAGCTTCGGAGGCGAAGGCATCCGCGCCTGGGCCAACTAGCATTACGTGCGGCGACTTCTCCATGACGGCACGCGCAAGACTGATAGGATGGCGCGTGCGGGTAACAGCGGCCACCGCTCCGGCCTTCAGGTTCGAACCATCCATGATGGCAGCGTCCAGTTCATTTTTGCCCTCGGCGTTGAATACAACACCCCGCCCACTGTCGAACAGTGTGGAGTCTTCAAGGATACGGATGCCGATCTCAACGGCGTCCAGCGCCGAGCCACCTTTGTTGAGTACCGCCGCACCAGCCTGAATCGCCTGAGTAAGTGCGGCCCGACAGGCAGCATCGGTCTTCGCGTCCATGGAGGAGCGTTCAATATCCCCTGCACCACCATGCACTTCGATTGCCCAGTGCCTGGGCGGCTGCTGCGCTTCAGCAATTACCATCATGGCGGTAAATGCCAAAGATCCAACTACAATCCGCAGTGTCATCTTCATCTATCCTGCCTTCCGCTCGATTCTCAGGGGAGATCTTTACCCTAATATACTTCTCTCCTCAGCAAGGGCACATGAGTTGCTAAGCCTGTACATTTCCAACAAGCGCTCTCTTCATTTCCCGAACTCGATCTTCGTTCACAACATAACGCAGATATTCGCTATTCTGTAAATAGCCCATCGCTAGATCATGTCTCCGAAACAGAACAGGGCTCGGGATAGAGGTCCTTGCACTAGCATGGAACTCTGTTGCGCCTGTCACTCGGGCCAATTCCTCGATGTTCGCAGCGGAGACGCCGCCTCCGGGCATGATACCAATGCGTCCATTTGCCGCCTCTTTCATCCTCAGAATCTCGTACATGCCTTGGGAAACATCCGGCGCACCACCTGAAGTGAGGATGCGCGAAGCTCCCGAGGCGATGACATCTTCAACCGCCGCGATCAAATCGGGAGTCATATCAATGGCGCGATGGAAGGTAACAGGTAGTGGCTTGGCGAACTCGACGAGTTGTCGTGTGCGACATATATCAATGGCCCCATGCTCGTCCAATAGACCAAGGACGACCCCATCTGCGCCCAGATTACGTGCATTCTCAATCTCTGCCTGCATCACTTCGAATTCCAAGCCTGTATAACAGAAATCACCCCCACGCGGGCGAATCATTACGAACATGCTGATCGCAATCTTGCGGCGCACCATAGCGATCAACCCCGCACCGGGAGTTATCCCACCCTCAAGTAAATCTGCACACAATTCAACGCGCAAAGCGCCCCCGCGCTCAGCAGCGAGTGCAGACTCAACAGAGTCAATGCAGATTTCGAGCATCTTCTTGGGCTTGTTCATGGCAAACTCCACTCCTCCCGTTGATGATACAGACTGCTGCAACGGGCAGGCTAAAGCCGGAATGAAGTTGGTGCAACAACCAATATGAGCCAAATTACCCACAATGGGCAGAAACACGCCCGGCCCCCTGATAACTTGAGGGCGCCGGACGTCTATACGCTAAGATTTCTAACAATTCGTTAGTCTTTCTTTCGTGGGAACAGTTAGTTGACCGGATTCGACACCCTACCAATAAACAGAATGGACCCTGTTGCATTCTGCACAATCATGAAGATGAATGGATGGTCGGCGCGAAACACTTCTTTCATGTCGAACTCGATGCTTTTCCCGTTCATAATCACGGCTGTCGCCGCCGCTGCTTCACTTCCCTCTTCATTCACGTCAATCATTGCCTGATGGATAACCTGTGAAATGTAGAGGTCTTTGTGGCCTGTGATTCCTCCAAAATCAGCGAGGGAGTCACTGAACGCCTCGGGCATACCCATTTCGCTCAGTTTGGACTTGAGAAGGTAGCGAGTTTCGAATTTGAAACGTGGGATGTAAACATCCACTTTCTGGGACCGCATCCTGCTACGAATGGTCTGAACCTCGTCAAGGGAGAGACTCTCTCCAAGCTTTTCAACATCGCCATCAGGCAGGATGGCGACCATAGAGAGTTCGTTGTCCACGTAAGGCATTTCAAGGGCTACCAATCCGTTTTCACGCACAAAGCGGAAATGCCCAGTCTGCTGCATCATCGGCACTTGCACTTTGTGGGCAGCATTCATATTGAACGCTTCAATTTTAGTCTCATCCTTCTTGAACGGCAGTGCCCAGTTGCCTTTGAAATAGATTGCGTTGGTCAATACCAACCGGGTCATATCGCTGATGTCATCCGGATGAATCAGGTTGCGGATCTTTCCCGCTGTCTTGTCTTCTACCCAGGCATTGATCTTGTGAATGCTGCCTGGCTTATCACCTATGTAGTCCACGGTATTGAAACCGCCACCGTAGAAGTTTGCGATGGTGCTGGTGAAGGCTGGCTCGAAGTGAATGTCCTTTTGTCCCCAAAGCGCATTCGCGCCCTCCAGCTTGTAGTGTTTACCTGGGCCAGCCTTGGTTGCTGCAAGCAGAGTTGAAAAGCCCTGCTGCCGCTCCGCGTCAGACATACTGAGATGCAACACGCCAGCCATCTCTTTCCGCGTATTGTTGCGGCTCCCCTCAAAGGTCATTGCGAGGGCGGTGGATATGCTGTATGGGGAGACGAAAATATTCTTTCTACTGTCGGAAGCATTCACCTTCTTGTAGAAATCCAGAGCAAACTGGTTGCTTGAGGTTACCACCGCAGTCCGGTCTTTCCCAGTAGCTTGCTTATCCTGGGCGAGCAGTACGGAAACAGGGGTAAACAGCGCCAACGCTGAAAGAGCAACCGTAAGTGATTTGAAGCTTCGAGGAAATGCCACTATTATCTCCTTAAAGAGCTATCTCAGGCCGGCTGAAGCCAGCCCCTTATGAAGCGTGATTGGGTTTTTACAAGCTTTGATTCCTCTTATTGCGCCTTGTGCGTAGCAACTTCCTTTTCCGTCTGAATCACAAACAAATGCGCGCGCGCCTCGCTGGCGTCAGCTTCAGCCGGCTTTAGCTCCAGGTAGTAGTTCAACTGCTGCACTGCCTCGTCGTACTTCCCCTGCATCTCTAGCGCCCGCGACAGATTGTAGTAGGCATTACCCCACCACGGCGCAATCTCCACCGCTTTTCGCAGCAGACCAACCGGCAGGTCGAGAGAAGCTGGCGTGCTAGCCTGCTTCAGCCCTTCTGTCCCCGTCACAAAAAGCTGACGCGCCTCCGCGGGAATGGTCGGCGCCTCCGGCAGCAGCGACGCAATCTTCAGTATCTTCTCGCGCACTGAGTCGTCCTGCGGATGCTGCCTGAAGAGGCTCATGTACGCCGCAAACGCCGTGCTGGGGTCTTTCGATTGCGCTTCATCGAACTGCTTCCGCTGCTTCACCGCTTCATCCAGCAGAGCGGCCACCTCTGGGGGCATCGTCCTGCGAGGGCAAGTCAGTGGTGTCTGGCCATCTTTAGCCTTCGCTTCAAAGTTTGCCCCCTTCTCCAGCAACAGCTTCACAAGTCCAGGCTTGGCCGCCCCTCCAGGGTCAGAGTCCCCGTCATAGCAGGCTGCGGCGCTCAGAGCTGTCTCTCCGTCGTTGCCTTTTTCCTCGATATTGGCCCCGTTGTCCAGCAGCAATCTCACAACATTGGTGCGGTGCCGAAAGGCCGCCCAAACCAAAGGCGTAGTGCCTTCCTTGCTACGGGCATGGATATCGGCGCCCTTCATGAGCAGCATCCTCACGATATCAGTGCTGCCGGAAGCCGCCCCCAGCATTAAAGGCGTCGTGCCATTGCTGGCCTTGGCGTTCACGTTTGCCCCCCTGTCCAGCAGTATCCGCACAACACCCGCGTGTCCTTTGTAGGCTGCTTTCATCAGGGGAGTCTCGTTCCCAGACGAACTTCCCGCTTCAATCTTTGCGCCCTTTGCAAGCAGCATCTGCACAATATCTTCGTTCCCGCCCTTTGCAGCCAACGCCAGCGCTGTTCCATTGGATTCAGAGCCCGTAGCCTCTATACTGGCGCCCTTCTCCAACAGCAATTGCACGACTTCCGTCTTACCTTCCTCGGCGGCAGATGCCAGCGGTGTCTCGCCCTCTGTGCCCTCGGCGTTGATCTTTGCGCCCTTCTTCAGAAGCAGCCGCACAATCTCCGTCTGCCCTTCGGTTGCAGCCCAAAACAGCGCAGTATTGTCATAGCTGTCCGCGCCCTCAATGTTTGCGTGGTTCTTCAGGAGCACCATCACTGCATCGATCTTGCCGTACTTGGCCGCTGTCATCAGTGGCTTGCGTTTGTTGTAGTCGGTGACCCACGGCTGTATCTCGCCGTCGTAGACCATCGACTCAATATTCGCGCCTGCACGCAACAGAGGCTGAATCGCCTCTGCCCGGCCATCTCTTGCTGCTTGGTGCAGCTGTTCATCAAGACTCTTCTGGCCTTTCGCCGGATAGCAACTACACATGAGCAGGGAGAAGAAAATAGCTGCGAGTAATGATTTTTTCACGTCTTTCTCCATTACGCCAATCGGGATATTCAACAACTCTGCTAACTATGCATTGCGCACATCCGGCCACCAGCAAGCCAAATTGCCGTCAGAAAATCGTCTGCAGCCTGTTCAATCTCGCATGGAGTTCTGGCCTGCCTCGCCATCTCTGCACCACACGCAAAGCTCCGCAGCGCCTCCGCGGATTCGATGGCACTTCTGTCATCTCCGCAACCTGCTTAATCAAGTTCGTCGTCTGCGCTACTGACCACATATCGTATGGCATCTGCTGGTACGACTTCACCAACTGCTGATACTCTGCAAACGAGTGTGGAGGCATTTCCGCTTCATACCAGCATTTCGTGGCCATCATTTTCATCCCCACCTCTGAGTTTGTTTTGTGTTGAGTTCACACCTGACTCGCTAGAATTGATGTTCCTTCGGCGCCGGAGAAATCACCTCTGCCACCTTGTCGGTGGCATCCCCGATGGCAATGCCTTCAAAACCTTCCTTTACGCGCTTCACCGAAGGATCCATATCGTAGATCCAAGACGAGAATTCATCTGCTTTATGGATCACTGAACTCAATTCGGCCTTCTGGGCCAGTGACGTTGTTTGCTCCTCCAACATCTTTCGCGCAGCAGTCCGCTCCAGGCGGATTGAGTCGTACATAAGCTTGCGGTCATTCACACTGGCGAAGAATCCGTTCGTCTTCTTCCCCACGCCGTAACTGATTAAGTCGGCTGTAGCCTCAATCGAGGCCTTCTTAATCGCTGTTGAAATAGCCTCACGCGATGTCAGCGCATCCCACATTGCCAGCCCCGTATCGCTAATATTGGGGTCCGCTACCGCTCGCGCTGCCTTCGCCATCTCTGGGTCGGTCCCCACGGGCACAGCACGGTAATGGCGCATATCGTCAACCAGGTGCGCAAACTTCTGCGCCTGTGCAGGATTCTTCATGTAAGCCAGCGCTTCGTTGTAAACCTCGTCCTTCTTCATCACGTAGATATATGCGCCATCCGCTTCCCCGATTATTCCCTTCCCTGACACCATCAGCACTTTCACCAGCAGCGAGGAGTTCTCAATCAGCCCCGCCATCTCCCATCCCGCAACCACAAGATCCGTGGTCTTTTCCAAGCGGCTACTATTCAGGTAAACCTGCTTCCAGTCCAGCGATGCTTCCTTTTGCGGAATCGGCAACGGCGGGACTACGGATGCCAACCGATGCGCGATCAGCGCCACCTGTGGATCGTGAATCGTTGCAGCCCACGCAGCCCGATTCGCTGCACGAGAGCCGTCATCGACGCCCTTCAGTCCCAGACCAGTGCTAGCAGGCTGGCTGCCTCCCACGCCCTTCAGGCCGCCCAGAAATCCGGGCTTCGCCGCGTCGAATGCGGCCTGTCGGCGCTGGATGTCAAGCGCAAGCTGCTTCTGCCGCTCTGCACCAGCTGCCTGTTCCCGCGCGGCCTCTACCGCTGCAAGGTGTACCTGCCGCGCAGCATCCTGCGCCTCTTCCTTGGCATGCTTTTGGGCGAGCTTCTCTGTGTCTCTTGTCGCTTTCTGACGGTCTCTTTCCGCTTTCCGCTCAGCCCGGGCCTCGGCAGCTGCTTGCAGCCTCGCTTGCCGGTCTTCGTCAGATTCTCTTGTATATCCCCCGGACGGTCTGGATTCATCATGATGGCTGCAATCTACGCCAAGTTGCGCACACGCGCTTTGCGCACACGCGCGGTTAGGCGCCAGGCATCCAAGTTCAAACACGAGAACGAGAATCAGGGCCCCTGAGCAGCACGAGGACACCCCTAAATGATGAGGGGAAAAGTTACCAGAGATTTTAGAGAATAATTGCAAATTACGGATAAGGGACAGCATATCTAATACCTCCCTTGCGAAACAACAAATTATAGAGCTAAACGTATAGACAATTCAACTAGTTGCCCGCCTAAATCTCATACGACCTTAGTCTGAATGCTTACAAAATCGCGTTGAGGCCTGAGAGCGTATTAGCGGTACCATTTGCATAACGCGGGCAAATCTGCTTTCCCTCGCTCATAGTCACCTGATGGGACTCTCTGCGCCTTGCTACAACTGGAGAACACTATCTCAGTGCTCAATCCGGGAGTTTGATGAAGATCCGAACAAGCCATTTCGTGTGGCAAGCCATGCCCCAACAGCGGAAGCAGTGATACTGCCTCGGAACAGAAGTTCAATCTGAATGCTGAAGTGGGTCCATATGGCCTTTCATTTCGAGCCATGGCTTTCCTGTGAGGGAAAGAAAGGCTATATGCGGAAGTGTGCCGCTCCTGCGGAACAGTTATCCGGCAAAATGTAAGCAATCCAAAGCACAGCTGGGGCAGAAATAGAAGACCGCGTTGGTCTTTGGCCATGGGAATTAGTTAGAGACAGCTTGGGCAGACGAACCGACAATAGTCAACTACACCTTGCTCAACGCGAAGGGCGGACTTGGGAATCTACATTTTACGGGGCAATTCCGGTGCTGCCTCCAGAGAATTGAACCATGCAGAGGCGCACAGGATATATTAATTTATATTGGGGATCATGATCTATGTCGAAACGCGAATTTCAAACTGAAGTCAATCAACTACTTCAACTGATCGTTCACTCGCTCTATTCGCATCCGGAGATATTCCTCCGAGAGCTCATTTCGAACGCATCAGATGCTCTGGACAAGCTGCGTCATTTGACGCTTACAGAAGAAGCGTACAAGGCCTTACCCTTCACTCCTCGAATTGATCTAGAACTAGACGAGGAGAAGCAGACGCTGACCATTGCCGACACTGGAATTGGCATGAATGAAGAGGACTTGGTCTCGCACCTCGGCACTATTGCCCGTTCCGGGACCAAGAACTTCCTCGCGCAACTTTCTGGCGATGCCAAACGCGACTCAAATCTTATCGGTCAGTTTGGCGTTGGATTCTATAGCGTATTCATGGTTGCTGATCGCGTCGAGGTAGTTTCGCGCAAAGCAGGCGAAGAGCAGGCTTGGCGCTGGGTGAGTGATGGCTCAACAGGCTTTGAAATTGAGGCCGCTGAGCGCCATGCTGCCGGCACTACCGTGCTCATTCATTTTAATGAAGAGGGAAAGCAATACTCAAACAGCTGGCGCCTTCAGGAGATTGTTAAGAAATACTCCAATCACATTGCCTTCCCCATCCTCCTCACCTATGACAAGAGCGAATGGAATGAAGCAGAAAAGAAATCCGTAAAGACCCGCACCACAGAACAGGTGAACGCCGCGAGCGCGTTATGGCGCAGGCCCAAAAGCGAGTTGACAGAAGAGGACTATAAGGAACTCTACAAATCGAATTCTGGCGATTGGGAGGATCCTCTTTTCTGGTTCCACACCAAGGCAGAAGGAAGCCTGGAGTACACCACGCTCTTCTATGTGCCCGCGAAGGCTCCGCTAGACCTTTACCAAGCGGAATACAAGGGAGGCGTCAAACTTTATGTAAAGCGCGTCTTCATTATGGATGACTCAAGGGAACTCTTGCCGCAGTATCTGCGCTTCGTTCGTGGAATCATAGACAGTGAAGACCTTCCACTGAATGTCAGCCGTGAGCTGTTGCAGCAGAATCAAGTCCTGGCAAGCATCCGCACCGCCAGCGTAAAGAAGATTCTCTCTGAATTGAAAAATGTTGCAGCCAGTAAGCCGGAGCAATATCTGAAGTTCATCAGTGAGTTCAACCGGCCCTTGAAAGAGGGCCTCTATGGAGACTTTGCGAATCGCGAGACGCTCCTTGAACTAATCCGCTTTAAGTCAACCAAGGTGGATGGCCTTACAAGCCTTGCAGATGTGAAGTCGCGCATGATGGAAGGCCAGAAGAGCATCTACTACATCACCGGTGGATCCGAAGCGCTTCTGCGGACCTCACCGCTTTTGGAGATTTACAGGAAGAAAGATCTTGAAGTACTCATTCTCGATGACGACATCGATGAAATCGTCTTTGCTGGCATCGAAAAGTATGGGGAGACTGACATAAAGGCGATTAACAAGAGCGCGACGGGCGATGATCTGAAGGACGAAGAGAACTCTGACAACGCTGAAGCTCTACAACCTCTTCTCGATAAGCTGAAGGCGACGCTCGGTGAGCGAGTCAAGGATGTTCGCGTTTCCGTGCGGCTTGCTGACAGCCCTTCTTGCATCGTCAGCGATGAAGAAGAGCCCTCCTTGCAGATGCAGCAGATGCTGCGTGCTATGGGCCAAGCGAACATTCCTTCTCCCAAGCCAACTCTCGAGATCAATCCCGATCACGAGATCGTCAAGAAGCTGCTTCTGCGGCCTGATGACGTAGTCTCAGAGGACGCAGCATGGCTGCTTCTGGATCAGGCACTCTTAATGGAAGGAGTTCCATTGCAAGATCCGGCGGCCTTTGTTCAGCGCCTGAACCGGGTTCTGAATCTGTCGATTTAGCACTCAATACTGTGTGGCTGCACATCTGTGCAGCCACATTGAGCATCTTCCCTGGCAACAACTACTGGCATAGAGATTTGCACATTGTCCCCAAGCTCGTAATGCTGTGAATTGAATTGAGCATTTGCAGGAAAGAAATCTATGGACGTTTTGAAGCAGCTATTTGAGCAGCATTACCATTTGCCGGCCGAACAAATACTGCCACTTCAGGGTGAACTCGGCGGTTCAGGGCGGTCAATTGTGCGGCTGACTGGTGGAGGACACAGCGCCATCGGCATCATCTATTCTGTTCAGGAAGAGAACATTGCCTTCCTTGAATTCTCGAGGCACTTTCTCCAATGTGGCTTGCCGGTTCCAGAGATATATGAAGTGAACTTGAACAACGACGCGTACATCGAAGAAGACTTGGGAGACATGACACTCTTTCAGCTTCTCGGTAGAGATCGAATTGGAGATGCGATTGCCCCACAGGCAGTCGAAGCGTACAGAAGAGTAGTAGCTATGTTGCCTCGTTTCCAGATTGAAGCAGGCCGTGACTTGAACTACTCAGTGTGCTACCCGCGCGCCAGCTTCGATCGCCAGTCAATCGCCTGGGATTTAAATTACTTCAAGTACTATTTCCTGCGCCTTGCTAATATCTCCTTCAATGAGCAAGCAATGGAGGATGACTTCAACCGTTTGACGGAGTTTCTGCTCAGCGCTAACCATGAATATTTCCTTTACAGGGATTTCCAGTCCCGGAATATCATGTTACGCGACGGACAACCATTTTTCCTGGACTACCAGGGCGGACGCAAGGGCGCACTGCAATATGATATAGCGTCACTCCTGTTCGATGGGAAGGCTGACTTGCCACCGAAGTTACGGCAAGAGCTGCTCGATTGCTATCTCGACTGTCTAGAAGGCTTCATCCCGGTTGATCGCGAATTATTCATGGAACACTACTACGCGTATGTCTATGTTCGCATCCTGCAGGCACTCGGGGCATACGGCTTCAGAGGATTCTATGAGCGTAAAGCGCATTTCCTGCAGAGTGTCCCCTACGCACTTAAGAGCTTGCGATGGCTAGGAGATCACGTTAAGCTCCCCATCGCTTTGCCCACCCTGATGAATGCTCTTCATAACATGTCACAATCGGCGGCACTGCTCGGCTTGGTCTCCTCAGGTGAGGCATTGCGTGTTCGGATTTTCAGCTTCTCCTTCCACCGCCAAATGCCATCTGATGAGTCAGGGAACGGCGGTGGATATGTCTTCGATGCGCGCAGCCTTCCAAATCCAGGGCGTGAAGAGCGATTCAAACAACTAACTGGCAAGGATGTAGAAGTGGCCGACTATCTTAATCAGCAAGGGAGTGTGCATAAGTATCTAGCCAGCGTCTTGTCGCTCGTGGATGATAGTGTGGCTGGTTATCAGCGCCGCGGGTTCAAAGACCTTATGGTCTCGTTCGGCTGCACTGGTGGACAGCATCGATCGGTGTATCTTGCAGAGCAGTTAGCAAGGCATTTAAAGGATAACAGTGGGTTGGAAGTGGCTCTTAGGCATATTGAGTTGGAGAAGATGGGCAAATGAAAGCGATGATCCTTGCTGCCGGCCTGGGCACACGGCTGAGGCCCCTCACAGAAGATCGTCCAAAGGCTCTGGTAACTATTGCTGGCCAAACCCTATTGGAGTTAACACTTCTTCGTCTGCGAAGCTTCGGTGTCACCGAAGTCATTGTCAACACACATCACTACGCCGATATGATTGCCGATTATCTTCACGAAAATGGCAATTTTGGCATGCAGATTGAAATCTCGCCAGAGCTGACTCTACTAGACACCGGCGGTGGACTCAAGAATGCCGCGCACTTCTTCCTCGATTCAACCGCAAATCTGAATGAGCCCTTCATCCTGCACAACGTCGATGTTCTAAGCACAATCGATCTTGCGCGAATGGTGCAATTCCACAAAGATCACGCTGCTCTCGCTACCCTCGCAGTGCAAGACCGCGTAACCTCCAGATATCTAAACTTCAACGAGCAGGGGTTGTTATGCGGCCGCTATGTCAAACGCGATTCCCAGCCCGCGGTCGTGCGAGCAGGTCTCCCCCTGCACCGGTTTGCCTTCTCCGGTATCCACATCATCTCAACTGAGCTGTTCACGAAGATGATAGAGGATGGCGCATTCTCCATCATTGAATCGTACCTTCGTATGGCAGCAACGGGAGAAAGAATCATTGCCTTCCGCGCTGACGAATATCAATGGCGCGATCTTGGCCGTCCGGAAAGCATCTTGCAAGTCACCCAGGACTTGGCCAACCGAAATAGGATAGACTCATCAGCTTGAACCTGGAATTAGATTAGGTAGTGCGGCCTCCAAGTATAGAGATCCGCCTTGTATTCGAAGCAGCAGACATGCCTAATCCAGGTTCAGAGTTCACACCTGATTTAGGCATGAAGGCCATCATACCTTGATTGTGTTCGACATCAGAATCGGGGAAGGGCAATCTAACATGTCAGCCTATCCCTTCCCTACTAGACGACTTATATACTTCGTGTACTTTGCGACCGCCTCACTTATTGGGATACTTGACTGATTGAGCCAACCTCAATCGCTCGTGTGCATGGAAGCTCATCCAGCCATACACCCAATAGGCGACCAAAAAGCTTAGCAAAGTGACAACAAACAGCAGCAGCAGGAAATGCTGCGTAAGCCAAATCCGCATAATTCTAAACTGCGTAATGTCCCCAACATGATAGGCATCGACACTAAGTTGATACGATTTTAGCTCAGAGCCAAATTGCAAAGTGGCTGATCCAGTAATGTCTTGAGATTGTGAATGTTCAAGTAGTGCATCGGCAAAAAGATCTGCTGAAGAGTTCTGCTTGAGTTCAATAATCACGATCGACCTGTCTGGCGAAGACGGAGATACGACCTCTTCGATCAGTGCGTCGGGAATTCTTTGTCCATTTGAAGGCAATTCAGGCGCAATAGGTCTCCCGAGCATCCCCGACATCCATTGGACCGCATCGCTCTTGATGGAGGATGCAGAGCTAAGGTAGCCTTGTGCCTGTTTAACATGTACTCCATTTGCCTCCAATGTTACGGGAAGTAAGGAATCGAGCGAGTTGAACGCCGGTTGATTGGCCACGGTTCCCAAAATAAGGTAGTCCCGGCCCGAATCAATGATTGCATTAGGCTCGGCGACAGACACTCGAAGCGCAGGGTAACCAGTCTGGGAGCCGAACTGGCTCATCAGATGGAGATACAAAGCGATTTCATCCGAACTCGGTGCTACTGGGAGAACAACCGTTGTCTCAGATAGATCCGCCAACCTCGTAAACGGGAATCCGGCATTGGCAAATAATTCGAGATTTGGCATGCTTGTCCACAAGGCAAGCCCATGAAGGTCGAGAGTCGAGTTACAGAGTATCTCTCCTCGAAGGGTCCGCATCGTGGGGTCTTGTGCCTTTTTGACTCTTGCGGGAATGAAGTCATAATTGAACAGAATTGTATTGCCAAACGGCCGTAGGTTAGCTACCGGAACAAGAATCGTCCGCTGTCCTTCCAACTGTCCCGGCCCTGGCGCTAATGGGATTTCGTTGATCAGCACTCCATTGATGAAGACGCGCAATGCGGACCCCTGCGCTAGCGGCAAAGCGTTATATCTGTAATGGAGATGCATCTGAACATTTTGTTCTTAGCCGTAGTATAAGTCCGGTGGAATATGAAAATAAATGGGAATGGGATTTGAGCCGTCGCTCTGAAGGTCATTCTGACTTTGACAGTTTGTCAGCTGAGCGGCACGGCTGAGCGGCAACCATCGCGGTGCGTCACCTCTCTTACGCGCTGCGGGGATCGTTAAAGATTGAAATTGCGCAGTATCTCCATTCAACAAAGGTCTTTCTGACGGAGTCAAGGACGATGTTCGTTTCGTAATCGAAAGCGCTTGCGCTACTGCGAGCTCTTCATCTTCATTCTTTCCTGCCACGACGAGAACCTGACCATATGCGTCTGAAGGATTGGCTCTGAGAGCCAAGAGCGCATTGGCGCCTGGTGGAATCTGCAAGGCGCTGAGCAACTGCGATGGGTTGTCAGAAAATACGACAACATTGCCCGGCGGAATCTGTCCGATTGAAACCGAAAAATGAACTGGTTTTGTGCTGACATTCATCCCTAGCCACGACGCAAGAATCCCTGCAGCCTGCAATGTCTTCAGGCTAGGCTGCGAGAGGAAGACAAACGGGACGGTTGTCGCGGTTTGTAGATCGGGATCGAATATCGGAAGGGGAAGCTGGCTTAGGTCGCTCTTCCATGAAAGGCGATCGCCAGTGACCTCAAGTCGAGTAACAGGACTTATACGTGCATATACACGTTCTCGCGCTTGCCCTTCACGCTGCATAACTCCGTTGCCAGTAAACTCAAATGTGAGTGTATTGCTGCGCACGAGCAGCGCGTCCGGAATTGAAATATCCGACGAGAGATATCCATTTCTAGAGTCAGGCTGCAGCGTGATTGGAACTGTAGCAATCGCAATTCCATTAAGGATTATCCCCAGCGAGGCCATACGTGGGTATAGGGTTGGGTCGAAACTGTAGAGCAACTTGAGATTCGCATGGCGGGGTACGAGCACATTGGATAGGGTGAAATGAAGCGAATAGTACGAGTGCGGGCCACGCAATTCCATGGCATGGGTCAGGCCCATATCCTTCAGATTCAATACCTGAGGTGTACCGGCAGGATTATTAGAGGCAGATTCGATCGGCGCACCATTGAGCGGGTCTAGAGGTGGTTTGGCACGCCGGGCAGGAGCATTAATTGCAGGTAAATAGGGCACTTGTCTTGCATCAGGCTTGCCTGTGTTAGGAGTGCCGGGAACTTGGCTTGCCAAATTTGACTGGCTCCAAGCGCCCAGAGTGAAAGCCGTGAATATCAGGGCTACAATTGAGGCCGATCCTGCCTTGGCAACCGTATCTCTCTCAGGAATAAGGCTCCTGAGTACCTGATAGATCCCGTAGACGGAGAGGCGGATGACGCGCCCAAGGCTGATGAGCGGTCGATCTGCCTCTTTGTTGTCCAGTGAGCCAATCCACGCGTCAGCGCGTGAGTAAAGCGCCCTGGTCAAAGTCTCCTGCGCTCTGATGGTTGGGAGTGAGAATGCCAGCCGCAGTTCCTTGCCTTTGATACCCACAACTGCAGCATCGATCTCCGCATCTCCTGCCTGTTTGGGAAAGGCCAGCTTGAAAGTGTCACCAGATGCGAATTCCGCGTCCTGGGACAACTCGATAGAGGCGCCGCCGATCGACATGTCAATCGACATGCCCTCTATCTGACGACCGTCTGCCAAGTCGATACGTATGGGAATCCTGGCCTCGATGCGCACGGATTCACGCCGCTGCTTTTGCTCATAGGCAACAGCAGCGGCCACGCCCAGGATAACCATATTGAACAATATCCAGAATAGGTTCATGAGCACAGCGCCGGTATGCTGCTGGTCTGTAACCAGCAATCTATATGGGACTGCAAGGATGCCGAGGAAATTCAGAAACAGTATCCACTTTGTTGGTGCGGCGATCTTGCTGTCGAACTGTGTCTCGCCCAAGGTATTGCCCTTGCTAGTTACGTTGAAGCTTCCCAGTTTGGGATTGATGAGCGCAAGCAGGGTTGGAGCCAGGATGTACGGCGCCAGTACCGCTTCATAGATTTCATTCCAGAAGGAATGGCGATGTTTTTCCTGAATTCTGGAATTTGTGAGACTAGCCAGAACAAGGTGGGGAAGCGCATATACAAGAATAGCGACCCAGTAACCGGGAATAATCGTGCGCCCGAGCAGAAGGTAGACCAGCGGCGCTCCGAGAAAGACCAGCCGCGGAACCGCATACAAAAAATGCGCCATAGCATTGAAATAACAGAGACGCTGGGTGAACTTCATCTTGCCGGAAAATAGTGGGTTGTCCGTTCGCAAGATCTGGATCATACCCCGCGCCCAACGGATGCGTTGTCCCACGTGGGCCGCGAGGCTTTCCGTGGCAAGACCTGCTGCCTGC